>Ga0075364_10001252_pt1 | contig 13637 bp, 10 predicted proteins | sample EndMetdeltDD1764_FD_71517 | JGI IMG/M metagenome (GOLD analysis project Ga0075364, IMG submission 71517) | Populus endosphere microbial communities from Tennessee, USA - Endosphere MetaG P. deltoides DD176-4 | ecosystem: Host-associated > Plants > Roots > Endosphere | place: USA: Tennessee... | reverse complement strand
GCGCGCGCCTTCGCCTCATAGCGCTTGCTATAATTCTGTAGTAAGAGAGATTGATCCACATCAGCGCGCAAAAAGCCTAGTGCGCGCCTGTGCGAGTTGGTGTGCGCAGGCAGAACAACATTCAGGGAGACAGGCATGACGGAACTTCAAGCGCGGCCGCTGAATCCGGTTTTCGGCGCCGAGATCATCGGCTTCAAGCCTGAGACGCCGCTGGACCCGCAGACGCTGCAGACGCTGCGCGACCTGCTGGACGACAAGAGCCTGCTGCTCTTCCGCGACCTGAAGATCGACAACGCCTTCCAGAACTACCTCTCCTACGCCCTGATCGGCCGGGAGCTGCCGCCCGCGGGCTCGCCCGGCTACCGGGACCCCGAGAAGAAGAGCTACATCTCCAACAAGGAAGAAGCCGGCATCGCCCCGTTCGGGCGCCTGCTCTGGCACTCCGACATGATGTGGAGCGACCAGCCCTGCGAGCTGCTGTCGCTGTATGGCGTCGATGTGGAGCAGCCGTCGCAGCCGACCGTGTTCGTCAGCGCCGCGGAAGCCTGGAAGACCCTGCCGGCCGACCTGAAGGCGCGCGTCGAAGGCCGCTTCGCCGAGCACGTCCACGACATCAGCTACGAGCGCTCGGGCGGCGACACCGACGTCATGACCGCCAAGTTCGACGACGACGACAAGGTGCGCCTGCCGCTCCCGCAGCGCCACCCGCGCACCGGACAGCCCCTGCTCTACGTCTGTCAGCAGATGACCGCCGGGATCGCCGACATGCCCAAGGCCGAGAGCGACGAGCTGCTCGAGAAGCTGTTCCAGCACCTCTACGCGCCGCAGAACATCTTCGAGCACCACTGGCGCGAAGGCGACCTGGTGATCTGGGACAACCTGGCGCTTCAGCACGCCCGTCCGAACGTCAAGTCGGAGGGCCCGGCCCGCACCCTGCGCAAGACCTTCGCGCCGATGCCGGTGATGACGAAGACCAAGACGCCGGTGTTCGGCCGCGTCGGCATGTGAATCAAAAGCCGCCCGGGCCGTGTGGCCCGGGCGGCTTTGTTCTCTCGACTAATCCTGGAACTTCAGACCTGAGCCATGCCGCCGTCGACCTGCAGGTCGATGCCGGTGACGAAGCTGGATTCGTCCGACGCGAGGAAGAAGGCGGCCGCCGCCAGTTCCTCCGACCTGCCCATGCGCCGGAGCGGGGTCATCTTCAGCGTGGTCTCGCGCGCCATCTTGGCGATTTCCAGGGACGGGAACTGGGCGTCGAAGATCGGCGTGTCGGTGGGCCCGGGGCTCAGCGCATTGATGCGGATCCCCTTGTCGGCGAGCGGCTGGACCCAGGCGCGGACCAGCCCGCGGACACCGGCCTTGGTGGAGCTGTAGATGCCCAGCGACGACACGCCCTGGACGATGCCGACGATGGAGGCGTTGATGAGGATCGAGCCGCCCCTCGTCATCAGCGGCAGGGCCTTCTGGATGGTGAAGACCACGCCCTTGAGGTTGATGCCCACGACATGATCGAAATGCTCTTCGGTGATTGAGCCGAGCGGCATGTGCTCGGCGACGCCGGCGTTGGCGAAGACGATGTCGACGACGCCCTTCTCGGCCTTCACCACCTCATAGAGCCGGTCGAGGTCGGCGAGGGTCTTCACGTCGCCCTGGACGGTGGTGACGTTGCGCCCGATCAGCGCCTTGGCCGCGTCCAGCTCGGCCTGCCGGCGGCCGGTGATGAAGACATAGGCGCCTTCATCGACGAACCGCTGGGCCGACGCCAGGCCAATCCCCGTCGAGCCGCCGGTGACCACGGCGACCTTGCCTGCAAGTTTGGACATCGCTCCCCCCGCCGGGGTCTCCGGCCTTGTCTTTCATGGAGCGCGTCAGGACGCGGCGAGGCGGCCTGGCGCGCTGTGATCGGTTGAACCCGGCCGGCGTTACGCCGCCTGCAGGCCCTTTTGCCGGATGGCCTGCCCCACTGTGAAGGAGAAACTCGCGCGGGGCAGCTCCTCAGGACGCACCGGCGTCGACAGCTCCGCCACGGTCGGCCCGACGCGGTCGGCCACCTTCTGCAGGGCGTCGAGGTCGAAGCCGTAGAGCTTCGCCGCGTTGGTCGAAACGATCTGCCGGACCTCGTCCTCGGGCACGTCGGCGAACAGCAGGCGCATGGCCAGCTTGTTGTGCGGATAGCTGCCCTCGTGGTGCGGATAGTCCGCGCCCCACATCATCCGGTCGGCGCCCAGGATGCGCCGCGCGGCGATGTCCTCGGCGACCATCAGCGAGGCCCCGACGTGCATGTTCCGGCGCCACAGCTCGGTGGGCGTCTTCTTCAGGTTCTCGACCGCGCGGTGATACAGCGGATAGGCGGCCTCGCCCTTCATGGCGCCAAGCCTGAGGGAGGCGTCCAAATTCCGCAGCTCGCCCGGGATCCAGGCGGCGCCGGTCTCGGTCAGCACGAACTGCAGGTCGGGGAAGCGCTCGAAGACCCCGCCGAACATCAGGTGTGACAGGGTGCGGGCGAAGAACATGTGCGTCTCGTAGACGCCCACCGCGATGACCGCCGGACCGGTCTCGTCCGTCTCGGGCCCGCCCACGGCGATGGCGTGGCGGGTGACCGGCATGTTGAGGTCGCAGCACGCCTTCCAGAACGGGTCGTACCGGCGCTCATAGATGTTGACCAGGTTGAGCATGTGGTCGGAGGGGATGATCACCCCGGCCAGGCCCTGTTCCTTGGCCCACCGCACCTCGGCGATGGCGTCGTCCAGGTTGCTGAGGAACACCTGGGCCAGGCCCGCGCGGCGGCCCGGCGCCTTATTGCAGAAGTCCACCAGCCAGCGGTTATGCGCCTGCATGCCCGCCCATTGCTGGCGGTAGTCGCTGGCGACCGGCGCCGGGGCGGTGACCGCGCCGGAGGGATAGAAGGGCGGCACGGTGTTGGGGAACAGCACCTCGGCGACGATCCCCTGCTCCTCGAGGATCTCGATCCGCTCCTCGCTCTCCCAGTTATAGGGCGAGGAGGCCGAGGAGACGCCGATGCGCAGATTGTTGTCGTCCGTGTCGACAAGGTCCTTGTCGAACTCGGCCCAGGGATCGTGGAAATCCTTGGCCCAGGCCTCGAACTCCTCGTGGAATTCCTTGGCCAGGTAAGGCTTGTAGTCGCGGATGCTCGCGCCTGCGTGCCCGTCGATGGAAATTACCGCGTAGTTCCGCGAGTCTGGCTTGGCCATGGTAAAATTCTCCTCCCAGCCTCCCGGGCTCTTCAGGGCCCCGGACGCTGCTCGCCTATGACGATTGATATCTCTTACCATCAATAGCGCGACGCATCAGCCGGCTCAAGGCTCGGCGCGATGTCTTGGCGCTCCGTCCGGCGGCCACGCAAACAAATGTCGAACTGCGCCGTGCGGCGATGCTAGCCTCTTGGGGCAGCGGAAAACCGCGCATCGCTTTCCGCAGCGGGAGGGGGCATGACCTACTTTCAGGAACTCCGGGCGAACTGGCGACCCGTGCTGGGCGCCATGATCGGCCTGAGCTGCGGCTTCATGGCCATGGCCTTCACCAACAACATCATGGGCCCGCCGCTGATCCACGCCTTCGGCTGGTCCAAGGCGCAGTTCGCCCTGACCGGCACGCTGGGCGCCATGACCCTGATCGCCCTCCCGATCACCGGGCGCGTGGTCGACACCTTCGGGGTGCGCCGGACCGCCCTTGTGGGCGTGGTGACCGCGCCGATCACCTTCTTCATCCTCAGCCGGATGTCGGGGAACTTCGGGGTCTTCGTCACCATCCTGCTGATCCAGAACCTCCTGTGCATGACCACGACGACGACGGTGATGACGCGCACCGTCGTGCAGCACGTGGTGCGGGCGCGCGGGGTGGCCCTGGCGATCGTGGCCTCGGGACCGGCCCTGACCATCGCCATCGCCGGCCCGCTGCTGAACAACTTCGTCACCGCCCACGGCTGGCGGGCGGGCTATCTGGTGCTCACGGCCTACACCCTGATCGGCGGCTTCCTGGCCCTGGCGCTGGTGCCGCCCGACCGCGGCGTGCGCCGCGAGGCCAGGGCCCATGCGGCGAAGGCCGCCAAGCGCGACTACGGGACCCTGCTGCGGATGCCCGCCTTCTGGGTGCTGCTGGGCGGCATCATCCTGACCCACCTCTCGCAGTTCATCTCCAACGGCCAGCTCAGCGTGCTGCTGCTCGACCATGGCATGGCGCCAGGCGAGATCTCGGGAATGATCGCGGTCTTCGCCATCGGCACCCTCGCCGGGCGCTTCGCCTGCGGCGCGGCGCTGGACCGCTTCTCCGCCCCGATGGTGGCGGCGTTCGTCACCGGCGCGCCGGCGGTGGGCCTGTTCATGATCGCCTCTAACATCAACACCCCGCTGGTGCTGGGATCGGCGGTGCTGCTGCGGGGCTTGTCCTACGGCGCCGAGGCCGACCTGATCGGCTACCTCGTGGCCCGCATCTTCGGGGTTCGCATCTTCGGCACCGTGCTTGGGCTGATGGCGGCCTCGATCTCCCTGGGCTCGTCCGGCGGCGCCCTGCTGCTCAGCCTCACCCTTCGGCAGACCGGCAGCTACCAGCTTTTCCTGATCGTCAGCGGCGTGCTGGCCATCCTGGGCAGCCTGCTCTTCCTGCTGCTGCCCAGCGGCGCCCGGCCGGAGCCGGAGGTCGACGAAATCGAAGCCATGACCGCGACGGCCCCCAGCGCAGGCTAGGGGCCGTCCCGGCCAGGGCGGAGCCTCAGCCGGCGGTGACGGCGCCGCCCAGGCCCACGTGCGCCGGGGCGCTCATGTCGACGATCTTGCCCAGGTTGGCGGCGACGTCCTCCATGGTGAGGTTCTCGCGGGTGAAGCCCTCGTTCTGCATGAAGGCCACGCGCATCACCTGGCCGCCGCCGCTGATCAGCATCGCCCCGTTCAGCGGGCAGGCCTCGTGCGCCAGGTAGACCGCCGTCACCGAGCAGAGCTCGGGCCGGTAGTTGGCGCCCAGCGGCTTGAAGTTCTCCACCGGCCGGTCGAACACCTGGGCCAGGACCTCCGGCGTCGACATGCGGCTGGCCACGCGCGGGCAGATGACGTTGGCGCTGATCCCGTGGGGTCCGCCTTCGGAGGCCAGCGCCAGGGTGAGGCCCATCACTCCGCCCTTGGCGCCGCCATAGGTGGTGCACCGGGGCTGGATGCCCATCGCGCCCTCGGAGCCGGTGTTGACGATGCGTCCCCCGCCGCTCTTGAGGAAATGGCGCCACGCCGCCTGCGAGACGAACAGGGTCCCGTAGTAGTGGACGTCGGTCATGCGCCGGACGTCCTCGATCGAATATTCCTCGAAGGACTTGGGATCGGCGATGCCGGCGTTGTTGATCACCGCGTCGAGCCGCCCGAAGCTGTCCAGGGCCGCCTGGACCATGGCGTTGGCGCCCTTCTGCTCGGCGACGGACTCGTAGCCGGCGACCGCCTCGCCGCCCGCCGCCTTGATCTCGGCGACCACCTCGTCGGCGGGCCCGTTCGAGTGGCCCGAGCCCTCCATCGAGACGCCCGGATCGGCCACCACCACCTTGGCGCCGCGCGATGCGAGCAGCAGCGCATGGGTGCGCCCCGCGCCCCGGCCCGCGCCGGTGACGAGCACGGCCTTTCCGTCAAACCGCAGTTCCGCCAACTCTCTTCCTCCCGCTAGTTTCTCGCCCGCCGTCCATGGCGCTTGGGCGACCATAGGCGATGAGCGCCGCGCGCGGGATCGGGAATATGTGAGTCGAGTCCAGAATTTGCCGGCGCCGTTTCCCTGGACCTCGTGCGCGGGGAACACTATAACGATCGGTATGGAAATCGCCGCGACAGGTGCGCCGCAGCGCGGACGACCGCGGGAGTTTGATCCGGAGACGGCTCTGGCGGCGGCGCTGAGGGTCTTCTGGAGCCTCGGGTATGAAGGCGCCTCGCTGACCGAACTGACCGAGGCCATGGGCATCACCCGGCCCAGCCTCTACGCCTGTTTCGGCAACAAGGAAGCCCTGTTTCACAAGGCGCTCGAGCTCTACGAGCGCGAGAAGCTGGCCTATGTGCGGACAGCGCTGGAAGCCCCCACCGCGCGCGGCGTCGCCGAGCGCTTGCTGAACGGGGCGTTGGAGATGCAGACCAGCGCCTGCGATCCCAAGGGCTGCATGGGCGTGATCGCCAGCCTGGCCTGCGGAGCCGAAGCCGAGTCCATCCGGGCGGACGTCCTCAGCCGGCGGGCGTCCTCCGACGCCGCCCTGATCCGCCGCTTCCAGCAGGCCAAGGCTGACGGCGACCTGCCGCAGGCGATCGATCCCGAGGCGCTCGCGCGCTACCTGGGCGCCCTGCTCCAAGGCCTCTCCGTGCAGGCCAAGAACGGCGCGAGCCGCCAGGAACTGGTCACGCTGGTGGACACCGCGCTCATGGTCTGGCCAGGCCGATAAAAAACTACTGACTGGTACATAATTTCTGGTTGCGCTTGCTGCGTCGCACAATGTACCGTCCGGTATGAAAGTTGGGCGGCCATCGGGGCGGCCCTTAGGCTCGGGGAGCCGATCATGTTCCGATCGGAAGCATCCGTCAGTGATGTCGGCCTCGAGGCTCTGGGCTAGCTGACCGCCGAGCGTGCGACGGCCCAAGGCCGCGAGCGCTCCACACCCTACCGCAGAAGAAAACGAAAAGGCGCCGGCGGCGCCCGGACGATGTCGTTCGCCCGCGGTTCCGCGCCGGGCGGACGCGTCAAACAAGGGAATTTCGTCTTGAACGTCCATGCTCCCATCGAGGTCGCAAACCGTCGCGCCCCAACCCGCACCAGGGCCAGGGGTTGGCGGGGCGGCGCGGCCGTCCTGGCGCTGCTGGTCATCGCGGGCCTTGTGGGCGTCAAGCTGCTGCTCCGCGCCCCGGCCAGCGCCGCGCCCCCGCCGGCGGACGTCACCGTGGCTGCGCCCCTGGTGCGCAAGGTCGTCGAGTGGGACGACTACGTCGGGCGCTTCACCGCCAGCCAGGCGGTTGAGGTGCGGCCGCGCGTCTCCGGCCAGGTGATGGCCAGGCGCTTCAAGGACGGCGACCTGGTTCAGAAGGGCCAGGTCCTGTTCGTCATCGACCCGCGGCCGTTCCAGGCCGCCCAGGCCGAGGCGGCGGCCAACGTCGCCGCCGCGGAAAGCGCCCTTGGCCTGGCCCGCGCCGACCTCGCCCGCGCGGCGCGCCTGACCGGCGACGACGCAGTCTCCGGCGGCGAGATCGATCAGCTCCGCGCCAAGGCCAGGTCCGCCGAGGCCGCCCTCGCCGCGGCGCGCGCCCGGTTGCGGCAGCGCGCCCTGGACGTGGAGTTCACCCAGGTCCGCGCGCCGATCTCGGGGCGTGTGTCCGACCGGCGGGTGGACGTGGGAAACCTGGTGGCCGGCGGCGATGCGGGGGCGACCACACTGCTCACCTCGATCAACGCCCTCGACCCGATCTACTTCACCTTCGACGCCTCGGAGGCCCTGTTCCTCAAGGCCCAGCGCGACCGCCAGCAGGGCGGCGGCGGGAGCCTGGTGCAGGTCCGGCTGCAGGACGAGCCCGACTACCGCTGGACCGGCCGGATCGACTTCACCGACAACGGCCTGGACCCGCGCTCGGGGACCATCCGCGGCCGCGCGGTGCTGGCCAATCCCCAGGGTTTCCTTCGGCCGGGCCTGTTCGGCGACATGCGCCTGGCCGACGGCAAGGCGCCCCAGCCGGCCCTGCTGGTGCCGGACGCGGCGATCCAGACCGACCAGGCGCGCAAGATGGTCCTGACCGTCGGCCCCGACGGCCGTGTGCTCGCAAAGCCGGTGACGCTGGGCGCGCTCGTGGGCGGCCTGCGCATCGTCAAGGCCGGCCTTTCGCCCGCCGACCGGGTGGTGATCGAGGGCATGCAGGGCGCCCAGCCCGGCGGCAAGGTCTCAGCCCATCCCGGCCGCATCGTTCCCGACGTCGCAGCGCCCGCCGCCGAAGCCGCCCCGGCGGCCGCCCAGGCGACGTTCGCCCGCTGATCCGCTCCTCAAGGACAAAGCCCCATGCGCTTCTCGCGCTTCTTCATCGATCGGCCGATCTTCGCCGCCGTGATCGCGGTGGTCATCGCGGTGGTCGGCGCGCTCGCCTACTTCACCCTGCCGATCTCGCAATATCCGGAGATCGTCCCGCCGACCGTGACCGTCGTGGCCCAGTACCCGGGCGCGTCGGCCGAGACGGTGGCCGACACCGTTGCCGCTCCGATCGAGCAGGAGATCAACGGCGTCGACGACATGCTCTACATCTCCTCGCAGTCGACGGGCGATGGGAAGGTGACGATCACCGTCACCTTCAAGATCGGCACCAATCTCGACGCCGCCCAGGTGCTGGTGCAGAACCGCGTCGCCGTGGCCATCCCGCGCCTGCCTGAAGAAGTGCAGCGGCTGGGCGTCATCACGCGCAAGACCTCCCCCGACTTCCTGATGGTGGTCAATCTGCAGTCGCCCAACGGCGCCTATGACCGCAACTACATCTCCAACTACGCCCTGACCCAGGTGCGCGACCGCCTGTCCCGGATCGACGGGGTGGGAGACGTGCAGCTCTTCGGCTCCCGCGACTACGCCATGCGGATCTGGATCGATCCCGGCCGGGCCGCCGCCCTCAACCTGACGGCCGGCGACATCGTCGCGGCGCTGCGGGCGCAAAACGTGCAGGTCGCCGCCGGCGCCATCGGCGCCCCGCCCTACGCCAAGGGCGACGCCTTCCAGATCGGGGTGGAGGCCCAGGGCCGCTTCACCGATCCCCAGCAGTTCGCCGACGTGGTCATTCGCACCGACGCGGACGGCCGCCAGGTGCGCGTCTCCGACGTGGCCCGCGTCGAGCTGGGCGCCGCCGACTACGGGCTGAACGCCTATCTGTCCGGCAAGCCCTCGGTGATCGTGGGGGTCATGCAGCGGCCGGGCAGCAACGCGCTTCAAGCCGCCCAGGCGGTGAACGCGGAGATGAAGCGGCTTTCGGCCAGCTTCCCCGCGGGCCTCGAATACAAGGTCATCTACAACCCGACCGAATTCATCAGCCAGTCGATCGACGCGGTCTACCACACGCTCTTCGAGGCGGTGCTGCTGGTGGTTCTGGTGGTGCTGGTCTTCCTGCAGAGCTGGCGCGCGGCGGTGATCCCGATCATCGCCATCCCGGTCTCGCTGCTGGGCGCCTTCGCGGTCCTGGCCGTGGCCGGCTATTCGCTCAACACCCTGTCGCTGTTCGGCCTGGTGCTGGCCATCGGCATCGTCGTCGACGACGCCATCGTCGTGGTCGAGAACGTCGAGCGCAACATCGAGCGGGGCCTAAGTCCCAAGGAGGCCTCCCGCGTCTCCATGGACGAGGTCTCGACGGCCTTGGTGGCCATCGTCCTGGTGCTCTGCGCGGTGTTCGTCCCGACCCTGTTCATCAGCGGCATCTCGGGCGCCTTCTACAAGCAGTTCGCGGTGACTATCGCCTCGGCCACCATCGTCTCGCTGATCCTGTCGCTGACGCTTTCCCCGGCCATGGCGGCGATGCTGCTGCGCCCCAAGGCGCACGGCGCCGTGAGCGGCGCGCGGGGCTGGCGGCGGGCCCTGCAGGTCGCCGCCGATCGCTTCAACGCAGCTTTCGAGCGGCTGGGCGAGGCCTATGCGCGGCTGACGCTGGCGCTGGTGCTGCGGCCCAAGCGGATGCTGGCGGTCTACGCCGGCCTGATCGCCCTCACCGTGGGCATCTTCGCCGTGACGCCGGCGGGCTTCATTCCCGCCCAGGACCAGGGCTACTTCCTGGCCGTGGTGCAATTGCCGCCAGGCTCGTCCCTGGAGCGCACCGACGCGGCCGTGCGCGAGGTCGCCGCCCGGATCCTGCCGGTGAAGGGCCTGCGCGGCGCGGTGATGTTCGCCGGCTTCCACGGGCCCTCGCAGACCCAGGCGCCCAACTCCGGCGCCATCTACTTCCCCTTCAACAGCTTCGCCGAGCGCAAGGCGCAGGGCGTCACCTACGCCGGGATCATGGCCCAGGCGCGCCAGGCCATGGCCGGCTATGACCGCGCCCAGGTGCTGATCGTGCCCCCGCCCACCGTGCAGGGCATCGTCCCGCCGGGCGGTTTCCGCCTGATGGTCGAGGATCGGGAAGGGCGCGGCTACGACAAGCTCGCCAAGACCGCCGGCGGCCTGATCGCCAAGGCCAACCAGACCCAGGGCATGAAGCAGGTCTTCACCTTCTTCGACACCGGGACGCCCCGGGTCTACGCCGACATCGACCGTCGCAAGGCCGCCCTGATGGGCGTTCCGCCCGAGCGCGTGTTCGAGACCCTGCAGGACTATCTGGGCTCGGCCTTCATCAACGACTTCAACCTTCTGGGCCGCACCTTCCACGTCACCGCCCAGGCCGACGCGCCCTACCGCAACTCGGTCGCCGACATCGCCAACCTGAAGACCCGCTCCGACAGCGGGGCCATGGTGCCCATCGGGGCGGTGGCCACCTTCCACGACAAGGCGGGCCCCTACCGCGTGGTGCGCTACAACCTGGCCCCGGCGGTGGAGGTCGACGGGGACACCGCGCCAGGCTTCTCCAGCGGCCACTACCTGGGGACCATGGAGCGGCTGGCCGACGCCACCCTTCCGTCCGGCTACGACCACGAATGGACCGGGATCGCCTACCAGCAGAAGGTCGCCGGCAATACCGGGGGCCTGGTCTTCGGCCTGGGCGCCCTGTTCGTCTTCCTGGTGCTGGCGGCGCAGTACGAGAGCCTGGCGCTCCCGCTGTCGATCATCCTGATCGTGCCCATGTGCCTGCTCGCGGCCATGGGCGGGGTGAACCTGCGCGGCATGGACAACAACCTGCTGACCCAGATCGGGCTGGTGGTGCTGATCGCCCTGGCGGCCAAGAACGCCATCCTCATCGTCGAGTTCGCCAAGCAGGCCGAGGAGCGGGACGGAATGTCGACGGTGGAGGCGGCGGTGCACGCCGCCCGCACCCGCCTTCGGCCGATCCTGATGACCAGCTTCGCCTTCGTGCTCGACGCGGTGCCGCTGGTCTTCGCCTCGGGCGCCGGGGCCGAGCTTCGCCAGGCGCTGGGCACGGCGGTCTTCTTTGGCATGCTGGGCGTGACCGGATTTGGCCTGCTCTTCACCCCGACCTTCTACGTCGCCTGCCGCGGGCTGAGCGATCGCCTGGCGCGCCTGCGCCGCGGCCGCGGCGCGAGCGCCGGGCCGACCATCCAACCTGCCGAATGAGCGCGAAGATGATGATCCGAGGCCTCTCCTCCGTGCTCGCCGTCCTGGCCGCCGCCTCCCTGACGGCGGCTTGCGCGGCGGGCCCCAACTACCAGCGGCCGCAGATCGCCGCCGGTGCGGGGCAACCTTTCCTGGGGGCTGGTTCTCCGGCGGTGAGCGCCAGCGTCCAGGCCCAGGACCAGTGGTGGCGGCTCTACGACGATCCGGTCTTGAACGGCCTGGTGGCCGACGCCCTGGCGGCCAACACCGACATCCGCGTGGCCCTGGCCCACCTGGAGAAGGCCCGCGCGCAGCTGGGCGCGGCGCGCTCGAGCCTGCTGCTGCCGCAGACCGACATCGAGGGTGGGGTCTCGCGCCGCCAGGTCCCGGACTGGCAGGCTTCGCCAGGTGTCGGGCGTCGGTATTCCAGCGCCGACGCCGGCCTCAGCGTCGCCTATGAACTGGACCTGTTCGGGCGGCTGCGCCGCAGCCTGGAGGCCGCCCGCGGCGACGCCCAGGTCGCCCAGGCCGATGTGGACGCCGTGCGGGTCGCGGTGGTCGCCGACACCGTGCGGGCCTATGCCGACGCCGTGGCCTCGGCGCAGCAGGCCTCGGTGGCCCAGGAAACCGCGGACCTGCTCGACAGGTCCGCGCGCGTCACCTCCGCGCGCGTGGAGGCGGGGCGTTCAGAGCGGCTGGACCTGATCCGCATCGGCGCCTTGCGCGACCGGCGGCGCGCGGACATCCCGCCTCTGCTGGCCGAGCGCGACGCCGCCCTGTTCCGCCTGGCCACGCTGACGGGCCGCGCGCCCCGCGACCTGCCCGAACTGGTAAAGGCGCAGACGGTCATCCCGAGCCTTGCGCGACCGATCCCGGTGGGCGACGGCCGCGGCCTGATCGCCCGCCGGCCCGACGTCCGCGCGGCGGAGCGGCGGCTGGCCGCCGACACCGCCAGGATCGGGGTGGCGACCGCCGACCTCTATCCCACCATCTCCCTGGGGGGCTCGCTGGGGTCGACGAGCGCCGGCCTGGCCGACGCCTTTGGCGGCGGGGCTCTCCGCTGGCTCGCCGGGCCCCTGATCAGTTGGAACTTCCCCAACATCGCCGCGACCCGGGCGCGGATCGCCGGCGCGCGCGCCGACGCCAAGGCCGACCTGGCGAGCTTCGATGGCGCCGTCCTCACGGCGCTGGAGGAGACCGAGACCGCGCTCTCCGCCTACAGCCATGAGCTGGAGCGCCGGCAGGCCCTGCTGGCGGCCCGGGACCAAGCGGCGCGCGCGGCCAAGGTCGCGGAATCGCGCCAGCGCGAGGGCGCCATCGACTTCCTGGCCGTCCTCGACGCCCAGCGGACGCTCGCCGACGCCCAGGCCGACCTTGCGGCGTCCAACGCCCGCGTCGCCTTCGCCCAGGTGGATCTCTTCCGGGCGCTCGGCGGCGGCTGGGCGGCGCTCTAGGCGCCGGGCCTTCCGAGCTCGCGCCAGCTCCGCTCCTCGACCTCGACGCCGTGCTTCTTGGCGGCGGCCTTGATCCGCTTCCAGGCCTCGTCGCGCTCGGCGTCGCTGACGTCCTTGACCTGGTCGAAGCGGGCGATGGCGTTGCGCACGTGGCTGGCGTCCTCCAGCGGCTCCTTGCGCTGCTTGGGGAAGGCGAACTGCTTGGCGGTCAGGTCGTCGCGCTTGTTATCGGAAAGTCGGCTCATGGTCGGAGCTCCCTTGGGTGTGGCCGACGAACGCCCGGGCGGCGAATCCGCTCCCCTCTGATGCGCGCGCCCGGCGGCGTGCTAGCCTTGGGCCACAAATGGAAAGGGGAGGGACAGGGATGCGGCTTGGACTGCACGTGGACATGCGCAAGGCGCCGGGCGACGAGACCCCGTGGGGCCGCTTCTACGGCAAGTGGCTGGAGCGCATGGAGGAGGCCGACCGCCTGGGCTGCCCCTTCCTGTGGCTGACCGAGCACCATTTCTTCGACGACGGCTACCTGCCGCAGGTCTGGACCTTCGCCGCGGGCGTGGCGGCGCGCACCAAGCGGATGCGGCTGGGGACGGCGGTGGCCTTGCTGCCGCTGCACACCGCCGTCGAGACCGCCGAGCAGGTGGCCATGGTCGACCTGATCAGCGACGGGCGGGTCGAGCCGGGCTTTGGCGTCGGCTACCGGCGGCCCGAGTACGCCCACTTCGGCGGCGATTTCAAACGCCGCTATGGCGTCTATCGCGAGCGCATCCACCAGATGCGCGCCTACTGGGGGGAGGAGCCGGGCTCCAGCCACCTGGCCACGCCCGCCCCGGTGCAGAAGCCGGTGCCGATGTGGGGCGGCTTTGGCGGCCCGCAGGGCGCCAAGCTCGCCGGCGAGCTGGGCCTTGGTCTGGCCTCGCTCAAGCGCGAACTGCTGGAGCCCTACCTCGAGGGCCTGGAGGCCGGGGGTCATGGGGCGTCGAAGGCCCGCATGGGCCATTCGC
>Ga0075364_10001251_pt1 | contig 13642 bp, 15 predicted proteins | sample EndMetdeltDD1764_FD_71517 | JGI IMG/M metagenome (GOLD analysis project Ga0075364, IMG submission 71517) | Populus endosphere microbial communities from Tennessee, USA - Endosphere MetaG P. deltoides DD176-4 | ecosystem: Host-associated > Plants > Roots > Endosphere | place: USA: Tennessee... | reverse complement strand
CCTACAACCTGATCGAGCTCGTCGACGATGCCTCGGGCGGCGATCTCCTGGATCGCGTGTCGGCGTTGCGCAAGAAGCTCGCCGGCGAGTTGGGTTTCGTGATGCCGTCCGTGCGCACGCGTGATTCGTCGGTCCTTCCCGCGAGCACGTATGTGATCAAGGTGCACGGGGTGGAAGTGGGTCGCGGCCTGGCCATGACCGGCCGGGTCCTGGCGATCGGCGACTCCCTTGCCGGCCTTCCCGGCGACGATGTCCGCGAGCCAGTTTTCGGACTCGCCGCACGTTGGATTCCGATGGAGTACCGCGTGCAGGCCGAGATCAGCGGGAACACCGTCGTCGATCGCTCGACGTTGATCGTGACGCACCTGGCCGAGGTCGTGCGCCGTCGGGCCGGTCGCCTGCTCGGGCGGACTGATGTCAAGATGCTCCTCGACGGCGTGCGCGGTTCGGACCCCCAGGTCATCGACGACCTGACGGCGGCCGGCGTGACCACGGGCGAGGTGCAGCGCGTGCTCGCCGGCTTGCTCCACGATGGCATACCGATTCGCGACCTGGTCCGGATCCTGGAAGCGATCGGCGAACGAGCCCGGACGCAACACACACCGGAGGCCTTGATCGAGGCCACACGCGCCGAGCTGGGCGCGGCCATCTCGTCGTCCTTCGCCATCGATGGCCGGCTCTACGCGATCATCATCGCCCCGTCGTCGGAGTCCAGGCTGCTCGCCGGGTTGCGCTCGATCGATGGCGGCACGCAATTGGAGCTGTTGCCATCCGAGACGGACGCGCTCGTCGGTCAGCTGAGCGCACTCGCCAACGAGATGAACATGCGCAACACACCGGCCGTGCTGGTGTGCTCGGCGCCGGTGCGCTCGGCCTTGGCCGGTCTGGTCAGGTTGATGGTCCCCGGGCTGGGCGTCGTGTCGTACGCAGAGATCGGCGACCACCTCGAGATCGAAGTCGTCGGCAACGTCGACATCGCCGCCGACAACGTCTTGACCACTCAATCATCAGCAGTGCACGTCCATCAGTAGACCGTCCAGAAAGAGAACTCGGAGCACCTCGATGCGTACCCAAGAACACCTGGAAACCAAGCCGATTCGCTTCCGCGCCGCGACGCTCGACGAGGCCGTCGAGCTCGCCGAGCAGTCGCTCGGCGCACGAGCACGGGTCGTGGAGGCGAACCAGTTGCGCCGCGGCGGCATCGGTGGCTTCTTCGCCTCCGATCTCGGCGTGGAGATCAGTGTCGTCGTCGACGACGAGACCGTCGAAGACGCCCTCGTCCGAATGGTCGACGAGGTCGCCGCCGGCGAGCGCGAGCATTGGCGCGAGCGCGGTGGGCAGGACACCGGCCACCAGCTCGCCGACCATCTCGCCGACGAGTTCGCAGCGACGATGCGCGAGATCGAGGAGATGACCACGCCGAGCCACGAGCCGGTCGCGCCGAGTTCGCCCGAGGTCATCGAGACCCGGCCGGCGGTCGAACCCGAGTTCATTCTCAGCGCGCTGTCGTGCGCGGAAGCCGGCGTGAAAGCCCGCATGGAAATCGGCACGCAAGCCCGCCAGGACGCCGCAACTGTGGCGACTACGAACACTGTGGCGACTGCGCCAACTGTGCCAACTGTGGCGCCTGTGCCAACTGTGGCGCCTGTGCCAACTGCGCCAACCGCGGCGCCTGCCCCCGCGGCGGCGACTGTGCCGAGTGCGGCACCCGCGCCTCCCGCGCCGACCGCGACCCTGTCGCGGGTCGAGCGTCTCGAGGCAGCCTTTGCCTCGCTGCACCAGTCGTCGCCGATGCAGACCAAGGCCAAGCCCTCGGTCCCCACCCAACGCCAGGTCGAACTGGTCGTCGCCGCAGCGGAGCAGCTGATGGAATCCATTGTGACCCGAGCCCAGCCCGGAAACATCACCGTCCGGGTTGTCATGCGCAACAGCGAGGGCGCCGAAGTGGAAGCGTTCGCCGGCCTCGACAACCGAGTGGGAGCCGAGTCATGAGCAAGGCCAAGAAGGCCGCACGGTCGGCTCGCCGCGGACCGGGCCCGATCGGAGCGTGGCGACTGACCTTGGCCGTTGGTTCATCGGCACTGATCACCGGACGCCCACTGCTGGACGCGGCCATGACCGGCCAGCACGTCGATCTCGCCCTTGGTCGTAGCTTCGGCGCGGCCTGCATCGTCTGGATCGCTTCCGGTCATGTCAACCGGATCTTCGTCGACCTCGAGCGCCGTCGCGACCGCGATGCGGTCGCGGACGAGCTGCTGCTCGAGGACGACGCACTGGTCGCCGACCACGGCGATTCGGCCCACGCCAGTCACTCCTGAGCGAACCGGCAGCCGCCCCGGCGACTTCTGTGCGCGCAGTTACATCGAAGTCTGAGGTTGTTGCGCGCACAGAGGTCGGCCGCCGCGATCTGTGCGAGCGCTTGTCAAAACGTTCGCGTCAGATCTCGCACAGAAGTTGAGACGCCAGCTGATGGCGCCGAGATCAGTGCAGGTAATCGAGCAGGGAAGGCGGCAGGATCTTCGCCGCAACCTGGAGAGCCGCCTGATACGAGTTCTCCTGCGCCTTCTCTGTGATGAGGGCGGAAGCCAGGTCTGTCTCTTCGATGCCGGACAGCTCTGTCCGTAGGCGGAGATCCTCGTCGAGCGCTCGGGAGCGCATCCCGTCCAGGGTCGCCGCCCGCGAGCCGATGTCGACCGTGGCCGCAGCCATGACTTGCGTGGCGTTGTCGAGGTTGGCATGTTCGGCGGCGATGGCCGCGTCGTTTCCTCCGGAGACGGCAGTGGCGAGACGTTCGAGCACCTCGAACATGTCACCCACCGGACCACCGGCCACGCCGAACACCTGTGGGCCGGTGATGTTCACGGCGAGGTTGTTCATCGGGCCGATGTCGCGGATCACGGGCGCGGAGTTGCCGAGGTAGGCACCGGCAGCGCTGTAGGTGGCGCCTGTCGCCGTTCCGTTGAAGATCGAGCGGGTGCCGTAGGTCGAGTTGCTGAGCGCGAGCATGTCCGCGCGGATCGAACGGAGTTCCGTGGCCATCGCCAAGCGGGCGTTGCCGTCGGCGAGCCCACCGCTGTTGGCGGCCCGGACTGCGATCTCCTTGGCTCGAGCGAGGACTTCGAGGCCGGACGTCAACTTCGAGTCGGCCGTCTCCAACCAACCGGCCGCATCGGCAAGCGATCTCGATCGCTGATCGAGACGGTTGAGCTGCTTGCGAATCAGCATCGCGTTCGCTGTGCCGGTCGGATCGTCGGACGCCTTCGTGATCCGCCGCCCGGTGGAGAGCTGGGTCTGCGTCTTCTGCAGCCGGCCCAGCGAAGAGTTCAGGTCGCGCAGGGTGCTGGCGAGCATCATCGAACTTGTCACGCGCATGTCGGGCACCTCGGGAACGTGTGGTCGTCGGTCAGGCTCATGTCATCGCACATCATCGGCCGACGACGCCTGTGTGCTCGATGAGGAAGCCGAGCATGTCGTCGACAGCCGTCATCACCCTTGCCGAAGCCTCGAATGCGCGCTGGGCGGCAGTCAGGTTTGCCATCTCCTCATCGATGGAGACTGCGCCGACCGAGTCGGCTTGTTGCCTGGCCGTGTCGGCGACCTGGTCCTGCAGGTCGGCGCGTTGGGCGGCGACACTGGTCTCGACTGCGAGATTGGCGATCAGCGATTCGTACTGCGAGTCCGCGCCGGTCATCGCCTCGGCCAACGTGGCGATCGCTCGCGCTTGCTCACCGTCGAGCGGGCCCGGGGCGACAGGCCCGGGCAGCACCGGTGCGCCGGCCGCGATGTTGCCGGGCAGGTTCTTCACATCGACCGACAGCGTGATCGTCGCGGCAGTGACTGCGGCGGGATCGAAGAACTGGCGCCCGGTGGCGCCGGCCTGATCGTACCCAGCGGTGTGGAGCGTGTTGACGGACGAGACGAGGGCTGCCGCGATGCCGTCGAGGGCCGCGGTGTAGCGGGGAACGATGTCGGTGATCGTCGCCGCGAGCGCCGCTGCGTCGCCCGACGTCACGGCCACGGCCTGGTTGTCGGAAGCCCAGCGCAGGGTTCCGCCGGCGCCGTCGACTGCGAATGACTGCGTTCCGGACACGACCGAGCGGCCGCCGATCGAGACGTCGATCTGCCCGCCTTGGCTCGGGCGATAGATCGCTCCGGTCAGCTTGGAGAGCGATGTCATGATCTGGGCGCGCTGATCGATCAAGTCGAGCGACGCGTTCGGGTTGGCCATGATGGCCTTGTTGAGCGTGGCGATCTGCGCGGCCAGTCCGTTCACGTCGCCGGCCAGCGTCGCCATCTGGCCGATCGCCGTGTCCTTGAGGGCCGTGATGGATGCTGCCGTGCTGTGCAACGAGTTGGTCAGCGAGGTCGCGTTCGCCAGGAGCTGGGTGCGCACAGGAAGGCTGTCCGGTTGCGTGGCAACGTCGGACCAGGCCCCCCAGAACGCGTCGAGTTGTGAGGCGAGACCGGTGTCGGACGGCTCAGGTATCGCGGACTGCAGCTGCGACAGCGTCGAGCTGATCAGCGACGTCGCCGAGCGGCTCGCCTCCTCGCGAACCGAACGTGCCTCGAACAGGGCGTCGAACGAGTGGGTCACGCTGATCACGTTGACGCCGAAGTTGCGGGCGTTGACACCACTGAACAACCCGGGTGTGCCACCCGAGACTGCCTGGAGCTCGGCCCGCTGGCGGTGGTAGCCGCGGGTGGCCGCATTGGCGACGTTGTGTCCGGTCAGATCCAGGACCTTGCTCTGGGCCTGCATGCCGGAGAGCGAGGTGTAGAGGGAGGAGATGCCGGTCATGTCAAAATGTCCGATCGAGACGTTGGGATGCGCTGACGAGCGACACTGAAGCGCCCGACGGGTCGTACACGTCGACGCTGTTCTCGCCGAGCGCGGCGATCACCTCGCGACTGCGGACGAGCCCGCGGCGGGCGAGCTCGTGGTTGGAGTGGGAGATCTCCTCGATCTCGGCCTGCAGCGACAGCAGCTGCAGCCGATGCTGAGCCAGCAGCTCGCTCCACGGCTCGCCGATGTGGGCGATGAGATCCGTCAGGCGGATGTCTCGCGGCAGCCCGCGTTGGATCGTCAGCCGTCGAGAGGCGTCGGCTCGGAGGGCTTCGACCTGGTCGACTGCAGCGAGGACGGCGTCGACCTCGGAGATCGCGAACGGGAGCCACCGGTGGCGATTGCTGTTCATCAGCAGCCCTTGCACCTCGAGCTTGTAGACGAGGTGCTGGAGCAACTCGCGCATGGTCCACAACTGGTGGGAGAGATCTTCGGCTGCATCCACGCATGTGATGGTCCGAGGAAGCCGAGATCAGGCACGAAGGCCGTCCTGCGTGCAAGATCCGCGCCTCCCGACACTGTCGGATCCATGACGCGGCCACGCCTCGAACCGCCATGGGCCGCCCGACAAGGAACATCATGATCCGCCTCACCAGGTTGCGCAACCCGAACCCGCTGTACCTCAACCCCGATCACATCGAACGTCTCGACAGCCACCATGAGACGACCGTGCACCTGTTCAACGGCAACGAGTACGTCGTCACAGAGTCGGCAGAAGAGATCGTCCGGCTCGTGAACGAGCAGCGTGCCCATCTGCTCGCCCTCGCGTCGCGACTCGAGCTGGAGGTACCTGCCCAGCCACTGGCGCTGGCCGCCGCCGACGAGGACGGAGCCGGCCGATGAAGGCAACGCTCATCGGGTTGCTCGTCGCGCTCGCGGCCGTGATGCTCGGCGCGCAGACGCACGGCGTGAGCCCGGTCTTCCTGATCAGCAACGTCACCGCGCTGCTCATCGTGATCGGTGGTGCACTCGGCGCGACGATGGCCAGCTTCGAGATGGCCGCGACGAGTGGCGTGTTCAAGGCGATCAAGAAGGCAGTGCTGCCGAAGGCCTCGCCGGAAGGCTCGACGAACATCGGGATCCTGGTCGAGTTCGCCCGCAAGGCGCGCCACGAGGGCCTGCTCTCGCTGGAGTCAGAGATCGCCCAGGTCGAGGATGTCTTCATGCGACGCGGCCTGCAGCTGGCGATCGACGGCAGCGATCCTGAGGCGGTTGCCCAGGTGTTGCGCACCGACATCAAGGCGATGAAGGTGCGTCACAAGGTGGCCGCCGACTGGTGTCAGTCTTTCGGCATCTTTGCGCCGACGTTCGGCATCATCGGTGCCGTCATCGGCCTGATCGCCACCTTGGCCGAGCTCGAACATCCTGAGAAGCTCGGGGCCGGCATCGCCGCCGCGTTCGTCGCCACCTTCCTCGGTGTGTTCATGGCCAACGGCGTGATGCTGCCGCTCGCCAACCGGCTCAAGCGCCTGTCGGCGCTCGAGGTCGTCGGCCGGGAGCTGGTGATGGAGGGCGTGCTCGCCATCCAAGGCGGCCAGAACCCGCGTGTCATCGAAGAGACCCTGATCAGCTACCTCTCGCCCACGCAGGCGGCCGCGATCCGAGAGGCGAGCACCGGTGTCTAAGGCCCGTCGTCACGAAGAGCATGAAGAACACGAGGAACACGTCAACCACGAGGCGTGGGTCATCCCCTATGCCGACATGTTGACGTTGCTGATGTGTCTGTTTCTCGTTCTGTTCGCCATCGGTCGCACCGACGCGAGCAAGGCCAAGCTCCTTGCGCTGTCGTTCAAGTCGCAGCTCGACGGCACCGGTGTCGACGTCTTGCCCGGCGGCGTCGGCGTTGCTCCGCTCGCCGGCGGCAACGGTGTGCTCGACAACTCAGGCGCGGCGGTACCCACAACGGAAATGGCCGGCATCGCTCCCGTCATCGTCGCGCCGACGACATCATCGACGTTGGTCGTCAACGATCTGCCGACGACGACGACCCCCGCCGACCGTGCGCTCGCAGCCGAAGGCGCCGCCCTTGCAGCAGCACAGTCCGCAGCTGAATCGTTGGCCGAAGTGCAGGCGTTCCTGCAGGGTGCCGCAGACGCAAGTGGCATCGGCCAGCAGCTCGGCTTCTCGTTGGAGGACCGCGGACTCGTCGTCACCATCGTGACGGATCAGGTGCTCTTCGCGGCCGGGCAGGCGGCGTTGCAGCCCGAGGGAGTGGCGATCCTCGACCTCGTCTCCGCGGCATTGGCTGCGATCCCCAACAGGATCTCCATCGAAGGCCACTCCGATTCGCGGCCGATCTCCACCACGCGGTTCCCCTCCAACTGGGAGTTGTCGACCGCCCGCGCCACGTCGGTTCTGCGCTACCTCATCGATGTCCATCATTTCGATCCGCAGCGTCTGTCGGCCGGTGGCTATGCCGACACGCGGCCGATCGGCGACAACGCGACCGAGAGCGGCGCGGCACGCAACCGACGTGTGGAGATCGTGGTGCTCTCGGACGTCTCCCTGCAGCCGGTCCTCGACGGCGCCGTACCTGGTGTCGGCTGATCCGATCACACCGGCAGAAGTCGCGTGACTCGCGTCGAGATGGTGGCACCGGAGCATCCAGCTCCGGACGGTCTTGGGTAGCTCCGAAGGACCGGGGCCAATCGACAAAGGTACGGACACCATGGCTGACAAAAAGGGCGCGCAGAAGGCGGAAGGCGAAGAAGTCGCGGCGAAGAAATCCGGCAAGGGCAGGCTGATCATCGTCGGCGTCGCCTTGGCTGGGCTCGCCGCCGGCGCCTATGTGATCGGCAGCAAGTCCGCCGCACCTGCCGACTCAGCAGCGGTTGACACGACGACGACGACGATCGCGTTGATCGACGGGTGCACCGAGGAGCCAGAAGAGGGCGTTCCCGAGAACTTGGTCGATCTCCCCGAGATGAGCATCAATCTCGCCGACGGCCACTACCTGCGTGCCGCTGTGTCGTTGGGGCTCTGCGCCGACGTCGTGCTCGCCGAGGGGGAGGAGTTCCCGTCCGCACCCGCGAAGGATCTGATCGTCTCTGTGCTCTCGGGCATGGACATGACGGAGTTGTCGACAGGCGAAGGGCGCAGCAGTGCCAAAGAGGCGCTCAAGGAGCAGATCTCCGGCGCCTACCCTGCGGTAGTGTTCGAGGTGTACTTCGTCGAGTTCGTCATGCAATGACGCTCGGACAGGGCAACCGTCGGCTGTAGGCCGAATCTGACCAGAGGTCGATCGCCGTGGCCGCCACCCCTCCCCGCCAACTCAACGCCGTGCGGATCAAGACCGTGATCGGCGACAGCTCTCCGGTGGCAGCGCTCGGTGTCGAACAATGCCTTGCCGCGGACGGCTTCGACATCTGCGGAATCGTCAGCGATGTTCGTTCGCTGGTCGCGGTCGTCGAGCTGTCGCAGCCGAACCTGATCGTCGTTGGGTTCAGCCCGACGACTCGGGTCGAATGGTTGAAGGCGGTGACGGGCCTGATCGATCGATACTCGTCGCGTGTGCTGGCGTTCACCTCCGATCTCTCGTCGGCGGCGGTGCACGCTGCCCTCGAAGGTGGCTGTTTGGGCGTGGTACCCCGCACCACGTCGGTCGAGCTCTTCGTCGAGGGTGCGCGCGCCGTTGCGGCTGGTCGCCAGCACATTCATCAACTGGCCGTGGCAGCAGCCCTCCGGGGCATCCGTGAAGTCGACGGGGCGGAGGGCAGACCGACGCTCAGCGCACGTGAGGCCGGCGTGCTCGCCCTCGTGTCCGAAGGGCTCACCAACGCTCTGATCGCCCATCGACTCGGCATCAGCCCGGCCACCGTCAAGACACACGTCGAGCGGTTGTTGCGCAAACTCGGGGCAACCGATCGGGCCCAAGCGGTCGGGAACGCGATGCGAATGGGCATGTTGCCGTAGCGACGACGAAGCGTTCCGCCGTCGGTGACTTCGTGCCTCCAGCGGCCAACTCGGGACTATCACAAGGGTGAGCCTTGCAGTCGCAGTCGTCATCTGATGACCATCTTTCTCGGCCGTCAGCCGATACTCGACTCGTCCCGCCGGCGGCACGGATATGAGCTCTTGTACCGAGGCGGAGACCATCCGTCGGCGATCTTCTCCGACCCCGACGATGCGACGAAAACCGTGGTCGAGAACACGATGCTGGAATGGGGCCTGGTGAACCTCGTCGGTGACGGCACCGCGTTCGTGAACGTCACCGCTGACTTCTTGCGCAGCGAGCGGTACACCGTTCTGCCGGCCGAGCGGGTGGTGCTCGAGCTGTTGGAGACCGTCGCGCTCGACGAAGCGACCGTGGCAGCCGTGCGCGCGGCGACACAGCTCGGCTACAGGTTCGCCCTGGACGACATCGTCTCCACGGACGTCGAGGGCTTGGCACAGATCCTGCCGTACGCGGACATCTTGAAGGTGGAGGTGTCGGGTCTCACCACGACGGCGATCCGCGGGCTCGTCAAGGAGCTGCGATCAGTGGCACCGAAGGCGCTGCTGCTCGCCGAGAAGGTCGAGACGGTAGAGGCGTTCAGGTTCTGCCGTGATGTTGGCTTCGAGTTGTTCCAGGGGTACTTCTTCGCCAAGCCGGAGCTGATGCGCCGCGGCGCTCGCCCGATCAGCCACCACGCCGCGCTGTTGATCATGTCGGCCGTGCAGGACCCGATGATCAGCATCGACAAGCTCGCCGATCTCGCCAACTCGGACCCATCGCTCGCCTACCGGCTGCTGTCGCTGCTCAACGTCAGCGCTGTCGGGCTGACGGAGACCGTCAGCTCGGTGCGCCACGCGATCGTGTTGTTGGGAATCAAGCACGTGTGTCAACTGGCGACGATGCTGGCGATGTCAGCGAACGCCGCCGACAACCGCGAGCTGATCACGCTGGCGCTCACCCGCGCCCACATGGCACGTCAGCTGTTGGCCGGACGACCGGAGGCCGGCGACGCATTCACGGCCGGCCTGCTCTCGGTCATCGACGCCCTGTTCCAGACGACGATGGTCGACCTGCTCGCCGACCTGCCTGTCGCAGCAACCGTCCGCGACGCGCTCTTGTTCAACACGGGTCCGATCGGCGAAGTGCTCGCCCTGATCTATGCCTATGAGCAGAAGGAGCAGCTCGACAGCCGTCAGGTCGAGCGGTTCGGGTTGCGAACCATCGCTGCCTCGTTCGCCAGTGCGGTCGAGGACGTCGCCGTGCTCGACCGGCAGCTCGACCGACTCGAGGCCGTACCGACGGAGCCGAGCCGCCGCCATTCGTTCGGTTGACGGGCAGCGCCGGCCAGCCAAGCGGTTGCTATCGCGCGATCTCGGCCTGAGCCTCGGCCAGGCTCATGACCCGGCGCCGCCCAGGCGACACGCCGCCGAAGTACCCGCTGAAGATCTCGTGCGTGTAGGCGTGCTCGAGGCACTCCGAGCGAACTGGGCACTTGGCACACAGCGCAACCGTGCTCGCGGCGATGGTCCGGCCGGCCTCGACGAAGAAGATGTTCAGCTGATCGAGTGGCAGGCTCCCGCACGCCGCATCGTCGAGCCAGGGCATGTCGGGCACCGCGAGAACGTAGGCCCCCAATGAACCCCGGTTGGACGAGTCGTTCCCGAGCTCTGCGCTGATGGCCATGTTGTCTTCTCCATTCGTCGGTGTGCTGTACGAACGACAGTCCGACCCTCGGGTGGAGATGCAAGAAAAATCTTCAACAAATGTTTCCGGGCCTGCTCACGGCGTCTGGGCAGCCGCCATGCAGAGGTCGCGCGCCAGGCTGTGCGGAGTGCGACCACTGCGCAGCGCACGTCGGGTGACCACTGCTGCGAGGAGCGCGATCGACCCGTGGATCAGCTCGATCTCGGCTCCCAGTCGCTTCGAACGAACGAGGTCGTCGGCGGCGGCGGTGTGGTCGCCCCGTCGCAGCGCATCGAGGCGCCACGCCGCTGAGTTCACTGTCGCGGGGTTTGCCGTGCCGCAGAGCTGGCAGGCGATCGACAACATCTCGCGAGCTGCCGCGGCGCTGGTCGTCGGCTGCAGGTGCTCGGCATCGTCGGCGCCCTCTTCGAGGCAGTGCAGGGTCGCCAGAGCCACGATGATCAACACCTCGTCGGTGCCGTCGAGTTCGGACTGCAGATCCGACGACATCATCTGAACCGCCGGCCAGTCAGACCGGACGAATCCTGCGACTGCTCCGTAGAGGCTGATGAGTGCAGCACGCAATGATCTGGTGACGGGTTCACGATTCATGTGTGTGACTGTGCGTGGCGCCGGCCGCCGCGCCGTGTGAACGCGGTGAAAGGACGGGTGATCGTGGCGGGCGCCGCTCACCCGATGGTGAAAGCACTCGTCAAGTTGACGACGTTCCCGCTCCATAGAGCGGCATCAACGGCACGCGCCAAGCCTTCGAACAGGGGCTCCCACACGTCGACAACCGGGATCTGACGCACGGTCCAGCGGAGCGAGTTCGGTGCCAGCCAGGCCAGCGGGCGTGCTTGCGACGGCGCGAGGCTCATCCGCCGACCGGCGTGGTTCACGACCACCACCGCGTCGCCGGTGAGGTCGACCCGCGAGATTCCCCCGAACTCAGACGCCATGTCCTCGCCGTGGACGATGACGAGCCCGTCCTCGTGGCGCAACACGACTCCTGCCTCCGCGTTCGCTGCGAGCACGGACTCGTGTCGGTTCGTCACCCATCGGCGCAGCGTCCGCCCGGGCGACGCTCGCCCAGGGGTGTCGTCGATCATCGCCAGGCCGACTGCATCGACCGCCGTGGCCGCCAGCACGCCGCGGAGCTCATCAAGATGTGGGATCAGGTCGTCGAACTCCGCCGGATCGAACGCAACGTCTTCGTAGTCCGCCGTGCACATCCGGTCGAGCACGGACTGGAGGTCGCGACCGAGGACATACCCGCTGCGCCTTGCCATGTCGATCAGCGCGAGCACGTTGCTCGTCGGGCCCATCGACCAGCTCGCCGTCCAGCGGCGGCGCCACGACCAGTACTCCTCGATGACGCCCGCCCGCAGCGTTGCCTCTGTGGACAGCTTCCAGTCCAGCTTTCGTCCGTTGTCGCTGAGGGCAACGACCAGTCCGCGGAGCGAGAGGGGTGCGGTCTGAGGCACCTCCTCGACGGCGACCACTGCGAGGATCTCTGCCGAGGGGAGGTAAACGCCCTGCCGGGATGGCACGTCGTTGCGGTCGGTCACGAGACCCTCATCGGTCAAGTATCGCTTGTCGAGCGCCTCCGCGCGCCCCAAATCAAGCAACTGCTCCAAAAAGGCGTGCTCGCTGGCGAACCCGGCCACCGCCGACGTTCTCCTCACCGAGGAGGCTTGCGACTCGAGCTGGGATGAGCGTCCCGACTCGCGGTGCGAGAAACGTGCCGTTGCTCCAGATGCCGTCGCCGCAGCCATCGTAGAGCAGCTCGGTCACGCGTTCTGATGCCGCGCTCCCGGCGGGAAGGGTCTCCAGGATCTCTTCCAACTCCGAGGCCCGCTCCTGGGTGCGCCGAATCTCCTCATCGATGCGTGCGACGACTCGACCGAGTGCGGACGCATCCGGAGTCCAGCGAACGTGGAGCGTACGCAGGCGGCTGATCACGACCGGAAGCAGTCCCGCCGCGAGTGGTGCGATCGCGTCGAGCATCTCCGTGCTCGGATCGGCGACCAACATGTTCCAGGCTTCGGTCGCTTCACACCGACACGCGTCGACATCGTCGTATGCGGCGAGCAGCACGTCCGGACGCAGTCCCGGCGCCTTGGCCAGTAGGTCGTCGACGGAGACGCCGTTGCGGAGCCCAGTGACCAGAGCGGTGACGTGACGACGGGCGTACTCGACACGGCTTGCGCCCGTCCCGGAGTGTTCGGCGGTCAGTTGGCGAAGGCGGGCGACGAATGCGGCCTCTTCGCGCGCGGTGCTCGGGCGGCCGATGCCGCCCCATGGGCTCCACAACTCGATCCGAGGAGTGGTCCCGGCGATGCGGACCTGTGTGGCGCCGAGTCCCAAGCGGTCGACGATCGACGCCGGGACGTCGAGGGTTTGAGTGGACATGATTCCTCCATGACGTGTTCCGCAGCCACAATCCGTGTGACCGCACATTGATGGTCGTCACGGGCCGGGATCATGCACGCTGCTGGACGGGGCATCCTGGAGTGATCCTCAGCAGAATCGGAGTGAGTTCAACCTCCCTCCGACCTCACCCTGGAGGTCCCGGGTCCAAGCCAAACCGGAGGGTCGCGTCCCAAACGCGCCCCGAACGCGCAAGCTCCGGCCGTCGTCGCCGACGGCCGGAGCCTGTGCTGACCGCGGGTGCGGGTGCTGTTTCGGTATCAGTCCTTGCCGTGGCGCTGGATCCGGCGGAGCACGAGCGGGTGCTGGATCTTGGCGATGGCCTTGGCCTCGATCTGGCGGATCGCCTCACGCGAGAGCCCGAGCACGTTGCCGATGTCTGCGAGCTTGTCCTCTGGCTCACCATCGAGCCCGAAGCGACGCACGACGACGAACAGCTCGCGTGGGTCGAGTGCGGCAAGACCGTAGGTCTTCAAGGCCGACAGGGTCATGCTCGCCATCACGGTCGACTCCGGACCGGGTGACTTGCACTCGATCGTGTCGCCGAGCGTCAGATCGCCGCTGTCGCCGACCGGGTTGTGCACCGACTCGATCCGCGGCGGCGCGATGACACGACGAACTTGGTCGACGGTGGCACCGACGACGCCGGCGACCTCGTGGAAGCTCGGCTGGTGCTCCATGTCGTCGCCCTGCAGCTGCCGATAGGCCCGCAGGATGTCGGGCCGGCGCTCGAAGTCGCCGAGGCTGACGTT
>Ga0075364_10001250_pt1 | contig 13647 bp, 10 predicted proteins | sample EndMetdeltDD1764_FD_71517 | JGI IMG/M metagenome (GOLD analysis project Ga0075364, IMG submission 71517) | Populus endosphere microbial communities from Tennessee, USA - Endosphere MetaG P. deltoides DD176-4 | ecosystem: Host-associated > Plants > Roots > Endosphere | place: USA: Tennessee... | reverse complement strand
AGTTGCCGGGCGGCTTGGAGGAAATTATGACATCCTTGTTTGGAGCAACATCACGCGTTGTGATGACGATCTCGCTTGCCTATTCCACAGCACCCGCGGCTTTCGCTGCAACGCCAGATGCATCCGGCCCGTGTTCGGCGATCGCCGCACTGTCAATTCCAGCGGACAGGATAAGCCTGCCAACCAGTGGTGCCACAATCCAGTCGGCCACGCTCGTTACGACGTCCGAAACATCCAACCAAAACGGTGAATACTGCAAAGTGATCGGGCAGATCAAACCTGTTGATCCAAAGGCCCCCGACATTGTCTGGCAGGTTAATCTTCCATCTGCATGGAATGGCAAATTGCTGCAATATGGTGGAGGTGGCTACAATGGAAGCCTGCCGCCCACCACGGATAAAACGACTTTAGGTCTGGACGTCGTTCCAACGCCTCTGGCGCAGGGTTTTGTCACCTTCGGCAGCGATTCCGGTCATCAGGCTGCAAATGCGGATGATGCCTCCTTCGCCAGAAATGACGAGGCGATGTTAAACTACGGCTATATGCACATCAGAAAAGTGCTCGATGTAGCAAAGGTTCTGGTAGAAAAACGTTACGAGAAACCGGTCAAGCGCGTTTATTTCCAGGGCGGGTCCACCGGGGGTCGCGAAGGGCTCACGGCAGCGTCACGCTGGCCACAATCGTATGACGGCATACTGACGAATTATCCAACGGCTAATTTTGTTGGGCTCAGGCTGTGGGGAGCTGGTCTGGCACGGGCAGTCTACGATGATGAATCTGCTGGCTGGATACCACCCGCACTCGTAGAGCACATTGCAAAGACGTCTTTGAAGTCATGCGATGGGCTGGATGGCGCCGACGATGGTTTGGTCAGCAATTTTCAAGGCTGTCGTGCTCAGGCGGCAGCTTTAATCCAGAGCCTCTCCTGCAAGGCGGATGTCACTGGAAATCCCAGAGATTGCCTGACGAAAGCCCAGATAGATAGAACACTGAAAATCTATCATGAGGGCTATTCACTGCCATATCGGTTGGCAAACGGCATAGACCAGTATCCCGGCTATAACAGCCTGGAAGGCATCGTGATGCAGTTAGGATCGGAGCCAAGCCTTCGCATCCCTCCGGTCTCGGGACCAAACGCGCATCACGCAAGTCGGTCTTTTGAATTTTTGCAGAATTTTGTTCAGCGAGATCAGCCGCTTGACCTGCTGTCTTTTGACATTCGGGAGCCCGGAAAACTCAAAGATCGGATCGTGGAACTGTCCAACGTGATTGGTGCGACAACAACGGACTGGTCAGCCTTCAGCGATCGTGGGGGCAAAATCATATGGCTTCAGGGCAATGATGACCCAAGCGTTAGTCCACTGGGCAATGCAAAACTATTTGAAGCTATCGTGACAAAGATGGGCAAGGAGAAGGTCAGAGACTTTATGCGCTTCTATCTCGTTCCCGGTCTGGCGCATGGTGGCGGCCGCTTTTCGCCAACGTGGGACAATTTAACGGCACTCGATAATTGGGTGGAACACGGCGTGCCCCCTTCCAATCCGGTTGTCGTTGACGCAACGAAATCATCCACCACGGGCCGTAGCAGACCCCTTTGCGAATATCCAAGCTGGCCGAAATACAAAGGCGATGGCGACATGGAATTAGCGACTAGCTTTGTCTGCTCTGAGAAATAACTCCATCTGCCCTTCAGTACGCTACTCAATAATTAACGGGAGGATCACAATGGCCACAGGCCCTAACCTGTCAAGACGTTGCCTACTTGCAGCATCCGCAGCGTCAACCTTCGCCGCGATCGGCCTTGGCGGCCAGACAGCCAGCGCAACCAATACCACTCCAAACACCGATGCTGGTAGGCCATGGAAAACTGTAGGTGATGTCAGGGCCGTCGGGTGGTCACCAGCGAAACTCGCAGACGTGGAAGCAAAGCTCTATTCGATGCCAACAACGTCCATGATGGTGGTCCAAGGCGGAGATATTGTCTATCGATACGGCAATCTGTCGGATGTCAGCTATCTTGCATCTGCTCGAAAAAGTATGTTGTCGATGCTTTTTGGCCGATATGTCGCCGAAGGAAAGATCGATCTCGACATGACGATTGGCGAGATCGGCATTGATGAAGATGACGGTCTTTTGCCTAGGGAAAAGACGGCCAGCGTCAAAGACCTTCTGACATCAAGTTCAGGTGTCTATCACGCCGCCGGGAGCCCTGGGGGCAACGCAAAAACACCGGAGCGTGGCCAAACGGAACCGGGGTCGGTCTTTCTCTACAACAATTGGGACTTTAACGTTCTGGGCGCAATTTTCGAAAAGCGCACTGGTAAGAGCGTGTTTCAAGCACTGAAAGACGATCTTGCCGAGCCGCTGGGCTTTGAGGACTTCGATTTCGATCGCCAGCGCATGATGGGTTACGAAAATCAATCGCGCTATCTCGCCTATCATCTGTTCCTGTCCGCTCGCGATATGGCGCGCCTCGGACAATTGATGCTCCAAGGCGGGAATTGGAACGGTAAGGTAATCGTGCCGGAAAACTGGATCGCTCAGAGCACGAAAATTCGGTTTACGGCGGAGCAGACCAAGAGCAAAGAAGGGCTTGGATATGGTTATCTCTGGTGGGTACCGACATCAGATGATCCGGCGTTCAAAGGGTCCTTTCTGATGAACGGCAACTTCGGACAATTCGTTTTATGCCTACCCGCGATCGATACCGTCATCGTCCATCGTCGCGCAGTCACGGATGAGTTTGCATTGGCCCGAAATCTGGGAAAGACCACCTACGAACCCACCAAGGTGTCGGCTGGTGAATTTCTAGCGATCGCACAAGCAGTCGTGGCAGCAAGAGCCTGACACTGTTTTCGCAGCCGTGGTTAAAACGGCCGTCATTTCTATGTTGCCCATGAGAAACAGCACTTGCTCGATTGCTATCGAGCAAGTGTGCTTTTACGGTTAGAAGCAGTACACGTGGCGATATGATCACGGTGGAGTGTCGCGGAGACGTCAGGGTTTGCCATGCAGCGGTTTCAATTGGGATCGGTCGATCTCAATCTTTTGAAAGTCATCTATGCGCTGGTCGTAAAAGGCAACATGACGGCCGCCGGAGAGTATATTGGCCTGTCCCAACCCGCTATGAGCCATGCCTTGAAACGGGTCCGCGCCATCACCGGCGACGAACTTTTCAAGAAGACATCGGGCGGGTTTGTGATGACCCGATTTTGCACCGAGATTTTTCCGACGGTGCGACGGATCATCGAAGACACCGAATCCGTTATGCTCCAGCAACTCGTATTCGAGCCGGCGACATCCCACCGTGCGTTCAGAATTGGGATGAACGATTATTTCTCTGTCGTGCTGATGCCACGCCTTGTGGAGCGCATCCGCTCTGAGGCTGAATATTGTGTTCTGGAAGTCATCCACATGCCACGCACTGGCGTGAACAACAACAGAAATTTTCTTCCGGTGGTTCAGGAGCACCTCGATGAAGGAACCATCGATGTCGCGGTCATGACCGCGGACAATTTTCCAACGCGATATCGCTGCGCCTCACTGTTCACCGAGAGACGCGTCTGCATCATGTCAGCAAACAATCCCGCTGCGAAAAACCCGCTGACGCTCGACGCATTGTTGTCGCTTGGCCACGTCAAGGTAACGTCTGCACCGAGCCGTCGCGGCTGGGTTGACGAACGTCTCGATGCGATGGGATTAGAGCGCCGCGTCGTCGCGGTGGTACCGCATTTTTCCGCAGCCGTCGCCATTGTGTCCCGCAGCAATCTTGTCGCCATGATGCCGGAAAGCGTCGCGAAGCTGTTCGAGAGATCACAAGAATTATTGCTGCTGGAATCACCTTTTGCGGAAGAAAAACAATCCACCAGCATGATCTGGCTTGCCGAAAAGGAACGCGATCCGGCAAGCCTCTGGCTACGTGACCAAATCTCCGCTTGTTTTACGGACGATCGTCACTAGCGAACTATTGCTGTATTGCTTATCTGGTGCCCAACTTTGCCGTAATGAATTGGTCGGCAACGCTCAGGAACTGCTCCATGGTAACGGCAGGTAATTCTTCCTTGAAGCTTCCGTCATTGCGGGCAATCGCTAGATCATCGGGAATAGCGCGTCTATTGACGAACACCATGTCGAGTGTTGGCATGGCCAGGATGAACTGTCCGAAATGTCCCGCTGCGACGAAGGCGCCCTCCCACTCAGGAGTATTCTTTGGCACGACTGGAATCCACCAGAGGTAGCTGTAGCCGGCAATTCGGGATTTTTCGCTTTCATTCATCTTGTCGGCGGGAACGCGAATGCACGTGCTTTCCGCGACCCATTCTGCCGGTATGATTTGCTCGTCTTTCCACCGGCCGTTGCGCACCATCGACAGAGCCAGTCGGGCCATATCCCTTCCCGACAGGAAGAAGTGATAGGCCAGATAACGGGAAGCGCCCTCATATCCCATCATCCGCTGCCGCGAAGGATCGAAGTCCTGGAGCCCCATTGGGCCCGCGAAGTCCTCTTCAAAAGCTTTGAAGACACTGCGGCCTGTCAGCTGCTCGAACGCCGCCCCCAAAACGTTGAAGTCCCAGTTATTATAGTGGAAATAGTCACCTGGTTTTTTTGAGCCGCGTTCTGGAATGTTTTTTGTATTGCTGCCCGGGCTGCCGGGGCGGTGATAAACCCCTGAACTGCTGATCAGCAGATCGCGAAGCGTCGCCGTCTTCTCGATGGGAAGAAGACCATGATCTTCGTCAATATTCAAATCGGCCATCGTGAGATCTAGATCGATCTTCCCTTCTTCAACGGCTTTACCAAACAGCATAGATAGGATGCTCTTTCGGGTGGAAGCGAGATAGCTGACCTCCGATACATCGCCATAGGTATAGAGCACTTCTCCACCAGCAACCGCCATGAAAGAGGTGCTTGGCAACCCATCGAGCATGGTGTCAACTTTCTCGCGAACATCGGCAGAAAGACCGTGTTCTTCTGGCGAATTTACACTCGCCCATTCCTGCCCGGGAAATTCCTGGCTGACCGCTTTTGGCTGGCGTTCCAGAGGTGCGGAAACTGACATTTTCAATCCTTTTAACATTCAGGTTTGTCGATTGCGGGATGTTCAATCGTTAAGATGACAGGCACTCTTGTGCCCTGAACCGATGGTCCGAAGCTCCGGTCTTTCCATCCGGCACCGCGCCATCGCGAAAGGACAACGCGGATGGAAATGGCACCCCGAAGGCGGTGACAGCGGGCTTGGAATTTCGCCTTCAATGGCCGAAAAGCGCCGTTGAACAGGATCAAGACTTGGTCGCTCCTGAAGAAGCGCACGCGTATAGGGGTGATTGGGGTGCGAAAACAATTCTGCGACGGGCGCCTCTTCTACGACGCGTCCAAGATACATTACCACAACACGGTCTGAGATATGCTCGACCACGGAAAGGTCGTGGCTTATGAAAAGGTAAGTCAGATCCAGCTGTTCTCGAAGATCAAGGAAGAGATTGAGGATCTGTGCCTGAATGGAAACATCGAGCGCGGCAACGGATTCGTCGCAGATCAGCATGTCCGGCTGAACCGCCAGCGCGCGCGCAATGCCGATGCGCTGGCGTTGACCGCCACTAAACTGGTGTGGAAAACGGCTTGCCATGGATGGATCAAGTCCTGATCGCTCCATCTGCTGGCTGACATAGTCATCGAGCTCGCGTCCCGTTGTCATTCCGTGGTGCAAGGGTGCTGCTCCAATAATCTCACGGACACGCTGGCGCGGATTAAGTGATGACGACGGGTCCTGAAAGATCATCTGGACTTTCAGCCGCGCCTCTTCGGCGTGTTTGCTCGTCATCTCTGTCAGCTGCTTGCCTCGGAACAGCACTGTACCTTCCGACGCTTGCAACAATCCTGCCACGACGCGGCCAAGCGTGGATTTCCCGCAGCCCGACTCACCGACGATGCCAACAACTTCACGCTCTGTTACGGTGAGACTGACATCATCCAGCGCCCGCACGACTGGATTGGGCGCTTTCAACCCCACCAGTTCCGCACCACGTTCCACAACTCCCGATTTACGACTGAAGCGCTTGCTGACATTGCGAACCTCCAAACGATTGTTCACGATGGCGCTCCTTCCATGACCGGGTGAAAACAGCGGAGTAGACGTCCCCCGACCGGCTCGAGCGCTGGGGCGGTGAGACAGATTTCAGTGGCAAACGAGCAACGCGGACGAAACGCACACCCCTTGGGCATGTTGGCAACGGACGGTGTTGTGCCGGATATCTGTTTCAGCCTTTCACCGCGCTTGTTATGAGCAGGCAGGCTTGCGATCAGGCCATTTGTATAGGGGTGCAAAGGTCGTCTGAGCAAATCGGCAGTCATGCCTTGCTCGACGATACGGCCCGCATACATGACCGACAGTTTTTCAGCCAGTCCGGCGACCACGGACAGGTCATGGGTTACCCATATAAGAGCTGTGCCCTTTTCTCGGGCAAGCCTCTGTACGATTGAGAGGATCTGCGCCTGGATCGTTACGTCGAGTGCAGTTGTCGGTTCATCCGCAATGATCAGATCCGGTGACATGAGAAGGGCGATGGCAATTGCCACACGCTGCCGCATACCTCCTGAAAACTGATGAGGGTAAGCGCTAAGGCGCTCTTCGGGGCTTGGAATGCCGACCATGCCTAAGGCGTCGCGTGCACGCTCGCGTGCCACCTGTTTACTGACGGCTTCGTGCGCATGCACGACTTCCATCATCTGCGTATCAATGCGAAGCACAGGATTGAGCGTTGACATCGGATCCTGAAAGATCATCGCAATTCGGTTACCGCGAATGGACCGGAGTTCTTTCTGCGAGACCGTTCGCAAGTCCCGCCCCTTGAACAGAATTTGCCCTCCGGTTACGTCTACGGGCTTTTCGAGCAGACCCATGATCGAAAGACCTGTTACGGATTTTCCGGAACCGGATTCTCCAACGAGCCCCATGACTTCGCCTGCAGCGAGGCTGAGGTTGATGTCTTCGATAAGGGTGACGTTGCCCTGCTCCGTCACAACCTCGGTTTTCAGACCTTTGATTTCAAGCATGGCACTCATCTCCGTGCAGCCTTCGGATCCAGCAACTGGCGCAGGCGATCTCCGACGAGATTGATGGCGAAGATCGTGACCAGCAGTGCGATGCCGGGAAAAAGCGCGATCCAGTATGTGCCGGACAGCATGAATTCGTATCCGCTCGAGATCAGTAGTCCGAGTGACGGTTCCGTCACCGGCACACCAAGCCCCAAAAAGCTGAGCGTTGCCTCAAGCGTGATGGCGCGTGCCACCTGCATGGTGAGAAGCACGACAAGGGGTGACAGACAGTTGGGCAGCAACTGGCGAAAAAGGATGTTCCGATGTGGCAGCCGCAGAGACCGGGCGGCCTCCACATACTCCCGGCGTAGTTCCGTCAAGGCGGCCCCGCGGGCCGTACGCGCATAGGTCGCCCACTCTACCAGGACAATGGCAAACACAACATTGCCGACGCTCTTGCCAAGAAGTGCGAGGATCAACAGCGCAGACAGGATCGTTGGGAAGGAAAGCTGAAGATCCACGAGCCGCATCATCGCAGTTTCAACCCGTCCACCGACATAGGCCGCCGTTAAGCCGAATGCAGTGCCGACGATGAATGCGAGTGCCGCAGAGCCAATGCCCACAATAAGACTTATCCGCAATCCATAGAAAATGGCCGACAGCATGTCGCGTCCCTGATCATCGGAACCGAACAGAAATGTAAAGCCTGCCGAGGATTGCGCGCCAGGAGCCATACGCCCGTCCATGATGTCCAGTTGCATCAGGTCGTATGGGTCTTGTGGCGACAGATAGGGCGCAAACACGGCCAGAAAGACGACCAAGATGAAAAGCACAAGTCCCAGCACTGCCAGGGGCGAGCGTGCGAACTGCCGCATGAATTGCAGGCCTGCCCGAAATTTCGAGGAATTCATAACCGCTTGCACGTCACTCTCCCTGAAGCCGAATGCGTGGATCGAGTAGCCTGTAGGTGACATCCACGACGAGGTTGATGATGACGAACATGATGACCACCAGCATCAGGTAGGCGACGATGACTGGGCGATCGAGCGCGGCAATGCTGTCAATGATGATCTTGCCGACACCTGGCCATGCAAAGATTGTTTCAGTCACAACAGAGAACGCTATCGTCTGCCCGATATCCAGACCGACGACAGTGACGACGGGGATCATTACGTTCTTGAGCACATGGACACCGAGGATGCGTCTTGGTGAAAGTCCCTTTGCTCGGGCAAACCGCACGTATTCGCTCGACATTGCCTCGCGCACGCCAGCCTCAGTCAAACGGGTCACCATCGAAATATTGAAAAGCGAGAGACTGACGGCTGGCAACAGCATGTGCCGCAGACCATCAAGAGTGACGAAAGACCAGGGTATTCCAAAGATGATTTCGGTTGCACCTCGCCCCGAACTTGGGAGCCAGCCGAGCTGGACGCTAAAGATCATGATAAGCAGGATAGCGATCCAGAAAATCGGCAGACTGAAGCCGAAGATCGAACCAATCATGATGAAGCGCGCAAAGGGGCTTTCGGGCTTCCAGCCGGCGGCAAGGCCAAGTGGCACACCGACGATGATCGATAAAAGAACGGCAGCGAAGGCGAGCTCCAGCGTTGCAGGCAAGCGCGACAAGATGAGCTCGACCGCAGGCTCCTTGTAAACATAGCTGACACCGAGATTACCCTGTAACAACCCTTTCAGAAACAGGAAGAACTGTTCATAAAGAGGTCGATCAAGCCCAAGATCGGCGATAAGACGCAAACGGTCATCGTGGGTAGCCTCCGGCGGAAGCAAGGTCTCAATCGGGCTGCCGATCAGATGAAGTCCGACAAATACAATCAGGGCCATGGCAAGAGCCACCAGGATCGCTTGCATCAGGCGCTGGATAATCCACAGGGTCATGATACCCTCTTGTTACAGGTAAGATACTGACCATCCGTTCGTGAATGGTTTGCAATGTTATAGCCGACATCTGAGCCGATAGCTTCGCCACCAAATTGCCGGAAGCAGGCTGGTGCTTTGACACCAGCCTGTTATTTCCAGATTATTCGGAAATGTCCTTGGCAAGCGTACGCTCGTCGATGCGCGGCGCATAAGACAGTCCCTTGCGCATCACCCAGGCATTGCTCTGCTGGTAAAGCGGGATGATGGCTCCGTCCGTGACGGCAACCTTGACAGCCTCGATGAGCGCCGTTTCACGGGCCTTGTCGTCGTAGATCGTCATTGCCTTGGATACGAGGTCATCAAGCGCCGGATTGGAATAACCGCTATCATTTGCAGCACCCAGCCCACGTTTTGGATCCACTGTGCCAAGCACGTTGACCAGCATTGAGCTTGCGTCATAGGTCGCGTTGCCAAGACCCAGAAGCTTCATCGCAAATTCCGACTTGCGCGATGAGAAGGTCGTCCAGGGAAGAGCCTCCACATTCGTCTTCACGCCAATTCTTGTCCACATCTGAGCAACAGCCTGAACAACGGCAGGCGCATTGGGGTAGCGATCATTCGGCACGTGAACCGTCAACTGGAAGCCGTCCGGGTAACCGGCTTCGGCCAGCAACTTCTTGGCTGCAGCGGCATCTGGCTTTGGAGGTTGAATGTCAGGCGTATAGGAGAAAGCGCCCTTTGGAAGCCATTGACCAGACGCGGTGGCCGTCCCCTCCATGATCTTGTCGACAATGCCTTCGCGATTGATCGCTTCCGAAAGAGCGGTGCGAACACGCGGATCCGCCAGCGGATTTTTGTCCAGCGCCTCTCCCTTTGCTCCCTTCACATTGGCCTTCCACGCGTCACCTGATGTCGATGGCGCGAGATAAATAACCCGAAGACCCGGAGTGCTAACGAATGACAGATTGGCGGTGGTCTTGAAACGGGCGATGTCTGTTGCAGCCGGTGCGTCGATGACATCAACGTCGCCTGCCAGAGCAGCCGTCGTGCGTGCGCTTGCACTGGAAATCATGCGATAGGTCGCGTGATCCCAGGCAACTTTCTTGCCCCACCAATCAGGATTGCGCTCAAGGCCAACCTCGATGCCCTGCTTGAATGTGCTGAAACGGAAAGCGCCTGTCCCGATTGCTGCCTTGCCGGAATTGTAATCGGCCGTATCGGCCCCCTCACCTGCATGACGCGACACGATAGCGATATTGGCGAGATCGCCCGGAAGCGTCGGTGCAGGTGTCTTTGTGTCAATCAATACAGCATTTTCGCCGTCCGCCTCGACTTTCGCAATATTGCGCATGAAGCCGCCAAAGCCACCCGGGCTGTTTGGCACGCTTCCAGCCCGGGTGAGCGTGAAAACCACATCATCGGAGGTAAATGGCTTGCCATCATGCCACTTGACGCCATCGCGCAGCGCAAAACGCCATTTTGTTTCGGAGATTGATTCCCACTTTGTCGCAAGCCCCTCGACCAACAGTCCATCGGCGGTGCGCTCCGTCAGTCGATCGAAAATCTGCATCGCGATCGAGTTGTTCGGCGAAGCATTATAGAAATGCGGATCGATCGACGTCACCGTTCCGCTGAGACCGATCGTCAGATCCTTTGCCAGAACAGGAGTGGCAACCAAGCCCAAGATACCGGTTACGAGAAGTACGCCTGTTTTCATTTTTTAGTTCCCTCTTTTATCAACGTTTAGACGTCAAATTCGCTTTTCTCGATTTACCAACGGAACATGAAATTTAACAAATGAATGTTTTTTGCGATTGTTATTCGCCCAGCGAATAACGCTAGGGCCCTTGCCGCGCCGTATTGTCTTAGTTGTTTCGCTGTCATGCGGGTACAGTCCCCTGGAACCGGGGGCGACATGCTGGGACCTTCGCGGGTGACGGGCATGGCTTGAGGTAACAAAATATAATCTGCGGTCCTCACTAACGCCGAGCGCTGATCCATCCAGTCCCCGACACGATAAACCGAACGGCTGACGGGCAGATACCGGTTTGAATCGAGCCAGTCGTTTCCGGGGCATTTTGGTGGATTGAAATCTTCGTGTTTTCCGGCAGGATGTCCTAGAGGTGGAGGATGTCACGTGCTGGATCACGCTTTGATATATGATGCCGAAGGGCAACCGCTTTTAAACGGTCAGCTGAATGAGTCTCGAGAGTGGGCTCAAGTGAATGCCTTTTGTAACCGGGTTTATATGCCGCTCTCGACCCGGCCGCTGGTTGCCGGTTCCGATCCCAATGCCACGCTACGCACATTGTCCGTAGGGCAGATCGTTTTCAGTCGCTTTTGCTTTGGAACCCCGACAAAGGCGGACGAATTCGACCCCTCTTCTGGAAACATCATTGTCGTCAACACGATGCGTGGGAGCGTGCGCCAACCTCTAAGCGACGGAACGAGCGTCGACACCCGGCCGGGTGACAGCTATGTTGTTGATTGTAGTCGCACTGATTACTGGAACGTCGCCGATGGCAGTGATCTCCAGCTCAACCTGACGATATCCCATAAGTTAATGGAGCAGACGGCACAGCGCTGGTATGGCTTCGTACCGGAGGACGACCTGTGGAGGAAGCGCATCGTGTTCGGCCGAGGACAGTCAGCCTGGCTTTCCTTGCTTAATTACGCAACCCTTTCGATAAATGCTAACAGCGATCGCGTCGACAGCCCTTTGATCGAGAAACGGATCGAGGAAACGATCTGCCTCGAATTATTGCGCGCATGGGCCGCATCCTCGGGGCTCAATCTCGAAACGGGCGCGCGTAGCGCTGCGCCACGTTACGTTCGCGACGCAGAGCGCTTGATGGCTGAACAAGCCCACATAGCCCCGACTGTGGTGGAAATCGCCGCACAGCTCGGGATTTCAGCCCGTAGTCTCTCGGAAGGGTTCCGGCGCTTTCGTGGTATCACACCTCACGATTATCTGACCGCTCGACGGCTTGATGGACTGCGCAAGGCACTCGAGGAGGCGTCACCAACGCACACTGTTTCCTCAGTTGCCGCCGCAAGAGGATATGTGAATATGAGCATCATGAGTGCCTCATATCGCCAGCGCTTCGGAGAAACACCTCTACAAACGTTGCAGAACCGAACAGGCGTGGGACGCGGCGAACCTATACCTGATCGGTGAGAGACAGCTCGTTTCGGCACAATACCAAACAACCCGGAACAATCTTTCTCATTTGGATCACAGACCTCCGGATTGGAGCACGCAGTGCCGGCATGACAATGCTCTTTTCGTCTAGGATGATACCAGGGCCAGTCGGCTCTTCACCATCCGGACAGGAGACGGGTTTGTGTGATCTCTGCAAAATCATGCTCAAAGGCATGCCCCAAGGGGAGGATTCGATGAAAGCGCTTGTTTATAACGGACCTGGCAAGAAGGACTGGGTTGAAAAGCCGAAACCAGAAATTCGCAAACCCACCGATGTCATTGTGCGTGTCACCAAAACCACCATATGCGGAACCGATCTGCATATTCTAAAGGGTGATGTTCCGACAGTCTCACCGGGCACCACACTTGGCCACGAAGGTGTCGGCATTGTCGAAGAGGTCGGGGCAGCTATACGCAACTTTAAAAAGGGTGATGCCGTCCTCATTTCTTGCGTCACCTCATGTGGCGCCTGCCCGAACTGCAAACGACAACTCTACGCCCATTGCTCCGACGGAGGCTGGATTCTCGGTCACAAGATCGATGGCACGCAGGCAGAGTATGTTTGTATCCCTCATGGCGACAACTCGCTTTATCCAATTCCCGAAGGAGCAGATGAAGAAGCGTTGGTGATGCTGTCCGATATCATGCCGACAGGCCTTGAGATCGGTGTGCAGGCAGGCGGCGTCAAGCCAGGCGATACTATTGCGATTGTCGGTGCTGGACCGGTCGGTATGTCAGCCCTCCTTACGGCGCAGTTTTACTCGCCCGGGAAGATCATCATGGTCGATACAGACCCGGCGCGACTGGCACTCTCGCTTCAGTTCGGGGCGACAGACAGTGTTCAGGTCGGAGAGGAAGATGCGGTTTCGCGCATTCTCGCCCTTACCGATGGCCTAGGTGTCGATGTGGCCATTGAAGCCGTCGGCGTACCGGCGACCTTTGACATTTGCCAAAAGATCGTCTCTGCCGGTGGCAAGATTGCCAATGTAGGCGTTCACGGAAAACCGGTCGAGTTGCATATTGAAGAGCTGTGGATAAAAAACATCAACATCTCGATGGGTCTCGTTTGCACCAACACGACGCCGATGTTGCTCAAAACTCTGGCGAGCGGCAAACTGGACCCTGGCAAGCTAATCACGCACCGATTTGCGCTCCATCAAATCCTCGATGCCTATGATGTCTTTGGCAACGCAGCACGCGAGAAAGCTATGAAGGTCATCCTGGCAGCCTGATTGTTTGTGACGAAGTGCGACGGACTTGTGCGATGAAGCAGTGCCCAAGTCCGTCATTCTCAAAAACAGCTTTACCGTAAAGCACACGGCAGACCACCCCTTGTGGCGCCCGCCCGTAATATTGAAGCTGCGATGGGCCGTATGCACCAACGTTTTCTACGAGCGGTCCTTCGTTGAAATTCAAACCCGTTCCAAAGCGATCGCAATACCCTGTCCCACGCCGATGCACATTGTTGCCAGCGCATACTTTCCCTTGCCCAGAGAAAGTTGAAGCGCGGCTGTTCCTGCAATGCGGGCGCC
>Ga0075364_10001249_pt1 | contig 13652 bp, 11 predicted proteins | sample EndMetdeltDD1764_FD_71517 | JGI IMG/M metagenome (GOLD analysis project Ga0075364, IMG submission 71517) | Populus endosphere microbial communities from Tennessee, USA - Endosphere MetaG P. deltoides DD176-4 | ecosystem: Host-associated > Plants > Roots > Endosphere | place: USA: Tennessee... | reverse complement strand
GTCGTGGTCCTCGGCCGGAACGCCGAGAAGGTCCGCGATGACGAGCATCGAGACGGATCGTGCGTACTCTCCGAGGAAGTCCCCTTTGCCGGGCGGAACGAACTGGTCCAATTGGCGGTCGGCGAGCGACCACATGAATTCCTCGTTCTCTTTCAGTCGCCGCGGTGTCATCAGCCTGCTGAGCAAGCCGCGAACGTTGGTGTGTCGGGGAGGGTCGAGGGTCGCAAGGTAGCCGCTGAACGGCATCTCATCGCGATGTTGCGCGATCTGCTCGGTGATGTCATCTCCGGTGGGTTCGAATGGAAGCGGCGTGAACGGGCCGAGCACCGTGTTGCAGGCCGAGAACCCCGCGACGTCCTTGTAAACGGACATCGCTGCCTCATAGCCGGTGATTGCCATGATGCCGCTATCCGGGTCGACGCTCACCGGGCATTGTGAGCGTTGCGCGGCGTAATACCCGTATGGGTCGTCGATCAGGGCTTCGTTGGTGAAGAAGTCACTGGAATCGAACTCGCTCACAGGAGTACCTCCGGGGCTGTTACAAGGACCCGCTTGGCTGCGGAATCATAAAATAGTTGACTCGGTCTATTGTATCAGCTTACATCTATCAGATAGATCTGATGAAGTTGCCGATGAATCGAGGTAGTCATGCGAGATGCCGGCGTTCGGGGCCTCGCAGTTATCGCCGAGGCATCCGATCAAGTTCTTCTCGCCGAGTGAAACGGCACGGACTTGTTGGCCAGCAGCAGAACTACTGCCCGCGTCGTCGACGCGAGTGATGCCACGGCGATTGAGGTGGTCCTCTGCCGGCGAGAACCGATCGCCGACCGCTGCAGGGCACTCCGTCGGCTGGGACTAACGCCAGACGCCCCTTTGCGTGTCATTGCAGTATCGACTGTGCCCAGCCGAGATCCTGCCGCGGCGATGATTGCGCTTATGGCGCAGAAGCGGTTGATGTGGTCGGCACATGTCGGTGTCGTCGGTGGCGTCGTGGCGGTGCTGTTTCAACAGGGGGTCGGTTCGCCGAGCGGAGAGCTGCGAACGGCGTTACGCCAGTGCAGCCGCAAAAGGCGCGTCGCCTATGGCGTCCGCGTCGGCGTCGGTGGTCTCGTCGACAGCCTCGATGCCGAAATCTCATGGGAACAAGCGCTTCTAGCGTTGCGATTCGCATCTCCTCGCGACCCGTCCGGTGAGGTCGGGGACCCCGGCTACGCAGTCGTCGACTATGACTCGCTCGGGGTGCTCACTGCGCTCGCAGACGTGCCGGCATCGCGGCTCCAGCGTGCACCCGACGTCGTCGCGTTAGACGCGTTGATCGCCAAGGCAAATGGTGCTTTAGATGTGGGCGCGCTAGAAGCTTTCTGCCTCACGGGCTCCCTGCGGCAGGCGGCTCAAGTGCTGTACCTACATCACAGCACCGTCGCGGCCAGATTGGAGCGCGTCGAGAAAGCGATGGGCTGGCACCTCGATAATCCGGCCGACCGTTTCAAGGCCCAGTTCGCGCTCTTGGCCCGCAGGCTGGCTCACACATCCGGTTGATGCAGCACGGATCGCGTGATGATTGCCGCCGCCCGTCGGCGATCTGTGATGACATCCCCGACAGATGTCGGGTTATGCGTAGCGCATTGTGCTGACAAGCTTTTCGATAGGAAATCTGCGCTGAGAGGCCTTCTTTTGACATCGTCGTACGACCCGGAGCGCCCCGGTCCGGGCAGCCACAGGCGTGCGAAGCGGGCCAGGAGTGCAATCCTGCGCCCGATTGCCGGCGCAGGAACGGTGCTGGCCATCGTCGTCGTTATTGCCGCTGCGGCAGGGATGTTCCGTGGTGATTTCACCGAAACCGTCCCGGTAACGGTGATCTCGGAGCGCGCCGGACTCGTGATGAACCCCGAAGCGAAGGTGAAGATGCTCGGCGTCCAGGTGGGCAAGGTCTCGGCCATCGACGAGTTACCGGACGGCAAGGCCGCCATCCACCTCGCCATCGATCCGTCACTGCTGCATGTGATTCCGTCCAACGTCGTAGTCGACATCGGCTCGACAACGATCTTTGGCGCAAAGTCGATTCAGCTTGTGCCGCCTGCTGATCCGTCACCCCAATCGATCCACTCCGGCCAGGTGCTCGATTCCAAGAACGTCACCGTCGAGATCAATACCGTCTTTCAGCAGTTGACGTCCGTGTTGTCCCGGATCGAGCCCGAGAAGCTCAACGAAACCCTCGGTGCACTCGCTTCAGCGTTCAATGGCCGCGGTGAGAAGCTTGGCCAGACGCTGAGCGACTTCAACGGGTTCCTGGCCACCCTGGAGCCGAGCCTGCCGAATCTGAGTCACGACATCGCGGTGTCACCCACGGTGCTCAACGCGTACGCCGATGCGGCACCCGACTTGATCAAGGCGGCCGATAGTGGAACCCGAATCAGCCAGACCATCGTGGATGAGCAGAAGAACCTCGATGCGTTCTTGGTCAGCACGATCGGGCTGGCCGACATCGGCAACGACGTCATCGGCACCAACCGGCAAGCGCTGACCGATGTGTTGCACCTGATGGTGCCGACAACCGATCTGACCAACGAATACAACAAGGGCCTGACCTGTTCGCTACAGGGGATGGTGCCGATGTTGAATCAGCCGCCGCTGCCCGATCCTGGAGTCGTCATCGATGTCAGCTTCACGTTAGGCGTGGAGCGCTATCGCTACCCGTCGAACCTGCCGAAGGTCGCGGCAAAAGGCGGCCCAATCTGTTTGGACCTGCCGAACGTGCCGGCCAATAAACGGGAACCGTTCGTAGTCACCGATGTTGGTGCCAACCCCGCCCAATACGGAAACCAAGGGATCTTGTTGAACTCCGACGCGCTCAAGCAATGGCTGTTTGGGCCTATCGACGGTCCGCCACGCAACACAGCCCAGATTGGGCAACCCGGATGAGGGGGATCTGGGGGACGCTTCTCAAGTTCGGCACGTACGCATTGGTAACCGGCGTTGCGCTGGCCTGTCTGTTCGCCATCTTCGGCAACTACCGCACCGGCTCGACTAACAACTACTCCGCGGTCTTCACCGACGCCTCGAGGTTGAAGTCGGGTGATACGGTGCGGGCGGCCGGTATTCGGGTCGGCACGGTGCGTGACGTCGCGCTTCAAGCGGACAAGAAGGTACTGGTGCGCTTCGACGCTGACCGTACCGTCGTGCTCACCACCGCGACAAAGGCCGCGGTTCGCTATCTCAACCTCACCGGTGATCGCTACCTGGAGCTTGTCGACAGCCCCGGATCCACCCGCGTCCTGCCCGCGGACTCCCAGATTCCTCCCGACCGCACAGTGCCTGCGTTGAACCTCGACCTGCTGCTTGGCGGGCTCAAACCAGTCATCCAGGGCTTGAATCCTCAGGACGTCAACGCGCTCAGTGCGTCACTGCTCCAAGTGCTGCAGGGTCAAGGGGACACCCTGCAGTCGCTGTTCTCGAAGACATCGTCGTTTACAAATGCGTTGGCCGACAACAGCGAAGTGGTCGAACAGGTCATCGACAACCTCAACGTCGTCGTCGACACGCTGAGCAAGGATGGCGACCAGTTCTCAGGAACAGTGGATCGACTCCAAAAGTTGGTCAGTGGCCTGACTCAGGACCGTGATCCCATCGGTGACGCGATCAAGGCACTCGACACTGGCACCGCTTCGCTCGCCGACCTGCTCACCAACGCCCGGGCGCCGCTGGCCGGAACTGTCGACCAGCTGAACCGGCTGGCGCCGCTGCTCGACGGGGACAAGGACCGGCTGGACGCAGCGTTGCAGAAGGCGCCAGAGAACTATCGCAAGCTGGTGCGGCTCGGCTCCTATGGCAGCTGGATCAACTACTACGTGTGCGCAATCGGTTTCCGCGCCAGCGATCTTGAGGGGCGCACTGTGGTCTTTCCCTGGGTCAAGCAGGAAACCGGAAGGTGCAAGGAGCCCTGATGCTCAAGTACCGCAATCCCAAACTGTGGCGCGTCGGAATCCTCGGCGTCGCACTTAGCGTGATGATCATCGCGATCGGGTTGCAGCCCGAACGGTTGTACTCGCTGGCCACCGCAGTGCGCTACCAAGCGCAGTTCGCCGAGGCCGGTGGCCTCAACCAGGGCAATGACGTCATTCTTTCCGGCGTCAAAGTCGGTACGGTATCGAAGATTTCGCTTGAGCGCGGCAAAGCGCTCGTCAGCTTCAGCGTCGACAGCCGCTACCAGTTGGGCTCACAAACCACCGCCCACATCGAGACCGGTTCGCTGCTGGGTGAGCGGGTCGTGACGCTGATATCGGATGGCGGGGGGACGCTACGCCCGCTCGCCGTCATCCCGGTGTCCCGCACATCGTCGCCATATTCGCTGACACAGGCGGTCGGCGATCTGACATCCAACACGGCGGGCACCGACACCGGATCGCTGAATCAGTCCCTGGACACGCTGACTGCCACGCTCGATCAGGTTGCCCCGCAACTCAGTTCGACCTTCGACGGAATCAGTCGTGTCTCCAGGTCGATCACCAGCCGCAACGACACCATGGCGCAGTTGCTCAGCCACGCCGCCGATGTCACGCGGATCCTGTCGGAACGAAACGCACAGATCAACACGCTGATCCTCGATGCCAACGACCTCATCGGGGCGCTCAACGACCGACGCCAAGCGATCGTTGACCTGCTGGCGAGTACGTCGGTCCTGGCCAAGCAACTGTCCGGGCTGGTCGACGACAACGAAAAGGAACTGGCTCCGACGCTGCAGAAGCTGAATTCGGTGACTGCGATGCTGGAAAAGAACCGCGACAACATCGGCAAGGCCATCCCCGGACTGGCGAAATTCGAGATCACCCAGGGCGAGACGGTGGCCAACGGGTTTTACTACACCGCCTATGTGCCCAATCTCAGTCCGGCGCAAATCCTTCAGCCGTTCATGGACTATGCGTTCGGGCTTCGGCGCGGCGTGAATGCCGGCCAGCCACCTGATAGCGCTGGGCCACGCGCCGAGATCCCGTTCCCCGTCAATGGAATTCCGCAACCAGGAGACCTGCCGCCGCGATGAACCGCAAGAAAGTGGTCACCGCCGTGGCGGCATTATTGGTTGCAGTGCTGGCGCTAGGCGCGATTGTTGTGCTGCGCCAGCAGTTCTTCGGCCCGAAGACGATCACTGCCTACTTCACCACGGCCACTGCCGTCTATCCCGGCGACGATGTCCGGGTTGCGGGGGTCAAGGTCGGCACCATCGAATCCGTTGAGCCGCAAGCATCCCAAGCCAAGATGTTGCTCCGTATCGACCGCGATGTGCCCATCCCGGCAGACGCCAAAGCGGTGATCGTCGCACAGAACCTTGTCGCCGCTCGCTACGTCCAGCTGGCACCGGCTTATGGGGCCAGCGGACCGACCATGCCCGATGGAGCGGTGATCCCGGTCGGCCGTACTGCGGTACCGGTTGAGTGGGATGAGGTCAAGGAGCAGTTGATGCGGTTGTCTACCGATCTGGGGCCCAAGAGCGATGTGTCGGGCACATCGGTGTCTCGGTTTATCGAAAGCGCCGCCAATGCCTTGGGCGGCAACGGTGACAAGCTTCGGCAGGCGATATCTCAGCTGTCCGGCGTGGGCCGCATCCTGGCCGACGGCAGCGGCGACATCGTCGGCATCTTGAAGAACTTGCAAGCTTTCGTATCGGCACTTCGTGATAGCAACGAGCAGATCGTCCAGTTCGAGGATCGGTTCGCCACTCTGACAAGCGTTCTCGATGGAAGCGCGTCCGACCTCGACGCTGCCCTGAAGAACCTGTCTGTAGCGGTCGATGAGGTGCAGAGGTTCGTCGCTGGCACGCGCACCCAAACCGCAGAGCAACTGCAGCGGTTGAACAACGTCGTACAGAATCTGGTCGATCACAAGATCGATTTGGAAAACGTGTTGCACGCCGCGCCGACTGCATTTTCCAACGGGTACAACATCTACAACCCCAACACAGGCACCGACACCGGTTCGTTTCTCGTCAACAACTTCTCAAACCCGGTCGCCTTCATCTGCGGAGCGATCGGAGCCGTCGAAAACGTCACCGCGACCGAAACCGGCAAGCTGTGTGAACAGTACTTGGGTCCAGGTTTGCGGTTGCTCAACTTCAACTACCTACCGTTGCCGACGAACCTGTATTTGACACCGGCTCCCGGCCCGGAAGACCTCGTGTATTCCGAACCAGGGTTGGCGCCAGGAGGCGGAGGGACGGCTCCTCAGACCCCCGACACACCTCCAAGTGTCTCGGCCTACACCGGTGCAGGCGACGTGCCGCCGCCACTGGGCTACGGAACTCCGCCAGGCCTGCCCGGCATCCTCGCGCCCGGCGGCCTGCCGGCCACTCAGATGCCTGCGCTCTATCCAGGTGCGCCAGTTCCGGGACCGCCGACCGTGAACAACATGCTGCTGCCGGCGGGACCGACGCCCGACACCGTAACGCCGCCTCCGCCACCTGCAGCTCTGCTGCCCGCCGAAGGGACACCGGGATCATGACGGCACTCCGCACCGCTCGCAGGCTGGTGATCATCGGATGTTGCGTCCTGGTCGCTGTGACCGGATGCGCATTTCAGGGCCTGAACTCGATAGCACTGCCGGGCGTCGTCGGCCGGGGATCGGATGCGCTCACCTACCATGTCGAGCTCGCCAACGTCGCTACGCTGGAGCCGAATTCGCCGGTGATGGTCGGCGATGTAGTCGTGGGCAGCGTCGGCACGATGACGTTTTCCGACTGGCACGCTGACGTCAAAGTTTCTGTTCGACCCGATGCGGTGGTGCCGGCCAACGCGGTCGCCGCTGTAGGGCAGACCAGCCTCCTGGGGTCGATGCATATCGCGCTCGACCCGCCGTTGGGCCAGCTGCCCACGGGTCGCTTGGCCCCGGGTTCCACCATCGGTCTGAGCCAATCGGCGACTTACCCGTCGACCGAGCAGACGCTGTCCTCGCTGTCGGCCGTTGTCAACGGCGGCGGCCTAGGCCAGATCGGCGATATCATCCACAACTTCAACACGGCCCTGTCAGGGCGACAGAGCGACGTCCGCGAACTGCTCTCGCGCCTCGATGAATTCGTCGGCACCTTCGATGGACAACGCGACAAAGTGGTCGCATCGATCCAGGCCTTGAATCGGCTCTCGGGAACGTTCGCCGCGCAGCGCGACGTCATTTCGCGTGCACTGCATGCGATCCCGCCCGCGCTCGACGTGCTCGAGAAGGAGCGCCCCCATATCACCACCGCACTGGTGAAGCTGGGCACGCTGAGCAACATCTCTACACAGCTCGCCAACGACACCCAGGCTGACCTGGTGAAGAATCTGCAGAACCTCGAGCCCACATTTCGTGCACTTGCGGACGTAGGGCCTGACCTCGACCGGACCCTGGCCTACGCCACAGTCTTTCCGTACGGTCAAGACTTCATCGACCGCGGCGTTCGCGGTGACTACGTGAACGTTTTCCTCCAACTGGACCTCACCTACCCGCGGCTCAAACGAGCGCTGCTGCTGGGCACACGATGGGGTGAGAAGGGCGCCAAACTCATTCCGGCGCCAGGAGACCCGTGGTATTTGAACTACACGTTCTCGCCGCTAACGGTGGGTGTCGGACCGCCACCTGAAGCCGCGACGCCGCAGGGGACTGGACCGGTGTTGCCCGTGGCGCCGCTTCCGTCAGTCACCGGATCTCGACCGGAGCCGACGGCCGGAAGTCCCTCAATCTTTGCGGGGCCCTACGACGTTGGATCGCATCGTCCTCCCGACACTGCGCCGGGCGGTGGCAGCTGATGCTGACCCGTTTCGTCAAGATCCAGCTCATTATCTTCACTGTCGCCTCGGTTATCGGGGTCAGCGTCATGTTCTTCAACTACATACAGGTCCCAACACTCTTCGGTCTCGGACACTTCACAGTCAAACTTGAAATGCCCGCTTCTGGGGCGCTCTACCGATTCAGCAATGTGACCTATCGGGGCGTACAGATTGGCAAGGTCACAGACGTCACCGTCACTTCCCCTACCCAAGTGGTGGCCACGTTATCGCTGAACACTTCACCACGTATTTCCGCGGATCTAATAGCCGAAGTCCGCAGCGTCTCGGCGATCGGTGAGCAATACGTCGACCTACGTCCACGCAGCGACTCCGGTCCGTACTTGCATGACGGCTCGGTGATTCCCGCGCGCGACGCCACCCTGCCGCAGCAGGTCGGGCCAATGGCGGATCAACTGAGCAACCTCATCGGCAGCATCCCCAAAGAGAAGCTCAGCGGTCTGCTCGACGAGAGCTTCAAGGCTTTCAACGGCGCCGGGTACGACCTGGGATCGCTGGCGGACTCCTCGGCAACACTGTCGCATGACCTCAAGGGTGCCGCCGACCAAACCCGTGCACTCATCTACGATGGCGGCCCGTTACTGGAGACCCAGGCCGACACTGCTGACTCGATCCGCACGTGGGCCCAGAGCCTGGCCGGGATCAGCGAGACAGTGGCCAACGACGATCAGCAGGTGCGCACTCTGCTGGATACGGGTCCGGGTTTCGCGCAGGAGGTTTCGCGCTTGCTCGAGCAAGTCAAGCCGACACTTCCGATACTGCTGGCCAATCTCACCTCTCTGGGACAGGTCCTGGTGACCTACAACCCGGCACTCGAGCAGCTGCTAGTGCTTCTCCCGCCATACATGGCCTCGCTCCAGGTCTTCGGAAGGCTGGACAATAACCCCATTGGACTGCCACAGGCCGAGTTCGCCATCAATGTCGCCGACCCGCCGGCATGCTCCGTCGGATTCCTCCCGCCGTCACAGTGGCGGTCGCCGGCCGATACCACGACGGTCGACACTCCAGATGGGTTGTATTGCAAGCTTCCCCAGGACTCGCCGATTGCGGTGCGCGGAGCCCGTAATTACCCGTGCATGGGTCATCCAGGCAAACGCGCGCCGACGGTCGAAATCTGCAACAGCGACAAGCCTTTCGAGCCGCTGGCCATGCGTCAGCACGTGACCGGGCCTTATCCGTTCGATCCGAATCTGATCTCGCAGGGTGTGCCGCCCGACGACCGGGTGGACTTCAACGACCGGATCAACGCGCCGACCGAAGGAACGCCTCTGCCGCCCGGCGCGCACGGACCTGCGCCACAACCCGCGGACGGGGAGGTACCGCCGCCTGTCGATACGCCACCGGCTGCGCCCAGTGCGTTCGACGCAGGCGGATCCGAGCCTACGATTGCCACCGCGAAATACAACCCGCAGACTGGCGAATATCTCGGCACGGATGGCAGATGGCATCGGCAGGCCAATCTGACCGCTACCGCGCCGCAGACGTGGAAGGACCTCCTACCGCAGGCATGAGCATGTCAGTCGTGAGCTATGTGTTGCAGCGCAAGTTGAACTTGTCTGCCCCCATCACCCGGAACCTCGAGGTTGAGCGGGAGCTACGGGTGCCGATGCCCGATGGTGTCGAGCTGCTCACCGATCGATGGCGACCCCGCGCCGGCGGAGACGGCCTTCCTGTCGTTCTGATTCGTTCCCCCTACGGGCGAGGCGGGCTGTTTGGTATCGGGATGGCCCGGCCGTGGGCCGAGCGTGGTTTCCAGGTGCTGATTCAAAGCACCCGAGGTGGATTCGGCTCCGGCGGAGATTTCGAACCGTTTCGACGCGAGCGCGAGGACGGCCTGGCGACCATCGAGTGGGTGATCGAGCAGCCATGGTTCGGCGAATCGATCGTGCTGTACGGCCCCAGCTATATGGGTTATGTGCAGTGGGCGATGGGCGACGCGTTGCCAATAGAGGTCAAGGCGATGATCCCGCTCGTCTCCGACTCTGCATTGACTCTGGAATTCCTACGCAGCGATGGGTTTTCACTGGAGACGCCCTTTGGATGGGGTGCACAGGTGGCGACGATGGAACGGCCATTGGCCGTACTGCGCCAGCCACTTCAGGCGCGCAAGACTCGACGAGCGCTGCGTACATTGCCGTTGGGAGCCGCCGACGTCGCGGCGCTCGGCCAAAGATCCGACTACATCCACGACATCCTCGTTCATGACGCCGACGATCCCTATTGGGCGGCGATCGATCACCGCCAACGTGTCGCGGATATCACCACGCCGGTCAACGTCATCGGCGGCTGGTACGACATATTCCTCCCTAGCCAACTGCGTGACTTCAGAGTGCTTCAGCAGGCGAAGCGTCCGGCCTGGTTGACCGTCGGCGCCTGGACCCACATCGAGTTCACTGACATCGATCTGAATGAGGTGATCGAGTTCGGCCACGCCCACGCACGTGGCGAGCATGTTGTGCAGCCGGCAGTGCGGCTGTACGTGATGGGGGAGGGGGTCTGGCGGGATTTCGACCAGTGGCCGCCGAAAGGTTATGTGTCTCAACCCTTTTATCTATGGCCCGGCGGTGCATTGTCGACGGATTCCGCGCCCGAGTCCCAGCCCGACACATTCCGGTACGACCCAGCCGAACCCACGCCGGCCCTGGGCGGCATTCGCCTGCACGGCGGGGGCCGCGTCGACAATAAGGATCTCGAGGCGCGCTCCGATGTTCTGACCTACACCACGGACGTGCTCGACGAGGATGTCGAGGTCATTGGCGAAGTCAGTGCCCAGATCTGGTTCCGATCAAGCCTGCCCTACGCAGATGTGTTCGTTCGGCTCTGTGACGTCGACCCCAGCGGCCGGTCGTTCAATGTCTGCGACGGGCTGGTCAGTCTATCTGGTGCCGACGGAATCACCTGTGCCGCTGTGCAATTATGGCCGACCGCCTATCGATTCAAGCGCGGGCACCGGATCCGTGTCCAGGTATCTAGCGGCGCGTTTCCGCGATATGCGCGCAACCCCGGCACCGGAGAGTCGAAGGCGACTGCCATAACGATGAAGGTGGCCGACCAATTCGTGCTTCACGATCCCGCCTACCCGTCGGCGGTGACTCTGCCGGTTCGGGAGATTGTGTCGCAATAGGTGAACGGCTAGCTTGGCATAGCGGCCCGGTTTTGTAACGCGGCCCACCTGCGAAGGAGATAGATCATGTCGCGCTCGAGTGACAAAGAGGTCCTGGCGATCGTCGGTGTCGGCGGTATGGGTGTTGCGGTTGCTCGCCGGATGGGCGCGGGACGTGTCATCGTGCTCGGTGACGTGAACACAGCACAAGTCGAGCGCGTGACCCAGCAGTTGTCCGACGACGGTCATCAGGCCGTCACCGGTCATGTCGATGTCACCTCCAGGGCCTCGGTCACCGAGTTCGCGCGCCTGGCAGCCGCGTCCGGTCGCGTGACCTCCGTCGTGCACACCGCGGGTCTGTCGCCTTCACAAGCTTCAGCTGAAGTCGTTCTGGCAGTGGACCTTCTGGGCCTCGCGTTGACGCTGGAAGTGTTCGGCGATGTCATCGAGCCCGGTGGCGCAGGCGTCGTGATCGCCAGCATGGCCGGTCATTTCCTGCCCCCGATCCCACAGGATGTCGAGCAACAGCTGGCGACCGTGCCCGCCGACGAACTGCTGAGCTTACCCGCGTGCAGCCAGGAGGCGATTGACAGCAGCGAGATGGCATATCCATTTGCCAAGCGCGCCAATCATCTTCGGGTGGCGGCCGCCGCGTCGCAGTGGGGTCGTCGCGGCGCGCGAATCAATTCCATCAGCCCGGGGGTTATCGCGACCGCGATGGGTCGACAGGAACTCGCCGGACCATCAGGAGACGGGATGCGGGCCATGGTCAGCGCCTCGGGTGTGCGACGAGTCGGCACGCCAGACGACATCGCCGCCGCCACCGAGTTCCTGCTCAGCCCCGCGGCAAGTTTCATCTCCGGTGCAGATCTTCTTGTCGACGGGGGAGTGGTGGCCGCTGTTCGAACCGGAACGCTCGACCTGGCGACGGTTGGCGGTTGATCGCCAGAGGCGTTCGTGGCCCTTGTTATTGCACGTTCGGAACGTCTGCGGGGAACGGCAACGCGGTCGCCACACCGCCGGTATTTCTGAGCAGCGGATCGTAGCGGCGGCAAAGGATCAGCCACACCCCGGCATTCCGCACGTACTCGTCGTGGTAAACGCCCGCAATGCTCAAGGTGGTGCCTTCAGAACGCTGACCGATCTCCTGGACGAACCAGCGGCCAGTCGCCCGGTCGGAGTTCGCAGGGTCCAGCACGATCACGCCCGACATCAGGCCTTGGAGAAACACATTCCAGCCACTGAGCATCGAGGTGAAGAACGACACCATCGCATCGTGTCCCTTGAAATGGCCGAGTTCGGGAGCCTGCCATTCGCCGTCAGCGGTGAAAGTGCTTGCGACTCCGACAGGATCGCGGCGGGATGCAGCATCGGCGTAGCGGTGAACGAGGTTGCGAATCTCGTGCTCGTCGGAGATCACTCGGAAAGGCCGAGCATGCGGCGCGTCATGTTCTTCAATTGCGCTTGCAGTGTCTTGCCGTCCACGTCGGCGAGCAGCGGGTGCATCACGGCAACGCTGATCGCGCTCGACAGCACCGCCGCGTGCAACCGCGCTTCAACCCCAGCCTCTGTGCCGAGCAATGCAGCGTACAGGCGTTCGATGAACTTTTGAAACGGTTCGTACTCGGCTTGCAGACGAATGATGACGGGGTCGAACAGCGGAACGCTGAACGCGCCGCGGCGGTCGATGGCCTGCTCGATCATCCGGTCGAGCAGAACCTCCCGCGCCCGTAGCGGATGCCCCTCCGCCTCGGCGGCTTCGACCGCATCCTCAAGCCTGCTCATCTCCCGTTCGGTGATCGCGATGACGATCTCTTCCTTGGTCTTGAACTGGCGGTAGACAGCGGCCTTCGTGACGCCCATCTCGTCGGCGATCATCTGCAGCGACGTCCCGCTGACACCGTGCTCGGCAATGAGTTTCAACGCGGCGTCCAGCACCCGGGTCTGAGCGGCGGTGCGAGTGATCGCGCTGAATCTGCGGTCCTCTTGTGTGGACGTCACAACCACGAGGGTAACCGACTATTGACCGTCTAGTTGCCGATCGGCTACCGTCCAAGTAGCCGATCGGCAACCAAGAGCTGAGCAAGGGGTTCGACGATGAGACGGACTGATGGCGAGTTGATCCTCTTCTGGACCTTGCCCGCAATCGCGATCATTTGGGTGTCCGCCTTCTTCTTGTTTCCCGGGTTCCTTCACCCCATGTCGCCAACCATGTCCGCGGACCAGGTCGCCAGCTTCTATAGGGATGAGACCGCGCGGATTCGCTACAGCATGATTCTGTTCAACTGGTTCGGCGTAGGCCTGATCCCCACCGTCATTCTCTTGGCGATGCAGGTCCGCCGGATGGCGCACCGCACGCCGATCCTGTCCTACAGTTTGATCGCCTGCGCTGGCGGACCGCCCTGTCTCTTCTTGATCGCCAACATGTTCTGGCTCCTCGGCTCCTTCCGACCGGAACGGTCCCCCGAGTTGACCCAGCTGCTCAACGATCTCGCGTGGGTCACCTTCACCGTCCTGGTTCCGTACCTGATCGCTCAATGCCTGCTCCTCGCCTTGGCGATCTACTGGGATCATCAAGAGCAGCCCGTCTTCAAGACGTGGGTGGCACACTTCAATGTTCTTGTCGCGGTCGCCTTGGCGCCGGCTGCGTTCACCGCGCTGTCCTTCGACGGGCCTCTGGCATGGGACGGGCTATTGTCCTTCTGGGTCAAGAACATTGCGATCGCTGTCTGGATCGT
>Ga0075364_10001247_pt1 | contig 13675 bp, 9 predicted proteins | sample EndMetdeltDD1764_FD_71517 | JGI IMG/M metagenome (GOLD analysis project Ga0075364, IMG submission 71517) | Populus endosphere microbial communities from Tennessee, USA - Endosphere MetaG P. deltoides DD176-4 | ecosystem: Host-associated > Plants > Roots > Endosphere | place: USA: Tennessee... | reverse complement strand
GCCAATCACCGAACGAAAAGCCCCGTGCACCCCATTGCCGTGGTGGCGAAACGATGGGGCCGTCGCTGATCGACCACACAAAATCGACCCAGCGGATCATGGCCGGCAATGCCTCGGCGAGAATGTCCCTGTCGCCATAATGCAGGTAAAGCTGCCAGGGAATGACGGCAATGGCATCGCCCCAACCGGTGGAGCCGTAAAAACCGGGATAGAATTCCGGCTGCTGACGGGTCGGATCAGGCACGAGATGCGGGATCGCACCATCGTCACGCTGATCGGCCATGATATCGCGGACATATTTGCACAGGAAACCGTGGACATCCGCCAGATAGAGAGCCGTACCGGCAAAGACCTGCGCATCGCCGGTCCATCCGAGACGCTCGTCACGCTGCGGGCAATCGGTCGGCACTTCGATGAAATTGCCGCGCTGGCTCCACACGGTATTCAACACCAGACGATCGACCAGAGGACTGCCTGACGTGAAGTGTGTCTTCTGTTCCGTCACCGAGCTGATCGGTACCGAATGGACTTTCGATACTTTCGCCTTACCGGTGGCCGTCACCCGCGCATAACGAAAACCGTGGAAGGTGAAATGAGGACGATAATGCTCCTCACCTGCGCCCGCCAGCGTATAGACCGTGTGCGCCTCGGCGGTGCGGAAATTGACGTTGTAGAAATTGCCGTCCTTGTCCAGCACTTCGGCGTGTTCGACGCGAACGCTGTCTCCGGCTTCACCCCTGACGCTGAAGGCGACATAACCACCGACATTCTGGCCGAAATCATGGATGGTGCGCCCCTCTGCATCCGTCCAGCTTTTGACCGGCGGGAGAAGCTCCAGTTCACGCACCGGCGTGGTTTCGTGCGCGACCAGGATCGACGGATCGAAATCCACCAAAGCGGAACCCGCCGATACATCCGCCTGAATGCGGGCGTCGTATTCCTCGCCGAAATAGATACCTGACTTCCGGATCGGCAAACTGCCGCTCTGCCAGGATGCATCGGTGGAGAGCAGAAGGTCACCGTCTCCATCGTCTGCGCGCAATTCCGCGATGGCAGCGATCTTGTCACCCCAGGTATTGGTCAGGCGATGTTTGCCCCACATCAGCGGAGACCGCATCCAGCCGTCCGCCAGCCAGATGGTGATGGTGTTTTCACCCGTCGCCAGCAGATCACCCACTTCATATGCCTGATAGGACAGACGTTTGTCGTAGGTGGTCCAGCCCGGCGTCAGCAAATCGTTGCCGACACGCTTTCCGTTGATGAAGGCCCGGTATAGGCCCAGCGCACTGATGCGCAGCACTGCACCCTCGGCCGCATCGTCAAGTGCAAAGGTCTTCTGCAGGAAAGACGCCGGCGTCCCCTCTCCCTGGTCCGCAAGCGGGCGCACCATCTTGGCGCTCCACGTATAATCCTTGGTTGAAACCTTATCATAGGCGCGCGTCGACACTCTGTCGTGCATGCCGTCCTCCCTCGTCATAGCCGCAATCAGTTTGTAGAATGTTCTACGTATATCGTTCTACATTCTTTTCGACTTTGCAACCCACTTTGTTTAAAAATGGCGGGATGCTACGACTGGCCGTTTATGACGGCGCAATTCGAGCAACCAGCGTCAGCCATGGAAGGGCAAGTTGTGAACGATAAAGCAACGCGCGCAAGTCGGATTACAATCCGGAACGTTGCGGAAGATGCCGGCGTATCCGTCGCTGCGGTATCGAAGGTGCTGCGCGATGCCTACGGTGTTTCGGATACGCTGCGCGCCAATGTCCGTGCGTCGATGCAAAAACTCGGCTACCGGCCGCTTGCCTCTGCGCGCGGCATGCGTGGCCAGACTTATACGATCGGCCTCGTGCTTCCCGATATTCGAAACCCGTTTTTCGCAGACATCATGTCCGGGGTGAACACTGCACTTGAGCGTAGCCAGTATCGCGCGATGATCGGCATCAGCCATTCCTCCGTCGAAACGGAAATGGCGATGGTGGAATCAATGATCGACCGGCAGATGGACGGATTGCTGATGATCGGCTCAACCGAGGACCGGGAAAATCTGAACGCCATTGCCGGCCGCAAGCCGCTTGTCGCAATAGGACACCACGACCCGGATTCCGCTACATTCGATACCGTGAACAATCACGACCAGCAGGGCGGCATGCTGGTGGTCAAACATCTCGTTGCAAACGGTTATCGCAACATATCCATGTTGAGCCTGATCACCGGCACTTCTACCATTCTCGCGGAACGTGAACTAGGATACCGCCGGGGCATGATGGAGGCCGGGCTCGGCAAAAACATCAATATCATCAATTCGTCCCAGACCTTGCGCGAAGTGCAGATCAGTGCCCGCAAGATGTTGACGGCACCACAGCGACCGGACGCAATTTTCTGTTGGACCGATCTGATTGCGCTGGAGGTTATCAGCGTTGCGACGGAACTTGGCCTGCGAATACCGCAAGACCTTGCCGTAGTCGGTTACGACAACACCGTGTTCTGCGATTTTGCGCAAAACAGCCTGACCAGCATCGATCAGTCCGGCGAACAGCTTGGCCTGCAGGCGACGCGACTGCTCATCGAGCGCATCAAGGGGCGAACAGCTGCCGAACATTTCGTGGTGACACCGCGCATCGTCGCGAGACGAAGCTCAACGCCGCAAACCCTCTAAGTCTCTGCTTTAACACTCACGACAGATGCGCGAGAAACGAGCGAAACGCCGATACCAACACGGCGCGCAACCCGTTCCGGCATGGAGGATCGCTCAAGCAGAAGATCAACGGCGGTACGCCCCATTTCATGCCGATCAATGCGGATCGAACTGAGAGGCGGCGTGCAGTGGTTGCTCACCGGTAGATCATCGAAGCCTATGACGGATATGTCGTCCGGCACCGAAAGACCCGCCGCAGTTGCTGCCTGCATTACACCGACGGCCAGCATATCGGCGGCACAGACGAACCCGGTACAATCAAGCGTGCCGGCTGCCAACCGCTCCTCAACAGCCCGTCGCGCATCGAAGCTCATCAGCGCGCGGCTTTGCGTATCGATAAGGTGTATTGCTGGATCGTATGTAATGCCGAAATCAGCCAACGCATCGCGGAAACCGTCGAGGCGCAAAGCAAAGGATACGCGCCATGGATGCGTGACATGCACGATCTTGCGATGTCCCTGCTCCAGCAGATGCCGTGCCGCTAGCCAGCCGCCAAAATGATAATCGGGTGAAACACTGGGAATCCGCATGCGGCGGTCGGCGCCGTTGACGATAACGGCCGGGCACCCCAGTTCGGTAATTGCATCGAGCAGTTCCGGCGTATCGATGCCGAGCACGATAAGACTTTCCGGCCGCTCGCGTCCGAACCAATGCTTCTGGGCCAGCAATGTCGAGATTTCGACAGAGGGCAAAAGCTCCACACGAGTAGCGAGGCCGCGCCTTTCGGACTCCTTCAGAATGGAGTCGAGAATTTCGCCGTAGAACTGGCCGCTGACGACAAATCGATCAAAGGTGACGATCGTTGTCGTTCCTACAGCGTAGACCGGTTCCGGTGGTAGCTGGCGCTTCTGATAACCGAGCCGGCGTGCCACATCGATAATTTGCGCCGCAACCGTTGGGCTTACCCCGCCACGCCGGTTAAGTGCCTTGGAGACGGTTCCAACAGAAACGCCGGCGGCAGCCGCAACGTCATGAAGTGTTGCCGTTGAAAGATACGAGTCGGGATCGCTCATCGCTTAACCTTGTTTTTGCGGTCTATGATCGTTGTCTCATCCCGCGACATAATGCCTATCACGAAAGTTTTCGTGTCGGTAGTCATGACATTCTGTCTTAGGCGATCATCTTTTTTCCCATTGTATTCAATGTGTATTAGATATTCACAAAGGAAATCCTGCCGCAAATTTTCGAATTTTGAAATCAAATAACGCAAAATAGCGAAAACTTTTCTTGATTGACAAAATTTTCGCTCGTGCCAACATCCCGCTCAACATCAGCGAGGATACCAAGCATGCGCAACGCCACCCTCTCTCACGGCGACCCAACTCCCGTTCCGGCGGTAGCAAACAATCGCCAGGAGGTTCTTGAGCGGTGCGTCGAGCGGGTACGGTCCACATCGCGCATTTTTGGCCTACGCAACCCACAGATCGGCAATGCCGAATACGGCTGGGAATATTGCCAGCCATTCGATTGGGTCATCAGTTTTTACCCCGGCCAGCTTTGGCTTGCCTATCAATTCAATGGCGACCAGGGACTGGCCAATCTCGCCCGCGCCCGCCAGGCCGATTTGAATGTTCTGCTGTCCAACCTTGCTGCTCAGGATCATGATCTCGGTTTCATCTTTTCTCTGAATTGCGTTGCCGACTGGAAATTCACGGGCTCACATACTGCTAGGCAGATGGCGTTACGTGCTGCGGATGCGCTGCGTGCGCGCTTCAAACCGAATGGCGGATATATCCAAGCGTGGAATCCGAGAGGAACCGCCGATACTGCACGTTCCACATTCGTGGCAGGGCGTATCATCGCGGACACGATGCAAAACCTGGCTCTGCTTTATTGGGCGCATAACGAGACTGGCGCAGCCGACTTCAAGACCATCGCCGATGCCCATGCGGAGACGACCCTTCATCACCTGATCCGGGCAGATGGCACTTCCTTCCATACTTTCGTGTTCGATCCCACGACAGGCGCGCCTCTGCGTGGCGAAACGCATCAGGGTTATGCACACGATTCCTGCTGGTCTCGTGGTCAGGCATGGCTGGTTCACGGCTTTGCACAATGCTATCGCGCCACCGGCAATCCTGTTTATCTCGATACGGCCCGCAAGGTGGCTGCAAAGGCCGAGGAATTGCTCGGCGACGACCGGGTGCCGCTGTGGGACTTCCGCCTTCCTGCCCATGAGCCGCAATATCTCGACAGCTCGGCTGGCGCCATTCTTTCGGCCGGTCTTTTCATTCTGGCGGATGCGACCGCGGGAGAAGAGCAAACGCGCTGGCGGACTTTTGCAGAACGCTTGCTCGACGGGCTGATCGACACCTGCGACCTGACCCTTACCGAAGGCGCACAGGGATTGCTCGATAACGGTGCAGCGCACGTGCGACGCGGCTCAGTGCGCAACATGCTGCCTTACGGCGACTATTATTTCATGGAAGCGCTGATGCGGTCGCTCGGCCATTCCCGTTTCTGCTGGTGAGATTGGTCATGCGCTCACTCCTGCCGATCGATCCCCAAGCTCCCATTGACCGGGATGCCGCCGCGCATCTTTTGTCCTGGCTTGTCGAAAACCATCTCAGCGCCTTCACACAAGGCAATGCCGGCCTGAAACTCGGGCCGACAGTTGCGGCCTATGACGAGGATGCAGCGCGCCTTGAAGGGCTTTCACGGTTGCTGTGGGGTGTCGTGCCCGCGATCAAGGGCGGATATGCCGTATCGGGCCTGGAAGCGATCGTCGAAGGCCTGGCAAACGGCACCGACCCGACACATCCTGCCTATTGGGGTGAAGCCGGAGACATGGATCAGCGGCTCGTCGAGATGGCCTCGCTTGCCGTCTTCATAAAGGAAGCGCCGGACGTCTTGACACGGCTGATGCCGCAACCCGCCCGGGACAATCTGTTCCGCTGGCTGGCAAGAATACAGGATGCCCGCATAAACCCCAGCAACTGGCGGTTTTTCCGCGTCCTCGTGCTGGATGCACTTTCCAGCAGCGGTTGGCCGATCGATCAGCAACGATTGGCTGAGGAACTCGATTTTATCGACACTCAATACATCGGTGAGGGCTGGTATCAGGACGGCGCGGAAGTTGGCCGGTTCGATTACTATAACCCCTTCGCTTTCCATTTTTATGGCCTGCTTTATGCACGCTGGCATACCGCCGACGACCCTGAACGGGCTTCACGTTACGTCGAACGGGCGCGTGCATTCGCACTATCCTATCGCCACTGGTTTGCAGCGGATGGTGCGGCAATTGCCTATGGCCGATCCATGACATACCGGTTCGGCGTGGCCGGCTTCTGGGGCCTCCTGGCCGAAGCCGGCCATCCTGACATGAGCGTCGGCGAACTGCGCGGTCTCTGGTCACGCTCGATGCGCTGGTGGCTGGAACAGCCGATATTTGACGCGGAAGGTCGCCTGACCGTCGGTTACGCATATCCCAATGTGTTGATGAGCGAGTTCTACAACAGTGCACAGTCGCCACTCTGGGCGTTGAAAGCCTTCGCACCGCTTTCGCTTGCCCCCGACCATCCTTTCTGGACGGAAGCCGAGGAGGCTTGCGATCCGTCCGGGCCTCACAGCGTTACGACGACACGTCAGATGACATGGCATAATGCAGGCGTCGCCTACCTCATCGCGTCGCCACCGAAACACCGCGAAATCAGGCGCGTTTCCGACAAATACTGCAAGTTCGCCTATTCATCCCATCACGGTTTTTGCGTGGAGTCGCTCGATTGGATCACCAGCGGCTTTGCAGGTGACAATATGCTCGCCTTCAGCCGTGATGGTGTGACCTGGGCCTTTCGCACGGAGGTGGAGAGCGCCAGCCTCGAAGACGGCGTTTTGACGACCGTGTGGTCGCCCTTTGTCGGTTGCCACGTGACAACGAAACAGCAGCAGACCGAAACGGGCGAGTTGCGTGAAAGTACAATCGAGACCGATTTCCCACTGCAGGTTCTGGCCACCGGCCATTCGGTAGACCTTTGGGTAGCGCCGAAACCACTGCAGCGTGCTGTAGCAGATTCCCAACATGTCGCGGATACGCCAGCGGTCGAAGGAGCGACCCTGTTCAGCAGTCTGCTCGATCTCGACAGGCGATTGGCGCACTGCGTTTTGCCCAGCGCACCCAATACCAACCTTATGCACCCCCATTCCGCAGTGCCTGCACTGTACGGCGAAATTGCCGCCGGCAGCATTCGGCTGCGGACACATCTGACCGCCGGAGGGCGATCATAACAAGCTGAAGAGGACAGTAGGAGGAGAGACCATGTTCAAACGAAAGACATTAGCGGCACTAACATTTACAGCCCTTGTTTCATTGACTTCCGTGGCTTTGGCGGAAGATGCCACGATCCGTTTTGCCTGGTGGGGCAATGAGGCGCGCGCCGCCAACACCCTGAAAGTCATCAAGCTTTTCGAGGAAAAGAATCCGGGCATCAAAGTAAAGGCCGAATATTCCGGCTATGACGGTTATCAGACCCGTCTCAGCACGCAGTTCGCGGGCGGCACCGAACCGGACATCATGCAGATGCTGTTGGCCTGGTTACCGATGTTCTCGAAAACCGGCGACGGGTTCAGCGACATCAACCAGTTTTCCAGCCTGATCAAGCTCGACGAGTTCCCCAAGACGACGCTCGATCAGGTTACCGTCAACGGCAAGCTGCAGGGCGTACCGATCGGCTCCACCGGCTTCCTTTTCCTCTACAACAAGGAACCGTGGCAGAAGGCCGGAATTCCATACCCCAAGACCTGGGACGAACTGTTCGAAGCCGCAAAACAGATGCGGGAACGGCTTGGTGATGAATATTATCCGCTGGATCCGACCACACAGGGCAGTTTCCTGATTTCCCTGTCCTGGGCCATGCAGAAATATAACGTCAACTTCATCGATGCCGATGAACCGAAGGTCGCCATGAGCGAAGAGCAGGTGGCCGATTGGCTGCGCTTCTTCAAGAAGCTCGAAAACGACCACGCGCTGGTCAGCATCAGGACACGCACCGCCATGGGCGGAGCCTCGAAACCGACTTCGCAAATGCCTGACTGGGTGGAAGGCAAATGGGGAGGCGTTTATTCGCAGGACTCCACACTGACGTCACGCGCAGACACCCTTACAGGTGGCCTGGATCAGCTGGAAGTCGGTCCTTACATCATGCTGCCCGGTGCCAAGACAGCCGGCACGATGAGCCGCACCGGCTTCATCTACTCGATCAGCAAGCATAGCGAAGCGCCCGAAGCGGCGGCAAAGTTCGTCAATTTCCTGGCAACCGACCCGGAAGCCGCCCGCATCATTGGAACCTCGCGCGCCATCCCGGCTTCCAAGACCCAGTGGGATGTGCTCACCAAGGAACAGCTGATCCCGAAGATCCAGGAGATCGGTACGGGGCAGATCATGGAACTCGACGAGAAGGGGCTGGTGCCGCGCTTCTCGCTCTATTTCGAGCATCCGCTGATCTACAAGCTTCTGTTCAACACCTTCGAGGAACTCTCCTTCGACAAGACCACGCCGGAGGAAGCAGCCCCGAAGCTGATCAAGGAAGCCAACCGGATTCTTTCCCGCCTCTGAAGCTGCGGAAAGAACGTGTTCCGCGGCCTTTTGGGACCGCAGAACACCGACCTAATCCGGAAGAGTGCAGCAGCTTGTTCTGCTGCACTCCCCCTTCCACGCGGCCAGTGGCCAAACATTTTTCAGGTGACGCGGATGTATGAAAGCAAACGCCTAGGCTACCTTTTTGTGCTGCCCTTTATTCTGGGCATCCTCGCCTTCAATCTCTTTCCTTTTGCGGCCTCGTTCGCGTTGAGTTTTACGGATTATCCGCTGATCGGGTCACCGACCTATATCGGGCTCGAAAACTACGAAAAGATGGTTTTCGATGACGACCTTTTCTGGAAATCCCTGACGGTCACCGTTTCTTTTGCCGTCATCGTCGTTCCAGCACGCCTGGCTGTCGCGCTTTTTATTGCGCAGGTTTTGAACTTCAAGCTGCGCGGCATCAACTTCTTCCGCGCCGCCTATTATCTGCCGACCATCCTTGGCGGTTCGATTGCCATCTCCGTGCTGTGGAAGTTCCTTTTCCAGCAAAAGGGCCTTGTGAACATCATCCTCGACACGGTCGGCATCGATCCGATCCCGTGGCTGGCGAGCGAACGTTATGCCGTGTGGACGATTGTTGCGCTCAACACCTGGCAGTTCGGCGCGGCGATGGTCATCTTTCTGGCGGCCCTGCAGGGCGTGCCCAAATCGCTTTACGAAGCGGCTGAAATCGACGGTGCCTCATTCTGGCAGCAGTTCCGCAACGTCACCCTGCCGCTGATCACACCGGTCATCTTCTTCAACATGGTCATGCAGATCGTGAACTGCTTCCAGGAGTTTAACGCGCCTTACATGATCACCGAAGGCGGGCCGCTTTATTCAACCTATTTCATGGCCATCTACATTTACGACGAGGCGTTCAAGTACTTCAACATGGGATATGCCAGCGCCCTCTCCTGGGTCCTGTTCTTCCTGATCGTTTCCATCGCCGGTGTGCTGTTCTGGTCCTCGAAATACTGGGTCTTTTATTCCGGTGAAAAGGAGAAAGCGCGATGAGCGGTTCAAAAACCATGGGCGCGCTGCCGAAAAGACGCCTTCCATCCAATGCAGAAGTTCTGCGCACGCAGCGGCGCGAGCGTATTTCCCTTGCGCTGCGTTACATCATCCTAAGTGTTGTCGGCCTGTTGATGCTCTACCCGCTGTTCTGGCTGTTGGGCGCATCCTTCAAATCGAACCAGGAAATTTTCACCACCATCTGGTTCCTGCCCAAGGATTTGACGCAGCTGCTCGACTTCAGCGCCTACTACAATGGCTGGATGACGCGCACCGAGTTCACCTTCGCCACCTACTTCCTGAATTCGTTCCTGATCGTTGTTCCGCGTGTGCTGGTGACGCTGATTTCCTGCACGCTGGTTGCCTATTCCTTTGCGCGCTTCGAATATCCGGGAAAGAAATTCCTGTTTTCGATCATGATCGGCACCATGCTTCTGCCGCCGATCGTGTTGCGCGTGCCGCAATACCTGATGTTCAAGGAATTGGGCATGATCGACACCTATTGGCCGTTGATCCTGCCGTCAGCCTTCGCCATCGATACATTCTTCACCTTCCTTGTCGTGCAGTTCCTGAGGGGCATTCCGCGCGACATGGAAGAGGCGGCAATCATCGATGGCTGTAATGCATTGCAGCTTCTGTGGCACATCGTCGTGCCGCTGTTGAAACCGGCTCTGATCTCCGTCGCACTCTTCCAGTTCATCTGGACGATGAACGACTTCATCGGACCGTTGATCTACATTTCTACCGTCGAAAAATACCCTGTGTCGCTTGCTCTCAAGATGAGCATGGACGTCAGCGGCGAGGTCGATTGGGCCAATATCATCGCAATTTCCATCGTAGCCCTGCTGCCGTCACTGACCGTGTTCTTCCTGGCGCAGCGCTATTTCATCGAGGGCGCGACCTCGAGCGGCATCAAGGGTTGAGGAGAAGGAGCCAATCATGGCCAGCGTAAATCTCGAAAAAATCGTCAAGACATATCCGAACGGTTTCGAGGCGGTGCACGGCGTCGATCTCGAAGTACGCGACGGCGAGTTCATGGTCTTTGTCGGTCCGTCCGGCTGCTCGAAGAGCACCATTTTGCGGATGATCGCCGGGCTGGAATCGATCTCCGGCGGCGAACTGAAAATCGGCAATACCGTCGTCAACAACCTGCGCGCCAAGGAACGCGGCATTGCCATGGTCTTCCAGAACTATGCGCTTTATCCGCATATGAAGGTCTACGACAACATGGCCTTCGGCCTGAAGCTCGCAGGTCTCCCCAAGCAGGAAATCCACGAGCGCGTGACTCAGGCCGCACAGATGCTGGAGATGGAACATCTTCTCGACCGGCTGCCGCGTCAGCTTTCAGGCGGTCAGGCACAGCGCGTGGCCGTTGGCCGCTGCATCGTCAAACGGCCGGAAGTGTTTCTGTTCGACGAGCCGCTGTCGAACCTTGATGCCAAGCTGCGCGCCTCCATGCGTGTACGCCTGACCGAACTGCACCGCGAACTGCGCGAACGTGGCGAGCCATCGACCGCGATCTACGTCACCCACGATCAGGTCGAAGCCATGACCATGGGCGAACGCATCTGCGTCTTGAAGGATGGTACCATCCAGCAGGTCGATAGCCCGACGACGCTCTATGATCGTCCGGTCAACGCCTTTGTCGCAGGCTTTATCGGCTCGCCGGAAATGAACATCCACCCGGTAACGGTGGTGGCATACGATGGCGGATTGGGCGTTGAACTCGGCGACACGCTGCTGCCGCTACCTGCAAACTTTGCAGAAGTCCTCCGCAACCGGATAGGGCAGAAAGTTCAGTTTGGCATTCGCCCCGAGCATATCGGAACACCGCAGAGTGTGCTCGGTGCCGTCCAGCATGGCAGCCTTGCGACCGTCAAAGGCACTTTCCGCCTGCGAGAACATATGGGCAATGAAGTCTACACTCATTTCGACCTTGGCGGCCATGAATTCGCGGCCCGCATTCCGACGGACTTTGCCGTCGAGATCGATAGGGCCGAGCGCGGCCAACCCATCGAACTCAGTTTCATCATGGGCAAAGCCCACATATTCGACGTGGATACGGGCCTGAACATCACGCTCAGCGCATTGCCTGCGGTATAAGGACAAGGCTCAATCGAAAACACAACGCCCTCGACCGCAAGATCGAGGGCGTTTTTTCATGGAAAAGTTACACCGACATTGGTGTTGCTCTTGGAACCGTTTCTGATCAGTTCGCTGCATTCTTGCCGGAACGCACGCTCGATGGCGTGTGGCCAAACTCTCGTTTGAAGGCACGCGCGAAATGCGCGGCATCGCGATAGCCGACATCGAGCGCAATCTCGATGAGAGGTGCGCTGGATTGCGACAGAAGCAACTTAGCGCGTTCCATGCGGATCCGGCCGAACGCTCTTGCCGGTGATGTGCCAATGGTTTTCTGGAAAAGCCGCTCGAGTTGCCGCTGCGAAAGACCGACACCGCTACCGAGTTCGGCCATATCCAGATCCATATCGATATGCTGTTCCATCTTCAACATCACAGCCCGGATGCGGGCATCTTCGAAACGCTCGCCCAAAGCCCGTCGCGGCTGGATATCTGCGGGCGATCGCGCCTTGACGATCTGGAGAACCTCAAGCGCCTTTCTTTCGGCATGCGGGCTGATGTGTCGGCGGACCAGAGCTGCGGCAATATCAGCCGAACTGCTGCCGCCCGCACAGGATCCGCGGCGCCGATCAAGGTTGAAGATACGGTCGGAGCGAACTTGAAGGTCGGGAAATTGCTCCTGAAATGTACGGGCATGCAGCCAGCTGACACAGGTTACGTGTCCCTTCATCAAACCGGCCTCGGCCAGAATGAACGTGCCGGTGCAAAGCCCGATCAGCGGAACTTTCTGCTCCGCAGCACGCTTGAGGAATTTCACTGTCTCAAAGTCGATGGGCTCCTTCACCGACAGCAGCCCGCCAACAACGACGATGTAATCGTATCGGCTGGGATCGACGAAATCCGATGTGGGAGCAACCTGAATGCCGCAGCTTGAGGTGATCAGGTGTCGCGTGCTGCCCAGCACCTGCCAATCAGCATGCACCCGGCCCGAGCGATCGTCCTCGTCACTGGCAAGCCGCAAGGTATCGACGAACATGGCAAAAGCGGACAGCGTGAAGGATCGCGCCAGAACAAAGCCGACCTTGAGGCGCTTTGCCGGCGCCGAAGCAACCTCCTGCTTGTTCTGATCCGGACGCACTGCTTCTCTCCCCAGTTGGCCATGGCGACGATGGATAATCTACTTGATCTGAAAGCCGTGGGCGAGAGGATCTTGATTATCGGCAAAAGTCACGCCGGGGCTGATGCCGCGCAAGATATTACTGACGACACATGTTTCTCTGAAATTCGCGTGGGCTGCACCCCAGCTCACGTTTGAAGACCGTGTGCATGTACTGGTTGCTCGTAAATCCGCTCAGTTCGGCAACCTTTTCCAGCGGCAACGCATCGTCCACCAGCATTTCCTGCGCCATCTGCAAACGGTAGGCCAGCATGTCGTCATGCACTGTGTAACCGAAGGCACGGCGGAAATGGGTTTCAAGCGTGGTACGAGACACCCCGACATAAGCGGCGACCTGCGCAACCTTGATCCCCTGTCCGGCGAACTGGCGGATATAGTGACGCGCCCGCATCACATATGGATCGTAGACCGGCTGGTAGCGTGACGACATCTGGGCGTTCAGGCCCTCTGGTGGAATGATGATACGGGTTTCGTCCGGCATTGCGCCAAGAAGCCTGCGATGCAGCATGCCCGCCGCCGTCTGCCCCATATTTCGTGTGCCCTGACGCACGGAGCTGATCGGAATGCGGGTGAGCATGCGCAGCAGCGGATCGTCATCGATACCGACGATCGCCACCTCTTCCGGCACGGCGATATCTGCCAGAATACAGGCCTGCAGAATGTGCCTGGCACGGGAATCCGTCACGGCAATCACACCAATCGGTTTCGGCAGTGCTTTCAACCAGGCGATGACGTCGGTGAGAATATCGTCCCAATCCAGCCCGAACGTGCCCTGGCCCTTGAACACCTCCGGCTTTGTCCGGTCACGGGCACAGAGTTTCAGATAGGTTCTCTCGCGCTCCACCGACCAGCGATAGGATCGTGTCTCCGGCAATCCGTAAAAGGCAAAACGCGGCAGGCCCATATCGACAAGATGCGTGTAAGCCTCGGTCACCAGCTTTTCGTTATCGGTCGCGACATAGGGGACATTGCGCGGATAATCCGCATCCCGCTGGTAGGAACCTCCGACACCAACGACGGGAACCTTCACCTCCGCCAGAGCCGCGACGAAATCCGGGTCGTCGAAATCGGCAATGATGCCATCTCCCGCCCATTCTGAAATGCCGGCGACGCTGTCGCGAAAATCCTCATGCAGCAGCATGTCCCAGAC
>Ga0075364_10001246_pt1 | contig 13675 bp, 8 predicted proteins | sample EndMetdeltDD1764_FD_71517 | JGI IMG/M metagenome (GOLD analysis project Ga0075364, IMG submission 71517) | Populus endosphere microbial communities from Tennessee, USA - Endosphere MetaG P. deltoides DD176-4 | ecosystem: Host-associated > Plants > Roots > Endosphere | place: USA: Tennessee... | reverse complement strand
GATCGCTCGATGAACTCAGCCGCTGTCAGCAAGACCGCGTTTCAACGCGAGGTCGCAAGCCGCTTTGGCCTGGTGCCCAATTTCTTTTCTTCAGCACCGGACGCGCCAGAGATCATCGAAAGGCTGTGGTCCTTCGCCAAAGCCGGATACCTCGACAACCCCATCCCCGCCCTCTTCAAGGAGCGGCTGTTCGTCTACCTCTCGCGCTTCTGCGAAGTTCGCTACTGCATTGCACGCCACTGTGCGTTCCTGGTGGGGCGAGGTCATTCGTCTGGAGACCCCTCGGTCGCCGTCCAAAGCATCGAACAAGCGATCAAGCTTCTGAAGACGCCGCCGCCTTGGGGCCGCGATCCCAACGTGATCATTGGCGGTCTTGAAGCATTTCCCACCCTGATGGAGTGGCCGGCGCCGGAGAGCGAGAAAGAAGATTGGCTGATCGCAGCCTGCACTTTGTTGTTCGTGGAACCGCGACGCGCAGATCGCGCCCGGCGCGCCCTGCATAAGGCTCTCGGCGGCAATCGGTTCGAGCACCTGATGGGTTTGCTTGCGTTCATTCGCACCGCTCACTATTGGACCGTGCTGCATCCTGAGTTGTCGTTCGAGGAGGATGTGCGCGATCTTCTGAAGGTCAATGAGGAACTGGCACGCTTACTCTTGGAGGATCAGGAGGCGGCGCGCGGCGAGATGGGTATTCGTCTCTTCGAGGAATTGACTGAGCTGCGCGATTTGAACGAGAAGCACGAGCTGGAGAAAGCCAAGCGGGCGCTCGAAGAGCTGGTCCAGCATAAGGAACTCTTGCTCAAGGAGGTCAATCACCGCGTAAAGAACAGCCTGCAGATCGTTTCCAGCATCCTCCAGCTGCAGGTTCCCTATACGCAGAGCGCGGAGGCCGCCGATGCCTTGCGCGGCGCAGCTGCCCGTGTCCTCGCAATTGCTGCCGTTCATGAGCGTCTTTACACGGGCGAGGATGCAAGCGTCGTGCGTCTCGACACTTTCCTCAGCGATCTATGTGGCGAAATCGGCAGAGCTTGCAATTGCCCCGATGGCATCACGACCCATCTTCAACGCGTGGATGTACCGACCGACATGGCCATCCCGTTGGCCCTGATCGTCAATGAGCTGGTCACGAATGTCGTCAAGCATGTCGGTCCTCCGTGCGAAATCCGTTTGCACACGGAAGTGGGCGACACGCTCAAGCTCACCGTCTCCGACACAGGACAGGGCCCTGCGCAAAATCGGCCACACACAGGGCTCGGCACGCGCATTGTTGACGCTTTTATTACACAACTTGGCGCCCGCATGGAAACAAAGCGGGTCTCCGGGGGTTACAGCATCGAACTTACGGTGCCGCTTCCTCCTACCAAGTAGTAATTATGCGGGTGCTCATTGTTGAGGACGACGCGATCATTGCCATGCATCTTGCCATGCTGGTGGTGGAGTTTGGTCATGAAGTGTGCGCGACTGCAAGGTCCGCTGCCGGAGCGATTTCGCTGGCAACCGCGCACAGGCCCGATGTCGTCCTGATGGACATTCGGCTCGCGCAAGGTAGCAGCGGTGTTGATGCGGCCCGGGAGATTCACGCGCAACAGGGGCTGCGGTGTATCTTTCTCAGCGCGAACCTGGATGAACCGACGAGGACAGCCCTTCTGCCCTATCAACCGATCGACTTTGTAGGAAAGCCAGTGTTGCCCGCTGTGCTGCAGCGAGCCCTGAAAAAAGCTGATGGTCTGACCGACCTTTGAGCCGCAGTACCTCGTTTCCACCATAGGCTGCCAGATGAGTTTTGCGCTTGGCGTTCGCCAAGGGAGAACTGCATTTTGTATGACTGACAGCCGATAGCGACTCAATCTATCAAGCAGGCGCATCTTCGATTTGCCTGATTATTGGGCCCCGCACCATGTGTCAGTGCGGGCTCTTATTGTAAGCGGACCAGGCGCAAGCCCGCTAGGAAGCGCCGCCCTGCCGACGCTTCCTGACCGTCTTGTCCCGCGCTTCTCCTGCGGCCCCGTCGAACACACTACCCGTCGCGCGCGCCGAGACCTTCTGGAAGTCGGCGAACACGTCCTGCAAGAGCTTGTTCTGTTCAACCCACGCCTCAAACGGTGTGCGGCAGCGCATCATCACCAAGGGCAGAGCGAAAGACGTGCTGCCCGTGCGAGACATGAATCCCAGCCATTCAACGGCGGATTGGAAAGGCAACGGATAGACGGTTGGGATCGCGGTCGGGACGCGAGCGCCCTTCAACTCTTGTGTGAGCACCGGATCGGCTTTCGCCACTTGGAGCGCTTTGTGTGTGGCAGCGGTCGTCTTTTTGGCAGCACCTGCTGGGCTGCGCGGGCTAGCGCGTTTGCGCTTGGTGGCTGTCTTGCTCGATGATGTGCGTGTCATCATTCATTCTCTCTGTTGCAACCAAGTAGTCAACTTGTCCCGGGGCCATAGGTTCGGGGACGCTACTCTTTTAAAAGACCCACCGACCGCAGTGTGCTTGTGATGATCCTGCGATGGATCGTTGGGACTGCCGTCTGAACGATCACGCAACAGGCCTGCCGCCTTCAAGGCCGCCGTAATGTGCGTTCTTGGATCCTGCCAAGCCTGATCTTCAGCACCGGCGTTCGCACGAGCTGTCGATGCGCTTGCAAGAGATAGCGCTGATGCCGGTCGCTCGAGGGGAGGCAGAACTTCAACCTGCGGCATCTCGTGGACCGGGATTTCGTCAGCGATGTCCCAGAAGCGCGCAATATGCTGGCTTGATGAGATGCCAACGTCGAAATGAAACGCCCCGACCTGTCCAATGCTCTCATGTCCGGTTGCGAGGGGAACACCGTGGTTCATGCCTTGGATGGTCACGGCTTCGATCACATCGTCGCCGGCGTCCGTGCGCCAGGCGCGACGCAAATGTCCATGCAGCTTTTCCTGCGCCTGCGGGCGAGCGGAAACGCCATGAACATCGATCCACTGTTTGAGGGCTTCTTCCATATTCTGAGAATTGACGATGGCGTCGGCGCTGCCATGCCACAACGAGATCTTCGGCCATGGTCCGGTATGAGAAGACGCGGATCGAACCATATCCCCCCATTGCTCACTAGAACGCTGCCGGGGTTGCGCCATCGTCTGCAGCGCTTCTTGAACGTTGACCGCGCCGCCGTATGGCAACCCAGCAATGACCGCGCCGCCCGCGAACACCTCGGGATACGCAGCGAGCATGGCAGCGGCCATGGCGCCGCCCGCTGACAAGCCAACGATAAACACGCGGCGCCTGTCGATGCCGTGCTCCTCGACCATTTGATCGACCATCTGGCGAATGGAGAGAGCTTCACCCGCCCCGCGCTCAGCGTCGCTCGGAAGAAACCAGTTGAAGCAATTGTTGGGATTGTTGGCGCGTTTCTGCTCGGGAAACAGCATGGCGAAACCATGCCTGTAGGCCAGCTCCGACCAACCCGATCCTAGATCGTAGCCCGCTGCCGTTTGAGTGCAGCCATGCAAGGCAACGACGAGCGCGGGAGTGTTGGGAAGATTGCGCCGCATGTGGGTGAGCATGCGCAAATTGCCGGGATTGCTGCCGAAGCTAGCTACCTCTCGCAGATGCCGGGCCGAGAACTCTGCCCCGGGACCCTTGGCCTTTGCGGCACCCGCAAGCAGCCTTTCAAACCGTCCTCGCAAACTCGCCAAATTGGCCAGGGTGCTTTTCAGGCCCTTCATGCAGGTGACCTCGCTTCTGTGAGGACACGAGTTGATCCCGCGGCCTTTGCCTACCGCTTGGATATAATGGTGCAGTGCAGCATTACAAGTCGCCGCTCACGCGAACGAGCAAGTCTCACACGTCAGGCAGTTGGTCGAGGAGCTTATCGAGGGTGATCGGATAGTTGCGTACGCGGATGCCGGTGAGGCGGCCTCGCGCAAAGCCAGCGCTTTCGCGGTATAACTGCTTCCGGTGGGGAAGCCGACATCGGATGCGCTCCGCCTGGCATCGCGAACTGATCGTCATTGCTTGGGGTGAGCCCGATCGCCAGGATGGCGTCGCCGGTTGATCCTATCTGGCGGCCCCTTCGCCCACGACCACGAACGGCGCCCAGAAGGCGGGATGTGCTTGGTGTGCTTCGCCCTTGTCGATCATGGCCAGCATGGCCTGGCGCAAGGCTTCGGCACGGCCAATTTTGCTGTCCCGCGTGATGGTGCCGACGGCTGAGGTAACGAGCTTCACGGTCGCAGCCGAATTGACCGACCAATGCGAGACCAACAGTGCCCGTGCTCCCGCATAAAGGAAGGCACGCGCCAACCCGGAGAGCGCCTCGCCACCCTTGGCGCCACCAGCTGCAGTGTTACAGGCCGACAGGATCACCCAGTCGGCATCGAGCTTGAGGGCGGCGACCTCTGAAGCCGAGAGATAGCCATCGTCAGTCTCGGTCTGCTCGTTCGGCGGCGTCAGGATCAGACCAGGTTCGCTGGTGCCTTCAATCTCTCCTGCGAGCGTACCGTGCGTTGCGAAATGAAGCACGCGATAGTCGGCGAGCTTGCCTTCGGCGCTCAGCCGCTTGATTGTCGTTTCCGTGGCCTTCGCGCCGAGTAGGATGTCTTGGGGCGCGAGCTTCAGATCCTTCGCGACCGCGCACAGTTCATCGGCTGTGTCGTGTAGCGGCGCCTGCCCCCTGAGATGGTCGAGATCGGCATGCCCATTGCGTGCCGGCATCGGCGCGACGCCACGACGGCGTCCGACCGCGCCGGCCACACGCTGCCATGGTGTCTGCGGGCAGGCCTGCTTCTGACGGGCGAGCTTGGCCCACTCGGCCTCCCACGGACGTTCACTAGGATCGCCTTCGAGCAATGGGTTGCCAAAACCGACCATCGGTTTCGTCGCGGCGCTCGGCCTCGCCAAACGGCGCAGGGCCTTCAGGGACGAGACCGCCGGCAGCACCGTGATGGCATGCTTGCGCGCCAGCCACGCCGTGGCGCGGTAGTCGACCTCGCTGATGCTGGCCCCAGCGGGTCTGACATCTTCGGTCACGAGCACTTGGAACGGTATTTGCGTGAGCGGGCCCGATGGCACGATCAGCAGGTGCTTGCCGCGGATCAGATCCTCCACCTGCCCGAACAAAGCCTTATAGAGGCCGTGGGCGTGGGTGACACTGAAGGGCAGCGTCTCGATGCGGAGGTTGCTGAAGATGTCGCGCTGTGGCTCGCCCCCGAGGAGCCTGCGGCAGTGGGTCGTCGCAACCTCGTTGTCCCACAGGGCCGCATCGAGCCCGCAGCGCAGGGTCACTGCCTCGCGGAAGATGCCGACCTCGCCGAGATCGGAGCGCACCCAGCGCATGTCCGACTTGGTAACCACCCAGATGAAGGTTTCCTCAGGCGTCGACTTCCACTCGGTCGTGTCGAGGACGAGCACCAGAGCTTCGTCGGGGCGCAGTTGCGATTGAACTTCCTCCACAGACAGTGGGTCAGACCGGCTGAGGGCTGCATAATCCGGAAAGTCGGCGGCCAGCCGCTTGTCGATGGCGGCGATGCGAGTGTCGATGGCGGCAAGCCGCGCGACATTGGCCGCCTCGGCCGCACGGTTGCGCCTCTCCGGCGCCTGCGATACCGCCGCCATGCGCAGGCCGTCCAGCTTCTGCCAATCCGCGACCAGGTCCTGGCGCTCGCGCACGATGGTCACCAAGCCGGGATCGCTGGCGGCTCCGCGCGCGGTCATCTTCGCCAGCGAGGCGGCAGCCTGCGAGCCCAGCGCCCATTGCGCTGTTGTGAAAGTCTCACGAAGCAAGGCCGCAGGCGTGGCGCCCTGCTCCGACGCGAGGCGATACAGCACCTTGATGAGGCCGCGAAAACGACCGCGAAGTTGGTCCACCTCACTCTTGCCGGCAACGTCTGTGCCCCGCTGCGCTCGCCGCAAGATTTGATCGGTGCTTCGCCGCCACGCGTCTGCGGCACGCGCCCACTTCTGTTGCGCAAGATAAAACACCGCGAGGTTGCCGAGGACTGTGCCGACGTCTGGATGGTCGGGACCCAGCGCCTTCTCGTAGAGCGCCAGGCTGCGCTGATAGAGCGACTCGGCCTCGGCATAGCGGCCCTGGCTCTCATACAGCCCGGCCAAATTGCTCAGCGAGTTCGCGACGTCGGGGTGGTCGGGGCCCAGCGCCTTCTCGCGCAGTGCCAGGCTGCGCTGATAGAGCGGTTCGGCCTCGGCATAGCGGCCCTGGCTCTCATGCAATCCGGCGAGGTTGCTCAGCGACTGCCCGATGTCGGGATGGTCGGGACCCAGCGCCTTCTCTCGCAGTGCCAGGCTGCGCTGATACAGCGGCACGGCCTCGGCATACCGGCCCTGGCCCTTGTACAGCACCGCGAGGTTGTTGAGCGTCGTGGCGACGGAAGGGTGGTCAGGACCCAGCGACTTTTCGTTGATCGCGAGCGCGCGCTGAAACAGAGGCACGGCCTCGGCCTCGCGGCCTTGCCTTTCGTACAATATGGCGAGGTTGTTGAGCGTGGTCGCGACGGAGAAATGCTCGGGACCCAGCGTCTTCTCTTTGAGTGCCAGGCTGCGTCGATACAACGGCTCGGCCTCTGAATAGCGGCCCTGGTTGCGATATAGATCGGCGAGGTTGTTGAGGCTCGTCCCGAGGTCGGGATGGTCTGGGCCAAGCGTCTTCTCGGCGATGCTTAGATCGCGTTTGGAGAGCGGTTCGGCCTCGGCGTAGCGACCCTGGCTCTGATACAGCAAGGCCAGATTGCCTAGCGCCCAGCCGACTTCGGGATGGTCGGGACCCAGCACCTTTTCGCGGATTGCGAGGCTGCGCTGGTACAGCCGCTCGGCATCGGCATACCGGCCCTGGTTCTTATGCAGCCCGGCGAGGCTGCTGAGCGTCGCGGCGACCAAGGGGTGGTCGGGGCCCACCGCCTTCTCCCGAATTGCAAGGCTGCGCTGATACAGCAGCTCGGCCTCGGCATGGCGGGCTTGGCTCGAATACAGCGAGGCGAGATTGTTCAGCTGCAGCGCGACGTCGAGGTGGTCGGGACCGAGCGTCTTCTCACGCTGCGCCAAGCTGCGCTTGAGCAGCGGCTCAACCTCGGCGTAGAGGCCCTGGCTCCTATACAGCACGGCCAGATTGTTCAGCGCCGTGCCGACGGAGGGGTGGTCAGGGATCAGCGCCTGCTCGGCCAGCGCCAGCGCACGCTTGGCGATGTCCGTCGCTTCCGCGTATTTTCCCTGATCGTAAAGCTGACTTGTCTGCCGATTGAGCGCGTCGACAGCCTCGGCGCTCTGCGCCCACGCGGTGGGCAGCTCACCACCTACCGACACGCACATAAGCGCGATCAGCGCTATCCAGCGCGGCAGCCAACGTAGCCCCGTCATGCTGATCTCCGCAATCGATCGACGAACATGCGTCCAGTGTGCGCGGACAGCATGACCGCTGCAAGTTGCCGCGGGTAGACATTTCTGCGGGCGGGGCTGAACGTCGGCTCTTGACACTTCACTGCCGTTTTTCGTGGAGACGCTGTTCGCGGCCGCCTGCTCGGCCCACTGGTCGCGCAGTGCCGGCGCCCCTGTCTCACGCATCTCGGTAATGCGATGCTCCGCGCGTGCGCAACTCTTCCAGTTGGTGGAAATTCAAACGGCTGATGTCGATGCTATCCATGATGTCGGTCTCCTAATCCGATGATGCATTCACAACAGCTCGCTCGGCCTCGTCTCGAGAGACTCCACCAGCACGATCCGGCCATCGACGGGCAGCGCGTCCAGGCGGATCGAATAACCGGCGCCGTTCTCGTGCGGGCCACGCTGCGCCAATGCGAGTCCAGATTGCCTTCTGCTCGGCTCCTGGCGGGTCCTTCACGCTGTATGCAATGAGCGTGGGCTTATCCCCTTTCATGTTCGTTCTCCTTCGCCAAACCGCCGCCTGCGCGGCACCACATGCATCGGCATCATTGCCGCTGCGTATACGGATCAGGTTCGGGAATTCCCGGAAAAAGCCCTTGCAATTCAGTGGGCGATTTTTCCAGGTTTGGTAACGATAAGCCTTTGGAAACGCAAAATTCTGGCGGTCCCTACGGGAGTCGAACCCGTCTTTCAAGATTGAAAATCTCGCGTCCTAACCGATAGACGAAGGGACCGGTCCGGCACCGGCAGTGCGGGGGTCGATATAGTGGGGTTTGGCAGGGGTGGCAAGGTTTGGCCTGATGGGCCACGATCCTTGCCAGGACGCTGTGCACAGGCATGAAGCAGGCGGGGCCGCCGCTTGTCGTGTCGGGGCGCGATGGCTAACGTTCCAGCGCTGACGCCGCCGCCGATTGTCTCAGAGCTGCGGAGCACGACTGGAGATGGGCACATGGCAGGCAATTTGACCTTCGCGGAGCTGAAGGCCTCAGTCGGGGCTGGCGCCATCGACACCGTGCTCGTCGCCATGGTCGACATGCAGGGACGGCTGATCGGCAAGCGGTTCCAGGCCGAATACTTCGTGGATAGCGCCCACGAGGAGACGCACGGCTGCGACTATCTGCTGGCCAACGATATCGATATGGAGCCGGTGCCCGGCTACAAGGCGGCAAGCTGGGACAAGGGCTACGGCGATTTCGTCATGAAGCCCGACCTCGCGACGCTGCGCCGAATTCCGTGGCTGGAAGGTACGGCACTCGTCATCGCCGACGTTCTCGATCACCACCATCATGATGTGCCGCACAGCCCCCGCGCGATGCTGAAAAAACAGCTGGAGCGGCTCTCGGCCATGAAGATGCGTGCCTTCTGCGCTTCGGAGCTCGAATTCTACCTGTTCGACGAAAGCTATGAGAGCGCGGCTGACAAGCGCTTCCACGGCTTGAAGACCGCCGGCACCTATATCGAGGATTACCACATCCTGCAGACCACCAAGGAGGAAGGCGTCATGCGCGCCATCCGCAAGGGTCTGCAGGCCGCCGGCATCCCCGTGGAGAACTCCAAAGGCGAGTGGGGACCGGGCCAGGAGGAGATCAACGTCCGCTATACCGATGCCCTGGAGATGGCCGATCGGCACGTCATCCTGAAGAACGGCATCAAGGAGATCGCGCACGCCCAGGGCAAGGCCGTCACCTTCATGTCGAAGTGGCGCTACGATCTGGCCGGCTCCTCGTCGCACGTGCATCTGTCGCTATGGGACGCGAAGGGCGAGAAGTCCCTGTTCCACGAGCCCAAGAGCGATCACGGCATGTCCGACCTGATGCGCTCCTTCGTGGCCGGGCAGATCAAGTACGCCCCCGACATCACCTGGCTGCTGGCGCCCTACATCAATTCCTACAAGCGCTTCCAGGTCGGGACGTTCGCGCCGACCAAAACGGTGTGGAGCCGCGACAATCGCACGGCGGGTTTCCGGTTGTGCGGAGAAGGCACCAAGGCCATCCGCATCGAATGCCGGATCGGCGGCGCGGACCTGAACCCCTATCTGGCCTTTGCCGGACTGATCGCCGCCGGCATTGCCGGCATCGAGGAGAAGCTGCCGCTAGGGGCGCCGTTCTCCGGCGACGCCTACCACGGTGCGACGCTGCCGGAAGTGCCCAAGACGCTGCGCGAGGCGACTGAGCGGATGGCGGCATCGGAGTTCCTGCGCGCTGCGCTGGGGTCCGAGGTGGTCGATCACTATGTCCACACCGCCCGCTGGGAGCAGTTCGAATACGATCGTCGCATCACCGATTGGGAATTGATGCGCGGGTTCGAAAGATACTGAGGAGACGGCGCGTGGCCGAGATCGTCTGCAACTCCCCGATCGACGGCCGCGAGGTGGCGCGCCGCAGTACCGCCACGCCGGCCGCAATCGAGCAGGCGCTCAATGCCGCACGCGCGGCGCAACGCGAGTGGATGCGGGTTCCTCTCGCCGAGCGCTGTGCGGCCATGCTGCGCTTCCTCGAGGCCATGCGGGCGCAAAACGATGAGGTGACGCGCGAGCTGGCCCTGCAGATGGGCCGACCTGTGCGCTATGGCGGAGAGTTCCGCTCCTTCGAGGAGCGGGTCCGCTATATGGTGGAGATCGCGGCCGAGGCCCTCGCGCCCGTCGTGCCAGCGCGCAAGGACGGCTTCACGCGCTACGTTCGTCGGGACCCGCTGGGACTGATCCTCACCATCGCGCCGTGGAACTATCCCTATCTCACCGCCGTCAACACGGTGGTGCCGGGGCTGATCGCCGGCAATGCGGTGATCCTCAAGGCCGCCAGCCAGACCATCCTGACCGGCGAGCGCTTCCAGGCGGCAATGGACACGGCCGGCTTGCCCAAAGGTCTCTTCCAGCACCTCGTGCTCGGTCATGAGGACACGGCCAAGATCCTCGCCGGCGGTCACGTCGACCATGTGAGTTTCACCGGCTCGGTGGAGGGCGGGCGGGCGATCGAGCGGGCGGCGGCCGGCACGTTCACCTCGATTGGGCTGGAGCTCGGCGGCAAGGACCCAGCCTTTGTGCGCGCGGACGCCGATGTCGGGCACGCCGTCGAGAACCTGGTCGACGGGGCGTTCTTCAACTCCGGCCAGAGCTGTTGCGGCATCGAGCGCATCTACGTGCATGAGGCGAACTGGGACCGCTTTGTCGAGGGCTTCGCGGCATTGACCCGGCAGTACGTGCTGGGTGACCCGCTCGATCCGGCGACCACGCTGGGGCCGATGGCCGCCACGCGCTTCGCCGACCTCGTGCGCCGGCAGACCGCACAGGCATTGGCCAAGGGTGCCCGGGCGCACATCGACGCTGCCGGCTTCCCGCGCAGTCGCGATGGCACGGCGTGGCTGGCGCCGCAGGTGCTCACCGATGTCGATCACACGATGCAGGTCATGACGGAGGAGAGCTTCGGCCCGGTGGTCGGACTGATGAAGGTCTCAGGCGACGAGGAGGCCGTGCGCCTCATGAACGATTCGCCCTATGGTCTGACCGCGTCGGTGTGGACGCGCGACGAAGGGGCGGCAGAGCGGATCGGCAGCGAGCTCGAGACCGGCACCGTGTATATGAACCGCTGCGATTATCTCGATCCCGGCCTAGCCTGGACGGGCGTCAAGGATACCGGCCGCGGCGCCTCGCTGTCGCGGATAGGCTACGAGATGCTGACCCGTCCCAAGAGCTTCCACCTGCGGAAAGTATGACCACCATGCAGCTGCGCGCCAACTGGAACTATCCAACCTCGGTGCGGTTCGGCGCCGGCCGACTGAAGGAGCTGGGCGAGGCGGCGGCCGTCGCCGGCATCACGCGGCCGCTGATCGTCACCGATACCGGGCTGGTAAAGCTGCCGATGATCAAGTCGGCTGCCGATATCCTGGCCGCCGCGAACCGGCCGGCGCAGATCTTCTCCGACGTGAAGCAGAACCCTGCCGCCGCCACGGTGGAGGCTGGTCTGCAAGCTTTCAGGAGCGGCAAGCATGATGGCGTGGTCGCCATCGGCGGCGGCTCGGCCCTCGATGCCGGCAAGGTCATCGCCTTCATGGCCGGGCAGGCGCGGCCGATGTGGGACTTCGAGGACATCGGCGACTGGTGGACCCGGGCCGACCCCAAGGGGATACTGCCGATCGTTGCCGTCCCGACCACGGCCGGCACCGGCTCCGAGGTCGGCCGCGCCGGTGTCATCACCGACGAGGCGACGCACACCAAGAAGGTGATCTTCCACCCGCTGATGATGCCCAAGGTGACGATCTGCGACCCGGAGCTGACCGTCGGCATGCCGTCGATGATCACGGCGGGGACCGGATTGGACGCGCTGGCCCACTGCCTCGAGGCCTACTGCGGACCGTTCTATCATCCGTTGGCCGACGGGATCGCGGTCGAAGGCATGCGGCTCGTCAAGGAGAACCTCCTCAACGCCTACCGCACGGGGGGCGATCTCGAAGCCCGCGCGCACATGATGTCGGCCGCCGCCATGGGTGCCACGGCCTTCCAGAAGGCGCTCGGCGCGATTCATTCGCTCTCGCATCCGGTGGGCTCCCTGTATGATACCCATCATGGGCTCACCAATGCGGTATTCATGCCCTATGTGCTGGTGTTCAATCGCGCCGCCATCACGGACAAGATCGAGCGGCTCGCGGCCTACCTGAACCTGGAGCGGAGCTTCGACGCGTTTCTGGATTGGGTGCTGAAGCTGCGCGAAGACCTGAAGGTGCCGCACACACTGGCCGGTCTCGGCGTCGATGACGCCAAGTTCGCGTTGATGAGCGAGATGGCGCCGAAAGACCCCACTGCCGGCGGCAATCCCGTGCCGTTCGATCAGAAGGCTGCGCTGCAACTCTATCGCAATGCCCTGGAGGGCCGGCTCGGTTGACGCGGGCGAGTGATGGCGGGCGCGCGAGCAGCGTGGTCCCCTGGGCGCGGGAGCCCCAGGTGCGGAGAAACCGTGCAGCAGATGATCTGCTGCGGTGCACCCAAAACAGCTGACGAACAGGCCTTGCTCCGCTATGGCTGGGGGCAAGTCATGAGCCGGAGATCCTCTCCATGTCGCAATTCCCCGACCACCTGGCGGACCGCTTCCGCCGTTTCAAGTTCCGCCACTTCGCGCCCAACCAGGACCAGTACGAGAAGCTGGCCCAGTCCGGCCAGACGCCCGACGTCATGATCGTGTCGTGCTGCGACAGCCGGGTCGATCCGGAGACGATCTTCTCGGCCATGCCGGGCGAGCTGTTCGTGGTGCGCAACGTTGCCAACCTGGTGCCGCCGTTCGAGACGCAGGGCAAGTACCACGGCGTGTCGGCGGCGCTCGAGTTCGCGGCCCTCAACCTGCGCGTCAAGCATATCGTGGTGATGGGCCACTCCGGCTGCGGCGGCGTGCGCGCGAGCCTCGACAGCGACACCTTGCGGCAGACGGAGGCCGCCTTCGTCACCAACTGGATGTCGATGCTGGATGGGGCGCGGGAGCGCGTGCTGGCGGCTCAGCCCGGCGGCAGCGAAGCCGAATTGCGCCGCGCGCTCGAGCGCGAGGGCGTCAAGACCTCGCTCGACAATCTGCGCACCTTCCCCTGCATCAAGGGCCTCGAGGCCAAAGGCAAGATCGCCCTGCACGGCACTTATTTCGACATCGCGGAAGGGTCGCTGTCGGTGATCGATCCACAGACCAGCGAGCTGGTACCGCTGTAGAGTCGAGACACGGTACTGTCTGCTCTATGCCGCGTCGTGGAAGATGATGCCCACCGTATGCCGCCTGCCGGTGCGAACCCGGCTGACCCCGTGGCGCAGGTTCACGCGATAGTTGCCGCGCGCGCCCTCGACGGGCCGGTTGCTCACGGCAAAAGCCACGCCATCGCCCCGCCGGAGGGGCACGACCTCCGCGCGCGATTGCATGCGCGGCCGCTGCTCCGTGAGGACGAACTCGCCCCCCGTGAAGTCCTCGCCGGGCTGCGACAGCAGGATCGCCACCTGCAGAGGGAACGCCAGGTCGCCATAGAGATCCTGATGCAGGCAGTTGTAGTCGCCTTCGCCATACTGCAGCAGCAGTGGTGTCGGCCGCTCCTGCCCGGCTTTGTGACAAAGTGCGAGGAACTGCCTATGCGTCGTAGGATATCGTGTGTCGACCCCCATGCGCCCGCTCCAGGCATTGGCGATTGGCGCCAGATGAGGATAGAGCGCTGTCCTCAGGCTGCCGATCAGGTCGGGCAGAGGATAGCGGAAGTACCGATACTCGCCCTTGCCGAAGCCGTGTCGAGCCATGACGATGCGACTGCGGAAGTGCTCCTCTCGTGGATAGAGCGCGGCGATCGCGC
>Ga0075364_10001245_pt1 | contig 13675 bp, 8 predicted proteins | sample EndMetdeltDD1764_FD_71517 | JGI IMG/M metagenome (GOLD analysis project Ga0075364, IMG submission 71517) | Populus endosphere microbial communities from Tennessee, USA - Endosphere MetaG P. deltoides DD176-4 | ecosystem: Host-associated > Plants > Roots > Endosphere | place: USA: Tennessee... | reverse complement strand
TCTCAGGGGCTACTTCTCAGGCAACGTTAGGGTCACCAGAGCCTAACCGAGGCGGACCGCCTGTCTCACCGGTCGACCAGCCCTATCGATCGATGTCGGTGACCGTGAACTTGGCGTCCAGTTCGACCGTGACGTCCTGGCCGTCCGGCTGGAGCACATCGACCTCGTAGACGTGATCGGCATCGTCACTGCCGCTGGTGCCGGTGACCTGTCCTCCACCGGTGGCCGCGAGCGCTGCAGCTGAGGCCTTGGCGAGCGTCTCGCCGAGTAGGCCGCGGTTGTCGTCAGGTGCGACGGCGGACGGCGTCGGGCCGGAGGGGGCAGTGGTCGGTGTCGTGGTGGGAGCGTCGTCGGCGAAGTCGGCAGCCTTCGGGGCGTTGTTGGTCACGGCGAGGGAGTCGTCGAGCTCGACGTCGATCTCGACGCCCGACGGCAGGGTCACCTCAACCTGGTAGGCGTAGTTGTCGTCGCCGTCGCCACGTTCGGCGTCGGTGACGGCCCCACCGCCGACGTACTCGAGGGCTGCTGCCGACGCCTTGGAGCGGTCGGATGCCGACAGGGTCTCGTCGTCGTCCCCGCCGCAGGCTCCGAGGGTGAGCGCGAGGGCGAGGGTGACGCCGATGGCGCCGAGGGTTGTGCGCATGGTGGGCTCCTGGCGAGTGGGGGACATGATGACCTCACCACATCGCGGCGCCGTGAGCTGGGTGTGAGACGGCCGTGAGGGAGTTCTTATGTTCGTTCACCGAGTACGGTCTGGTGCAAACGCCGACGATCCCGCAGGCTCATGGAGAAGGAGCTGTTGTGAGCGAACTGGTTCATCTGACGGTGGCCGACGATGTCGCGACGATCACGCTCGACAGCGAGCACAACCGCAACGCCCTCAGCAGGCAACTGGTCACCGAGCTCGCCGCGCACCTCGCGACCGCGGATGCCGATTCCCTGGCCCGAGCGATACTCGTTCGCTCGACGGGCACGGTCTTCTGCTCTGGCGCTGACCTCGCGGAAGCTGCATCCGGCGGGATGGTTGAGGGCGCGAAAGCGTTGATCGCTCTTCAGCGGCAGATCGTGACCGCTGCGAAGCCGGTTGTCGTCGAGGTCGGCGGGCCCGTACGCGCCGGTGGCCTGGGCATCGTCGGCGCGGCCGATCTGGTGATCGCGGCCGAGTCCGTGACCTTCGCGCTCACGGAGGTGAGGCTCGCGTTGGCCCCGGCCGTCGTCTCCGCCAGTGTCCTGCCACGCCTGACCGCGCGGGCAGCGTCCGATCTGTTCCTGACGGCGCGGACTGTCGATGCGGTTGACGCGGCCGGGCACGGGCTCATCACCCGCGCCGTCCCCGACAGCGACCTGGCGGACGAGGTCGCGAGGGTACTCGCGGACCTCGTCAAGGGCTCCCCACAGGGGCTCCGCGAGACCAAGGCGCTGTTGAATCGCGATCTCGTGGCCCGCATCGATGAGTTCGGCGACGCGCTCGCGGCGCAATCGGCTCGCTTGTTCGGAAGCGACGAGGCTCGTGCGGCCATGGCGGCGTTTCTGCAGCGGAAGAGTTAGCGGAGAGGTCTTGGGAGTTCGCATGAACGCAGGTGTTCTTCCTCGACACTCACTCCTGCGCCGCGCGCTGCCGGAGGACATTTCTCGACTTCGGAGTGATGACTGACAAAGGCGCTGCCGGCGTCTCGTTCGTGTACGTGACAGTTCACACGGAGTAGGGCGACGCGGATTCGCTCGGAACTCCTCGGACGACGAGGCGGGCTCCTCATGTCATGTCGGTCGAAGTGTCGGTTTTTGAGATTCCGGGATGGCGCACATGGCGATCGGGCTACCATCAGGGGATTTCGTAACAGCTCGTCACCAATCACCACTTAGGAGCACGACCAGATGACCATCACTCCCCTGCAACGGGCAGGTGCGCTCGCCGCGACCCTCGCTCTCGCGGCCGGCACTCTCGCCGCGACCACCACCTCAGCAAGCGCTGCCACACCCCGCGGCATCCTGTCCGGCAAGATCACCGCCCCCGGCGGAGCCGGACTGCCAGGTGCAGGGCTCTACTTCTTCCAGGAGAACGACCCCAGCATCGACACCGATGACGTCGAGGCGTACGCGGAAAGCAAGGACGACGGTTCATTCAAGACGGCGCTTCCCGCGGGCACCTCGGAGGTGTTGTTGACCGACTACGCAGGCGACTACGAGCCCGTCGATCTGGGCACCGTCACCGTGGTGGCCGGCACGGAGGCCACGTACAACGCGAGCTTCACAACGCTGCGATCCCCCGCGCACACCTACTACTCCACGCGCGTCTTCCCCGAAGTGACCCAGACCGCCAAGGTCGGGGTTCCGCTGACGTTCACCAAGGCCCCCGTCTTCGCCCGTGGCACGATCACCGGCTACCAGTGGTACTCCGGCTCCGAGAAGATCGCGGGCGCGACCGGCACGAGCTACACGCCGACGGTCAACGACATCGGTAACTACGTGGACGTCGAGATCCAGCTGGCAACGGCCGAAGGGCCGAGGACCTACTCCGCCGGCCCCAGGGACGCCGTCGTGAGCGGCGACTACGCCTTCGGCAATGCTCCGAAGGTCATCGGTCTGCCGATCCTGGGCAAGACGCTCGCCGCCTCGGCCGGCACGATCACTCCGGGTGCCGCCGTGACGTACCATTGGAAGCGCAACGGGGTTCCCATCCCGGGCGCGGTTGCGCGCACGTACCGAGTCTCGAAGGCTGACTACCAGAAGAAGCTGTCGGCGGTCGTCACCTACAAGACGTACGGCTACGACCCCGTGAGCGTGGAGCTCAAGGCCCTGTTCGCAGCCAAGAAGAAGGCGAAGATCTCGGCCAAGACCAGCACCGGCACCAAGAGCGCTACCGTCACGGTCAAGGTCTCGCCGAAGGCTTCCAAGAAGTCCAAGGGCAAGGTCACGATCCTCGAGGGTGACAAGGTCCTCAAGCGGGCCTCGATCAAGTCCGGCTCGGTCAAGGTCAAGGTCACGGGGTTGAAGAAGGGCAAGCACAAGCTGACGGTCGTCTACGAAGGCAAGAAGAACGCCGCGGGCACCACCAAGACGGTGCGCGTCAAGAAGTAGCAGGAGCATGGGGCCGACCATCCGCATCGTGGATGGTCGGCCCTTTCGCGTGCAGCCTGGCCGGCACCCCCGTACGGTCGAACCACACGCCGACCCGGGGGGACCATGCGGCCTTTGCTGAAGGTGATCGCGCTCGTCCTGCTGATGCTCGTCCTCATTCCTCACGGCCCGGCGAACGCTGCTGAGGACGAGCGCCCGGTCGTCCGGGTCGGTACCGAGGGCACCTACCCGCCGTTCTCGTTCCACGATTCCGACACGAACGACCTCACGGGGTACGACGTCGAGGTCATCCAAGCCATTGCGGACGAGGCAGGCTGGAAGCTCGAATTCGTCGAGACCACGTTCGACGCGATCTTTGCTGCGCTCGACGCCGAGCGGATCGACGTCATCGCCAACCAGGTCACCGATAACCCCGAGCGTCAGGCGCGGTACGGCCTCTCCGAGACGTACACCTACTCCCAGGGTGTCATCGTGGTGAAGGCCGGCACCACGGGCATCACCACACTGTCCGACCTCAAGGGCAAGACGACCGCACAGTCGTTGACGACCAACTACGCGGAGACTGCGCGGGCGGCCGGTGCCAAGGTCGAGGGGGTTGAGGGTTTCGCCCAGGCCGCCGCGCTGGTCGTGCAGGGCCGGGTCGATGCCTTGCTCAACGACAACCTCGCGGCCCTCGACTACCTGAACACCACGGGAAGCGACGAGATCGAGATCGTCGGCACGGCTGGCGACGAGGTCAACCAGCAGAAGCTGGCGTTCCGCAAGGACGACGCCGCGCTGCTGCAACAGGCCAATGAAGCCATGATCGCCCTCAAGGCCGACGGCACCCTGGCCGAGATCTCCGAGAAGTACTTCAAGATCGACGTGTCCGTCGAGAACAGTGGACAGGCCGATCTTTCCGGGGGCCGTGCCGTGCGAACTGACGCGGAGATCGTCAAGGACGCGGCATGGCCGATGTTCAAGAAGCTGGTGATCGCTACGATCCCGATCACGATCATCAGCTTCGCCATCGGCTTGGTCCTGGCGGTCGCGGCGGCTCTGGCAAACATCTCAGGCAGCAGGATCTTCGCCGGTATCGCTCGGATCTACATTTCGATCATCCGGGGCACGCCGTTGCTCGTCCAGCTCTTCATCGTGTTCTACGGTCTGCCGGAGATCGGTGTCGATCTGCCTCCGTGGCCGGCCGCGGTCCTGGCGCTCAGTTTGAACGTCGGTGGATACGCGGCCGAGATCGTCCGGTCGGCGATCCCTCTCGGTGCCGAAGGGCCAGTTCGAGGCCGCGGCGACGATCGGCATGGGCTACTGGCAGTCGCTTCGGCGCATCATCTTTCCGCAGGCGGCACGCACCGCCGTCCCGCCGCTGTCGAACACGCTGATCTCGCTGCTGAAGGACACGTCGCTGCTCTCGGTCGTGCTGGTGACCGAGCTGTTCCGCGAAGCACAGATCGCCGCATCGGCGGCTCAGGTGTTCTTCCCGCTGTACCTCCTGGCCGCCCTCTACTACTGGGTCGTCTGCGCGACACTCGCAGCCGGGCAGGGCAGGATCGAGACCCGACTGAACAGGTTCGTGGCCAGATGACCGATTCTTCCGCGCCCCTCGTCGACGTTCGCGGCCTGGCGAAGGCCTTCGACGACAACCACGTCCTTCGGGGCGTCGACTTCGCGGTCGAGGCCGGCACGACAACCGCCGCACTCGGTCCGTCCGGCTCGGGCAAGACGACGGTGCTCCGCTCGCTCAACGTGCTCGAGACGCCCGATGCCGGCAGCATCCGCATCGGAGACGTCGAGGTCGACTTCTCCGCCCTACCGGCGAGGCCGCGGGCCATCCGCGAGCGGACCTCCCGGTTGCGGGCACAGAGCGGGATGGTGTTCCAGTCGCACCACCTGTTCCCGCACAAGACCGTCCTCGAGAACGTCATCGAGGGCCCCGTGCAGGTGCAGGGTCGCCCCCGCGACGAGGCGGTGTCTGACGCGCGAGACCTTCTCGCGCAGGTGGGTCTGAGTGAGAAGGCCAACCAGCACCCGTTCCAACTGTCGGGTGGTCAGCAGCAGCGGGTGGGCATCGCCCGAGCACTCGCGCTCAGGCCCAAGGTGGTGCTTTTCGACGAGCCGACGTCAGCGCTCGATCCCGAACTGGTGGGTGAGGTTCTTGCGGTGATCGAGGACCTCACGATGCAAGGCTGGACGACGATCATCGTGACGCACGAGATCCGGTTCGCCGAGCAAGTTGCCGACCAGGTGTTGTTCCTCGACCGCGGCGTCGTGCTGGAGCGAGGCACTAGCGCACAGGTCATCGGCGACCCGACGCACGACCGCACACGGCAGTTCCTGCGCCGGATCCTCGACCCCGGCTGATCGTTGCCGTGCAGATCAGTACGGGGCAGCGGCGCTCTTGTACGGCCACAGGCATGCCACCTTGGGCAGCCCGAGGATCGTGCGGGCGTCGCCCGAGGCGTCAGCATCGCTGACCGAAACAGTGAAGATGCTGTTCGGGTCGATGTTCTCCGATTGCGAGCGGGACGGCTCGGCGTAGTTGCTGCTCCGGCTCAGGGAACCGGCCATGATGCCGCGGCCGGGCTGTGAGACCCGGTAGGTCGCGTCTTGCACGGTGGTCTGCTGCGACAGTGCGAGCTTGAGGTTGAACCGCATGCAGCGGTAGCCCGTGAAGTCGAAGACGGCTGTCGCGTCGCCGGTCAGCGCGTAGGCGGTGCTCCAGCGTTCGTTGTGGTCTTTCCCGCTGCCGGTCTGTTCCAAGTCGGCAGTCTCGATCTGCCCTGTGCTCGCAGCAGGGTTGTAGAACGACGACAGGCTGACCCACTCGAAGACGCGGATCTGGAAGGACTTGCTCTTGGCGGCGCGTCCTCCGCTGGCCGGCTTCACGACTTCGATCTTGTAGAGCCCTGCGTGGCCCTTGCCCGGGGCGAACTTCTTGGCGAAGTATCCGCGCTTGTCGATGCGGGCCGTGCCGAGATACACACGCTCCTTGGCCAGCGTGTGCAGGTTGGTGGCATAGATCTGCACCTTCTTGCCCTTGACGTAACCACCCTTGACCTTCCCGCGGATGGTCGTACGGCCATAAGCAGGGCCGTGGGCCGAACTCAGATCGAGGCTGGTGTCATTGTGTGTCTTCTGGGTTCCGGTCGGCCGGGGGCTGAGTGAGACTTTGAAGCTCTGCTTGCCGGACTTCTTGGCCGCCTCGGCGGGACTGAACAGGCCGAGCACAACAACGGCAGCGGCGAGCAGAATGAGAAGCTTTCGCACCATGACACCTAAATAGAAGGGACTTAAGTCCCACCAGCATAGGCGCAAAAGTCCCGTATCGGGAGGTGAACGAGTCCGCAGGCTCTCGCGACGGGCCCGGATGGGCGGGAAAAAGCGACCAGCCCTCGGTGAGACGGGACGGCGCTCACAGTGCCAGCATCCGCCTGCGGAATAATTCACCCACGCCATAGACTTGTGAGTTCTCCCAAGGCAGTGAAGGAGCGGGGTGAGCACTCACAACGCGGAACAGCGCGAGATCCAGGCCGAGCAGTCCTACGTCGACACGGTCTACGAGCGTCTCGACGCATCCGCCAAGGTCGCCCAGTCGCTGGTCGTGGAGGGCATGGCCCGCGGGCATGTCGGTAACGAGGGTGGCCTTGTCGAGCGTGATGCCATGGTCTTCCAGGCTCAGCGGCGCCTCTCGGCGCTCAATGCCGCACACGACGGCCTGGTCTTCGGCCGGCTCAACATGCTGAACGGCGAGTCTCGCTACATCGGACGCATCGGCGTCCGCGATGCCGAGCGCGAGATCCTGCTGATCGATTGGCGTGCCCCCGCCGCGGCGATTTTCTACCAGGCCACGGCACAGGAGCCCTCCGGTGTCGTCCGTCGCCGGGTACTGCGCTGCTCCAACGACAAGGTCATCGGCGTCGAGGACGATCTGCTTGACGGCGAGAACGCCCCCGACGACATGGTGATCGTCGGCGAGGGCGCGCTGCTCGCGAGCCTCACACGGGCTCGCGACACCTCGATGCACTCGGTGGTCGCCACAATCCAGAAGGAGCAGGACGAGGCCATCCGCGCCCCAAGCCGCGGCGCGACCACGATCGGGGGTGGCCCCGGCACCGGCAAGACCGTTGTGGCATTGCACCGGGCGGCCTACCTGCTCTATACCGATCGACGGCGCTTCGAGTCGGGGGGCGTTCTCGTCGTCGGGCCGTCCAATGTCTTCATGAACTACATCGAGCGGGTACTGCCGAGCCTCGGCGAGACGAGCGTGACATTGCGGTCCCTCGGCGAGGTCGTCGACGGCATCCGCGCTGGTCGCCACGACAAGTCGGTCGCCGCCGCAGCCAAGGGTTCGTCCCGCATGGCCGGCTTCCTGTCGAAGGCGGCTGCCGCGCCGATGCCCGGCGCACCGACGCAGTTCCGCTACTTCTACAAGGACGACGTCCTGCGGCTGCACCCTGAGCAGCTCGATCGCATCCGGCGTCAGCTCCTGAAGGGGGCGAAGCGCAACCGGGCCTACGCGCGGGCGCCGCAGATGCTTGTCGACGCGCTCTGGCGCCAGGTCCGCGGCGAGCGCGCCCTCGAGAAGGGCCAGGAGGAGTTCGTCGAGATCGTCACGACCGACGACCGCTTTGTCGACTTCGTCGAGGACTGGTGGCCTCCGGTCGAGCCCATCGAGCTGTGGCGCACGTTGCCCGATGTCATCGATCGTCTCTCGCAAGGCACTTTCAGCCGCGACGAGGTCGCGGCTCTGCAGGAGTCATGGGCCGACGCTGAACCCAGCATCCAGGACGTCCCATTGATCGATGAGCTCCGCTACCTCGTCGGCGAGGTCCCCCAGGCAGATGACGAGGAGGACGACGGTCCCAAACAGCTCATGAGCTTCGAGCGACGTGAGCGCGAGGAGCGTGTCGACCGCAACCTCACCACCCAGAGCATCGAAGACGACGGCTTCGCGCACGTCCTCGTCGACGAGGCACAGGACCTCTCGCCGATGCAGTGGCGCATGCTCGGCCGCCGCGGACGGCACGCGAGCTGGACCATCGTCGGTGACGAGGCGCAGTCGTCGTGGCCCCACCCACTGGAGTCGGCGGCAGCCCGTAAGGCGGCGCTCGACGGCAAGCCCGAGCATGCCTTTCGGCTGTCGACCAACTACCGCAACTCCGCCGAGATCTACGAGCTCGCGGCGAAGGTCGCCGCGATCGGCGTCCCCGATCCCGATCTCGCCGACGCGGTCCGCCGCACCGGCGAGGATCCCCGCCATGTGGTGGTCCCCGCGTCCGAGCTGGCCGAGACGGCACGCTTCAGCGCGATCGAGATCCTCGGGCGGGTCGACGGCACCGTCGCCGTCGTCGCGCCGCGCGCTGCGCTCGCCGGCCTGCAGGCCGACCTTGCCGACCTCGTCCTGGAGTACCCCGACCGACTCCGTGTCCTCGACGGCCTCGACACCAAGGGCCTGGAGTTCGACGGCGTCGTCGTGGTCGAGCCCGACGGCATCACCGATGAGGCGAGCGCCGGGTGGCGCACGCTGTACGTCGTCCTGACCCGGGCGACCCAGCTGCTCACGACCGTCGGCACCACCGATCGTTGGCGGGCGCGTCTGTCATGAAGCGGGCCGGCACGATCGCGGCGGTGCTGGCCGTCGTCCTCGTAGTGGCCGTACCGACCGCGTGGACCGTGTTCCTGCACAGCGAGCGATATCTCGTGATCGGCGCTCACGACGCGACGGTACGGCCCGTCACGGACGGTCACGCGACCCTCGACTTCGGGGCACTCCTGCCTCAAGTCCGGGTCCCGATCGATGCGCCGGGCGGTATCGGCATCGCAATTGACCTCGGCGACAGCCAGGGTGTGGGCCTCGAGGAGATGCTCGCCCGCGACGCGGTGATCGCCAGCCAGCCGGAGGGCGAGATCCGGGCCCTGCGGTCCGCAGTCGTCGACATGGCGGCGTCCGCGGCGATCCGGGGGCTGGGAGCTGGGCTCCTCGCCGCAACGTCGACGGTGCTCGTGTGGACGGCCGTCGGCCCGCGACGTCGTCGCGAGTTGCGCTCTCGTTGGTCGGGGCCTGATCGCCGGCAGGTGCTGGCGGGAAGCGCGACGGCGCTTGTGGTCGTGACCGCCCTGGTGCTTGTCGCGGTACCCGGCGATGACGGCCGACCGACACGGCAGTGGCTCTCCCTCACCGAGGAGTTTCCCGAGCTGCCGACCGACAACGCGGGCCTGCGGCAGATCCAGCTCGCCCAAGGATCGGCCACCAGCTCGAGCCGAGCCCTGGTCGAGGGCGCGCTCTACCTCTATCGCGACTCCGTGACCTTCTACGAGGCCTTGGACGCGAACGCCCGCCAGGCGGTGCTGCGCACCCCGCAGGACGGTGAGACGACGGCGCTGGTGGTCACCGACCGCCACGACAACATCGGCATGGATCCCGTCGTGCGCACGATCGCCGACCGTGCACAGGCCCGCATGTTGATTGATCTCGGCGATGACACCGGACAGGGCGCCTCCTGGGAGTCGTTCAGCATCAACTCGCTGGCCCGGGAGTTCGAGGGCTTCGAGACCGTCGCCGTCGCTGGCAATCACGACACCGACGCGGTGGCCGAGCAGATGGCCGACAGGGGATTCACGGTGCTGAACGGTGAGCCCGTCGAGGTGGGCGGCGTGCGGTTCCTCGGCGCCAGCGACCCGCGCGGCACGACGCTGGCCGGCTACACCGAGGACGCCGCAACCCGCAGTGGCGGTCTGGCAGAGCAGGACGTCGCCCTGCGGGATGCCGCGTGCGCGGCCGATGAGTCCGGTGACCGTGTCGGGGTACTGGCCGTTCACTCCTGGGCGTCCGCGAGCGAGGTTGCCGCGAGCGGCTGCGTCGATCTGATCCTGACAGGGCACCTGCACTACCAGGTCGGGCCGAGGGCGATCGATGGTCCGGGCGAGACCACGACAACTCGCCTGACCACGGGGACAACCGGTGGGGCCGTGCTGCCGATCGCCCTCGGGAGCAGCCTGCGCCGGCAAGCCCAGGTGTCAGTGGTGACCTTCAGCGCGGAGGGGGTGCCCGTGGGAGTCCAGGTGGTGTCGTTCAATCCGTCCAAGACCATCGAGGTCGCGGCTTACACCCCACTGCCGATGTCTTCGCAGGGCGCCGAGCCGGCCGAGGACGATCCGGTGGAGGACCCCAGCGCCGGCGAGACCGGACAGCCCGAGGAATTGCCCGCCGTGCCGTGAGTCTTGCCTTGTTCCGATTGCGGGATCAGCCAGCCGAGGTGCAGCGGGCCACGATGAGCTCGGCATAGGCTCTCGCGCAGGCGATGACGTCGTCGATCCGGACGCTCTCGTCGACCGCGTGGGCATCGGCGATGTCACCGGGGCCGTACTGCACCGTCGGGATGCCTGCGGCAGCGTACTGGCGCAGATCGGAGCCGTACGGGGCGCCGATCAGGTCGGGGCGCCGCTGGCCCGCAGCCACAACCGCCGCCGCGATCTGGTCACCGAATACATCGCCCGGCGGGAGCCGACCAGCGGCGAAGTGGCCACCGGGCCACGTGACGACGGGCGGGTGCTCGGCCAGCCAGGCGTCGGCCGCAGCGGCGCGGGCCACGGCGCTCTCGAACGCGGACTTCGCATCGACAAACGACTCACCCGGCATGACGCCGTATCGTCCCTCCGCGACAAGCTGGTCGGGGACCGTGCTGGCCCAGTCACCGGCGTGGACGATACCGACGCTGATCGGCCACGGCAGGACGCCGAACGGCTCGGGGGGAGCGGTGTTGCGGAGGTCCTCGAGGTCGCCGAGTGCCCGGTGCACCAGTTCGAAGGCGCGGATCGCGCTGTGGCCGGTGGCGCGCATCGACCCGTGGGTCGCACGTCCCTGCACCTCGATGCGGAAGGTGAGCGATCCGGCGTTGGCTGCCACAACCTGACCAGCAGTCGGCTCGGCGATGATGCACGCGTCGCCGGTGTGGCCGCGACGCAGTGTGGCGAAGGTACCGATGCCGCCGTCCTCCTCGCCGATCACGGTGTGGACGGCGAAGGGTCGGGCGAGGTGGATCTCGCTGACGGCCCGCGCGGCCGCGATGATGGCCACGACGCCGCCCTTCATGTCGCAGACGCCCCGCCCGTACCAGCGGTCGTCGACCTCGCGGACGTGCCACGGGTCGGAGTTGGTCCAGGAGTCGGGGTCACCGGGTGGCACCACGTCGACGTGCCCGTTGAGGATCAGCGCCGGCGTGCCCGGACCGGAGGTTCCGACCACACCCCAGGCCTCGTCCCGCTCGACTTCCTCGCCGGGCTGGTCGGGGTCGGCGCGTAGCTCGTCGAGATCGATCTTCCACTGGTCGACGTCAAGGCCGAGCCCGGTGAGGGTCGCCGCGCACCAGCGCTGGGCCGCCACTTCACCATCGGACCCGCCCGTGCTCGCGATGTTGACAAGCTGGGCGAGGTCTCGCCGGATCAGGTCGACGTCTATGTCCATGAGGCGAGTCTGGCAGCCGACTCCAGGAGCTCGCGGAGGCGCCGTCACCGGACAGACGGGTGCGGGCGGTGGACCGCCGTGTCGGACAAGCCTCACCGGCACCGCAGCGGCTGCGATAGGCTCCTGCCATGTCGACTCAGCTGCTCCCGAGCTTCAGCACAGCCTGGTGGCGCCGCCTGTAACGGTGGCCTGTTGACTTCTGCCCAGACCGCCTCACGGCCGGCTCTGGGCTTCGTTGTTCTCAGCACCACTCGTCCATGCCGGTCGGGACACACCGAAGGAACCATCATGACCGTCCTCGACGACACGTCGCTAGCTGACATCTTGGCGCAGCCGGCGTTCGCGCTGATCCGCGTCCGCGAGTCCGACACCGTCACGCTGGTCGGCGGTCCCCGCACCGACCTCGACGTGCTGGCCGACATCCCTTTGAAGTCCGGACCCGGACGTGCCTGGGACCACCTCGTGCTGGTCCCTTACGCCCAGGCGCGCGAGCGGGGGTTCGACGCTCATCAGGACGGGACGCCGCTGTCGGCGATCGAGATCCAGCACAGCGCCGAGGTGCCACTGGCCGATCTCCTCGCCGAGCTGCCCGACGTCCCCGTGGAGTTCACCGACCGCGGTGGCTTCGAGACGACTGACGACGAGTATGCCGGGATCGTCCGGCACATCATCGACGACGAGATCGGTCAGGGCGAGGGCGCCAATCTCGTCATCGGGCGTCACTACCGGGCACAGGTCGCCGACTGGGGCCACGAGGCCGCGCTGACGGTGTTCCGGCGGTTGCTGGAGCGGGAGCGCGGAGCTTTCTGGACGTTCCTGATCTTCACCGGCGATCGTTACCTGATCGGCGCCAGCCCGGAGCGGCACGTCAGCCTCGAGGCTGGCCAGGTGCGGATGAACCCCATCAGCGGGACGTTCCGCATGCGGGGTCTGGAGACTCACGCCGATCGCAAGCGCGAGCTACTGCGGTTCTTGCAGGACGAGAAGGAGATCTACGAGCTCTTCATGGTGGTCGACGAAGAGCTCAAGATGATGTGCGACATTTGCCATGAGGGCGGCCTGGTCCTCGGGCCGTACCTGAAGCCCATGACGCACCTCGTCCACACCGAGTACCTGCTGGCCGGTCGAACGCACCGCGACGTCCGCGAGGTGCTGCGTGACTCGATGTTCGCCGCCACGGTGACCGGTAGCCCCGTCGAGAACGCCTGCCGGCTGATCAAGCAGTACGAGCCGCAAGGACGCGGCTACTACGCCTCCGTCGCCGCGCTGATCGGCCGCGACGAGAATGGCGAGCAGCTGGCCGACGCCCCGATCCTGATCCGCACCGCTGACGTCGATCTCGCAGGCAACCTCAAGGTGACCGCGGGCGCGACTCTCGTCCGAGACTCCGATGCGGTGTACGAGACCACTGAGACCTGGGCCAAGGCAGGCGGCATCCTCAGCGCCTTCGGCCTAGTCGAGTCGGCGCCCGAGCCGGTCGACAGCCAGGAATCGGGCGCCTGGGACGCCTTCACCCGCGAGGACGAGGTCATCATCGCCCTGGGCTCGCGCAACCAGCGGCTCAGCCAGTTCTGGCTGACCGATCAGTCGGGGGCAGCGCCGGTGCCGTCGCTGGTCGGCAAGCGGGTGGTCATCGTCGACGGCGAGGACGACTTCGTCAACATGCTGTCGCATGTCTTCGGGGTGCTCGGCATGTCTACCGACATCGTCCGTCATGACGCGGAAGTGCTGGACGGGAAGGGGATCGATGCGCTCGACGGCTACGACCTCGTCGTCGTCGGGCCTGGTCCGGGTGACCCACGTGATCTCGCTGATCCGAAGATGGCGACGCTGCATGGCGTCGTGCGCGGTCTGCTCGACACCGAGCGCCCGTTCCTGGCGGTCTGCCTAGGACACCAGACGTTGAGCCACCAGATCGGTCTCGACCTGGTGTTCAAGGACATCGTGTTCCAGGGCACGCAGAGCCGCCTCACGGTGCTCGGCCGACCCGAGACCGTCGGGTTCTACAACACGTTCGTGGCACGGGTTCCGGACTCAGGCCTGCCGGACGGGGTGACGGTCGAGACCGATCCGGCGAGCGGTGACATCCATTGTGTGGCCGGTCCGCACTATCGGGGCGTGCAGTTCCATGCCGAGTCG
>Ga0075364_10001244_pt1 | contig 13679 bp, 10 predicted proteins | sample EndMetdeltDD1764_FD_71517 | JGI IMG/M metagenome (GOLD analysis project Ga0075364, IMG submission 71517) | Populus endosphere microbial communities from Tennessee, USA - Endosphere MetaG P. deltoides DD176-4 | ecosystem: Host-associated > Plants > Roots > Endosphere | place: USA: Tennessee... | reverse complement strand
CGGCGCGGCCAGGCCCACGAAGCCGACGATGCCGGCCATGGCCACCGCCGCCCCGGTCAGCAGCGAAGCCCCGGCCACGGCGGCGGCGCGCAGCCTGGCCATCGGCAGGCCGGACATGGCGGCGGTCTCCTCTCCCAGGCTCAGCATCACCAGGCCCCGGGCGGCGTAGGCGCAGAGCCCCGCCCCCACAGCCATGGGCGCCAGCTCGCGGCCGATGTCGCTCCAGTCGCGGTTGGCGACCGACCCGAGCAGCCAGGAGAACACCTCGGCGAGGGTCACCGGCGAGGGCGAGAAGTTGAACACCAGCGAGGTCAGGGCGCCGGTGAAGGCCGAGAGCGCCACGCCGAAGAGGATCAGGGTCTCGGGTTCGCGGAATCGCGCGGCCAGCGCGGTCAGCACCATGCCGGTGACCAGGGCCGCGATCAGCGCCGCGCCCTCCACCGCGCCGGCGAAGGCGCCCAGTCCCAGAGAAATCGAGAGGGCCGCGCCCAGGCCCGCGCCGCCGGAGACCCCCAGGACGCCCGGATCGGCCAGCGGATTGCGCAGCAGGCCCTGCATCACCGCGCCCGCCAGCCCGAGCGCTGCGCCCACCACCGCGGCGGCCACGGTGCGCGGGGCGCGGATCCGCCAGAGGATCTCGCCCGGCGGCGAAGCCGGATCTGTGAAGGCGTCGTGCAGTTGGGCGACCGACAGGTGGGTCTCGCCGAGCCACAGGCCCGCCGCCATGGCCGCCAGCAGCAGCAGCAGCAGGCCGCCGTTGAGGCGCGGCGCGCTCATCGCGGCGCCCGGAGCGCTAGGATCTCCGCCGCCTCGGCCGCCCCCCAGTCGGGGCAGCCCAGCATGGCGCCGGGCAGGCTGGCGATGGCGCGGGTGCGGACGATGTCGCGCAGGACCGCATGGCGGCCCGGGCCCCAGCTGTCGCCCGCGAGCTGGAAGGTGTCGAAGAAGCCCAGCACCACGGCCCTGGGCGGCGCGAGCGCCAGGGCCTCCAGGGAGAGGGTTCGATAGCCCGGCCGCGTCTCGGCGTTGCTCAGCCCCGCGGCCCGCAGGGCGGCGTCCACCAGGGTGCCGGGGCCGGCGGTCAGCCCGCCAGGGGTGATGTAGAGCACGCGCGCGCCCCGCCAGGCGCCGGCGGCTCTGGCGAGGCGGCCGTCCATCTGCGCCACCAGCGCCTCTCCCCGCGCCGGCTCGTCCAGGGCCTGGGCCACCTTGCGGATGTTGCGCCGCACGTCGCCGAAGTCCGCCGCCTCGTCCAGCTCGACCACCCGCACGCCGCGGCTCGCCAGGGCCCGCATCATCCGGGGATCCCCACCCCAGTTGCGCACCGCCACCTGCGGCCTGGCGGCCAAGGCCGTCTCCAGGTCCACCCGCAGCAGCGGCAAGCCGCGCGCCCGCGACCTCAGCCTGGAATCGGCGTCGTCGGCGCGGGTGGAGAGGCCCACGATCGCCGCCCGCGGGCTGAGCGCCAGGACGTACTGGTCGGCGCACTGGTCCAGGGAGAGCACCCGCGGCGCCGCCTGCGCCGGCCCCGCCAGCGTCAGCGCCAGCACGGCGGCGGCGCACCAAAAGCGGTGGAGCGGTGGACCCATGGCGCAGCCCTAACGGACGATCGGCCCCGCCGACAAGCTGGACGGCCCATGGGCCTTGCGCTTAAGCCCAGCCGATGAGCGCTCGCGACCCCAAGACGGCGGAGGCGCCCGGCGTGATGCGCACGCAGGGCTGGGCCGACTACGCCCTGCTGGATTCCGGAAACGGGCGAAAGCTGGAGCGCTACGGCCCCTACGCCGTGGTGCGTCCCGAGCCGCAGTGCCTGTGGCGCCCACGCCTGCCGCAGGCGGCCTGGGACGCCGCCGATGCGGTGTTCGACCCCACCGACGAGGACGAGGCCGGGCGCTGGCGCTTTCGCGAACGCCCCAAGGAGAGCTGGCCGCTGGCGTGGAACGAGGTGCGCTTCCTGGGCCGCTTCACCAACTTCCGGCACCTGGCCTTCTTCCCCGAGCAGGCCGCCAACTGGGCCTGGCTGGAGGCCAGGGTTCGCGAGCGCAGCCAGCCCAAGGTGCTCAACCTCTTCGGCTACACGGGCGTGGCGAGCCTGGTCATGGCGGCGGCCGGCGCGCAGGTCACCCACGTCGACGCCTCGAAGAAGGCGGTGGCCTGGGCGCGGGAGAATGCGGCGCTCTCGGGTCTCGCCGAGCGGCCGATCCGCTGGATCACCGAGGATGCGCGCAAATATGTGCAGCGGGAGGCCAGGCGCGGCTCCCGCTACGACGGCATTGTCCTCGACCCGCCCAAATATGGGCGCGGCCCGGACGGGGAGGTCTGGCGCCTGTTCGAGGATCTGCCTGAGCTTGCCCGCCTATGTGGCGAAATTCTCTCGGAAAACGCCGCCTTCCTGGTGCTCAACGCCTATGCCGAGCGGGTCTCCGGCGCGGCCCTGTCCGGCCTCCTGGCCGAGGCCCTGGCCGGGCGCGGCGGGAACATCGAATGGGGCGAGCTGGCCCTGGCCGAGGAGGCCGGCGAGCGCCAGGTGGGGATGAGCTTCTACGCCCGGTGGCAGGCCGACGCATGAACGCCCGCACGGTCACCTCGCTCACCAATCCCACGGTCAAGGCGGTGCGCGCCCTGCACATGCGCAAGGAACGCGACGAGACCGGCCTGTTCGTCGCGGAGGGCCTGAAGAACGTCACCGAGGGGATCGAGCTTGGCCACGCGCCGAAGATCCTGCTCTACGGACGGGAGGGATCGGACCATCCCCTCCTGAAGACGGCCGTACAGGCGACGCTCGCCGCCCGCGGCGAAGTGATCGAGGTCACCCAGGAGATCCTCGCCAAGGTCTCCCGTCGCGACAATCCGCAGGCCGTGGTCGGCGTCTTCGCCCAGGTCTGGCGGCCGCTCGCCGATCTCGACTCCAGCGCCTCGACCTGCATCGTCGCCCTGCACCGGGTGCGCGATCCCGGAAACCTTGGGACCATCGTGCGCACCGCCGACGCCGCCGGCTGCGGGGCGGTGATCCTGGTGGGCGAGTGCTGCGACCCCTTTTCCACCGAGGCGGTGCGCGCGACCATGGGCTCGATCTTCGCCGTGCCCCTGGCCAGAGCCAGCGAAGCCGAGTTCGCCGCCTGGCGCGCGGGCTGGCCCGGCTCGGTGGTGGGAACCCTGCTCAGCGCCAGCGTCGACCATCGCGCCGCCGACTATCGCAAGCCCTGCCTGATCCTGATGGGCAACGAACAGCAGGGCCTGCCGCCCGAGATGGCCGCGCTGTGCGACATGGCGGTGAAGATTCCCATGCGCGGTCGCGCCGACAGCCTGAACCTCTCGGTGGCGACCGGCATCATGATCTACGCCGCAAGCTGAGGTTGTCGCGGCGTCTTTACATCGCCTGACGCGCCGCCAACCCTTCCTCGGCGAGTCGCGCGGGGGTGTGGGGTCGAATTTGCAACGTGATCCCGAAAGCTTGGTCTTCCGCGAAGCTGCGGAGTCCCTGGTCAGCCTGGTGGCCTCGCCGCCGGCGATGGCCGTGAGAATCGGCCTTGGGGTGATCGCGGTGATCATCGCCGCGGCGATGCGGGTGTTCCTCGATCCCTGGCTGGGCGAGCGCCTCCCCTATTCGATGTTCTTCCCCGCGGTGCTGGCGGCGGCCGTCTTCGGCGGCGGGCGGGCCGTGACCGTGGCCATGCTGGCCTCCACGCTCGCGGGCTGGTTCCTCTTCGTGCCGCCGCAAATGAGCTGGCGCCTTGAGACGGGCCACGCCATCGACATCGTCGTCTTCCTCGCGCTGGCCGGCCTGACCGCAGGGATCGGACTTCTGCTGCGCGCCGCACTGCAGCGCCTGGACCTGCGTCGGGCCGAGTACGAGGCCCTGGCCTCGCACCTAGGCGAAAGCCTGCGACACGACCTGCTGGTGGCCGCCGCGGTGACCCGGGCCTCGTCCGCGCGCCTCGCTCCGGAGGGCGACGCGACGCAAGCCCTGCGCGACCGACTGACCCTGATGCACGAGGTCCGCAAGATCGCGACCGACGGCGAGGGCCAGGACGGGGCCGTTCGGCGCGTGGTGGAGGCGGCGCTGCGATATCTGCCGGCGGAGGATCGCGCCCGCTTTCGTCTCGCGGGCCCGCCGCTGCACCTGAGCGCGGAGGCCGCGATCCTGCTGTCGGTTTCACTGTCGGAGTTCGGCGGCCAGGCGCGGCGGTCCGGGGCCCTGGCCCATGCCGATGGCTACGTCCATGTCGAATGGTCCTCGGCCGGGGCGATGGTCGATCTGGTCTGGACCGAGCTCGGCGGCCCCTTCCGGGCCCGCGCCATTCCCCCCTTTGTCGACGCCCTCTTCTCCGACCCGACGATCGCGCCCTTCCGCTGGCGGGTCGAGCAGGCGCCCGGCCTGCTGCGGCTCGCGGCGCGGTTCGACCCCCATCCCTTGCGGGCGCCCAGCCCGCCGCCGCGACTGCGCGCCGCCTCCTAGGTCCCGCGCGGCTTGGCCCGCGCCGTCGGCTGGGCCGCCGCCGGGTCCTCCGGCCAAGGGTGCTTGGGATAGCGGCCGCGCATGTCCGCGCGGACATCCTTCCAGGATCCCTTCCAGAAGCCCGGCAGGTCCTTGGTGGTCTGGATCGGCCGATGGGCGGGCGACAGCAGGGCCAGGGTGAGCGGCGTGCGCCCGCCGCTCACCGCCGGATGCTCGGAAAGGCCAAAGACCTCCTGCACCCGCACCTCCACCCGCGGCCCGCCCTCGGCGCCGTAGTCGATGGCGAAGCTGTTGCCGGTCGGCGCCGTCCAGCGCCCGGGCGCCTGGGCGTCCAGCGCCCGCTGGGTCTCCCAGGGGATCAGGCTGCGCAGCGCGCCTTCCAGCGCCTCGGGCCGCAGCGCGGCCAGCGAGCGCACGCCGCCAAGCAGCGGCGTCAGCCAGGCGTCGAGGTCGGCGAGGAGGGCTGCGTCCGAAAGGTCGGGCCAGGCCGGGTCGGGTCCGCGCAGGAAGGCGAGGCGCTCGCGAAGCCCTCTCGCCGGCTGGCCCCACGGCAGCACGCCCACGCCCTCGCGGCGGACCCGCTCGGCCAGGGCATGGGCCACGAGCGCGGGGTCTGGGTTGTCGTCGACCTGCTCGCGAAGCGCCAGGCGGCCGAGCCGCACGATGCGCTTGACCCGAAGCTTGCCTCCGCCGCTCTCCTCCAGCCGCTCGTCCAGCGTCAGCTGGTCCTTGAATCCCGCCTCGATCTCGCCTTCCGACAGGGGCGCCGCCAGCAGGATGCGGTCGCGCCGCTCCCCGCCCCCCAGTTCGGCGACCGCCAGCCAGGCCTCCCGCGCCAGCGCATCGGTGGCCTCCAGGAACGCGCCGCGCCCGCTGCTGAGCTGGAATTCGCCCCCTGCCCCGCGGGCCCGGGCGATGCGCTCTGGATAGGCGTAGGCCAGCAGCATGCCGTCCGACACCGGCTGTTCCGCGCCCGCCCGTCCCGCCAGCCGCGCCCAGCGGTCGGCGAGCGCGCGGCCGTCGCGGGCCCTTGGACCGCGGTCCCGCTCGAAGGCCTCCAGCCGATGGCGCAGGTCCGCGTCGCGCCCGCCCAGGCCGCGCTCGGCGATCAGGGCGGCGATTCGCGCGGCGCGGGCGGCCTGGCCCGTCTGGGCGGCCTTGAGCACCATGTGCGCCAGCCTGGGCGCCAGCGGCAGGTCCGCCAGCGCCCGGCCGTGGGCGGTGAGCACGCCCGCGCCGTCCAGCGCCTCCAGCCGCGACAGCAGGGCGCGGGCCTCGGCGAAGGCCGCCGCCGGCGGCGGGTCGAGGAAGGCCAGGCCCTGGGCGTCGGCGGCGCCCCAACGGGCCAGGTCCAGGGCGAAGCCCGAGAGGTCGGCCTGCAGGATCTCCGGCTCGGCGAAGGCCGGCAGGGCGCGGGTCTCCGCCTCGTCCCACAGGCGGTAGCACACGCCAGGCTCGGTGCGGCCGGCCCGGCCGCGGCGCTGGTCGGCGGCGGCGCGGCTGACGCGCACGGTGGCCAGGCGGGTCAGGCCGCTGGCCGGATCGAAGCGCGGCACGCGGGCCAGGCCGGCGTCGACCACCACCCGCACTCCCTCGATGGTCAGGCTGGTCTCGGCGATGGAGGTGGCCAGCACCACCTTGCGCCGCCCGCTCGGCGCGGGCGCGATGGCGCGGTCCTGGCGGGCGGGATCGAGCGCCCCGTAGAGCGGCTCGACGTCCACCTCGGGCCGGCGAAGGCGCTCCGAAAGCCGCTCGGCCGTGCGCAGGATCTCCCCCTGCCCGGGGAGGAAGACCAGCACCGATCCCGTCTCCTCGGCCAGCGCGCGCTCCACGGCGCGCACCGTCTGGTCCTCGATCCGCAGGCGATCGTCGCGGCCCAGGTAGTGGGTCACGACGGGGAAGGCCCGGCCCTGGCTCTCGACGACCGGCGCATCGCCCAGCAGCCGCCCCACGGCCGCGCCGTCCAGGGTGGCCGACATCACCAGCAGCCGCAGGTCCTCGCGCAGCAGGGCCTGCGCATCGCGGGCGAGCGCCAGACCCAGGTCCGCGTCCAGGCTGCGCTCGTGGAACTCATCGAAGATCACCAGGCCCACGCCCGCCAGCTCCGGATCGTCCAGGATCATCCGGGTGAAGACGCCTTCGGTCACCACCTCGATGCGGGTGCGGGCCGAGACCTTCGACTGCATCCGCACCCGAAAGCCCACCGTCTCGCCGGTCTTCTCGCCCAGGGTCTTGGCCATGCGCTCGGCGGCGGCGCGGGCGGCCAGGCGCCGGGGCTCGAGCACGATCACCTTGCGGCCCGCCAGCCAGGGCTCGTCCAGCAGCTCCAGGGGGACCACCGTGGTCTTCCCCGCGCCCGGCGGGGCGACCAGCACCGCGGCCGGGCCCATCGCCAGCTTCGCCTTCAGTTCCGGCAGGGCCTCGCGGACGGGGAGCATGGGGCCGGCTCTAGCCGCCTGGCCCGCCTGCGCCAAGGCTTGCCGCTTGACCGCGGCCATCGGCGCAAGCCACCGTCGCGCCAGGACATTCGCCCCGGCGGCTTTCGGAGCCGCAGCTCGGAGGAAACATGTGGCGCGTTAAGTCGCTCGACGCGATTCTCGCGACGGCCGAAAAGAAATCCCTGCATCGCTCGCTGGGCCCCTTCCAGCTCACCATGCTGGGCATCGGCGCGATCATCGGCACCGGGATTTTCGTGCTCACCGCCGAGGCGGCCCAGAAGGCCGGCCCAGGCATGATGCTGGCCTTCGTCATCGCCGGCTTCGTCTGCGCCGTGGCGGCGCTCTGCTACGCCGAGATGGCGGCCATGGTGCCGGTCTCGGGCTCGGCCTACACCTACAGCTACGCCGTGATGGGCGAGCTCGTGGCCTGGATGGTCGGCTGGGCGCTGATCCTCGAATACGCCATCGCCGCGGGCGCGGTGTCCGTGGGCTGGTCGGGCTATGTGGTCGGGCTGATCCAGCACGCCCTGCACATCAACATCCCGCTGACGCTCGTACGCGGTCCCCTGGACGGGGGACTGATCAACCTGCCGGCGGCGGGCATCGCCCTGGTGGTGACCGCCCTGCTGGTGGTCGGCACCAAGGAGTCCGCGACGGTCAACGCCGTGCTGGTGACGATCAAGGTCGTGGCCCTGACCCTGTTCGTCGCCCTCTCCGTGCCGGTGATGCGGATGGACAACTTCGATCCCTTCATGCCGCTGGGCTTTGGCGGGGTCTCGGCGGCGGCGGCTTCGATCTTCTTCGCCTACGTCGGGTTCGACGCGGTCTCCACCGCCGCGGAGGAGACCAAGAATCCACAGCGGAACATGCCCATCGGCCTGATCGGCTCGCTGGGGATCTGCACGATCTTCTATCTGCTGGTGGCGGCCGGGGTGATCGGCACGGTGGGCGCCCAGCCGATGATCGGCGCCGACGGCGTCGGCCTCCGCCCGGGCAGCCTGCAGCTGGCGGAGGCCTGCCGCGCCATCGGCGACGCCAAGGTGGTCTGCTCCAAGGAGGCCCTGGCCTGGACGCTGCGCACCATCGGCTGGACCAAGATCGGCAACCTGATCGGCCTGGCGGCGGGCCTGGCGCTGCCGTCGGTCATCCTGATGATGATGTACGGCCAGACGCGCATCTTCTTCGTCATGAGCCGCGACGGCCTGCTTCCTGAGAAGCTCTCCAACGTCCACCCCAAATTCCACACCCCGCACATCATCACCATGATCACCGGGGTCTTCGTGGCGGTCTTCGCGGCCTTCTTCCCGGTGGGCGCCCTGGCGGACGTCTCCAACTCCGGCACCCTCTTCGCCTTCGCCGCTGTGGCCATCGCGGTGATGGTGCTGCGCCGCACCGACGCCGGCCGAAAGCGCCCCTTCCGCACGCCGGCGGTCTACGTCGTCGCCCCGCTGGCGGCGCTGGGCTGCATCTACCTGTTCTTCAGCCTCTCCAAGGAGACCCAGCTGCTGTTCGTCGGCTGGGCGGCGATCGGCCTGGTGGTCTATTTCCTCTACGGCCACCGCAAGAGCCACGTGGCCCGCGGCCTGACCGAGACGCCCGAGCTGTCGCCCGATGCGCCTCCCGGCCCGGTGCCGTCCATGCCCGGCGCGCCGGCGCCCGGCGATCCGGCGGAGCGCGGCTGACCCAGACCGGTAGGGGGCCGTCCCGGGGCGGCCCCTTTCCAATCGGCGTTGGAACCCCGATGTTGCGGCCATGAGCGAGTCCCAGCCCATCCGCGCCCTGGTCGCGCCGGTGACGCCCCTGCAGCAGAACTGCACCATCGTCTGGTGCGCCAAGACCAACCGGGCCGCGGTCATCGACCCCGGCGGCGAGGTCCCGCGCATCCTGGCGGCGCTGGAGCAGCACGGGCTGACCCTGGAGAAGATCTGGCTGACCCACGGCCATTCCGACCATGCCGGGGGGACCGCCGCCCTGCAGGACGCCACCGGCGTTCCGATCGAAGGGCCGCAGGAGGAAGACGCCTTCTGGCTGGCCCGCATCGCCGAGTCCGGGAAGCTCTACGGCATGCCCGAGGCGCGCAACGTCACCCCCGACCGCTGGCTGGTGGATGGCGACCGCGTCACCCTGGGCGAGACCGAGTTCGAGGTCCTGCACTGCCCGGGCCACACCCCTGGCCATGTGGTCTTCTTCCACCGCGAGGCGCGGCTGGCCCAGGTGGGGGACGTGATCTTCCAGGGCTCCATCGGCCGCACCGACCTGCCGCGCGGGGACCACGAGCAGTTGATCGCCTCCATCACCCAGAAGCTCTGGCCGCTGGGCGATGACGTGGCCTTCGTTCCCGGCCATGGGCCGATGTCGACATTCGGGCGCGAGCGGCAGACCAATCCCTTCGTCGCCGACCGCGTGCTTGCCTGATTTGCATTTCAAGCGTGAAATCTGACTGTTACGACGCGGTCGGATAGATCGCGCATGGAGATGCAAGCTGACATGACCGCCGCCGCCAATGCGCGGATCCTGATGGTGGACGACGATCCGGGCATCCGGGACGTCGTGTCCGACTTCCTTGGCCGTCACGGCTATGTGGTCGAGACCGCCGCGGACGGGCGGGAGATGGACGATGCGCTGGAGCGGGGCCCGGTGGACCTCATCGTGCTCGACATCATGCTGCCGGGCGAGGACGGCCTTGCCATCTGCCGCCGCCTGGCGGGCATGGAGGCGCCCCCGATCATCATGCTCTCGGCCATGGGCGAGGACACCGACCGCATCATCGGCCTGGAGGTCGGGGCCGACGACTACCTGCCCAAGCCCTGCAATCCGCGGGAACTGCTGGCGCGGGTGCGCGCGGTGCTCCGCCGCACCGACCAGCGGGCGGCCGGCGGCGCGGGCGTAACCGGCTGCGAGTTCGCCGGCTGGCGGCTCGATCTGGTGCGCCGCGAGCTACGCTCCCCGCACGGGGTGGTGGTGAACCTTTCGTCGGGCGAATTTGGACTGCTCCGCGCCTTCGTGGAGCACCCGCAGCGGGTGCTGACCCGCGACCAGCTCCTGGAACTGGCCCGCGGGCCCGCCTCCGAGGCCTTTGACCGGGCCATCGACGTGCAGATCAGCCGGCTTCGACGCAAGCTCGACGACGGCGGCGGCCAGGACCTCATCCGCACGGTCCGGAACGAGGGCTATATGTTCACCCCCAGGGTGAAGCGGCTGTGAGGGGGCTTGGACGCGGGCGGCCCACGGCCTCGCTGTTCGTCCAACTGCTGAGCTTCATGGCGATCACCCTGCTGGCGGCCCAGGCCACCAGCCTGTTCATGATCTACAAGCTGCCGCCGCCGATGCCCGACTTCTACCGGGTGGCGGAGGTCGAGACCGCCATGCGGGGCGAGCCGCACAGCTTCGGCGAGCGCGCGCCCCTGGTCGTCCACACCCTCGACCGCCGGCCCACGCCCAACCTCGACACCCGCACCGCCCCGCTGGTGCGCGCCAACCTCGCCAAGCGCCTCAAGGCGCCGGTGGACGACATCGTCATCGCCGGCAACCCGGGCCCCTTCGCCGACCGCAGGATCCTGCGGGTGCTGCGCTCGCGCACCCAGCACGAGGGCCTGGGCGAGGAGCAATTCCTCATCGCCCCCTTCCAGATCGGCCTGCGCCAGCCGGACGGGCGCTGGCGGGTGGTGGCCCCGGAGCCGCCCTTCGGCCCGACGCCCTGGGAGAAGGGTGTGGCGCTCTGGTTCCTGATCGCCGCCGTGGCCGTCAGCCCGATCGCCTACATCTTCGCCCGCCGGCTCTCCGCGCCCACGCGGATCCTGGCCGACGCCGCCCTCCGCCTGGGGCGCGATCCGTTGGCGCCGCCGCTGAAGGTGAAGGGCTCGGCGGAGATCGCCGTGGCCGCCGCCGCCTTCAACGAGATGCAGGACCGCCTGCGCCGCTACGTGGAGGACCGCACCGCCATGGTCGCGGCCGTGGCCCACGACCTTCGCACCCCCCTCACCCGCCTGCGCTTCCGCATTGAAAGCGCGCCCGAGGAACAGCGCGCCAAGATGGCCGCCGACATCGAGCAGATGGAGGAGATGGTCGCCGCCACCCTGGCCTTCGTCCGCGACGCCAGCCGGCCCGCCGAGCGCACGCGGCTGGAGCTCTCCTCCCTGCTCGAGAGCCTCTGCGACGAGATGGCCGAGACCGGCGCCGACACCGACGTCATCGAGCCTGGCGAGAAGGTGGTGATCGAGGGCGATCCCATGGCGCTGCGCCGGCTGTTCTCGAACCTCCTGGAGAACGCGGTGAAATTCGGCCGCAGGGCCAGGGCCCGGGTGTTCAGCGACGAGGCCTATGCGGTGGTCGAGATCACCGACGACGGCCCGGGGATTCCGGCCGCCGACGTGGAGCGCGTTTTCGAGCCCTTCTACCGGCGGGAGCCCTCGCGAAGCCGCAAGACCGGGGGCATTGGGCTTGGCCTGGCGGTGGTCCGCTCCATCGCCCGCGGCCACGGCGGCGACGTCGCCCTGCTCAACCGGCGGGGCGGCGGCCTGATCGCGCGGGTCCAGCTTCCCCTCTAGACACGAAAAAATCCGCATCCCGCCCTGAAATTGCGTCAGGGCCCTGCGCAACCTCTGCTGCGTCTCAATGGTTAGCCTGACCGCAACCCAAACGAGGCGGCATGTCCGAACCGGCGAAAACACAACGACAAAAGCCAACGGAGGCTGAGCGCGGCGCATGCCGCGCAAGGCTCCGGCACGGCCGTCCGACGACGACGGACCTCATGCCCGCCACCTCGATAGCCCCCCAATGTCGTCGCCCGATTAGGAGAGTAGCCTGATGCCCAACGTCGAATCCGGTAAGCCACGGGCCCGCCGAGGGTTCGCCGCCATGAACCCCGAACGCCGCCGCGAGATCGCCCGCAAGGGCGGAGCCTCGGTGCCCGGCGAAAAGCGCAGCTTCGCCAAGGACCGCGATCTCGCGGCCTCGGCCGGCCGCAAGGGCGGCGAAGCCAGCCGTGGCGGCGGTCGCACCCGCGGCCGCGAAGCCTGACGGTCAGGGCGCGTTCCAAGCCGATCCGGTAAGGAGCGCGCCCTACCCCTTCGCCCGGCGCGGGCTTACGCCCGCAACAGCAGCACGGCGAAGGCGGGGTGGTCGTTCACCCACCTCTTCTCGACCTTCCATCCGGCGGACTGCGCCAGCTCCGCAAAACCCGGCAGGGTGAACTTGTGCGAGTTCTCTGTGTGCAGGGTCTCGCCCTTCCCGAAGCGGAAGCGCTCCCCCGCCACCCGCACGGCCTGGTCGCGCAGGCTCTCCAGATGCATCTCGATGCGGCTCTCCGCCGCGTTCCACACCGCCTTGTGAGCGAAGGCTTCGAGGTCGAAGTCCCCCGCCAGCTCGCGATTCATCCGCACCAGCAGGTTCCTGTTGAACGCCGCCGTGACCCCCAGGCGATCGTCATAGGCCGCCACGAGCGTCGCCGGGGCCTTCACCAGGTCGATGCCGACCAGGAATCCTGAGCCCTCCCCAAGCAACCGCCGCGCGCCCTGCAGGAACCGCCTGGCCTCGTCGGGGGTGAAGTTGCCGATCGTCGAGCCGGGGAAGAAGCCGGCCACCGGGCGGCCGGCCACCGCGTCCGGCAAGGCGATGGCCCGCGTGAAGTCCTCCACCAGCGGCGCCACCTGCAGCTTCGGATAGTCGGCCCGCAGGTCATGGGCCGCCGCCTCCAGCGCCGTGACGCTGATGTCGATGGGGACGTAGGCGGCCAGTTGCGGCGCGGCGTCCAGCAGGATCCGCGTCTTGGTGCTGGCCCCGCTGCCAAACTCCACCAGCACCGCGCCGTCGGGCAGGTGCTCGGCGATCTCGGCGGCGGCGCTGCGCAGCAGGGCGGTCTCCGTGCGCGTGGGGTAGTATTCCTCCAGCTCGCAGATCGCCTCGAAAAGCCGCGAGCCCTCGGCGTCGTAGAAATACTTCGGCGGAATGGATTTGGGGGTTTTCGCCAGGCCCGCCATCACGTCGGCGGCGAAGTCCCCGCCGACTTGCGCGTCGGCATCGCCGTCCTTGGCCAGGCGCACGCCGGAGAACATCCAGCGCTGATGCGGGTAGAAGAAGTTGCGGTAGCTGGCGCGCACATGCCCCGGCGGCGTCGCCACCCCGCCGCCGCGCAGCACGAACTGGCCGGCCATGAACTTGCCGTTGTACTCGCCGACCGCGCCGCTGGCCGGCTGGAAGCCCGGATAGGGCCCATAGGCGCTGCGGGTCCACTCCCAGAGATCGCCGTAGAGCTGGCGCAGGCCGCCCGCCGGTCCCGAAGGCGGGCGCGCGCAAAGCGGGCCCGCGCCGACGAAGCGGCCCGAAGGCGCGATCCCCGCGGCGGCGTGCTCCCACTCCGCCTCGGTGGGCAGGCGAGCCCCCGCCCAGGCGGCGTAGGCGTCGGCCTCGTAGAAGCTCACGTGGCTCACCGGGGCGGCGGGGTCCACCGGGCGAAGGCCATGCAGGGTCATGGCCGACCAGCCGCCCTCGCCTTCCTCCCAGTAGAGCGGCGCGCGCCAACCCTCCGCCTGCACGCAAGCCCAGCCGTCGGACAGCCAAAGCTCCGGCCGGCGATAACCGCCATCGGCCATGAAGCTCAGCCATTCGGCGTTGGTGACCAGCCGGTCCGCCAGCCGGTAGGGCTCCAGCCAGACCTTGTGCCTGGGCGTTTCGTTGTCGAAGGCGAACGCCTCGCCGTCATGGCCGATCTCCACCAGCCCGCCGGCGAAGGCCTCATAGCCCAGCGGCTGCGGCGTGGCGGGCGGCGGGGCGCGGCCGCTGGG
>Ga0075364_10001243_pt1 | contig 13679 bp, 13 predicted proteins | sample EndMetdeltDD1764_FD_71517 | JGI IMG/M metagenome (GOLD analysis project Ga0075364, IMG submission 71517) | Populus endosphere microbial communities from Tennessee, USA - Endosphere MetaG P. deltoides DD176-4 | ecosystem: Host-associated > Plants > Roots > Endosphere | place: USA: Tennessee... | reverse complement strand
ATCAAGGACGGCGCGACGCCGACCACGCCCCACCGCAGGTAGCCGTACCTGCCGGTCGCGCCGTCCTTGATCGGGATGAAGAGCGCGCCGTCCCCGCCGATGCGGAGCGCCGCCTGCCCGAACTGCGTCCCGCCGAACTCCGGAAGGGTGTACGCCGCCTCGACGTCGCCGCCCCGCATCAGCTTGATCGGCTGTCCTGCGGGATCGAGGGGGTCGGTCAGCCAGAGTCTCCCGGCGGCGAGATCGACCGCGACCGAGGTGCCGAGCAAGGAGTAACCATGGGGCGCGAAGCGATCGGGGCCGACTACCGGACCTGTCGCGGTGGCGGTCGCACCGTCGACCTCGATGGTCAGGTAGTCGTCGAGTCCCTGGCCGGCGCCGTGGACGATGACCGAGCCAGCCCGTCCGGCGATCGCGTCGGTGTAGCCGTAGTTGAGGCCGAACGCCGGACGGGTGGTGCTGTCGGCGACGGGCGTGACAACCAGACCGTCACCCGTGACCCGCGCGTGCAGCACGGGCATCGGCCGTTCCTGGTAGTCGTCGGGAGCAACCTGCACGTAGTAGGTGGACGCATCCGTGGCCAACACATACGAGCCGTCGGACGCTGCGACCAGGCTGCGCGGCACATCGACGAAGCCGACGGTCTTGTGCTGCGGGAACTCCATTCCCTCAAGCGGGCCGGTCGCCGACGGCTCGAAGGCATCCTCCTGGTGGGCCCACTCGTCGCTCGTGCGGACAAAACGGTGCATCGAGACGGCGTCGACGTTCCCTTCGAGGACGGCAAGCTCGCCGCGCTCGGCGTTCCAGGCCAGGTTGCCGAGGTCGGGGACGCCGGGAGGCCGCCCCGGGCCGGTTGTAGCCGCCGGCAGCTGACCCACCAAGAATTCCGTGAACGTGCCGGAGTCGCGGTCGAAGCGCAGGCCGTTGACCCGTGTCTCGAGGTCAGAGGGGCCGTCCTCGGCACTAACAAAGAAGAGTGTGTCTGTTGTGGGGTCGATTGTCGTACGGAAGCGTCGTCGGTCCTCCCCGCCGGAGTAGTAGCCGATGTCGCGAACGAACGGGGTACCCACGGGCTGCATGGTGGTGGCGTCGAGGGCCGTCACCTCGAGGTTGTGCTCGGTCCCGTTGGACGCCTCGAACGCGTACACAACATCACCCTTCGGTGAGACCTCGAGCGCTCGCGCAGCAGGTCCGCCCACCATGGTGGCGGTGGACCGGCTCAGCCAGATGCCTTCCTTCTTCAGGACAGGGGCGCCCGGCTGGTCGAACCTCTCGCTCAGGTCGGGGGCACCGCCGGGTCCGGTGTAGGAGATCGAGGCGCGGTCGAGCGTCGTCCCGGTTGGGTAGATGGAGAAGCCGTCTCCGGCGGTGGTCGCAACGTCGGTCCAGTTGGTCGCGTCATCGGCGAAACTCGTGGTCGCTGAGGTGACGTCCATCGTGGCGAGCACCACGTCCTCGTCGACGTGCAGGGCGCCGCCGGGATCGGTGCGGCTGTAGCCGGTGTGGGTGCCGCGGATCTCCTGCGTGGTCGGGCTGATCGTCACGGTCAGGTCGCTGAATGTGGTGTCGAGGGCGTACTGGCCGGGCGTGACCTGACCGAACCATGACTGGAAGTGCACGTAGCCGTTGAGGTCGAGGGTTGTCGTCTTCGTGTCTGGGTCGTAGCTGCCGGTCTCGATCGGGAACGAGAATGCCTCCGGGTACGGAACCTGTGTGCCGTTCGGGATCTGGGCCGTGATCGTCGCGCCGTCACCGGTTGTCGACCCGTCGGCGATGTACTTGCGCCAGGACTCCTTGATGCCCCAGACGAACGAACCCTCGGTGATGTCGGCAGGGGCAGCGGACGCCGGCGGCGGCGTGAACACAAGTGCCGCGGCGGTGATGGCCGCGGAGAGGAGCGCGGCGGTGGCGGCGCGCAGCAGGGGGAGGCGAGACATGTGAGTCCTTGGCATGAGGGAGGCGACCCGCGGGCCCCCGGTGCGATGTCCGGGACCCGCGGGCCAGGAAGCGAGTGGATCAGGAGAACGAAATGTTCTGGCGCGCGACGATGGTCGAGCTGGTGCCGTTGTGGTCGGTCACGACGACCTCGCACTGGTCCTGGGCCACGGTGCCCCGGCAGGTGAAGCTGGCGGGCTGACCCGCGCCGACAACCGGGATGCCCGCGTGGGCGTTGGTGTTGGTCTTCGTAGCGGTGATCGAGATGCTCAGATTGCCGCTTGCGTCGGTGGTGGCGTCAACGCCCGTCGCGCAGGCGGGGATGCCGAAGATCCCGTAGGCCTTGGTTGAGCAGATGCCGACCTTGTAGCTGCCGTTGGCGACGTATCCGGTGCCGGCGACCGTGACGGCGGAGCCGCTGGCGATGCTCGAGCTCGGACTGACCGAGACGCTCGCGGCGAACGCGGCCTGCGGGAGCAGGACGGCTGAGGCGGCTGCCATGGCGACGGCCAGTCTGGCGGTGGCGCGACGGCTGGGTGCAGGAATGTTCATGAGTATCCTTTTTTAGGTGAGCCTTACCTAATGATGAGTTGAACCTAGGGGTATCCGCGGGATCGGCGCAAGAGGCGTGTGACCGAGGTCATCATCGGCGGGGTTGGTCTTTGCCACCCGCTCGCCTAGCATCGAAACGAAACAGTTTCGTTCCGATAGGAGAATGCGATGAGTCGACTGTCGGACGACCGGCTGATCGAGCTCTACTCGGGGACGTTGCGGCTTGTCGCCGAGCGCGGCTATGACCGGCTCACGATGGATCAGATCGCCGAGGCGACCAAAAGCAGCAAGGCGACGCTCTACCGTCAGTGGGGCAGCAAGTCCGCGCTGGTGGTCGAGGCGATCAAGTGCGTCGACGACCATGTGCAGGAGCCGCCCGACACCGGGACGCTCCGCGGCGACCTCATGGCCATCATCGATCGTTCCGAGCAGCAGGAGAAGGACTCCGACCTGTTGGTCGCCATCCTGCACGCGTGCCGCCAGGATCACGAACTCGCCGAGGCGGTTCGTACCGAGATCCTCGATCCGGGACGCGCCAGGATCCGCGCCGTCATCGATCGCGCCGTGGTCCGCGGCGAGGTAGCGGCGGATTGGCCCGCTCTGGACTTCGTTGACTACATCTTCATCGCGCCGATCGTGCTACACCACCTGCTCGAGGGCACCGAGGCCTCGGCGGATTTCCTGCGCCGCTATTTCGAGGGCGTGCTGTTGCCGGCCCTAGGCATCCACTGACTCGTCACCACCACGCATCTACAGAACTCTCGAGGGGAACACACACATGGCCTGGTACCTCTACCGACTCGGACGCTGGTCGTTCCGCAGTCGCCGCATCGTGCTGTCCTTCTGGGTGGGTCTCCTCCTACTGATGGGCATCGGCGCGGCCACCCTCTCGGGCCCGACCTCCGACGAGTTCAGCGTGCCTGGCATCGAGTCGTCGCAGGCCTTCGACCTGATCAAGGAGCGCACCCCGGACGCTGCGCCGGATGGCGCCCAGGCGCAGATCGTTTTCCAGGCGCCGCAGGGCCAGCGGCTCGACGATGCCACCAACAAGCCGCTTGTCGACAGCACGTTGGCCGCGATCGACTCGGCGAATGTGCTCGCCGCCACCGATCCCTTCGCGGGCACGATCTCCGAGGACGGCCGTACCGCGTACTCATCGGTGACCTACGCCAAGAACTCGATCGAGCTGTCCGACGCCGACCGCACCACGCTCGAGCAGGCCCCCGAGGCCGCCCGCGACGCCGGCCTGACCGTCGCGATCGGTGGCGACGCCCTGCAGGAGGTCCCGCACGGCGGAACAGCTGAGCTGATTGGCATCGGCATCGCGATCCTGGTCTTGTTGATCACCTTCGGATCGTTGCTGGTGGCAGGCATGCCACTGCTGACGGCGCTCGTCGGCGTGGGCATCGGAGTCGCCTCGATCACCACGCTCACCGGGTTCGTGGACCTCGGCTCGACGACGCCGGTCCTGGCCACGATGCTCGGTCTCGCCGTCGGCATCGACTATGCCCTGTTCATCTCATCGCGCTATCGACACGAGATCCACCTCGGTCGCGCTCGAGAAGAGGCGGCCGGACGTGCTGTCGGCACCGCCGGGTCGGCGGTTGTCTTCGCCGGTCTCACGGTCATCATCGCCCTGGCCGGCCTTTCGGTTGTCAACATCGCCTTCCTGACCGAGATGGGCCTCGCCGCGGCCGCAACCGTCGCCGTCGCAGTCCTCATCGCGCTGACCCTGCTGCCGGCGCTGTTCGGATTCGCGGGTAAGAACATCGGCTGGGGCAAGCTGCCGTTCCTCCAGGCCCGTGATCCCGAGGACTCGTCGGGCAAGCGCACGAACGGCCGCCGCTGGGCCGACCTGATCACCAAGCACCGGATCACGGCGTTCGTCGGTGGCCTGGTTGTGGCCGGCACGATCGCGATCCCGGTCGCCTCGATGCAGTTGGCTCTGCCCGACAACGGCACCGCGGCAGAGGGCAGTGGCCCGCGGGTCGCGTACGACCTGATCTCCGACAACTTCGGCGCCGGTACCAACGGGCCGCTGCTGGTGGTTGTCGACACCCAGAAGGCAGACGATCCCGTGGCGGCCGTCGAAGCAGCGGCCCAGCGGGTCGAGGGCATCAACAAGGACGTCGCTGCGGTGCTCTCGCCGGCTCCAGATCCATCCGATGCCGCCGCAACTCAGACCTATCTCGACGGATTGAAGGAGACGGGCTACGCCATCATCACCGTTATCCCCGAGAGTGGCCCATCCGAGGCAGCGACGCAGCAGCTGGTCGACGACATCCGTTCCGCCGTGGGTGGTGTCGAGCGGTCGACGGGTGCCGACGTGCTGGTGACGGGACAGACGGCTCTGGGCGTCGACATCTCTGAAAGCCTGGCGGATGCCTTCCCGAAGTATCTTCTGGTGGTTGTCGGCCTTGCCTTCGTGCTACTGACCATCGTGTTCCGGTCGCTCCTCGTGCCGCTCAAGGCCGTGATCGGGTTCCTGTTGTCCGTCGGGGTGTCGCTGGGCGCGACGGTCGCGGTCTTCCAGTGGGGCTGGCTCGCCGACTTGATCGGTGTCGACACATCCGGTCCGGTGCTGTTTATGCTGCCGCTCCTGCTGACCGGCATCCTGTTCGGCCTAGCGATGGACTACGAGGTCTTCTTGGTCTCCCGCATGCGGGAGGAGTATGTGCACGGTCGACCGGCCGAGGAGTCCGTCGTCTACGGATTCCAGTACGGCGCAAGGGTTGTCACGGCTGCCGCGGCCATCATGGTGGGCGTCTTCGGTGGGTTCGCCCTCGGCGACGACATCATCATCAAGTCGATCGGCTTCGGCCTCGCCGTCGGCGTGCTGGCCGATGCGTTCTTGGTGCGCATGACCATCGTCCCGGCGTTCATGGCGCTGATGGGCGATCGGATGTGGTGGATCCCGGCCTGGCTCGACCGCGCGCTGCCCAACCTCGACATCGAAGGGGAGTCGCTCGAGCGCCACGCCGGCGCCGAGGGGGCCCGGCAGCACGCGGCGAAGCAGACCGCGCACTCCGCGTGAACTGGGGGGTCAGTCCTCGGTGTACTCGGCGAGGTCGCCCTGCGATTCGCGGATGTAGGTGCGCTGCATCTTGACGTCGAGATCGGCGACCATCTGGGCGATGATCGCGGCGATGAAGTCGTTGACCTGGCCGCGCAGGTGGTCGGTGACCTCAGGGTCGACATCGGCGAGGGCCACGGGCAGGGTGCGCTGAGAGTCCGAGCGGGTGACAACGAACGCCGGGTTGTCACCAGACCCTGTGGGCCACACCGCGACCCGCATCGATTCGTCGACACCCTGATGACCGCGCGCCGTCGCCACGACCTTCGTGGTGATGGCACCCGATGCCGGCATCACGAGGCCGGGTGGCGCGACGTGTGATCCGTCGTCGGACGTGTCAACCGAGATGTCTGCCAGATGCGCGATCTCACGGCTGATCTGCCGGTCGGTTGTCTCCCACAGGACGGCGAGGATCCGTCGGGCCAGGTCGTCTGCGCTCATGCCGTTACCTTAGCCTCGATCTCGGAAACCACAGGCTTAGCCTGTGACGAAAAAAGCTAGACCCCGCTGGCTGCCGGTACGGCATGCCACGCCTGGACGACCTGATCGCTGGTCGTGACGGCACCGAGTGTCATCTCGATGGTGGCGAGGGTGTGGCGATGGAGCTCGGCGGCCGTGACGTCCTCGCGACCTGCCGTGCAGGTTCCCGTGCAGTCGTCGACGACAACCACGTGGAAGCCGCGATAGTTCGCGTCGCGGGCTGCCGCATCAACGCACACGTTGGTCATCACACCGGCCAGCACCACTGTCTTGATGTCCCACGCATCGAGGATCACCTCGAGCTCGGTGCCGTAGAAGGAGCTGTAACGGTGCTTCGTCACGATCGGCTCGTCAGACTTGGGCTCGATCAGGTAGAATTCTGCTCCGTACGAGCCTGTGGCGCACATCGTGCCGACCAGGTCTTCTCCGCCGAAGTCGCGGATGAGCTGACGCATCGGCTCGTTGATGTAGTGGTCGTCGTACGTCGCCCGAATGAACACGATCCGAACGCCGGCTTTGCGTGCTTCCTCGATGAGCGACACGGTGTTCTTGGCGGCTGACTGCATCATCGACAGGTCCACGCCGTTGGTGCCATACCAGCCGTCGTCGGCGCAGAACTCGTTCTGGATATCGACAACAACAAGTGCGGTGCTGCTGGGGTTCACCTTGGTTGCGAGGTCCATGTGCTGACAATCCTTCTCTTCGGGTGCGCGATGGCAATCGCAGGACGCGGCGCGAAGAGGCGCGCATGTCAACCGATCGACCAGTGTACTTCGAGAAATGCAACGGTAGTGGCGCAGATCACGCGCGTCAAGATGCCAACGGCCCGCCACGAGCGCGTGCTCGTGGCGGGCCGTCGTCGGGCGGGTTCAGTGACCTCGCAGGGTCAGACGCCCCACTTCCAGGTGTCGAGGATCGACTCAGCGACATCGTCGCGATCGCCCTCCGAAACGCTGTCGCTGAACGAGAAGGTGATGACGTACGAGACGCCGTCATGGATCGCGTTGACCTGTTCGGTCAGGTACGTCGCACCCTGTTGGTCCTGGGAGGATGCGACGCGGACGGCCTCCTCGCCATCGACCTCGATGCGGTCGCGCACCGTGACGTCCTTCGCGCCGGCGCCTTCGAGCTCGGCCTTGAGAGCGTCCTCGAGTTGGTCGAGGTCGTCGACGGGGGCCGGATCGATGCGGATCACGTTGACGTTGTCAGCGAATCCGTCGTCGTCGGTGAGGTCGGCGGCAAACGAGTCGGTCTGCTCGGTGCCGGGGATGTCCTGTGTCGGGACCTCCCAGCCGTCGGGGAGGGAGAACGAGTAGCCCGTGCCCTGGATGTCGTTGCCGTCCGCCTGGTCGGAGTCGCCGCCTTCGCTGTCGGTGTCATCGTCCGGGGCGTCGGTTGTCGACGAAGACGTGTCGGTGTCGGGGGTGTCATCGCTACCGCCGTCGCTACCACCGCAGCCGGCGAGCGTGAGCGTGGAGACGAGGGCGAGGGCCGCAACGCGGCGAGTCGGGATGCGCATGGGAAAAACCTACGCGAAGAGACGGTAAGGGGGAATTATCAGGCACGTGGCAAGGTTGATAGCATCAGACTCAAGTCAATTGACACTCGTCCTTCAGGGCGACGGACTTCGGTCTCCACAGTTCATCAGCAGCGTGCAACCAAGCAGGAGGAAACATGGCAAGAGCGGTCGGAATTGACCTGGGCACAACCAACTCGGTTGTCGCCGTTCTCGAAGGTGGCGAACCCACCGTCATCGCGAACGCCGAAGGCGCCCGGACCACACCGTCCGTCGTCGCATTCGCGAAGGACGGAGAGGTACTGGCCGGCGAAGTCGCCAAGCGCCAAGGCGTCACCAACGTCGACCGGACGATCCGCTCGGTCAAGCGTCACGTCGGCACCGATTGGAAGACCGACGACATCGACGGCAAGACGTTCAACCCGCAGCAGATCTCGGCGTTCATCCTGCAGAAGCTCAAGCGCGACGCCGAGGCGTACCTGGGTGAAACCGTGACCGATGCGGTCATCACGGTGCCGGCGTACTTCAACGACCACCAGCGCCAGGCGACCAAGGAGGCCGGCGAGATCGCGGGCCTCAACGTCAGCCGCATCATCAACGAGCCCACCGCCGCCGCGCTGGCGTACGGCCTCGACAAGGCCGACGACCAGACGATCCTCGTCTTCGACCTCGGTGGTGGCACGTTCGACGTGTCCCTGCTCGAGATCGGTGACGGTGTCATCGAGGTCAAGGCCACCAGCGGCGACAACCACCTCGGTGGTGACGACTGGGACCAGAAGATTGTCGACTGGCTGGTCAACCGCTTCAAGAGCAACACGGGCGTCGACCTGACCAAGGACAAGATGGCCATGCCCCGCATCCGCGAGGCCGCCGAGCGCGCCAAGATCGAGCTGTCCAGCTCGTCGAGCACCGCGATCAACCTGCCGTACATCACGGTCCAGGACGGCAACCCCGTCTTCCTCGACGAGACGCTGACCCGCGCCGAGTTCGAGAAGATCACCTCCGACCTGCTCGAGCGCACCAAGGCGCCGTTCAACAGTGTCATCAAGGACGCGGGCGTCCAGCTCAGCGCGATCGACCACGTGGTCCTCGTCGGCGGTTCGACCCGTATGCCGGCCGTGACCGAGCTGGTCAAGAGCCTCACGGGCGGCAAGGAGCCCAACAAGGGCGTCAACCCCGACGAGGTCGTCGCGATCGGCGCCAGCCTCCAGGCCGGCGTGCTGAAGGGCGAAGTCAAGGACGTCCTGCTCCTCGACGTCACCCCTCTGAGCCTCGGCATCGAGACCAAGGGCGGTGTCATGACCAAGCTCATCGAGCGCAACACCACGATCCCGACCAAGCGGTCCGAGGTGTTCACGACGGCCGACGACAACCAGCCGTCCGTCGCGATCCAGGTCTACCAGGGCGAGCGCGAGATGGCAGCGGGCAACCAGCTGTTGGCCACGTTCGAGCTGACGGGCCTCCCGCCGGCGCCCCGCGGCGTGCCGCAGATCGAGGTCACCTTCGACATCGACGCCAACGGCATCGTCAACGTGTCTGCGAAGGACCGCGGCACCGGCAAGGAGCAGTCGATGACCATCACCGGTGGCTCCGCGCTGAGCAAGGACGACATCGACAAGATGGTCCGCGACGCTGAGCAGTACGCCGAGGACGACAAAAAGCGTCGCGAGCAGGTCGAGACCCGCAACCAGGCCGAGTCGCTGGCGCACTCCACCGAGAAGTTCCTCGCGGAGAACGGCGACAAGGTCGGTGACGAGGTCAAGGCCGAGGTCCAGGCCGACCTCGACGCCCTCAACGAGGCGCTCAAGGGCGAGGATGCCGAGGCCGTCCAGGCAGCCGTGACCAAGCTCGGCGAGTCCAGCTCGAAGATGGGCGAGGCGATGTACGCCGCGGCGGCCGCCGAGGCCCAGGCCGCCGGTGCCGATGCGCCGACCGCCGATGCCTCGGACGATGATGACGACGTCGTCGACGCCGAGATCGTCGACGACGAGGACGACAAGGACGCCAAGTGAGTGATCCGGGCCTCTCGGGTGACGAGTCGCTAGGGGCCGACGAGCAGTCGGTCCCTAGCGACGAGGTCGCGGGAGTGAGCGAGGCGGCTGAAGGGCACGCCGAGCCCGCGCCGCCTACGGTCGAGGAGCAACTGGCCGAGCGCACGCTCGACCTGCAGCGCCTGCAGGCCGAGTACGTCAACTACAAGCGTCGCGTCGACCGCGACCGCGAGCTCGTACGGGCTCAGGGAGAGGCTGCCGTTCTGCAGTCGCTCCTGACGGTGCTCGACGACATCGTGAGGGCGGCCGAGCACGGTGAGTTGGAAGGCGGTTTCAAGGCCGTCGCCGACTCCCTGCAGCAGGCGGTGGCCAAGCACAAGCTTGAAGCGTTCGGTGTCAAGGGCGAGGCTTTCGATCCCTCGCTGCACGAGGCCGTGTTCCACGCGGGCGAGTCCGCCGAGGTGGAGGTCACGTCGGTCGACACCGTGATGCGCACGGGCTACCGCCATGGTGACCGGGTGCTACGTCCGGCCACGGTCGGCGTTGTCGACCCGGCAGCCGCCCCGGTCGAGGTACCTGATGACGCATCGTCGTTGACTGACGAAGCACCTGACGAATAAAGAGAGAGGAGGTCGGGATGGCAGCCAGTGACTGGTCGACCAAGGACTTTTACAAGGTCCTCGGAGTCAAGAAGGATGCGTCTGCGGACGAAATCAAGAAGGCGTATCGCAAGCTTGCGCGCGAGAACCATCCCGACTCCAACCCCGGCAACACAGCCGCAGAAGAGCGCTTCAAGGGTGTCTCCGAGGCTTATGCCGTCCTGTCGTCGGCCGACAAGCGCAAGGAATACGACGAGCAGCGCAGCATGTTCGGCCAGTTCCGCGGGGGCGGTGGCCCGACGGGCTTCCGTCCCCCGGGCGGCGGACAGCCCGATTTCGATGTGAGCGACCTCCTCGGCGGCCTCTTCGGAGGTGGCCGGGGTCGCTCGCGGCGTCCGCAGGCTCGCAAGGGTGACGACCTCGAGACTGAGGCGACGATCACCTTCCAGCAGGCTGTCGACGGCGCGACGCTGCCGCTGCGCACCACCAGTGACGAGGCGTGCGCGACATGTCACGGCACGGGCGCCAAGCCGGGCACGACCCCCAAGGTCTGCCCGAAGTGCCAGGGCAGCGGTTCACAGACCGGCACGGCCGGCGGACTCTTCGCGATGACCGAGCCGTGCGACCAGTGCCGCGGTCGCGGGCTCGTCGTCGAGCACCCCTGCGATGTGTGCCGGGGCTCCGGTCGGGCCACATCCAGCCGCACCATGAACGTCAAAGTGCCGGCCGGGGTCAAGGACGGCCAGCGCATCCGGCTCAAGGGCAAGGGTGGCAAGGGCGACAACGGCGGTCCGAACGGAGACCTGTTCCTGCTGGTGCACGTCGAGCCGCACCACATGTTCGGCCGCAAGGGCAATCACCTCACGATCACGGTGCCGGTGGCCTTCGACGAGGCCGCCCTCGGCGCTCAGATCCTGGTGCCGACGCTCGACGGCCCTCCGGTTCGCATCAAGATCCCGGCCGGCACGCCGTCCGGGCGCACCTTCCGCGCGAGCGGAAAGGGTGGCGCCACGAGCACCGGTGGACGCGGCGACTTGCTGGTCACCGTCGAGGTGCAGGTGCCGACCGAGCTGTCCGACGACGAGCGCGCCGCGATCGAGGTGCTGCGTGACGCCAGGGGGTCGGAGACCCCCCGTGACGGTCTGTTCGAGCAGGTGACGTCATGACCGCAGAGCGCACCGGGCCCGGCTCCGCCGGAGAGTTCCAGCCGCCGGGTCCCGAGGCCAAGGTCTTTGTCATCAGCGTGGCCGCCGAGCTCTCCGGACTCCACCCCCAGACCCTGCGCACGTACGACCGCCTCGGCCTCGTCGCCCCCGGTCGGACGGGCGGGGGCGGCCGTCGCTACTCGCTGCGCGACATCGAACTACTCCGCACCGTCGCCCGCCTGACGGCCGAGGGGCTCGGGCTCGAGGGTGTCAAGCGGGTCATCGACCTCGAGAACCAAGTGCTGGCCCTGCAGGCCAAGGTCGCCGAGCTGCAAGCCGAACTCGCTCGCCACCAGGCCCAGGTCGGCCAGGTGCAGAACCTCCCGGCGCTGATCGCTGACAACCAGGTTGTGATCTGGCGCAAGATGCGCCGCTGACTCCCGGGACGTCATCCCGTACGAGGCGGCTGCTCTCCGCCCGGGATGACGTCCCGGTTGGTTGGTCAGTCGTCGACGCGCATCAGCGTCATCGACGTGGCGCCGGTGGATTCCCGGGTGTCGGCCGTGGCGGGGCCGTTCGCCCGGCAGCGGGTTTCGACGACATCCCCCTCCTTCAGGCGAACCCGCGCTGTCACGGGAATGACCACCGTTGCCGATGGCCCAACAGTCATTGTCGAGGCCGCGCTGAATCCGGCGTTCACCCAGATCCAGCAACCGACGGTCGCTCCACCGGTCGAAGACACGGATATCAGCGACTGAATCAAGTTGGTGCCGGTCTTTCCGGTGCTAGACGCAGGAACCGAGAAAGACCGAACCGCAGCGAATTCACCCTCGGCGTCGGATGGCTCTGTTCCGTTGACGGGCATTCCTTTCTGAGCGGTGTTGTTGCCACCGTCCAGGACCAGCGTCGTCGGCACGTCCTTGAAGAGGTCGACTGTCGCCTGGTCGAACTCGCCGAGGCCCAGGCTCTGGTCGGCAATCTGCTGGGAGTTGATGCTGTTGGCGGCGATCTCGCGTGCCCCGATGCTTCCGTCGAGGATGTACTGCGAGCCGATGCTGTTCGGGGCGATGTCTTGGCCGCCGATCGACCCGTCGAGGATGTGCTGCGACCCGATAGAGCCCGCGCGGAGCTTGGAGCCGTCGATGACGCCGGCCCGGATCTCGCTGGCCGTGACGGCATTGCGGGCGATCTTGGCGGACGTGACGCTGTTGTTTTTGAGCTGTTTACTGCCGATGCTCTTGGCCTTGACGGCCGCATACGACGTGCCCCCCAGCGACATGAACAGGGCGAGGCTCGCGATAACAAGCGTCGCCGTCGGTCGGCGCCGACGGCTCGCGGTCGAGCAAGAACAGGAGCAGGACTCGGACATCGACATTCCTTCAGGTCGTGGTGCTGCAGGATGCCCTGAGCCTAAGGTGTCAGTCGGTTGGTGGCGTGCCATCGCCCGGCTGGGGGCCGTAACGCTTGGTCAGCTCTGAGGGGATGCCCGAGCGCCCGTTCAGCCCGTCGAACTTGATCAACGTGTTGTCCTGCACGCCGAAGACGCTGATCCCAACGTCGAAACGGCCCTGGTGCAGCACCGCGAATGTGGTGTCGAGGATTCGCTGGGCGTCGGCACCGGCCTCGATGACGATCTCGCCGCCGTACTTCGACTCCGGCCAGGTGCCGTTGTAAGAGATGTCGACCTTCTGCACACCCGGGATCCTGGCGATGTTGGCGTACAGCTCGGTGTCGGGGACGGGGGCGTAGCCCGCCTTCTTGCGGCTGCCGTCCAACCCTCTCGATGTGCAGGGGCAGGCGGCGATTCACCTATCCTCCGGGGAGATCTGGTAGCGGGTGCCGGTAGGAGTCGGCGGCGAGACTCTGCCACTCGACCCCGAGCGCCGAGAGCGCGGCGGCAGCATCCGCGTCGACATCGTCGGCCCACCCTCGCATGCGGCGCGCCGTATCGCGCAGGTCTTCTGGATCGCCCCCGACGGCCATGCCATCCACCATAGACCGGCCTGACGCGGCAGGCCGAAGAGTCAACTGCGGCGATGACGGTCGCAGCGACGGCATTGCCGACCATCACGGCGGCCGCACTCAATGGGCCGACCACATCGGAGGCTGCGCCCACGTTGCCTATGAGGCGGAGAATCTGAGGGTTACCTCGCGTTTGCGGTATCGTATGCAGGCGCTATCGTGATCGCGACATTCGCCGGGTAGCAAGGACAATTCGATGTTCCAGAAAATCCTCGTGGCCAACCGCGGTGAGATCGCGATCCGTGCGATCCGCGCAGCCAACGAGCTCGGCGTTGCGACCGTCGCGGTCTTCCCGTACGAGGACCGGGGTTCGGAGCACCGGGTGCGTGCCGACGAGGCCTACGAGATCGGTGAGCGCGGACACCC
>Ga0075364_10001242_pt1 | contig 13680 bp, 11 predicted proteins | sample EndMetdeltDD1764_FD_71517 | JGI IMG/M metagenome (GOLD analysis project Ga0075364, IMG submission 71517) | Populus endosphere microbial communities from Tennessee, USA - Endosphere MetaG P. deltoides DD176-4 | ecosystem: Host-associated > Plants > Roots > Endosphere | place: USA: Tennessee... | reverse complement strand
CAGGAACGCGAGCAGCCGCCAGTCGAGCAGCGAGGTGAGCAGCGGCGCCTGTGCGAGATCGGCCGCGCGCGGCAGCCCGCCCGGGCTGAGCGACACCAGCGCGCGGGCGCCCCACACGCCGGCGATACAGCCCGCGATCGCCCCCAACCCCGAGAGCAGCAGGCTCTCCAGCATCAGCTGCCGGACGATGCGTCCGCGCCCGGCGCCGATGGCCGCGCGAATCGCGACTTCCCGCTGGCGGCCGGCGGCGCGCGCGAGCAGCAGGTTCGCGACGTTCGCGCAGGCAATCAGGAGGACGAGCCCGACGGCGCCGAGCAAGACGAAGAGCGTCGTTCGAACCTCGCTCACCGCGACGTCCTGCATGCCGAATACGCCGGCCTGCTCGTTGTCCCCCATCCATTTCGGGTTCGCGCGGCGGAACTGCTCCCCCAGCACCTTCATCTCGGCGCGCGCCTGCTCCAGCGTGACGCCGGGCTTGAGGTGGCCCGCGACCGAGAGATAGTGCCCCTGGTTGGTCGAGCCCGGATCGGCCTGCAGCGGGATGAAGACGTCGGCCGCCGGCTCCGATCGGAAGCGCTGTGCGAGAACGCCGACCACGGTGTGAGGATCGCCGTTGAGCAGAATCGTCTTGCCGGCGATCGCCGGATCGCCGCCGAAGTTGGACGTCCAGAGGCCGTGGCTCAACACGGCCACGTGCGGGCCGCCGACGCGATCCTCGTCGTCCGTGAACGTGCGCCCGAGGGCGTTCGTCGCGCCGAACACCCGGAAGTACGAGGCCGAGACGTGGATGCCCTTGATCTGCTGCGGGAGTCCGCCGCCGCTCAGGTTCAGGCCGGGTCCGGCGAAGTCGTAGGCGGCAATCGCGTCCATCGACTGCGTCTTCGCGGCGCTCAGGTACTTCGGGATCGACTCGGCGCACGACGGCTGGCCGCCCGGATACTCGCGGCAGACGCGCACGAGCCGCGACGCGTCGGGATACGGCAGCGGCTGCAGCAGCACCGTGTTGACGACCGAGAAGATCGCGGCGTTGGCGCCGATCCCCAGCGCGAGCGCGGCGATGGCGACGAGCGTGAAGCGCGGGTTCTTGACGAGCGTGCGGATGGCGTACTTCATCGTCTTACTCGGAACGAAGCGACTGCGCGGGTGCCATCAGGGCCGCGCGCCGGGCCGGTACCAGCATCGTCAGCAGCGCCGCCGTGCCCAGGACCGCCGCCACGCACAGATACGGCAGCGGATCGCCGGCGCGCACCGGCACCGGCGTCTGTTCGAAGACGCGGCTGAGCGCCACGGCGCCCGGCACGACGAGCAGGAAGCCACCGGCGATACCGGCGGCGATCGGCCGCACGCCGCTCGAGAGGATCAGCCGGGCGATGTCCGCGCGCGTCGCGCCGAGCGCCATCCGGACGCCGATCTCGCGCGTGCGCCGCGCGACGGCGAACGAGACGACGCCGTAGAGCCCCACGAGCGCCAGCCCGATCGCGGTCACGCCGAGCATGCCCACCATGGCGACCAGCGGCTGGAACCTCTCCGCCATCACCGCGTTGGCCGCGGCCAGCGTCACCGGGAGCGACGCGGAGGCCGGCCCCAGATCCCGCAGCGCGTCGCGCACGCCTGCCTGCAGCGGTTTCGGGTCTCCGTCGAATCGGAGCAGCAGCAGCCCGCCTGGCGGATCGTCCCCCGCAAGCTCGTATGCCTGCATGGGATCGAACGAGCCGCCGGCGAACCCCAGATCGCCGTGCATCACGCCGACGACTTCAAACACGTCAGGGCCCGCGGATTCCAGGATGGCGCCGGGCGCACCACCGTCAGGCCACCACGCGTGCGCCAGCGCCTCGGAAACCACGAGGCGCCGGACCGTCGCGCTTCCGTCGTCGGCCTGCAGCGCGCGGCCCTCGACGATCCGGCGATTCAGCGTCTCGAAGTACGACGGGGAAACGAGGTTCACGGCCACGCGGCGGACGGTGGACTGCGATCCGCGGACGGACAACGGGACGCCCTGGCCGCCGAACTCGCCGCCCGCGCCGCGCGCGTACGCGACGGACCGCACGCCCGGCAGAGCCGACAGGCGGGCCGCGACCTGCTGGAACGACGGCCGCGCGGCCGCGCGAGGCGGATCGTAGTTGGCGATCAGGACGTGAGCGCCATCGACGGTGGCGTCGGGGGCGCCGAGTGCGTACTCGACCCGAAGCAGCAGCGCCGTGCCCACGAGCAGGACGAGGCTCATGCCGATCTGTGCGGCGATCAGGACGTTGCGCGATCGTGACCGCCGGCCGAATCCTGCCTCGTGCCCGCCGAGCGTCGCCGCGAGCCGCTGGCGCAGCGACTCCAGCGCGGGCGTCATGCCGGCGGCGAGGCCGGCCGTCACCGACATGGCCAGCAGGTAGCCGAAGACGGCCAGATCCGGGTCCATCGGGTAGAACGGCATCTCGGGAAACATCGCGCGCATGACGTTCGGCGCCTGCCACGCGACCCACGCGCTCAACGGCACGCCGAGCGCCGCGAAGAGAAGGCTCTCGGTGAGCAGCATCCGCAGGAGGCGTCCGCGTCCGCAGCCGATCGCGAGACGGACCGCGATCTCCCGCTGCCGCGCCACCGCACGAGAGAGAAGCAGCAGCGTCACGTTGCCGCACGCAAGGAGGAGCACCAGGCCGACGCTACCCAGCACGAGCGGCACGATGAGCACCGCGAACGTCGCGAGCGGCGGTTCGTAGATGAACGCGCCGTTGGTCAGCGCCACCGCCGTCGACCGCTCCGGCGCCAGCGTGTCCTGCTGGCGCATGAGCACGTTCGCTTCCGCCTGCGCGGCCTGCCGGCTGACGCCCGGCTTCAGCCGTCCCTCGACCCACAGCCACGCGCGCGACGGATCGTCGTAGAACGGCACGCCCCGCATGAACGCGGGCTGGTTCGTGTACGGCACCCAGATGCCCTCGCCGCGGATCCGGCCCGCGAACGCGGGTGGCGTCACCCCGACGATGACGAACGGCTGCCGGTTCAGGAGCAGCGGCTTGCCGACGACGTCTGGATCCGCGCCGAACCGGCGCCGCCACAGTTCGTCGCTGATCATCGCCACCGGGACGGCGGGCTTCGCGCACTCCTCCGCCGTGAACGTGCGCCCGCGCTGCACGCGATCGAGCCCATAGGCCTCGAAGAACTCGCACGACACCAGCAGCGTCAGCGCGTCGGCGGCCTCGGTACCCAGCCGCGCGTGGACCACGGCCCAGGCCGCGAGCGGCCCCAGCGTCGTGGCCCGCGCCTGCAGCGCCTGGTAGTCGGTCGTCGAGAACTGCGGCGACTCGTGCTTCGGCACCTTGCCCGAATAGACCGGCTGGAGACGCACGAAGGTCGCGGGATCGACCGTCACCCGGGGCCGGAACAGCATCCCGTTCATGATGGTGAACACGCCCGCGTTGAGGCCGATGCCGAACGCGAGCGTGGCGATGGTGGCGAGCGAGAGCGCGGGGGTCTTCAGAACGAGCCGGAACGCGAAGCGAACGTCGCGAAGGAAGGCGTCCATCGGCCCACTCTACGCGATCTCCCGGCGGACTGCCTTACCTGTCGCCGGCGTAGACCAGCGGCAGCCCGTTCTTCGAGTTGCCGACGACGATGACCTTGCTGTTCTGGCTCTTGACCAGCTCCACCGTCGCCTCGATGCCCTTCCACTCGAGCAGCTTGTCGCTGATGCCCTGCGTGACGATGTCCTGGAAGTCCTTGATGCCGGCCGCCTCGACGCGCTTGCGCTGGGCCTCCTGCTGCTCGCGCTGGAGCACGAACTCCATGCGCTGCGCTTCCTGCTGCGCCTGCTGCTTGGCTTCGATGGCGTGCTTCAGCGTCTCCGGCAGCTGCAGGTCGCGCAGCAGCACGTTCTCGACGACGATGCCGCGCGGCGCGACCTGGCGCGACACGTCGTCCAGGATGTTCCGGGCGATGCTCTCGCGCGCGTCCGAGTAGAGGGCGGCGGCGGTGTTGGCCGCGGTGATGGCGCGAATGCCGCTGCGGAACGTCGGGACGAGCAGGACCTCCGCGTAGTTGACGCCGACCTTCTGGTAGACCGACGCGGCCTGTGTCGGGTCGAGGTGATACAGGATCGACACCTCGACGCCCATGATCAGGCCTTCCTTGGACGGGACCGACGCGTGCTCCTTGATCTCCTGCGTCTTGATGTTCAGCTGCGTGACCGTGGCGGCAGGGTTGATCGCGTGCAGGCCCTCGCCGAGCGTCCGACCGGTGACCCGGCCGAACAGCGTCACGACGCCGACGTGTCCCGTGCGCACGCAGGATGTCGACGACAGCGCCACCACCAGCCCGACGGCACACAGCAGAACCACGCCCGCGCTGCGGGCCACTGCCCGTCGCGCGCCTCCCGAACCTTCGACCGTGAACCGTTCACGCATGCTGTCCTCCTCTGTTGAGTCGACAGCAGCGTACCGCAGCGATGTTTCGCGGACGTTATCTGTGAGTTACAGCGATTCCGGTTTTGTCATTCGTCATCAGCGAGACGCCGTACCCGACGGCGAAGCAGATGGCGCTGCCGGCGGGCACGTACCAGGTCCACGCGAGCTTCGTCGTGAAGGAAATGACGAACATCGAGACCGCCGATACGCCGATCCCGGTCAGCGCGCCCGCCAGGTTCGCGCGCGTCGTCAGCACGCCGAGACAAAAGGCGCCGAGCACCGGCCCCGTCGTCAATGACAGCACCGACAACCCCGCGTCGAGCACCGACTGATCGAGCCATTGGGCGCCGAGGGCGACGATCAGCTGCACGATGCCCCAGAACACCGTCAGCCGCTTCGACAGCGCCAGCAGGTACGCGTCGTCTGGCGCGCTGTTCACGTAGCGGAGGTAGAAGTCGTTCACCGTCGTCGCCGCCATCGCGTTGATGGAGGGAGACAACGCCGCCGCGACGATCGCCGCGATGATGAAGCCGATGAGTCCGTGCGGCAGGTGGTTGACGATGAAGGTCGGCAGGATCGCGTCGTTCCGCGGAAGGGCGGCCGCCAGCGGGTAGTGCTGGTGGTACGCGAACAGCATCGCGCCGATCAGCAGGAACAGCGTGAACTGCGCGAAGACGATGAACCCGCTCAGCACGAGCCCGCGCGAGGCGGACTTCGGCGAGTCGGCAGACAGCAGCCGCTGCACGAGGAACTGATCGGTGCCGTGCGTCGCCAGGGTGAGCGTCACTCCCCCGATGAGGCCGGCCCACACCGTGTACACCTTCGTCGGGTCGAGCGTGAGATCCAGTACGACGAACTTGCCGGCCGCGGTCCCGAGGCTCACGACCTCGCTCCAGCCTCCCGGGATCTGCCGCAGCAGCGCGACGAACACGACCAGCGCGCCGGCGATGTAGATGAACATCTGCACCACGTCGGTCCAGATGACGGCGGCCGATCCGCCGCGGACGGTGTAGACGATCATCGCGGCGCCGAGGACGACGACCGTCCACGCCACCGGGACGCCGGTCACGATCGAAATGACGAGCGCGGTCGCGAACAGGCGGATGCCGTCGGCCAGCGAGCGCGTGACGAGGAACAGCCCCGCGGCGACCGTGCCCACCGACGGGCCGAATCGCTGCTGCAGGAGCTGGTACGAGGTCACGAGGGCGCCGCCGAAGTAGCGCGGCAGGAAGACGATGCTGACGATGATCCGCCCGATCACGTAGCCGGCGGCGAGCTGGAGGAACGTCCAGTTGCCGGCGTACGCGGATGCGGGCACGCCGATGAACGTGAGCGTGCTCGTTTCGGTCGCGACGATGGTGAAGCAGATCCCCCACCACGGGATCGAGTTGTCGGTCAGGAAGTAGTTCCTGGTGGTCTTCTGGAACCGCGCGAAGTAGGAGCCGAACGCGGTGATGGCGACGAGATAGGCGGCGACGACCGCGTAGTCGAGAGCGTTCATGCGCGGGCGATTATGCCACGCGACCTATAATCACAACGTGCCGACCGATCCCGAGTACAAGAAGATGATGACGTGGGTCGCGATCGCCCTCGCCGGGACGGTGATCGCGGCCCTCGTCATCGTGGAGATCGTGCTGCGGAAGTACGGCTCGTAGTCGCCGGACCTGACGGTCCGGCCTACGACACACGGAGGCCGGGTCTTCAGACCAGGCGCATTTCAGACCCGGCTCACTGAGCGGGCAGCAGCGTGACTACCGTTGTCCGGTCGGTCGGGAAGTACTTGTTGAACGCGTCCTTCACCGACGCGAGGGTCAGCGAGTTGATGCGATCGACGCGCGTGGCGATGATCGCCGGATCCTGCTGATAGAGGGTGACGGCCTTGAAGCGCGCCAGCCAGTAGGCGTTGGTCTTGAGCGACGTCTCGTAGGAGCGGCGCGCCGTCTCCTTCACCTTGTTCAGCTGATCCTCGGTCGGCCCGTCCTTCTTGAATTTCGCGACCTCGTCCATCACGCGCGCCGTCATCTTGCCGATGTTCTCCGGAGCGGCCCCGAAGCTGACCTCGACGTGCCCGCCTCCCTTCTGCGGCGGGGCCTGCGAGAGGCCGACCGACACGGTATAGGTCTGGCCGAGCTCTTCGCGCAGGATGTCGCGCAGCGCCAGCTCCAGGATGTCGGTGGCGGCGAGCGCGCGCTCCTGCTCCATCGGCTCGTTGGCGGCCGGCTCGGCGTAGAAGCTGATCACGGTCTCGCCCTTCGGCTCGCTGCCCTTCTTGACCGTCGCCTCCTTCGTCGTCCCCGGAAAGGTCAGGCCGATGTCCTTGTAGGTCGATGCGGCCGATCCGGCGGACGGCAGGCCGCCGACGTACCGCTGCAGCAGCGGCAGCGCCTCGTCCACCTTGAAGGCGCCGACCATGTAGAACGTGAAGTCGGCCGCGTTGGTGAAGCGATCCTTGTAGAAACGCACCATCTTCGATCGATCCAGGGTGGCGATCCGATCGACGGTGAGCGGCTTCGACGTGTAGTGCCCCGAGGTGTTCACCTCTTCCAGCTTGTCGCTGAACACCGCCTCCGGACTGTCGAGCCGGTTGACGACGGCGGCGGTGAGCTGCCGCTTCATCAGCTCGAACGCCTCCGGATCGTCGCCGGGCGTCGTGAACCGGGCGTAGAGGAGCTGCAGCGCCGTCTCGAGCTGCGCCGGCGCGGCCGATCCCTCGAACCCGTGCGTCGAGAGCGACGCGAACGGCGACGCGCTGGCGATCTTCCCCGCGAGCTGCTTCTGCAGATCGACCGCCTTCATGCCGGCGGCGCCGGAGATGCTCACGAAGCTCGTCGCGAACTGCGCTTCGACGAAATCGGCCGGCGGCGCGATCGAGAGACCGCCCTTCGCCTGCAGGGAGAAGAGGACCTGATCGTTCTTGAAGTCGGTCGGCTTCAGCCAGGCTTCCACGCCGTTGGCGAACCTGACGATCGTCAGGCCGACGGCCTCGACCGATCGCCGGGAGGCGATCGCCGCGGGCTCGGGCTTGCGCTCGACGAGCTCCTTCGTGGTCGTCGTGTCGGTCCACGCCGTCACGTCCGTCGACGCGGCCGAGGCGAGCGCGGCCTTCAGGTCGGCCTCGGTCGGGACCTTGATGCCGGGCTTCTGCGGCGAGGTCGCGAGAATGACGCGGCCGTCTTCCGAGAGCAGCGTCTTCGCCAGCACCGACACTTCCTGCAGCGTGATGGTCGGGATGAGCTGCTGCACGAGCTTGTACTCGTACTCGATGCCCGGGGTCGGCTCGTCCTCGAGGAAGTAGTTGAGGTATTCCTGCGCGAACGATCCGCTCTCGGTCTTGTCGCGCTCGGTGTAGGCGCGCTCGTAGAAGGCGAGCATCCACTTGCGCGTGCGCTCCAGCTCGCTCGCGCCGAACCCGAACTCGCGCGCGCGCTTGGCCTCGACCGCGACGGCCTGCAGCCCTTCCGCGATCTTGCCGTCTTCCACGCCGGCGCCGAGCGAGACCGTCTCGACGTCCTTGCTGAGCGGGCCGGAGCCCGTGCCGGCGCCGAGGAACTTCGCGTCGGCCCTCCGCCGGATCTCGTCGAAGCGGTCGTTGAGCATCTGCTCGAAGAACTGCTCCACCAGCGCGCGGCGGTAGTCGGCCACCAGCGTCTCTCCCCGGCGCGGCTGCTTGCGCAGCAGCGTGACCGACGACTGCGTCACCTCGGGATCGCTCACGATGCTCACCAGCGTCTCTTCGTGGAGCGGGACGGTGACCTTGCGCTCGGGCGCCTCCGCGGTCCGGGGCTTGATGCCGGTGAAGGCGGCCTTGATCATCTCCTCGAGCTTCTGCGGATCCATGTCGCCGACCGCGACGATGGCCATGCGGTCGGGACGGTAGAAGGTGTCGTAGAAGGCCTTCAGCCGCGCCGGCGGGAACGTCCGGAGGACCTCGGGCTTGCCGATCGGCAGCCGCTCCGCGTACTTCGAGTGATAGAAGAGGATGGGAATCTGCTTGTCGCGGATGCGCGATCCGGCGCCGAGGCCGCCGCGCCACTCCTCGATGACGACCCCGCGCTCCTTGTCGATCTCCTTCGGATCGAGCGTCAGGCCGCCGGCGAAGTCGGCGAACGCGGTGAATCCCTTCGTGACGATCTCCGGCTTGTCCGACGGCAGGTCGAGCATGTAGATGGTGTCCTCGAAGCCCGTCTGCGCGTTGACGTGCGGTCCGAGGCGCGCGCCGGTCGACTCGAAGTACGAGATGAGCTCACCCGGCTTGAAGTGCTCGCTGCCGTTGAACGCCATGTGCTCGAGCAGGTGCGCGAGCCCCTGCTGGTCGTCGGCCTCATCGAGCGATCCGGTCTTGACGGCGAGCCGGAGCAGCACGCGGTTGGCCGGACGCGCGTTCTTCCGGATGAAGTACTTGAGCCCGTTCGGCAGCGTGCCGGCGCGAACGGCCGGGTCGAACGGAATCCTGTCCTGCAGCGCCTGCCGCGCCGCCACCGGCGCGAGGAGTACGGTGATGAGCGCTGTGATGAGAGCGAGCCGGTTTCGCAGGGAGTGCATTCCCCGACTCTACACCGAAGCGCGGCGCCGTTCACCGGTACCGCGACAACTCGATCCGCGCCTGCCACAGCATGTTCGCCTTCTCGTCGGTCACCGTGAGCATCGGCGCTTCCGCCTTCTCGAGCTCGGCCCGCTCGAACGTGCCCTCGAGCCGCACGCCGACGAACGCCGTCCCTTGCCCGAGGCCGGGCGGATAGATCGGATCGCGCTTCACCGTCGTGGCGGCGAGCGGTTTGGTGTAGGGACCGGTCGAGACGTACATCTCGTACGCGGGAGGGGCCGGATAGACGTGCAGCGGACTCAGGCGGACCTCGGCCAGGAAGGTGACCTTCCCGTCGAAGGGGGCGATCGCCTTCGTGAGATCGCGCTCGGTCATCCCGAAATCGCCGATGTTGTACTTGTCGCGCGCCATCAGCACCGCGCGGCGGAACTGGGTGACGACTTCCGCGCGATCGATCATGCCGCTCGGCGGCAGCTCGTAGCCGCGATTGAACGCGTCGAACAGCGCGTCGTCGCGCGTGCGGCCGAGATCGAGCGCCTGCCGCGCGGGCGTCGCCTGCGCCAGCGCCAGAACGATCAAGAGAGCGGCACGCATGCGGGGCACCTCCGTCCTCGACTAGGATTACTCGATGTCTGAGACAGTGCAACCCGTCACCAGCGGCAATCTTCCTTCCCCCGTCGGCCCCTACTCCCCCGGCGTCGTCGTCGGCAACCTCGTCTTCGTGTCGGGGCAGGCGGGCCGCGAGCCGGGGACCGGCCGGCTGGCGCCCGACGTCGAATCGCAGACCGAGCAGGTCCTCAAGAACATCGCCACGATTCTCGAGGCCGCCGGGTCGGGGATGCAGCACGTCGTCCGCTGCGGCGTGTTCCTCGTGGACATGAAGGAATTCCCCAAGATGAACGAGGTGTACGCCCGTGCCTTCGGATCGCACCGGCCGGCGCGGACGACGGTCGAGGTCTCGGGGCTGCCGGGCGACGGGCTGAAGGTGGAAATCGACGCGATTGCGGTGGTGCCCGGCAGGTGAGGATCATCGACGAGGACGCGCTCCGGGCAGCCGTGACGCCGCGGGACGCCATCGACGCGATCCGCGCGGCGTTCCGCGCCGACGGCGAGGGCCGCGCGCACGTGCCCGCCGTGATCAACCTCGAGATCCGGAAGCATCGCGGCGAGTTCCACGTCAAGACGGCGCACATCGAAGGGGTGCCTCACGTCGCGGTCAAGATCGCGAGCGGCTTCTTCGACAATCCGGCGAAGGGGCTTCCGAGCGGATCGGGATTGATCGCGGTCTTCAGCGTCGAGACCGGACTCCTCGAAGCGCTGCTGCTCGACAACGGCTTCCTGACCGACATCCGCACGGGCGCGGCCGGCGCGATCGCGGCCGACTACCTCGCGCGCGCCACCATCGACACGGTCGGCGTGCTCGGATCCGGCATCCAGGCGCGCCACCAGATCCGCTGCCTGCGCGAGGTCCGCGCGTTCTCGCGCGTCATCGCGTGGAGTCCGAACAAGACGCACCTCGAGCGCTATTGCCGCGACATGCGCGCGGAGGACGTCGAGGCGAGCGCGGCGCCGGATCCCGAGTCGGTCTGCAGGGCCGCCGACGTGCTCGTCACCGCGACCCCCTCGCGCGCGCCGCTCGTCCGCGCCGAATGGCTGCGGCCGGGCCAGCACGTGACGGCGGTCGGCGCCGACGCGCCCGGCAAGCAGGAGCTCGACCCCGCGTGCTTCGGGCGCGCCGATCTGGTCGTGGTCGATCGCCTGACGCAGTGCTCCGCGTTCGGCGAGCTCCGACACGCGCTCGACGCCGGGGTGATGCGCGCCGACCGCGTCCGCGCCGACCTCGGCGAGATTGCCGCCGGCCTCATGCCCGGCCGCGCGCGTCCCGACCAGATCACGATTGCGGATCTGACCGGGGTCGGATTCCAGGACACCGCCATCGCGAGCCTGGCGCTCGCCCGGCTGGCGTAGTGCCCCGCTTCAAGCTGCTGATCGAATACAACGGCGGCCGCTACAGCGGCTGGCAGATCCAGAAGAACGCGAAGACGGTGGCGGGCGAGATCGAGCGGGCGGTGCGCGAGGCGACGCGGCGCCACGAGCTCGAGCTGTACGGCGCCGGGCGGACCGATGCGGGCGTCCACGCGGCCGGGCAGGTGGCGCATCTGGAGCTCTACACGGACCTGCCGCCGGCCGCGTTGCGCGCGCGGATCAACGACGCACTGCCCTCCGACATCTACATCCGCGCGATCGAGAAGGTCCCCCACCGCTTTCACGCGCGCCACGACGCGCGCCAGCGGAGCTACGTCTACCAGATCTCGCGGCGCAAGACGGCCTTCCTGAAGCCGTTCGTGTGGTGGATCAAGGAGCCGCTGGACGCCGGCGCGATGCGCGACGCCGCGGCGGCGTTCGTCGGCATGCGCGACTTCGCGTCGTTCAGCGCCGACGAGCCCGGCGAGAAGTCGACGAAGGTGCTCGTCGATCGGATCGAGATCGCCGAGCACGGCGATCTGCTGCTCGTCCGGATCGCCGGGTCGCACTTCCTCTGGCGCATGGTGCGGCGGATCGTCGGCGTCCTCGCGGCGGTCGGCCGCGGCGAGATCTCCGCCGGGCAGGCCGCGGCCTATCTCCAGGAACGATCCGACGTCCCCGCGACGTTGACCGCGCCGGCGAGCGGACTGTTTCTCGAGGCCGTGTTCTACGGCAGTGACGGCGGGCCCGGTCCGCTCACGCCGCTGCCGGGCGTGCCGCGGAGCGGATGAACCGGCGGCGCCCCGCGGCGCACGACAATCGAGCTACCCCTTGACGAGCGGCACGAAGCGGACGGGCAGCGTGGCCAGCAGATCGAGCCGCTCGCCGTGCCGCTGCAGCACGCGCAGCTCCTGGTGCCACACGCCCACGGGAATCACGAGGATGCCGGTGTCGGTGAGCTGCTCGACGAGCGCGGGCGGCACCGATTCGGCCGCCGCGGCGACGAGGATGCGATCGTACGGCGCGTGCGCCGCCCACCCGAGGTGACCGTCGCCCGTCCTGATGTGCACGTTCGAATAGCCGAGCGAGGAGAGCGTGTCCCGCGCCCGCGCCGCCAGCTCGCCGATCACCTCGATCGAGTACACCTCGCGCGCCAGCTCCGCCAGGACGGCCGTCTGGTACCCGCAGCCCGTGCCCACCTCGAGCACGCGGTGCGACGGCTCGACGCGCAGCGATGCGGTCATGAACGCGACGATGTAGGGCTGCGAGATGGTCTGCCCGAACCCGATCGGAACGGGATGATCGTCGTACGCCTCGTGGCGCTCCGCGTCGGGAATGAAGACGTCGCGTGGAATGCGTGCCAGCGCCGAGAGGACGGCCGGATCGCGGACGTCACGGCCGCGAATCTGCTCGGCAACCATGCGTTCGCGCGCGGCAGCAGTGTCGCCCGTCATCCTCGCGGGATCTTACCGCGCCGAGGCCCACTCTTCTCGAGCCCCGCTCTGCTTCTGTCGTCCGCCTCAGGCGGAACTTCGCGGCGCGGCAATTCCGCCTGAAGGCGGAAGCTACAGGATTCCGGAAGGCGAATCTAGCGGATGATGCGGACGTTCGTCGGCGCGGTCGGCGGCACCGGCTTCCAGCCGAGCTTCACGACTTCGAAGTCGCCGGCGGTCAGCGCGTGGAAGGCGGGGTTCAGGACCGAGTTGTTCCACCGCGAATCCATCGTCCCCGTGACGTACATGTCGGTGCCGTTGTCGGCGACGATCAGACCGTAGCGCTGCATGGCGCGGAAGACGCGCTGCATCTGCGCGGGGAACGACGACAGGTTCTTCGACGCCTTGAGCCGCAGCCGCGCGCCCATCGGCAGCGCGCCGCCGGCCGATCCGGCCGTGTGCGAGGCGGGCCACACGTAGCCGTTCGTGTCGCGGACCGTGACGCGGAACGCGTGCGTGATCTCGGCGGTGCCGTACGCTTCGTCGTACCGCACGAGGCCGGGAAAGATCGCCAGGCCCGCCGCGTCCGCCGACGTCCACGTCTCCGGGCGCCGGTTGTTCGTCTTCATGTCGAAGATCGCGCCGCAGTTGGCCTGCCATCGGCTCAGCATGGTGTTCCACCGCGTCGCCCCGGTCTCGTACAGCAGCCAGTTGTCGCGGTCGATGATCAGCATGTGCCGATCGCCGCTCGTCCCGCCGCCCGGGACGGCGCCTTCGATGTAGTTGGCCTGCGTCTTCGCTTCCTCGGGAATCGGATAGCCGAGCGGCCGGCCCGGCGCGCCTTCGTCGCTCTCGTCGCCGTACGCCGTCCACGTCGGCCGCACGAGCGCCTGATCGCTGCTGACGATGACGTAGGGAATGCCGTACGGCGAAGGACCGAAGTCAGGATGCATCTGCTTGGTCGCGCCGATCCACGTGATGAACGTGGCTGAATTGGGATCGAGGGGCGCCTGGCTGATGTCCAGGTTCCACCAGTTGTTCGGAGGGAACACCTGGCGGCCGCCGAGTGAGCCGCCGAGCTCGGGCGGCGCCGCGGCCGCGGCGACGAGCAGGGTCGTCGAGAGCGTCAGAGCGCCTGTGAGCACGAGTGAACGGACGGACACATCCAGCCGTCTATCAGGATCCGTGCCGCCGCTAACTCGTTGATCGCTCAGGGCCCAGCGCGACGGCGGCGAGACGACTCCCGACGCCGACCGACGAAGTTGTCATTAAAGTCGCCGCTGAGTCCGGCCGACACACTGGTCGGCTTCATGCCACTTCGGGACTTCAGGTATCACCTGCTCTCCAT
>Ga0075364_10001241_pt1 | contig 13684 bp, 10 predicted proteins | sample EndMetdeltDD1764_FD_71517 | JGI IMG/M metagenome (GOLD analysis project Ga0075364, IMG submission 71517) | Populus endosphere microbial communities from Tennessee, USA - Endosphere MetaG P. deltoides DD176-4 | ecosystem: Host-associated > Plants > Roots > Endosphere | place: USA: Tennessee... | reverse complement strand
CAACGGAGCTTCCGAACCCGGCTGATCAACACGCGCCGCCGACGTCTGCGCCAGCGACTGGAGCTGATTCACGAGCAGCGACGCCTGGGCCGACAGCTCGTCACCGCTGCCGGAGATCCGAAGAAAGGCGTCCGGACTTCCGGCCCTTTCGACGGTCAGACCGGCGGCGTCCCCCCCCTCGACGACGACCGCACGCGTCAATTGCTCCGACGGCGGCGGTACCGCTCCTCGCGGCAGGTCGACGACCGAGATCACCACCGGTTGTGGGCTGTACACCCGCGCCAACGTTGCGACCAGCGTCAACGCCGCTTGCTGTTCTGCGGCGTCGGCATTGGCCGGCGTATAGATCGTGACCCTTTCCAGCACCGGTGGAAAGAAATTGGCGATCGCGGATGGCGGCGATTCGGAACCGGTGAACACGGTCGCGAGGTCGCTGAGAGTCACCTGTTGCAGAGGGCCGCAGAACTCGCCTGCGCGGTCCCGCGTACGCGCGTTGAACGAGAGGTCGACCTTCGACGATCGAAGCCGGGCCGCCGCGATGTCGATGTCGAAAGGCGTCACCGCTTGCGCGGAGGCCGACGGAGGCAGGTCGACCGCACCGAGAAACCTTCCGTCGCCGTCGCTGATCTCCAGGAAGCCGGCATCGATGTTCATCGGCGCGTGGATCACGCCCTGCAACCGAGACGGGATGAGTCCGGGGGGTACCGGGATCGTGTAACTCGTGCTGGTGTCGGCGCCGAGAAACACTTCCGGTTTCAATCCGAGCGCGGTCCAGTCCAATCTCACGGTCGCGGCGGCCGGCGGCGGATCGGCACCGTCATCGGGTTGCGCGTATGCCATGCCGGCCGGTGCTATCGCGACGATCGACGACAGTAGGAGTAGTAGTGCCGAAATCAGCGCACGCGCCGCCCTGCTGCGACCCACGACAGCTGCGACAGGGTGCACGGCTCAACCCCCCCAATTGTTCGAGCTTCGTAATCCCAACAGTGGTTGGACTATACCGGCGGACTTCGGCAGTGGATGCGTTATTGGTGGCCCTGAGAAGCCATCTCGGAGTTAGCCAAGGTTCTATGATTATCGCCGCGAAGGTGATTCATTCTGGGATAGCGTGTTACGACTTGCGCGCTCGCCGATGAGCTGACGCGCGAGGGGTGGACGAGGGGGGTATCAGCCGTGAAGGGTCGCATTTGACTGTTCAAGAGTTCGCAAAGATTCTGCGTGCCCGGTGGAAGTTAATCTGCGGCACAATTGCCATCGTTGTATTGGCGGCGGTCGGATACTCGCTTCTCGCAATTCCGCAATATCAGGCCTCCGTGCGACTCTTCGTTTCCACCCCGTCTGACGGTACGAACACCCAGACGTACGACGGTGGTCTCTTCGCGGAACGCCGCGTGCTCTCCTACACCGAGTTGCTCACCGGTGACATCGCGGCGCAGCGGACCATCGACAAACTCGGCCTAGACATGACGCCGAAAGAACTTCGGGAAAACATCGAAGCCACCGTGCCGGCGGAAACCGTGCTGATCGATGTGACGGTGACAGATTCCTCGCCGACGCGCGCACGCGACATCGCCAACACCCTGGCTGACGAGTTCGTCGTCATGGCGGCGGGGTTGGAGACCCCGGAATTGGGGCAGCCACCCAATGCGCGGGTCGTGGTACAGCAGCGGGCGGAGTTACCAACCAGCCCGGTGAGTTCGAAGTCGAAACGGCTGCTGGCGATCGCCGCCGTGATGGGTGCCCTTTTGGGCGTCGTCATTGCTGTCATCCGTGACCGGATGGATGATTCGGTCAAGAGTTCAGACGCTTTGGAAACGGCCACCGGAGTTGGCTTACTCGCCGATGTACCGTTCGACGAACAACGCAGAACGAAACCGCTCGTATTGTTCGACAGTGATCGCTCGGCATTCGCCAACGCCTTTCGCGAGCTGCGGATCAATCTGCGATTTCTGCAGATCGCCGAGGGGCCACGGGTTCTGCTCGTCACGAGCGCCGTTCCCGCCGAAGGTAAGACCATGACCGCGGTCAACTTGTCGCTCGCGTTGGCCGAAGCCGGCCACGACGTCGTGATCGTCGATGGTGACCTGCGGCGCCCAGGGGTCGCCGCCAGTTTCGGGCTTGCCGGGGGTACTGGTTTCAGCGACGTGCTGGGCGGAGCCGCCTCTCTTCGAGAGTCGTTGCAAGCGACCGGCTTTGCCCACCTGACAGCGCTCGCATCCGGCGCGGCCCCCGGTAATCCGACTGAGCTCCTCGAATCGCGGGCGGCCAAGGATGCCCTGGGCGAACTGGGCTCACAATTCGACTATGTGATCGTCGATACGCCGTCTCTACTGGTCAAGGATGCCGCCATTCTGGCGGCGAGCGCTCAGGGCGTGCTGATCGTCGCGCGGTCGGGAAAGACCCGACGTAAGCAGCTGGCCGACGCGGTTCACACACTCACGCGAGCCGGGGCTCCGTTGCTCGGCTCGGTGTTGACGATGACGCGTGCGAAGAAGCGGTCCAAGGGCGAGGACTACTACGCCACCACGAACCCCGCGCAGGACGGGCAAACGCGCCGTCGTACGCACAAGAAGTGACCGGGCCGGCACAACCATGGACAGCTTCGGACCGCGCGATGGAACCGCCGTCACGTTCGTAGCCTCGGCTCCGAGGCACGCTGGTGCGGGCGCTGCTACGACGACGGGTACCCCGCGGTCATTCGGTACGTTCGTGGCAGCGCTTCCGCGCGTGTTCTCTTCGAAGACAATAGATTTCCGGCGTCACGACATCGCATTCGCATTGCTGATCATCACGGCCATCGCACTCGTGGTCGTGCCCGACTTGATCACGTATCTGACCGTCGAACACGAACCGATCGTGCCGCCGGGGGAGGCGACCACGTCAGCGGATCTCCCGATCGCCCAGCTTGCCAGCCTGGGCGGGTCGGCCCTGCTACTCGGGCTGAGCGCCGCGGTCGTCCTCATGCGCGGCTACCCCAACCGTGACATCACCGGTGTCCTCATACTGCTCGTCGCGGTGAATCTGCCCTACCTCGTGAGCCCGAAACTCCCTCCGGTGGCGGATTTCCCAAAAATCGTTCTCGCCAATGTCTTCGTACTTGCCCTGTGGAGAGTCGGGGCGCCGATCGTCGGGCTGAAATGGTTACCGCTGACGGTCGCCGCGATCGCGGTCTACTCGCTCATCGGCGGCCTGGTCATTCCGGGATATGCGATGTACAACACCGCATCCGAGAAGGCGATCATCCCGGGCTGGGAGTTGGCGGGTCCGTTCGGTCACGCGAACGTCCTCGGAATGTACTGCGCGCTGGCCTTTGCGCTCACGCCGCTCATCACCGATCGGCGGTGGCGGCTTCTCGTCGGATGGCTTCTGTTCGTGACGGTGGTGGCCTCCGCGTCGCGGACGGCGCTGATTGCGGCAGGCCTGGTCGTCCTGTGGTGGCTCATCTGCTGGTTCAAATCGTTCATCTCAATCCGGCTTGCGGGCACGGCTCTCGTCAGTGTCAGCGCGACCGCCATGTTCGTGATTCCGTTCGTACACTGGGACCCAACGGCTTTCACCGAGCGCGCGCACGTCTGGGCCGAAAGTCTGCGAGTCTGGCACAACTCGCCCGTGGTCGGCATGGGCGTCAACTGGTTCCTCGACGACGCACAAGCGGTGGGAAACATCGCCAAGTGGGCGTTTGTGGGTACAGGGCACAACATGGTCGTGGACACCCTGGTGAAGTCCGGTCTCGTCGGGATCGCCGTACTGATTCCTCTTCTCCTGGCAGCAGTGGGGGCCACTCGTGCGTTGCGCGTAACCAGCCAGCAGATCGCCTGTTTCGGATTTCTGGCGGCCTTCTTCGTGGCCGCGACGACAGAGGCCGTCTGGGCGCTGTTGCCGAATCTGCAACTGTTCCCGATCAGCGGCCTCGTTTTCGCGGTGCTGATCTTGTCCCGGCGTGACGACGATGTCGTGGACGACTCGCTGTGAGCCCCGAGAACGCGGTGAGTGTCGTCATCCCGACGATCGGTCGACCCAGTCTGCGGACGGCCGTCGAGTCCGCGCTGGGGCAGACGTTCCCGCCCGTGGAGGTTGTCGTCGTGGTGGACGCGGACTGTGAACCCGATCTGCCCACATCGTCTGCGATCCGAATGCTGCGGACCTCAGGCGGCGTCGGGCCGAGCCTGGCGAAGCATCTCGGTATCGAAGCCGCAAGCGGCAATATCATTGCGCTGCTTGATGATGACGACGTATGGCGGCCGGACAAACTCGAGAAGCAACTGGGTGCCGCACCGCCGGGGGACCAATGGGTCTTGGCATCGCGCTTCTCCGTTCACATCGATGGACGCGAACCGATCGTCGGACCGCGCACCCTGATCGGACGCAGCGAGCCGGTCGCCCCGTACCTGTTCGAATTCCGTGAGCGGCAGGCGTTCAACATGGTTCAGACCTCGACCCTGGTGTTTCCGAGGTCGCTGGCCGAGGCGGTGCCGATGTCGGTGGCCGCCGGGTCGATCCACGACGACCCGAAATGGCTGATCGAGGTGCGGCGTGCCTATCCGGATCTGCCCATCGTCCAACTCGCCGAGCCGCTCGTCGACATCATGTGGACAGCGGCGTCGTTGTCGAGGTCGGGGGTCGACCGGAGTCAGACGCTGATCGATTGGGGAATAGCCGAACTCAGCGGCGAGTCAAAGAGAGTGATGGGGGACTACCTGCTGACCTCACCGGTCGGGTCCGCACTCGGAGCGGGTTCGCCCGGCGGTATCGTCCGGTCGGTCGTCGCGGCTGTGCGGCACGGACGGCCAGGCCGACTTGCCTGGGCGAGCGTGGCGAAATCGATGTTGCGCGTCAGCGCGGGGCGAGCGAGAGCTGTCGTTTCTCGCGCACCCCGCTCTGCTGAGAAGCGCTGAACCGTTCGGCTCATGGCGTCGTTTCTCCGCAATACGATTCTCGGCTTCGGTTCCGGCGCCGCGGTGGCCCTCGCCGGCTTCATCGGCAACGCGATCACGGCTCGGCTGCTCGGACCAGATCAGCTGGGCATTTTCGCCTACGTCGTCTTTTGCGTCACGATCGCGTCCATCGTGGCGAGCTTGGGCATTGGCGTGGTCCAGCAGCGATTCATTCCGAACCTGCGCGCCGAGGGCAAAGACGATGAGGCCGACGGCCTTACCGGTGCGCTCACCAGGCTGTCGATGCTGGCCGCGGTAGTCGGAGGCATCGCGCTGTTCGCTTTTCTGTATTGGCCGGGACGGGATGCCACGACGATGCCGTCGCAGACGACGCAAATGGTCGTGTTCGTCCTCGCTCTGGTGTGGTTTCTCTTTTGGCGAGCTGCCGAGGTCTACCAATTCTATTTGAGAGGAGAGCAGCGCTTCGGTGAGCTCGCGCGCATCTCGGCGGTCTCGGCTCTGCTCAAACTCGCGGTGATTGCAGTGGGTGCCTGGCTTTTCGGCATTCCGGGTGCGCTGGCCGGCTTCATCGCCGGGAACCTTCTCCCGGCCGTCCGAATCGCCCGGCTACTACGCATGCGGCCGTTTATCGGACACGTGCTGCGTGGCGAAGTCGTGAGGTTCGCGCTGGCGAGCTGGGCGACCGGCGTGTTGGGCGCACTGGTGTTCGGCCGAACCGAGATTCTGTTCCTCGAGCACTACACCGGACTCGGGGCGGTGGGTTTCTTCACGGCCGCGGTGACGGTGGCCGAGATGGCGGTTCAGCTTCCGCCCCTTCTGCTTTCCGCTCTTCTCCCGAGATTCAGTGAACAACATGGCCTCGGCGCCCAGGACGACATGCAGCGCCTGTACCGGACGATGACCGCGCTCATCGCGATGCTGATCGTCCCGCTCTGCCTGGGGCTCGCGGCGATCGCACCGGTGCTCGTTCCGCTGCTCTTCGGCTCTGAGTTCCACGACTCGATTCCCGTGGCCTCCGTGCTGCTGATCGCGGCCGCGATCAGCAGCCTCGGCGTCACCACGTTCTATCTCCTGCAGAGCGTCGGCAAGACTGGCTTCTTGCTCCTGTCCAACGGTCTCGGCCTGGTCGGGACCATTGTGTTGGGGTTCATCCTGGTGCCGCGGTTTGGGCTGATAGGTGCTGCCTGGTCACGGGGAGCGGTCCAGGTGTCGGTCGTGCTCATCGAAACCTGGTATGTGACAAGAAAGTTGCAGATCTATCCGCCGTACCGGGCGCTGGGCGCGATAGCCGTTGCCTCGGTAGCGCAGGGCGCCGTCGCCTACTTCGTCTGCATGGAGTTAGGCGGCATGGTGGCGCTGCTGATTGCCATACCGGCGGCGATCATCACGTATCTGGTCGCATTGCGGATACTGTCGGTGACTCGCATCATCGACCCGGGGCTGCGTGACCGGCTCATCACCAAGGCGCCACAACGGTTGCGGCCGGTGATATCCCGGATCTTCTAGTCGTCCTCACCCCGATGTCAGGTCCATCAGCGCATCCGCGGCGGGTTTGGGAGTGAGATCGTGGCGGAGCACGCCGAAGTTCTGCTCGACGTCGGCGGTATCCGTTCCGCCGTCCGTCAATTCGTAGTAGATCAATGGTCCTGCCCAGTCCCATTGCTGGACCTGCCTGCGTGCCTGAAGCAGGGTCGTGGCTTGCGCGTCGTCGGATACCGCATACGGCCCGGTTCCTGTCGGTGCGCCGAATTCGGTGATCCAGATCTTCTTTCCGCCGTCGCCGTGACGTTCCATGACTTCCCGCAGGGCGGGGAGGTCCTTGAATCCGCCTGCGGCGCGCTGGGGTGTGTTCATCGGAAGCGCGGGAAATGTATACGGATGGACGGCGATACCGTCGGCGAGCCGTACGGCGCCATTGCGGTACAGCTGTTCGAGATATTCGGTAGGTGCGATCTCGGCGTCTGGCACATGGAACTTCGGAGCCAGGCCTCCGATGAGAATCGTGGCTCGTTGATCGACTTCGCGTATCGCTTCTGCGGCGACCCAGAACAGCGTTCCGTACTCGTTGACGTCGGGACGGGGCGGCCAGAACTTGCTGGTGTTGGGTTCGTTCCAGACCTCCCAGGTATGCACACCGCGGGATGCGTAGCGTTCGGTGACGACCCGCGCGAAACTCGCCCATTCCGACAGTTGCTCCGGGCGGGACTGGCGGTCCGACGGTGAACGACCCGGGGCGGACGGACGTGTCCATTCCGGGGTGGACGAGAGCACTCCAAGCACCTTCATGCCATGGTCGGCCGCCTCGGCGACGATTGCATCGGGATAGTCCCAATTGAACTGGCCGCGTTCACTTTCGGCGATCGACCAGTCGAAGTCCACCCGCACCCAGGTCACGTTCATGGCGGCCATCAGGTCGAATTGCCGCTCGATCGCGGCCGCGTCGGCACCCCTGGAGTGCACCGTCATGCCGATCTCCACAGGTGCGCCAGGCGCTTGGCACGACAACGGAACGCACGCGATCAGCACCAGCGACAGCAGGCGCAGCACGAGTGCGCGCCTGCGGGTCATCGCAGAATCGCCTGATGGTCGGCCTTGCGGGTGAAAGGCCTTCCCAGCAGCCCTTCGGAGCGGCCGACAAGCAGAGCGAACGCCTCCCGAAGACCGAATTTCGTCGGGTTGCGAATGGGCATCAGGGTCGCACCCGCCAAGTGAGCGGCCTTGTACCAAAGCGGGTAGTTCCAGGTTCGGAGCACGTAACCGTGACCGCGTCCATAGTTCCGTTGTTTGCGGCGGCGTTCGGGCGGCGGAAGGTGGGCGAACTCGGTTTGCGCGTGAACGTAGATGTCGCCGTCCCACTCGATCGAGAACCCGTCGAGCGCGGACATTCGAAGTAGTAGATCCGGGCCTTCAGCGGACTGCCACGGAGAATCGGCGCCCGAGCCCAGAGCCGGATTGAATCCTCCGGCCGCGATGAACTGATCGCGGCTGAAGAAGGTCGCCGGCTCGATCGCTCCCCACACGGTCCGCCGGGTCAATTCCGTGCCCGCGGCCGGGAGTGGATGTCGCGGTCCTTCCCTGTCGACCATCTGGACAGCGCACACGGTGATCGGGGCCACGAGATGGCGAGAAACGCGTTCCAGGAAGTCCGCGTCGACCCGGTTCGTGTCGTTGGGAAACCAGAGCCACTCGACCTCGTCGCCGAACAGTGCCGCGGCGGCGTTGCGGCCGTTCGAGATGCCGCGCGGGCTCACGACGGTTTGGATATCAAGGGTATCGGCGAAGTCTCGGGTCAGTGCCTCCAGGTCTGCAGACCGCGCGGGGTCATGGTGGGCGATCGCCACCGCCGCCGGCGGATGTGTTTGAGCGGCCAAGTCGCCGAGCAGTTTTCGTAGCTCGTCCCATCGGCCCACCGTGGTGATGGCGACACCGATGTCCGGCACGCTACGTCAGCCGTCCGTCAAGGGCTGGCAGGAACTCCGGATTCGCCCACGTCCGCTGCAAGGTCTCGTCCAGCTGGTGTGCCGGTTGCCAGCCGAAGACCTCACCGATCCGTGTGATGTCAGCACCGAGGAACGGGCGGTCCACGGCACGCATACGCGAGGGATCCTGGCGAACCTCGAAGTTCAGGCCAAGCACCGAGCGCATCCGGGCAAGGATCTCGTCCACCGAGTACTGCTGTCCGCTGCCGAGGTTGACGATCTCGCAGTCGACACCCTCGCGATTGGTGCCGAGCGCGGCCGCGGCGAAACCGCCGGCAGCGTCCAGGACATCGATGTAATCGCGTTTGGGCCAGGTGTTTCCGAGATTGATCGATTCCGGTCCTTCACGAAGCTGAGCGACGATCGCGGGCAGCAGGTGCGGATTTGTCTCGCCAGGGCCGATGACGTTGAAGAGCCGCATGATCGCGGCCTTGATGCCACGCTCGGCGGCGAAGATCTGCACATACTGTTCGCCCTGCAGTTTGGTGATGCCATAGATATCCGCGGGACCGAGCGCGGACTCGGACTCGCGGTGATCCGCTTCGTCCGGCTTGTAGACGGCTCCACTGCTCGCAAAGACGAACCGGGTCCCGGGCTGGCAACTCGCCAACAGATTGACCGTGCCGCTGACGTTGGTTGCCACGGCGTTCGACGGGTCGCTGTCGCATTCGGGGATGTAGTGAATCGCCGCCAAATGCACGATGACGTCAGGCTGGAAGTCCTCGACCACCGCTCGGGTGGCAGCCGCGTCACGGAGATCGACGCGCTGGAATCCGAAACCCGCGTCGTCACGGGTGAGCCAGTCCGGTGTGCCGTAGCGCAGTAGATCCGCGACCAGAACGTCGGCTTTCGCGCTGAGCATGGGAACGAGTTCCCTACCGACGAAGCCCGCACCACCCGTCACCATCACTCGCATGTGCGTCGTCCCCCCGTTTCAATGATCTCTTTCGCCCTCGTCTCGAGCGATTGAGCAACCCCTGACCAGTCCAATGATTGCGCACCGAGGAGCCCCGCTCGGGAAAACGTGTCCCATTGCTCCTGGGCGGTGAGGAGCGCGTCCGCGAAATCCGCGGTCTCGGTGCCGCACACCACGCCGGCGCCGTACTGGGCCACCACCTCTTTGGCGCCGTTCTCGGGGAACTTCGCCGTGACGACCGGCAGACCACTGGCCATCGCCTCGGCGATCACCCGCGGGAAGCCCTCACGCTGGCTCGGCATGCCCAACACGGCGGCACGCGAGAGTAGTTCGACCTTCTGGTCCTCGGTCACCGAACCCAGCACACGTATGCGCGATGCGACCGACGACCGCCGCGCGTGTTCCTCGATGTCCGCGCGCGCGGATCCGTCGCCGGCGATCACCAGTTCACCGGCGAATCCGCGCGCGGTGGCGAGTTCGAAGGCATCGATGAACAGCGGCAGGTTCTTATGGGGGAAGAGCCTTCCGACGTACAGTGCGCCTGATCGCACTTCGCGGTCCGCGGCTCGGTATTGGGTGACCACGATGCCGCTTGGCAGCACGGAGCACTCACGTCCCGACTGCTCGGTGATGGTCGTGGCGACGGCGTTGCTGATCGCGAAATTCGTAGCGGCCAGCCGTGGCAACCGTTTCTGCGCCGTTCCAACGATGCGATCATCACGGATCTCACACCAGTGAATCCCCGTACGTTCCCGCACATTTCGGGGTAGCGCGGGGACATGCAGCAGTGGCCACTGATTCAAGAGGTGAAAGTCGTAATGCTGCGGCACGACCTGGCGCCGTACCCAGGCGCTGTACTTCATGATGGCCGGCCAGTTCCTCCGCAGTGCGGGGATGGGCGGGTTGATGTAGCGGTTGGTGAGGGGATTGCGGCGGATGTGTACGCCATTGACCGTCACATCGGGGTCGAGCCCGGTGTCGTGGCCGATGCAGTAGACGTCGACCGAATGGCCCCGCTGCACCATGGCTTCCGCAAGCTCGGCAAAGAACACCTCTTGCCCACCGACGTGGGGAGGGTACAGCTCAGTGAGAAACGCGAACCGCATCGAGCCCCCTTAGCTGTCCCTGCCGGGTTCAGTGTGCCATTCGATCCGTGCCGAGTATCGGGGTTCGAGAGGGCGGTTTCTGCAGGTCAAGATCAATCGATCAGGCATCGCGGTCGCCGAGTTTCGTCAGTATCACCTCGGCGGCAGCGCCGGTCGAAATGTGTGTTTGGCGTTGATTCACGTGTGCCCAGCCCCTCGACGTCAGTTCGGCTCTCGCCTCGTCGTCGAGGCAGTAGGTGCGGATCAACTCGGCAAGTCCGGTGTGATCCTTCGGATCGAAGTAGTCGGCGCCGCTGCCGCAGGTCTCCCGCAACGACGGGATGTTCGAACTCAGGACCGCGGTGTGCGACGCCATGGCCTCCAGCGGGGGTAATCCGGCCCCCTCATTGAAGGACGGCATCACCAAGAGGTCTGCGCCTGCCACGAGTGCGCGCAGCTCACCGAATTCCAGACGTCCGAGCATGGCCACGCGATCTCCCAGCGCGGCCGCTTGTGCATGGATGCTCTCATCGAGCATTTTGACCGACGCACCACTTCCGGCGATGACAAGTCTCTGCGGAATCTCTTGTTGCACTTGTGTATACGCGTCCAGCAGAGCCGACAGATTCTTATGCCGTTTGACGTTGCCGAGGTACAAAACGTAACGGTCCTGCACCGGCGACAACCGAGGATCGACAGGTTCGAACCACGCCCCGCTCACCGGAATCGGCGTCACGACAAACCGTGCGGACCCCACGTACCTGGCCAGGGCGTCGGCGGCAGCCTGGGACGGGGTGAATATCGCGGCGGACCTTCGCGCGACGATCCCCAGCATCGTGCGTGCATACATCCGCCGCGCACGGCCGTTGCCGCTGATTCTTTCCGGCAGTAGGTGGTTGTCGTCGTGCACCGTGGTGAACGTCAGGATGCGGCGGTTGCCGGGGCGCAATAGCGTGAGCGGAAACGGATAGTGAGGTAACCAGATGGCCTTCGGCCGGGTTGCCCGTAGCGCACGATCCCATGCCCGCTGCTCGGCGACCGAGTACATCAGGGCGCCTGACGGCTCCGCGATGACGACTGTGGTGCCGTTGCCGACGGGAGGAACGTTGTCGCGATCCGCCAGGACTGCGAGGGTCCGGCCCTGCCGGGCGAAGGCCTCTTCGAGTCGCGGGATGTACACGCCGATGTAGGTGCCGATACCGCTCTGGTCGATGTGTCTGACATCGAACAACAGATCGACGGACCCGTCACCCCGCGCCGGCGTCATCGTGCCCCCCTTGGCCCTCGTCACCGTGGGTGTCGACGTTACCGCGAGGATGCGTCTTCAGGAGCCGAATCTGGCGGGCCTTCACGCCGCCGTCAAATACGTTGTGCGCCAGGAAGCCTGCAGACGCGCTAGTCGTCCTCGCCGTTCTTGTTATCACGCCATGCGCGCTCGAACGGCAGCCGCCACGCGTTGGGTGCGATCAGTTGGTGAATGGCGTTGGGGCCCCACGTGCCCTGCGGGTACGACTTCACCGACGGCGGGTCCTCGAGCAGCTTTTCCGAACGTTCCCACAGCGACTCGATGCCCTCGGCGGTGGTGAAGAGTGTGTGATCGCCGCGCATCGCGTCGAGGATGAGGCGCTCGTACGCCTCCAGGACGTCGCCGACCGTGTCGATCTCCTGCGTCGAGAACTGCATCGACAGCTTGTCCAGCTTCATGCCCGGCCCTGGCCGCTTGCCGTAGAACGACAGCGACACCTTGGAGTTGTCCGCCAGGTCGAAGGTCAGATGGTCAGGACCCTGCGCGCCGACTCCGGATCCTGGCGGGAACATCGATCGCGGTGCCTCCTTGAACGCGATCGAGATGATTCGGATGCCCTCGGCCATCCGCTTGCCCGTGCGCAGGTAGACCGGGACGCCCGCCCATCGCCAGTTGTCGATGCCCACCTTCATCGCGATGAACGTCTCCGTATCGGAATCCTTTGCAACACCTTCCAAATCGCGGTATCCAGCGAACTGACCGCGCACCACGTCGGAACACTTGATCGGGAGCATCGACCGGAACACCTTGTTCTTCTCTTCACTGATCGCACGCGGTTCAAGTGCGGTTGGCGGTTCCATCACGACGAACGCCATCACCTGGAGGAGATGGGTGACCACCATGTCTTTGAACGCCCCGGTGCTTTCGTAGAAGTTGGCGCGCTCATCAAGGCCCAGGGCCTCGGGGATGTCGATCTGGATGTGGTCGATGAAGTTGCGGTTCCAGATCGGCTCGAACAATCCGTTGGCGAATCGGAACGCCAGGATGTTCTGGGCTGCTTCCTTTCCGAGGAAGTGATCGATGCGGAAGATCTGGCTTTCGTCGAATGTCTCGTGGACGAACCTGTTCAGCTCGACCGCACTGGCGAGGTCGGTACCGAACGGCTTCTCCATCACGACCCGCGAGCGGTCGACCAGGTTGGCGTCTTTCAGCATCGTGATCACCGCGCGGGCCGCTTTCGGCGGCACCGACAGGTAGTGCAGGCGGCGCACAGTGGGTCCGAGCTTTTCTTCGGCGGCGGCGACGGCGGCAGCCAGCGCTTCGGGCCCATCGCCCTGAGGCACGTAGGTGACGGTCTCGGCGAACCGTGTCCACTGGTCCTTGGTGAGCTTGTGGGTGCCGAAGTCGTCGATGGCCTCTTTGGCCACTTTGAGAAAGTCCTCGGTCGAGATGTCCTCGAGAGACGTGGCGACGATCTCGATGTGGGGTGCAAGTTCGGATTGATCCAGATATGCGAGGCCGGGAATCAGCTTGCGTCGGGCCAGATCACCGGTCGCGCCGAACAGGACGACCACGTGCGGATCCACCGCGTAGTCATCGTGGCGGCCGGGACGGGAGCCGGGGTGCGGATATGAGATCGTCTGCGGTTTGCTTGTCGCCACTCTCGGCATACTCCCATCGGCACGACTGTCCTGCAGGACTACCCGGTCATCCTCGCGGCTACGCCATCGAGGATCTGGTGCAGCCCCGAGCGGAAGTCGGCCAGGTGATCGTCGTCGACCGGGTCGAACGCGCCGCCCTCGACGGCCGCGGCGAGCGCGGGGAAGCGGTTGGCGTCGACGAACCGGCGGAGCAGGCCGGGGTAGTCGGGGCCGTCCACCTGTGCCGCGTCGATGTGCAGCGCCGCCGCGCCACGGACGTAGTGCAGGAGAGTCATCACCGCCGCGAGCTTGTCGCGTTCCGACAAGCCGGTGGCACCGAGCGCGGCCAGCCCCGCGTTCAGCCACGCCAACTGGCCCGGGTCGGCGGGCGGGCCGGACGCCGCGGCGGGCAGGACCCAGGGG
>Ga0075364_10001240_pt1 | contig 13686 bp, 9 predicted proteins | sample EndMetdeltDD1764_FD_71517 | JGI IMG/M metagenome (GOLD analysis project Ga0075364, IMG submission 71517) | Populus endosphere microbial communities from Tennessee, USA - Endosphere MetaG P. deltoides DD176-4 | ecosystem: Host-associated > Plants > Roots > Endosphere | place: USA: Tennessee... | reverse complement strand
CAATTATTGGTTTCGGGAGATTTGGGAAAACGCTTTATAAATTATTGCGAGATGATTTTGCAATCACGCTTTATAACAGAAGTGAGATTGACAATGATCGATTACATCTTTCAGAGAAGACAACTGTCACGTATGATTTAGCAAAAGCTTACGAAAGTGAGGTTATCTTTTTTGCCGTACCAATTGCATCTTTTGAATCAGTCATCAATGCTCACAAAAAATATTTCACTGATAAACATCTACTGATTGATGTCTTATCAGTGAAACTTCATCCTCAACAAATCTTTGAGAAATATCTTAACAAGACAAAAATACAAGCATTATTAACCCATCCCATGTTTGGACCAGATAGCAGTAAAGATGGATTTGAAAATCTGCCAATCATATTGGACCAATTTAAAACAAGTGATGTGAATTATGAATTTTGGAAAGCTTATTTTCAAAAGAAACAACTAAGAATAGTTGAAATGTCTGCAGAGGAACACGATAAAACAGTAGCAACATCACAAGGGGTGACACATTTTATTGGGAGACTGCTTGATGAATATGGACTGCACAAAACTCCTATTGATTCTTTAGGAACAAAGAAATTATTACAAGTGCAAGAGCAAACTTGTAATGACACCTGGCAACTTTTTAATGATTTGCAACATTACAATCCATATACGAAACCAATGAGAATCAAACTCGGAAGTGCTTATGAAAAAATTTATAACAAACTATTACCAGAACAAGTCACGAGCAATGAACTAACGATTGGTATTCAAGGAGGACGAGGAAGTTTTAATGAAGAAGCGATTATGTATTATCTTAAGAGAAATAACATTACTAATTATCACATTAAATATCTTTTTACTTCTGAAAATGTTTTACGAGCGCTCCATGAAGGAGAGACAGATCTTGGCATCTTTGCGATCCATAATTCTGTTGGTGGAATCGTATTTGAAACAATTGAAGCAATGGGACGATACAAATTTTCAATTGCTGAAGAATTCGCGATCACCATTTCCCATGCATTGATGATTCGAAAGGACGCAACGATGAAAGAGATTACAACAATCATGACTCATCCACAAGTTCTGTCACAATGTCGAACAACGCTTGCTGAGAAATATCCTAAGCTTGAGAAAACCTCGGGAGAAGGAGAACTTATCGACTCAGCGTTGGTTGCAAAAAATCTTTCTGAAAATAACTTGCCCAAGAATATAGCAGTGATGGGCAGTAAGGTGCTTGCTCAAATTTATGATCTACAAATTATTGAAGACAATCTTCAGGATCTCAAAGAAAATTATACAAGCTTTTTATTAGTAAAACGGCTATAATAAAATTATGGAAGAGAAATTATTCAGCATAAAAAACAATGCTATCTCTCTGATTCTTGAGACAACAAGCGAGAAAGAACTTGCTGAGATTAAGATTCAATTTTTAGGACGAAATGGGGAAATAACGCAAATCATCAAAGGTTTACCTAAGCTTCCCGTTGAGCAACGTCCAGTGATAGGAAGACAAGCAAATCAAGTTAAAGCAATTATTGAAGATACCCTCAAACAAAAAGAACATGAATTAGGAAAAACAAAACAAAAGATAACAACCATCGATGTCACCGAACCAGGCATACGCCCACCTCTTGGACATTTGCATCTTGTCACACAAGCCATTCGAGACATTACGGCAATTTTTGATCGTATTGGATTTACCCGTGTTCGACATCCTGAAATTGAATGGGATTGGTATGCCTTTACTGCGTTAAACTTTCCAGAGAATCATCCAGCGCGTGATGATTGGGAAACATTTTTTATTAAACAAAAACCTGATCCCAAAAAAGGATCGATACTCTTAACACCTCATACGTCATCGGGACAAATCCGTGAGATGGTTCGGGTCATTGATGAAACTCCCAAAGGCCAACCACTATCGATTAAGATGTTAAATATTGCAAAGACATATAGGCGACAATCAGATGTTAGTCATACACCGATGTTTCATCAATTCGAGACACTGTGTATTGGAGAAAATATTTCAATTGCCCATTTAAAAGGTGTTCTCGATTTCTTTGTAAAATCTTATTTTGGACCAAAAAGAAAAGCTCGAATCCGACCATATCACTTCCAATTTACTGAACCATCATTTGAGACAGATGTTTCTTGTGGAGTTTGCGAAGGGACAGGAAAATTGGCGTCCGGAGAGAAATGTCGACTTTGTAAAGAAGGATGGCTGGAGATTGGGGGAGCAGGGATGGTGCATCCAAATGTATTAAAAAATTGCGGACTTGATCCAAAAAAGTATACTGGTTTTGCATCAGGGTGGGGAGTAGAGCGGGTGCTTATGATGAAAGAAGGAATTGAAATTGACGACTTACGAACTTTGTACAATAATGATTTAGACTTTCTCAAACAATTTTAATTATGAATATACAAATTTTAGACTCGTGGTTACGAGATTATGTAAAGACGAATGCGACACCAAAGCAGATTGCTGAATATCTTTCACTCAGTAGCGTTGGTGTAGAACGACTTGAAAAATACAAACAAGACTATCTCTATGACATTGAAGTGACGACAAATCGCCCTGATCTTATGTCACTTGTCGGACTTGCACGAGAGACGGCAACTGTTCTTAAACAGAATAATATCGCTGCAACATTTATTCCACCAAAAATCGAAACACCGAAACGAAAAAAAGAAACAGCAACCATAACTATCAAGAACGATCCTAAACTTGTTAATCGCATCTGCGCAGTGATTATGGAAGTAACAGTAAAGCCCTCTCCCAAACAAGTACAAGAACGACTTGAATCGACAGACATCAGAAGTCTGAACAATTTAATTGATATTACCAACTACGTCATGCGAGTCATTGGCCATCCGACACATGTCTTTGATTATGATCGATTGAGTACTAAGAAACTTATTATTCGAGAAGCAAAACCCAAAGAAAAAATTATGACGCTTGATAAAAAAGAGTACAAATTGCTAGGTGGAGATATCGTTGCCGAAAACGACACAGGAGAGATTGTCGATTTGCTTGGGGTTATGGGAGTTGAGAACAGCGTCGTAACAAATGACACGAAACGCATTCTGTTCTTCATCGATAATAACGATCAACATCACATAAGAAAAACATCTATGTCTTTAGGAATTCGTACTGAAGCAGCAGTACTCAATGAAAAAGCACTTGATCCAGAACTTGCAAAAGAAGCATTACTCTACGGGATAAAACTTTTTGAAGAGCTTGCAGAAGGAAAAGTAATTTCTGAGCTGATTGATCTATATCCAAACAAAATAAAACCAACAACGGTAACAGTCACAGAGCAACAAATAAACACCGTCATTGGCGTTTCTATCCCACTCAAAAAAGCTGCTGAGCTGCTCGTTAGTCTTGGATTTGAAACTAAGATCGATGGAGAGAAACTTATTGTTACTCCGCCTTCATTTCGGGTCAATGATTTTGGTATCCCAGAAGATGTCATTGAAGAGATCGCCCGCGTGTACGGGTATCACAATATTCCTAATATCTTGCCACCAGCATCAACAACCGTTCCGGTTAATTTTGAAAACAATGAATTTTATTGGGAGAACAGAATAAAAGATGCACTTAAGTATTGGGGATTTACGGAAGTGTATACCTATCCAATGGTGTCAGAAAACCTGTATGAAGGTTCACTAGAGCAGGCGGTTACGATCCAAAATCCTTTGACTGAAGACTTTGTCTATATGAGACAAACGCTTGTACCAAGTTTGTTAAAAGTTGTGAAAGATAATAAGAGTCATGATACACTTATGCTTTTTGAGATTGGGAATGTGTATATAAAAAAAGTGAATGATCTACCATACCAACAAGCAAGACTCGCCGGGGTTATGAAAAAACCACGAATCTCTTTTTATGAAATCAAAGGAGTCATTGAACAGCTCTTTACTGATTTAGGAATTACGGACGTCTCTTTCACCCAACTTGAAAGAAGTGGAGACGGAGCAAAAGTATTTGTTAAAAAAGAATACGTGGGAGACATAGAAGTAATTGATAAGCATGTCATTAATTTTGAGTTCGATATGCAATTGCTGGTCAAACACGCAACGCTCAAGAAGAAATATAAACCCGCTAGTATCTATCCACCTATATTAGAAGACCTTTCACTTATCGTACCCCCAATAATCTCAACTGGTGAAATTATCGCAACAATTACCAAACAAAGTCATCTTATCAAAGAGGTAACGTTGCTTGATAAATATCAAGAGACCAGGACATTCCATATTATTTATCAAAGTGATAAGCAGAACCTTACGGATAAAGAAGTAGGAGAAATTCGAACGAAGATAATCACTACCCTCAAAGAAAAATACCACGCAGAATTACGGTAACTGACGACATTCTATGGATTAGGGGTTGGAGTCGGAGTATCTCCACCGGGTGTTGGCGTATCTCCATCTTTTTTATCAAGTAATTCCGCTGGTGGGTGATACTTTTCATCATCTTTGTATGTTTGGTTAATCCATTCATCAATTCCTTTTTGCCAATTATTCTGTCCATCTGAAGATGTTGGATCATCTTCTCTCAAAACGATATAATCTTTACCATCTTTGTTTTTATAAATTGGTGATTCAGATGTCGGCTCAGTTCCTTTGATAAAGTATTCTGAACGGGTTGGTTGTCCGGCGTGAGGTAAGCCACCACCAAAGGAATCAATTTCCAGAGCAACAACTTTTTCTGGTTTGGTTGGCTGCTCAACTGGTTTGTCTTTCAGAACATATCGCATAATCTTACTCCAAATAGGGGAAGCTCCCGTCACACCACTCGCGATTGCTGGGTTCATTGGAGAATTGTCATTGTTACCAACCCATACGCCAACAACAGCTGAAGGGGTGTAGCCAATCGTCCAGTTATCGCGCTTTTCATCGGTCGTTCCTGTTTTAACAGAGACGGTTTTGCCAGGAATATTAAGAAAAGAGCTAGGACCAAAAGCCGCAGTTCTTGCATTGTTATCTAAAAGAATGTGGGAAATAATAAACGCTGTCTCTTCTGAAAGTACTTTTTTGCCTTCTGTTTCTTTATGTTCATAGAGCACTTTTCCATCATTATTGGTTACTTTCATGATAGACATTGGATCCTGACGAACTCCTTTATTGGCAAACACGCCGTATGCCGTTACTTCATCAAGCAGTGATGTCTCTTGTCCTCCAAGAACGAGTGAGAGACCCACCTTTGATTTGTTTGCGGCAGTTGGCTCCCAACCTTTAATTCCCATATCATATCCTTGTTTCATGACAGGATCGAGACCAACTTTCGCAAGTGCTTTAACAGCAGGAATATTGAATGAATTACCAAGCGCAAACCTCATCTGAACAGGGCCTCGGAACTTACCATCATAATTAGCAGGAACATATGCGGGTTGGCCAGCACCACCAGGGAATTCTGTTTTGACGTCCATAAATAAGGTGGCTGCGGTATAGCCTTTTTCTAATGCAGTTGCATAGACAACGGGTTTGAGAGAAGAACCAGGTTGCCGAGTTTCTGATGCAGCGACGTTGAAGTTTCCATCATTTTCTTTATCAAAATAATCTTTACTCCCAACCATCGCAAGAATTTCACCAGTCTTTGGATCAGTCACGACTGCCGCTCCATTACTCACTTTATAATCTTTCAATTTATCTACTTCATCTTTGACAATCTCTTCGGTTTTCTTTTGTATTTCATAATCAAGCGTAGTGGTTACTTGCAGACCACCGGTCGTTACCATTTGCTCACCAAATTGTTCTGCAAGAATTTTTCTGACGTACATAACAAAATGAGGAGCTTTAATTCCTGTCTCGTTTTCTCGCTTGAATGAATGATTTTTTATTGCGAGCAATGCCTTTGTTCTTTCTCCATTAGTAATTTTTCCATCTTCTACCATTCGTTTCAAAACAGCATCAGTTCTCCCAATATAATATTTATTTCCACTGAATGGAGAATAAGCTGTAGGACTTTGTGGTAAACCGGCGAGAAACGCTGACTCAGCAAGTGTTAATTCTTTTGCTTTTTTCCCAAAATAAGTTTGTGCGGCTGCTTCGACCCCGATTGCGGAACCACCATAAGGAATATTATTGAGATACATTTCAAGAATTTCATCCTTGCTATATGTTTGGTTTATTTGAATAGATAAGATGAGTTCTTTTATTTTACGAGGGAGGCTTCGCTCTGATGAGAGCAATACATTTTTTACCAACTGTTGGCTTATAGTAGATCCTCCAGTTACACCCTTCCCCAGCAGTGCATCTCGAGCGACACGCACGTATGCTATAGGAGAGAATCCTTTGTTCTCATAAAAATCCTGATCTTCAACAGAAATCGTCGCTTCTTGTAAGTCTTTTGGAATCTCTGAGAGTTTGACATAGGTCCTATTTTCATCTTGGAAGACTGAGTAGAGGAGTTCACCACGTCGATCATAAATTCGCGTCGCGTCTTTGTATTTGGAGACAACTAATTTCCCAGGAGTAGGTAAGTCACGGCTATACCAAAGAAAAAGAAGAGGGATTGCAATCACGCCAGCCAGAAGTGCAAAAAAGCCATATTTAAGTAGCTTGCTAAAAACAAACACTTTCGACATGTCTAATCCGAAACCCCGACGATTCCGTCTTCTTCTCCGTGCTGCGCTATCCATAGAAGTAGTAGTTATTATACCACTTGCTGACAAGAAAGTTTAGTTTTTAACCGTTGGATCTCAAACTGAAAGCTGATATAATATCCTATAATTATGAGTGCTCAAGCAAAGAGGTGAAGAAAAACCCCAATAATTACTCCTCTTTTCTAATATGCTATACTCAGCCTATGGACGAAATTGAAGAACTGTTAACCCGTGGGGTGGCCAACATAATTCCAAACAAACAAGAACTCGAAAAAAAACTTCGGTCTGGAGATACATTAAACATTTATTTGGGCATCGATCCGACCAGTACCAAAATCCATCTCGGACATGCCGTACCTCTTCGTCAATTACAAAAACTTGCTGAACTAGGACACCACGTAACATTTTTGATTGGAGACTTTACCTCGCTGATTGGTGATACCTCAGATAAAGATACCGAGCGTCCTGTCTTAACATCAGAACAAATCGAAGCAAACTTCCAAACATACAAAAAACAAGCCGAAAAAATTCTTGATTTCTCAAAAGTAAAAGTAGTCCACAATAGTGAATGGTTGAAAAAACTAACCTTTGCAGAAATCGTTAAACTTACCCAACATTTTTCAGTCGGCGACTTTGTCGGACGCGAACTTATCAGAAAACGATTAGGAGAGAACAAACGAGTGGGGCTTCATGAATTTTTATATCCCGTTATGCAAGGCTATGATAGTTATCATCTGGATACAGATCTCCAACTTGGCGGCACTGATCAAACCTTTAATATGCAAGCGGGGAGAACCCTGCAAAAAGATCTGCGCGGAAAAGAAAGTTTTGTCATGACCAATCTTATCCTCGAAGGCACCGATGGTCGTAAGATGAGTAAATCTTGGGGCAATGCGATCTGGCTTGAAGATACAGCAGAAGATATTTATGCCAAAGTCATGGCGATTAAAGATGATCTGATTGTTCAATATTATACGCTTGGAACCAATGTCCCTCTGGAAGAAGTAAAAGAAGCAGAGAGTGCTTTGAAGAAAGGTGAACATCCTATGAAAATTAAAAAAGAACTGGCGTTTACTATTGTTGAAGAATTATACAATTTAGAAGCAGCTGAACGAGGTAAACAATCATTTGAGAAAATCGTGCAAGATAAAGAGATACCTGAGGATGTCCAAACAGTAACGCTTGATGATAAAGAAATGCCACTCAGCGATGTCCTTGTGCAAGTAGGACTTGCCGCAAGTCGTTCGGAAGCGAAGCGATTGATTGAACAAGGTGGCGTCAGTGTTGATAATGCAAAGATAGAGAATACCAATCTCCCTTTTGAAGCATTGGCAAAAAATGATGAAACGTTGATTCAAGTCGGCAAGAGAAGATTTGTAAAAGTTAAGCTGAGCAAATAATCCTTTCGAACCAAACGCTAATAGGATATACTAAGCATATGGAAACACTGACAAGTAAAAAATATAAATGGATTTGGATTGTGATTTTAACAATCGCGACTCTTGGACTTGTCGTTTCATCCTTCCTTCCATATTTCTTCATGTAACAGTGATATAATAACTCTCATGAACCTCCAGACTCCTCTCACCCAAGCAGGAAGAGTTTTCAAAATGTATGCATCTCGGCTTGAGAAGCTTGGCATTTTAACATTGGAAGATTTTCTTTTCCATCTCCCGAATCGTTATGAAGACTTTTCTGTCGTCTCAAAAATTGGCGACGTGCAATCAGGTGAAACCGTTACTGTGCAAGGAGAAGTACTTGAGATAAAAAACAATTATCTTCGAGGAGGGAGAATCAAAACGATGCAACGAGCAACGATTGTTGATGAAACAGGAACCCTGCATCTTGTTTGGTTTAATCAACCATTCCTCGTTAAAGCCATTACAGTAAACAGTACAATTTCAGTATCAGGTAAAGTCGAAACCTCACCCCGCAAAAGATCAATGTCATCACCGCAATATGAAATCTTGTACGATGATCAGAAAAATCCAATCCACACAGGCCGACTTATCCCGGTTTATCCTGAGACAAAAGGCGTCAGTTCGAAATGGCTCCGCAGGCAAATCCATAATCTTATGGAACAATATAAAGAAGAACTGGTCGAGTATCTTCCGGAAAGTATTCTGAAACAATACGGATTCATGCAACTCCAAGAAGCAATTCAGGAAATTCATTATCCGCAGAATGGAGAGACAGCGATGAAAGCTCGAGACCGTTTAGCATTTGATGAATTATTTTTAATGCAACTTGCAGCGAGCAAAAGAAAATCTGAATGGAGAGAAGAGCAACATATTCAACCATTTAATACGCATGCTCATCAAGATAAGATCGAAAAATTCATTGCATCCTTACCCTTTCATCTGACGGGTGCACAACGCAAAGCAGTTGATGATATCTTGCATGACTTTGGCAAAGACAAACCAATGAATCGATTGCTGCAAGGAGATGTGGGAAGCGGGAAGACAGTTGTCGCAGCTGTCGCAATGTATGAAGCGCATCTGAATGGGTTCCAGTCAGTCATCATGGCGCCGACAGAAATTCTTGCCGGGCAACATTATAAATCTATTGAGAAGCTCTTAACCCCGCTTGGTGTTCGCGTTGCACTTGTAACAGGAAGTAACAAACTTAAAGACATGGAATTTGATGTGCTTATCGGAACACATGCAGTGCTTTCGGAAAAAGTAACCTTTGATCGACTAGCATTTGTCGCAATCGATGAACAGCAGCGATTTGGCGTCGAACAACGAGGACTCATCAAACAAAAAGGGGAGAATCCGCATCTGCTAACGATGACAGCAACGCCGATTCCGAGAACTGTTGCGCTGACGATGTATGGAGATTTAGATATGTCGTATCTGAATGAAATGCCAGTCGGACGGAAAAAAGTAAAAACATGGGTCGTGGCACCGGAAAAAAGAGATTCCGCGTATGAATGGATACGCAAAGAAATCATCGAGACCAAATCCCAAGTATTTATCGTTTGCCCATTCATCGAACCCTCTGAAACGATGGAAACAATTAAAGCTGTTAATCAAGAATATGAACGATTGAGCAAAGAAGTCTATACCGATCTCAAAATGGGACTCTTGCATGGCAAGTTAAAAGCAAAAGAGAAAGATGTAGTGCTTGATGAATTTCGTAATAAAAAATTTGATATCCTCGTCGCGACACCTGTTGTTGAAGTCGGAATTGATATCCCCAATGCAACGATAATTATGATCGAAGCCTCTGAACGATTTGGACTTGCTCAACTCCACCAGTTACGAGGACGAGTAGGGCGGGGAGACAAACAATCATATTGTTTGCTCTTCACGGATAGTAAACAAGCTCTCACATCCGAACGACTTAAAGGTATGGAATCAATCTATTCCGGCGCAGAACTCGCAGAGTTAGATTTACGATTACGCGGTCCGGGCAATCTTTATGGAACTGCACAACATGGTATCCCAAAGCTTAAAATGGCATCTTTTTCTGATACAGAGTTAATTCAAAAAGCAAAACGAGCAGCAGACAGTATCTTCTCACAACTTGCTTCTTATCCTGAGCTGCAGACAAAAGTAGAAATATTAACGACAAAGCAGGTATCACCTGATTGAATCTACTCATCTAACTCAGATTTTGCTTCTAACGATTCACGAAACTTACCCAGCATGCGTTTAAGTCTCCTACTAACATGCATCTGTGACATGCCAATTTCTTCAGCTATTTCTAGTTGTGACTTATATTCATAGAAACGCAGATAGAGAATTTTTTGATCAATCTCTGAAGGGAATATTTCCTTCACATTCCCCAAACTAAGGAGGTCGGTAAGAATCTCAAGCCTATCAGTTTCACTTTCTTCTTTAATACCGTTTCCTACAGAATCACCCGCAGCAGTTTCTCGATCAAGTGAATCAAAATATTTAACACGAGCAGTAAATACTTGTTCCTTATAAATAAGCTCTTCAGTTAATTTCGTGTTTGGATCAATCCGCATTGCTGCAGCTAAGATATTCTTTGGAGTAGGTGATTGTCCAGCATGGAATGCTGCCTCAGTAGCTCTTTGTAATTCACCATTTGCTTCAAAAACTGGTCGGGGAATGCGCATAAGCTCTTTCTTTTCACGAATAAAACTTAACATTGCACCTGAAATATAAAGTCCAATAAAAGTATTAAGCTCGTACCCCTGTCTCCAATCAAAGCGAGGAAGTGCTCTTGCCAAACCAAGATTACCTTCACTGATCAGCTCTTCTTTGAAATAACTATCTCCACTATTCTTACTATATTTTTCAGCAACTGCCGCGATATCTGATTGACAAAGCAGTGTTAATTCTTCCTTTGCTCGATCTGCATCGGTAATGACCCGTTCAAGCTGTTCTTTTGCTTTATCTGCTTCAGAGAGCATCTCTTCCGAATCAGTTTGTGTTGACAATGGTTTTATCCAACGATAACCTAACACAACTCTTCTTGCATCTATTTCGTCATCTGAGAGATTAGATCCTGGACGTACTGTCTCCTTTACTTCTTCTGTTGTATCAAATTCTAGAGCGATATGATCTTTTAAATGAAGCCTTGAAAGCATAGACTCCGCCACAATTCTTGCTAATGGAGCAACAATAATATCTTTCGGACCTTGCCGGCTTACTTTTTGTTCTTCATCTGTATAAATACCGGTGATAATATTATCTTGAAGCGCTACAGCAAAGTTTAAAAGACTTAATCGCTGAGCCCCATCTCTGGTACGAATTGATTTCTCCGATTTATTTTCATCAACAGAACTATCTCTGGAATTCATGGTTTCTTTTGGATTCATAAAATAAAGTGACTAATATTGAGGCATTATAACATACTATAAGATTTGAGGAGGATTTTTAGGCTACTTTTTCAGAGCACTGACAATTTCTTTGGCGTCTTTTCGTGCAGCAATTAAATCCTGTTGTCCTTTTTGCAGCATCGCTCTGGCATCTTGGAGTGTTTTTTTGTTTGCTGGATATCCGTCTGGGGTGAGAGGGATGACGGCATCAATTGCGTTTTGTTCTTGCGTTTTGGCATCAGCAATCTTTTTCTGCATCGCAAGTAATGTTGACTGCATGCCGCCGACTTCTTTGCCTTCTGACTTTGCTGTGTCAATTCTTGTTTGTAATTTTGTTGCGAGCGTACTTACTTGATCAGCAGTTGCGTCGAGTCTTTCTGCCATTGCCAAGATAGCAATCTTTGGCGTAAAGAGAGCATAGATTCGATATGATGTCACAATTGACTGGACGTCTGTCTTAAGTGTTTCAGGATCGCTATCCGCTTTTATCTTTGTTTGTAAAGCAATAAGCGCATCAATCTCTGTTTGTACTTGCATCGTTAATGCTTCTTTTTTCTCTTCTGAAATTCTTTTAAAGCTATTCAATCGTGTAATAAGGTTTTTTAGTGAAGTAATTCTGCGTGTTATCTCACGATCCGCTCGCTCTTGCAAAGTACCCATTTTCTTTTCCATTTTGTCTTGTTGCTGCTGATGCATTTCTTTCATCGATCGAGGTGTTACTTGCATTTTGTCTTTCATTATCATTGTTTCGTTATCTTTCATCATTGCTCCTGGATTTTCTGAAGTTTCAGGAACTTGCGCGAAAGCTGTAGTCGTAAATAGACTGACAAAGAGCAAAGGGCTTATAAGAACTATCGTTTTTTTCATATTATTAATTTAAATCTTCTGGTTGATCATTTAAGCCTTGGTCAACATCTTTTCCATCTTTATCTAACTCATTCAAACTTTTATCAACATCACTACTCTCTTTTTCTAAATCAGCATCGCTTGAAGGACTAATGGCTGGGGTGGTTTGGGTCTCCACAGGCGCAGGTGTCGGCGTAGAAGTGCTTTTACTCATAGAAAAAGTAGCAAATCCTACTCCAGCAATAATGAGTAGTAAGAGAAGCCCTAATACAATATACAGTAATTTCTTTGAAGATTTTTTTCCTGCTTGGATAACAGAAGGTGGGGGAGGACTAAGTTGTGGTCCCAACGGCGGCGGAGTAGACGACGGTGTTACAGATTGAGCTGCTGGAGGTTGATTATTTTCCATAAATCTTTTTAAGATTACCTAATTTTCGCAACAACTGTCAAGGATATGAGCCATTATCGTGATTGAGAAATATTGGTTGACCCCTCGGTCCCACAGGCCTTGATGGTGACAATATTATTGGTATTCACTGTGACACTATAACCACTTCGAGATGCAGTATACGATCCACCAAGTGGATCAACAGGAATACTCTTAAGAGATTTATTCAGTGGCGTTGAAAGATCAACACAGGCAGTCGCAACAACGGAACAACCTCCCGTTGCAATGGCACATCCCGTAGCAGCAGATCCTAACTGTGTTTCTGCCATATTTGTTGATAAGCCGAGAGGGAAAGAGCCTTTATTGTCCACAATATATTGATGAACTGCGGTAAGAATCGTCTCAACATCAGAAGTACGCCTCGCGTCACGAGAATCTTTTAAACGTTGTACAGGATTGAGGGCGACGAATACAGTAACTGCAAGGGCTGAGATGATAACAATAACAATCAGAAGCTCAATTAATGTGAAACCAGAATTATATTGGGGCTTAGCTTTCATTCGCCTATCCTAAGAGTAAAAAAAAAGGGAAACTTTGTCAAGGAATGCTCCAACGTAAAGTCCTTGCAAGATGAGCATAAATACGGTACAATATCGACTATGGCACACGAACCAAAGAAAAGACATTCACGAGCACGACAAGGGAAAAGAAGAGCAGCTATTAGCTTTGATTTGCCACATTTAGTCGTTTGTAGTAATTGTGGGAGCAGAAATGTTCCTCATCATGTTTGTGCAAGTTGTGGCTTTTATAAAGGACAACAAGTCACCAAGCCAAAGCAGCAACCACGAGCATAAAGTATCATGAAAACGTCGCAAGATCCCCGGCATAAAAGACGACAACGTCTTGTACAGGAGCTTTTTCGCATCGATTTTCATAAGCAATCAATCAGCAAACCAGCCCAAGAGATTTATCAACACGAAAAAGAGATCGATAAAGTAATTGAAAAAGCTGCGCCAGACTTTCCAATTGAAAAGATCAACAAAATCGACATTGCTATTC
>Ga0075364_10001239_pt1 | contig 13691 bp, 10 predicted proteins | sample EndMetdeltDD1764_FD_71517 | JGI IMG/M metagenome (GOLD analysis project Ga0075364, IMG submission 71517) | Populus endosphere microbial communities from Tennessee, USA - Endosphere MetaG P. deltoides DD176-4 | ecosystem: Host-associated > Plants > Roots > Endosphere | place: USA: Tennessee... | reverse complement strand
TCTCGGCACCGCGCCGATCGGCGGTGTGACCGCCTTCCTGCCGGCCGAACTGTCGGGCGCCGCTTCGTTCCTGAAGCAGGGCTACTCGTTCGCGATGACGGGGACGCCGTTGACGGGTTCGCCGGCCACGTGCAACGGACGCGCGGTCAGCTATACCTCGACCGGCTACGCCGTCACGGCGGATCCGCTCGATCCGATCGGCAATCCCTACTTCTACGGCAGCAACGCCGACGGGACGATCTACCAGTACACGTCGACGTTCAGAGGCGGCGTGATGCCCGAGTCGGGGCGTCCGCCGGTCGGCGTCCCGATCAAGATGAATTGATCTGATACTGTATCCGCCTCCTTGGAGGAGGATACATGTACGTTCGACGCATTCGCGCGGCGGCGCTCGCCGCCGCGCTCCTGATCGTCACGACGATCGCGCCCACGGCCCAGACGAAGGCGCCCGTCCTCACTTCACCAAAGCAGCTCCTCGGGTTCAGCGTCGGCGACGACTACCGCCTCGCGACCTACGATCAGTTCGCCGAGTACTGGCACAAGCTCGACAAAGAGTCGAACCGGGTGCAGGTGATCGAGATCGGGAAGTCGGAGGAGGGCCGTCCGCAGCTCGCCGCCATCATCACCGCTCCCGAGAACTTCGCCAAGCTCGATCGCTACAAGCAGATCTCGCAGCAGCTCCATCGTGCCCGGGGAATCGGCGAGGAGCAGGCGCGCGCGCTGGCCAGGGAAGGCAAGGCCGTCGTCTGGATCGACGGCGGGCTGCACGCGACGGAAGTCGTCGGCGCCCACCAGCTGCTCGAGACGACCTGGCAGCTCGCCAGCCGCACGGACGAGGAGACCACGCGTATCCTGCGCGACGTCATCGTCATCGCCGTGCACGCCAATCCCGACGGCATGCAGATGGTCTCGAAGTGCTACATGCAGAACGCGGATCCGCAGCAGCGGCGCACGTGCAGCCCGCGCCTGTACAACAAGTACGCCGGCCACGACGACAACCGCGATCTCTACATGTCGAACCTGAAGGAATCCCAGAACATGAACCGCCTGATGTACTGGGAGTGGCTGCCGCAGATCATGTACAACCATCACCAGGCCGGCCCGGCCGGCACGGTGATCTTCACGCCGCCGTTCCGCGATCCCTTCAACTACAACTTCGATCCGATGATCGTCACCGGGCTCGACATGGTGGGCGCCGCCATGCACCACCGCTTCCTCCAGGAGGGCAAGCCGGGGTTCACCATGCGCTCCGGCTCGTCGTACTCCACGTGGTGGAACGGCGGGCTGCGGACGACGGCCTACTTCCAGAACATCATCGGCCTGCTCACGGAGATCATCGGCAACCCGACGCCGATGAACATTCCGCCGACCCAGGGCATGATCCTGCCGCGCGCCGATCTGCCGGCCCCGATCGAGCCGCAGCAGTGGCACTTCCGCCAGTCGATCGACTACTCGGTCACGGCCAACTACGCGGTCCTGGATCTCGCGTCGCGCTACAAGGATCAGTTCCTCTACAACATCTACAAGATGGGCTCGAACCAGATCGAGCGCGGGTCGCGCGATCACTGGACGGTGTCGGGCGAGGACATGACGCGGCTCCAGTCGGCCATGGCGGCGGCGGCCCCCGCGGGCGCGGGAGCCGGCGCAGGTGCGGGCGGGGGAGCGGGGCAGGGCCGCGGCGGCGGGCGCGGCGGCCGTGGCGGGCTGAGCATGGCGACCTACACCTCGGTGCTCAAGGATCCGTCGCGGCGCGATCCGCGCACGTTCATCGTGCCGTCGAACCAGACCGATTTCCCGACGGCGACACGGTTCATCAACGCCCTGCGCTACATCGGCGTCGAGGTGCAGCAGGCGACGGCGCCCTTCACCGTCAGCGGACAGAGCTATCCCGCGGGGACGTTCGTCGTGAAGGCCGCGCAGGCCGGGCGGGCGCACGTGCTCGACATGTTCCAGCCGCAGGACCATCCCAACGACATGGACGAGCGCGGCATTCCGCGGCGGCCGTACGACAACGCCGGCTGGACGCTCGCCTATCAGATGGGCGTCACGTTCGATCGCGTCTGGGAAGACGTGACCGGCCCGTTCAAGGACGTCGAGGGGCTCGCGTCGCCGCTGCCAGGGAAGATCGACGGCACCGCGACGGCCGGTTACCTGTTGTCGCCGGCGATCAACGATTCCTTCACCATCGTCAACCGGCTGCTCAAAGAGAAGGTCGACGTCTATCGCATTCCGCTGCCGGTCCCCGGGGCCGTCAGGAGCCCGGCCGGTTCGTTCTTCGTGCCGCTCTCCGCCGCGTCGACTCCCATCGTGCAGAGGGGCGTACAGGAGCTTGGGGTCAACGTCGAGATGACCAGTCTTGCCGACACGCACGACAAGCTCTCCATTCCCCGCATCGCGTTGTGGGACACGACGACCGGCTCGATGCCGTCGGGCTGGACGCGCTTCCTGCTCGAGCGCTTCGAGTTCCCGTACACGATCGTCTGCGGCGACGGCTTCGACGACACCGGGCTGCGATCGAAGTACGACGTGATCATCCTGCCGTCGGGTGGGTCGATCCGCGGCGCGGCCGCCGTCGGCGGGCGTGGAGGCGGCGGAGGCGGCGGCGGTGATGCGGAGCCGCCGGCGACGGCGGGTGCCTCGGCCTCGAGCGATCCGGACTTGCGCAGCCTGTGCCAGGTCACGACGGGCACGGGCACGGGAACGACCGCCGAAGCCAACGTGAAGAAGTTCGTCGATGCCGGCGGCGTCGTCATCGCGGCCGGATCGTCGGCCCGCGGCATCGCGGACGTATTCGGGCTGCCCGTGTCGGACTATCTCGTCGAGCGCCAGCCCGGCCAGGAGGAGCGGCCGCTCAGCTCCGACAAGTACTACGTGCCGGGATCGATCCTGCGCGTTGCGGTGGATCCGTCGGCCCCCTCGGCGGCCGGCGCCAAGGATCATATCGACGTGTTCTTCAACAACAACCCGGTGTTCCGTCTGGCGCCCAATGCGGCGGCGCGCGGCATCCGGCCCGTGATGTGGTTCGACAGCGCCACGCCGCTCCGGAGCGGCTGGGCGTGGGGACAGAACTATCTCGACGGAGGGACGACGGCGTTCGAGGCGACGGTTGGCCGGGGCAAGGTCTTCGCCATTGGACCGGAGATCACGTTCCGCGCGCAGCCGCACGGGACGTTCAAGTTCCTCTTCAATGCCATCTACGCCGGCACGGCATCGCCGAAGCCGGCCACGACCAATCAACGGTAGGCAGGTAGCGCTCTTTCCGTTTCTCCGTCGAAGCGGCAGGAAAGGAGAAGCGCTCTGGTCCGCAGTTCCGGTCTGCACGCGAGTGTGCAGACCAGAACTGCGGCTCGACGTCTACCGCTTCTTGCGGACGCCGCCCTTCGCCTTCGTCTTCGGCTTGGCGGCTTTCCGGGCGGCCGTGCGGCTCTTGGGACGGGCCGTCACCTTCTTCGCCTTGCGCACGGTGACCTTGGCCTGCCGGCGCACCGTTTTCACGGCCCGTTTGACCGTGCGCTTGATGACGCGCGTGGCGGGGGCGGCGGCTTCGGCCGCTCGCGATGCCGTGTTCGCCGCGGTGCCGACGGCCGTGCCGAGCGCGCTCCCCACCACTTCTGCCGATCGCGTCAGCAGGTCGTTCTTCGGCTCCTGTTCGTCTGCCATGAAACCCTCCCGGGAATGAGACCGGGATGCTAGCAGAATTGCGCGTTTCGTGATGTGCTGATCGCGTGCCGTACGAATACGCCCCTGAGGCGCTCGAGGTGCTGGCCGGGCATGGGCTGGCGCCACTTCCCGTCACACCTCCCGCCGTCGTCCGCGGCGCGCTCAACGACCTCTATCGCTACGAAATCAGGCGGCTGAAGCGCCGGCTGCTGGCCGGGGACTTCGCCAAGGATCGCTACCTGGATCTCGTCATCGAGCTGCGGAAGCAGTACTGGCTGCTGTCGGTGCCCGTGGCGCAATGGGTCCGGACGAAATAGGATCGGGCCATGAAGGACTTCGAGAAGCTCGGCGTCTTCTACCTCGGGCGCGAGTGCGATCCGGCGGGACAGTCGCAGGGGGAGGTCGTGCTGTACGACTCGCGCCATCTCCTCACTCACGCTGTGTGCGTCGGGATGACCGGCAGCGGCAAGACCGGGCTGTGCGTCTCGCTGATCGAGGAAGCCGCGATCGACGGCGTTCCGACCATCGCCATCGACCCCAAGGGCGATCTCGCCAACCTCCTGCTCACGTTTCCCGGGCTGGCCGCCTCCGACTTCCGGCCGTGGATCGACGAAGACGAAGCCCGGCGCGCCGGCCTGACGCCGGACGCCTTCGCGGCCCAGCAGGCCGAGACGTGGACGAAGGGACTCGCCGACTGGGGGCAGGACGGCGCGCGCATCGAGCGCCTGCGGGCGGCCGCGGACGTCGCCGTCTACACGCCGGGCAGCCGCATCGCGACGCCGCTCTCGATCATGTCGTCGTTCGCGCCGCCGCCCTCGGCCGCCGACGATCCCGAAGCCCTCGCGGAGCGGGCCTCGACGACGGCGATGAGCGTGCTGACGCTGGCGGGCGTCGGGGCGGAGGTGCGCGGCCGGGAGCACACGTTCCTCTCGGCGCTGTTCGCCGAACGATGGAAGGCGGGCGCGGATCTCGATTTCGCCGGGCTCATCACGGCCGTGCAGACGCCGCCGTTCGATCGCATCGGCGTCCTCGACGTCGAATCGTTCTATCCGTCGAAGGATCGCTTCTCGCTGGCGACGAAGCTGAACGCCGTGCTCGCGTCGCCCGGCTTCGAGCAGTGGATCGAGGGCGAACCGCTCGATCCCGGCCGGCTGCTGTACGGGCCGACGGGGAAGCCGCGCGTCTCGATCGTCTCCATCGCCCACCTCGACGACGAGCGGCGGATGTTCGTGGTGTCGCTGCTGCTCAACGAGATCGTCGGGTGGATGCGGCGGCAGAGCGGCACGAGCAGCCTGCGCGCGATCGTCTACATGGACGAGATTACCGGCTACTTCCCGCCGGTCGCCGCGCCGCCGTCGAAGGCGCCGCTGCTGACGCTGCTCAAGCAGGCGCGCGCGTTCGGGATCGGCATCGTCCTCGCCTCGCAGAACCCCGTCGATCTCGACTACAAGGGGCTGGGCAACGCGGGGACGTGGTTCCTCGGCCGGCTGCAGACCGAGCGCGACAAGGCGCGGGTGCTCGACGGTCTCGAAGGGGCGGCCGCCGGGTCGATCGATCGCGAATCGGCCGACCGCATGCTGTCGGCGCTGGGCAAGCGCGTGTTCCTGCTGCACGACGTGCACGCCGGCGCGCCGCGGACCTTCATGACGCGCTGGGCCCTGTCGTACCTGCGCGGCCCGCTCTCGCGCGAGCAGCTCAAACGCGCCCAGGGCGGGACGGGCGCGCCGGAGCCGGGGGTCAAACCGGGGTCAGACCAGGGTCAGACCGGGGTCAGAGTGGGGTCAGACCGGGGTCAGACCCCCTTGGCGACGCACTCAAGTACGCAGCCGGTGCTCGCACCGGACATCAAGCAGTACTTCGTTTCTGCGACCTCGCCGTCGCCGCACTACGTCCCAGTCGCGCTCGGCATCGCCAAGATCACCTTCGGCGACACCAAACTCAAGATCAGCGTGACGCGCGACGTCGTCGCCGCCGCCCCCATCGGCGACGGAGCGGTGGCCGTGGACTGGGCCGCGGCGGCGATCCTCGACATCACGCCGGCGGATCTGGAGTCGGAGCCGGCCGGCAACGCCACGTTCGACGATCTGCCGAAGGCGGCCGCTTCGGCGAAGAGTTACGCCGCGTGGCAGAAAGCCTTCACCGCCTGGCTGGCCGGCGCGCAGAAGCTGGAGCTGCTGCGGCACGCGGCCCTGAAGCTCACCTCGGACGCCGGCGAGTCCGAGCGCGACTTCCGCATCCGTGTGCAGGACGCGCAGCGCGAGGCGCGCGACGCGGCCGTCGACGTCATCCGCCGGAAGTTCGCCGAGAAACGCGCGCGGCTCGAAGCGGCGATGCGGCGGGCCGAGGACGGCGTGCAGCGCGAGACCGATCAGGCGTCGCAGGCCAAGATGCAGACGGCGGTCTCGTTCGGCGCGACGGTACTCGGCGCCCTGCTCGGCCGCAAGGCGATCAGCGCGAGCACGCTCGGCAAAGCGACGACGGCCGCCCGCGGCGCCGGCCGGGCCTACAAGGAGAGCGGAGACGTCGGCCGTGCGCAGGAGAAAGTCTCCCTCGCGCAGAAGGCGCTCGAAGAGCTCGACGCCGAGATCGCCGAAGAGACCGCCGGCATCGCGGCGCGCTACGACGCCGAAGCCGGCAACCTCGAAACGGTCTCTCTCGCCCCCAAGCGCGGACAGATACTCGTGCAGATAGTCGCGCTCGGCTGGAAACCCGAATAGAGCGTGGATCCTCGGATCCCGAATCCCGAATCCCTGATCCCTGATCGGCAATCCCCGATCGAAGATCCACGATCCCGATCCCTGATCCTGGATCGGGATCGCGGATCAGGGATCGGGATCGTGGATTGAGGATCAGCGATCCCTGATCAGGGATCAGGGATTCAGGATTCGGGATCCGAGGATCCGATCAAGGCGCCGTGGGGCAGGGCCCTGCGGTCTCGATCTGGTGGACCTTGTCGAGGAAGACGTCGGTCCAGGCGCGGGGTTGGCGTGCGGCGGCGACGACGTGAGGGAACTCGGTGACGCCGGAAGACGTGAAGAGCGCGTCGAGCTGCTCCCGCGTCAGCGGCGTGAGCAGGCGCAGCGCGAACTGGCGGCCCGCCTCCGAGATCGGCGTGTCGGGGAACGTGGCGCCGCCGTACGGCAGCGCCGTCATGCTCACACGGCAGGCGCCGGCGTCGGACCAGATCGGGACGCGCTGCCAGTGGAGGAGATCCACCTTCCCGGGACCGAAGGTGCTGCCGAGATCGCCGATCGCCGCAAGCGGCGTGCGGCAGGATCCGTCGGGCGCGTCGGCGCCCGGCGGGCAGATCAGTTTCTGGTTCGCTCCCTTGTTGTCCCAGTGGGCGAGCAGGACGGCCATCAGCCGCAGGGCGTCCACTTCGCTGCGCGGCGAGCCGCCCGCTTTCGGATCGATCTTCTCCAGCTCGTACCACGACCAGCCCTGCCCGTCCGCCGCCTCGATCTTCGTGCCCGCCATCGGCTGCTCGATCACGGCGGGCGAAAACGTCACGATCGTCGAGGCATTCGCCCCGTGCAGGCAGAGAGCGGGAGGCCCACCCCTGGCGAGGCATTGCAGCGCCTGCTGCGGCAGCAGCGGACAGCCGCGGCAGCGGACGCTGTGCACGCGGTTCATGCGGTCGGCGGGGAAGCCCAGCGCCGCGAGCAGACGCGTGCCCGCGACTTCGGCCGGCAGCTCGCCGTTCGGGCCGCCGTACTTCACCTTGACGTGCTTGCCGCCCGGCAACTCGCACCTGAACTTCGGCGTGCTGCCGCCGACGGGCTCGACGACGAACGTGCAGTCGACGTCGGCGTTCGCATCGAACGCGCCGGGACCGGGCGTGTTCGACCGGAAGTCGGCCGACCCAGGGTCGATCGGCGGCGGCGACCAGACCCTCGCACGCGTGAGCGCCGTGTCGCGCGCCGCGGCGGCCGGAGCGGGCGCCGATGAGACGCTCGCTGCCGACACGGTGTCGGGGGCGTGACATCCGGTCAGCGCGGCTGTTACCAGAATTGCCCAGGTCATGGCGCCGAGGTATCTCACGCGGCTCACGGCGGCCATCTGAGCAAGGCGCGTTCCCGGTGGCCGAACAGGGGGCATGCGGGCGTTCAGACCGTGGCGATCGCCGGCGAACCGCCGCCCATCCGGCTCGTCCTGGTGGTACGCTAACGCCCGATGAGATTCCGCGCCGGGGTGTGCGTGGCCGCCGCGCTCGTGGCCAGCGGCTGTTCGATGAAGCAGATGGCGCTCAACCGCATGGCCTCGGCGCTCGCCGACTCCACGTCCGTCTACGAGCGCGACAACGACCCCGAATTCGTCCGCATCGCCGCCCCGTCGACGCTGAAGACGGTCGAGATGCTGCTGTCGCAGTCGCCGCGGCATCCGCAGCTCCTGCTGACGGCGTGCCGCGGGTTCACCGAGTACTCCTACGGATTCCTCCACGTCGAATCGGCGCTCAAGGCGGCGGAGGCCGCCGCGGCCCAGGACCTGCGCGAGCGCGCCACGAAGATGTACCAGCGCGCGCGAGGCTACTGCCTGACCGGCCTGCAGATTCGCCACCCGGCCGTCACCGTGGAGTCGCTGGGCTCGGATCCGTCCGCCGCGCTGGGGGCGACAACCGCGGAAGACGTGCCCTGGCTGTACTGGACGGCGATGTCGTGGGGAGCCGAGATCGTGCTCGCGCCGAATCCGGTCGGGCGAATTGCGGAAGTCGCGACGGTGCGCGCGCTGTTGAAGCGCGCGAAAGAACTGAACGACACCTGGGATCACGGTGCGATCTACGAGGCGATGATTCCGTTCGACGGCCTGCCGCCGCTGCTCGGCGGATCGGCGACGGCGGCGCGCGCCGATTTCGACAAGGCGCAGCAGCTCCAGGACGGGAAGTCGGTGTTCGCCTACGTGGCGCTGGCGATGGTCACGTCGAACCCGGCGGAGAAGCAGCGCCTGCTCGACGCGGCGCTCGCCGTGGACGTCGACAAACTTACTTCACGCCGCCTGTCGAACCTGATCGCTCAGCGCTATGCACGGGCGCTGGCAGCTCCGCCGCGGTGACGGTCCCCACCGTCCGGCCGTTGACGGTGTGGTAGTCGTACACGACGTCCATCTGCGCCGTGCCGACGAACTTCACTTTCGCGGTGGTCTCGGTCGCGACGGGGACGCGCACGCCGCCGATCCGCGCGTAGCGCCGGACGATGTTGACCAGCGAGGTCCAGAAGGACGGGTTCTTGGCGAGCTTCCCCTCGACGCGCATCAGTTCGCCGCGCTCGTTCAGCACCGCCCGCCCGTCCACCAGGAGCACGTCGCTCCGGCGCGGCTTCATCTGGACGACGCGTGAGCCGTCGGCGTCGCGGGCGCCTTCGGCGAACTCGTAGTTGTCGGCGTTGAGGTCTCCCTTGCCGCTGTCACCGCTATTGATGAGCTCCTGCTCGCGGGCGAGCACGGCGCGCAGCACTTTCGAACGGACCGTGTCGGATCCGCGCTCGGACACGATCTCGTAGCTGAACCGGCCGTCCTTCAGCTCGGTCCAGGCGTCCATCCACGCTTCGTATTTCCCTGGCTTCTCACTGAAGGCGTGCATGCGCCGGAGCGCCCGGTACTCCCGCAGCGGCTGGTCGTTGCGCGAGAAGAACCGCGAAATCGGGTTATTCGAGAAGTCAGAGGTCGCGGAGGTGGGCATGACGGCTGAGCCCGCCAGAAGTGTGAACGCGATGACCCAATTCAGCCGCATCAGACAACCCGGCGGCCCTTGTCGCAAGAAGCGTGCTCACGTGATCAGCCGGCGGAGCGTCTCGAGGGTGTCGGCCTCGCCGGCGGGCTTGTCGGTGCGCCAGCGGAGCATGCGTGGAAACCTGACGGCGATCCCGCTCTTGTGGCGGGAAGACGGCGCGATCGCTTCGAACCCGAGCTCGAACACCTGAATCGGCTCGACGGCCCGCACCGGTCCGTGGCGCTCCACGGTATGGCGCCGGATCCAGGTGTCCAGCTCCTCGATTTCGGCGTTCGACAGCCCCGAGTAGGCCTTCGCGATCGGGACGAGCTGACCCTGGTCCCACACGCCGAACGTGTAGTCGGTCAGCAGGCTCGCGCGGCGGCCGTTGCCGGGCTGCGCGTAGATCAAGACGGCGTCCACCGTGAAGGGATCGATCTTCCACTTCCACCATGCGCCCTTCTTCCGGCCGACGCCGTAGGGCGCATCCCGCCGCTTGAGGATGAACCCCTCGACGCCGCGCGTCCGGGACTCGAGCCGCAGGCTCGCGAGCGCGTCCCAGGTGGGCGCGGTGACTTCCTGCGACAGCCGCAGGACGCCGGTGTCGCCGGCGAGGCCGGTCAGCGCGTCGCGCCGGCCCGAGAGCGGCACGTCGCGCACGTCGCGGCCGTCGATCTCGAGAACGTCGTAGGCGACGAACACCGCGGGCACGGCGCGCATGATCTGCGCGACCTGTTTCTGCCGCCCGATGCGCTGCTGCAGCGCGGAGAACGGCAGCGGCCGCTCGTCCTGGAACGCGAGGATCTCGCCGTCGAGGACGGTGCCGTCGGGCAGGTGCGTCGCCGCCGCCGTGATTTCGGGGAAGCGGTGGGTGATCAGCTCCTCGCCGCGGGACCACAGCCACGTCTGTCCGCGTCGGCGGATGAGTTGAGCGCGGATGCCGTCCCATTTCCACTCGACGAGCCAGGCGGCGCGGTCGCCGAGTGTCTCGGGGGTGCCCTCGAGCGGCGCCGCCAGAAAGAACGGATACGGCTGCGACGCGTCGGCGCCGGCGACTGAGGTCTTGAGCGACTCCAGCCACGCGGCCGACGGAGTCCAGTCGCCCATCATCCGCGCGGCGATCACCGTCGGCTCGGCGCCGATCGCTTCGGCGAGCGCCCGCATGACGAGCGTTTGCGCCACGCCGACGCGGAACTCGCCGGTCAGCAGCTTGTTGAGCAGGAAGCGCTGCGCGCGCGGCAGTCCGAGCCACCAGCTGATGACGCGCTCGCGCTGCGCCGGCGCCTCGGCCTGCTGAAGGGGCAGCAGGCGCTCTTCGACCCACGCGGCAAGCGGCAGGTCGGCTTCCGGAGGGCCCGCCGGTACGGCGTCGAGTGCCAGCGCGACCAGTTCGCCGAAGTCGCCGGCCGCCGAGTACGACTCGTAGAGCAGCCACTCGGGCAGTTGTGTCGCGTCCTGCGCCCACTGCCGGAGTCCAGCCGACGGGACGACGCGCTTGAGCCTGCGGCCGGTGAGAAAGAAGATCGCCCACGCGGCGTCGGCGGGCGGCGCCTCCCGGAAGTACCTCGCGAGCGCGGCGACCTTGGCGTTGGTCGACGTGGTGCGGTCGAGCGCTTCGTAGAGGTCGGAGAACCTACGCATGGGGACGGACTGTCACGTTCCGCCTGAAGGCGGAAGCCACAGGAGAACAAGCGGAAGCCACAGGAGAACTAGCGGAAGCCACAGGAGAACAAGACGGCGCTGGCGTGACCGTCATTCGAGTGACTCGGTTGCGGCGGCGGTGAGCTCACCGGCTTCGCCTTCGTACGCGGTCTTGACGACGCCTGTGTCGAGCCCCCGTGCCTCGGTCAGGTAGCGGGCCAGGGCCTCCGACCAGCCGTGGGTGACGAGGACGCGCGGCGCGCCGGTCTCGGCAATCGTCTCGAGCAGCGCGCGCCAATCGGCGTGATCGGAGAGCGCGAAGCCGCGATCGAACGCGCGCTGGCGGCGGACGCCGCGCACGCGCATCAGGCCGGAGGCGAAGGCGTCGGAGGCGTTGGGCAGGCGGCGCATCCACGGCGTGCCGCGCGCCGACAACGGCGCCAGCACCAGCGAGCGCGCCAGCGCCTTGCCGCGCATCTGATCGGTGACGCGCTCCGCCGGTGCCATGGGCACGCCCGCGTCCCGGTAGGTGTCGGTCAGCGCGCACATCGCCCCGTGCAGATGAATCGGGCCGTCGGCGCGCTCGCCGATGGCCGCCAGGATCCGTTGCGCCTTGCCGAGGACGTAGCAGAAGAGCACCGACGGACGATCCTGCCCGCGGTTCTCGCGCCACCACGCCAGGATGTCGTCGATGACGGTGTCCGGCGGATCCCACGTGTAGATCGGCAGGCCGAAGGTCGCTTCCGTGACGAACGTGTCACAGCGCACCGGCTCGAACGGCTCGCACGTCGGATCCGCCTGCCGCTTGTAGTCCCCCGAGACGACCCATACCTCGCCGCGGTGCTCGACGCGGATCTGGGCGGAGCCGAGGATGTGGCCGGCGGGGTGCAGCGACACCCGCGTGTCGCCCATCGTCAGCGCCCGCCCGTAGGGGAGCGTTTCGATACGCGCGTCGGGCAGCCGCCGGCGGAGGACGGCCAGGCCCGCGGACGCGCAGAGGTACCCAGCCGATCCCGGCCGTGCGTGGTCGCCGTGCGCATGGGTAATGACGGCCCGTTCCACCGGCAGCCACGGATCGATGTGGAAGCCGCCCGCCTCACAGTACAGTCCCGCTGACGTCTCGCCGATCACGCTGCGCGGTACGGTAGCATGAGCGCCGCATGCGAAGACTCGGGTTGCTGCTCGCACTGCTCGTCGGCGCCGGATCCCCCGCAGCGGCCCATCCCGTACCGTTCAGTTATCTCGACCTGCGTCTCGGGGCCGACGGCGTGTCGGGGACGCTGACGGTCCACGTCTTCGACGCCGCGCACGATCTCTCGATCGATCCACCGGAGCGGCTGCTCGATCCCGCGATCGCCGCCGATCGAGGCCGCGCGCTGTCGTCGCTGCTCGCCTCGCGCGTCTCGCTCGAGACCGGCACCGGCCCGCTCGCGATCGCCTGGGGACCGCTCGAGATCCTGCCCGACAGGCAATCGCTCCGCCTGCCGTTCACGGCCTCCGACCCGGGTCAGACGGGGGTCAAACAGGGGTCAGACCGGGGTCAGACCCGTGTCAGACCCTCAATTGTGAGACTCACGGCGGCAATTTTTCCGTACGACCCCAAGCACCAGACGTTCGTCAACGTCTACGAGGATGCGGCGCTGCGCCAGCAGGTCATCCTCGACGCGTCCCGGACGTCCTTCGAGTACTTCTCGGGCTCGCCGCGCGGCACCCTGGCGGTCGTCCAGCGTTTCGTCGGCGCGGGGATTCATCACATCCTGATCGGGCCCGACCACATCCTGTTCCTGATCGGCCTGCTCCTGCTGGGTGGTACGATCCGCCGGCTGGCCCTGGTGGTGACGGCGTTCACGGTCGCGCACAGCGTCACGCTGTCGCTCGCCGCGCTCAACCTGTTCACGCCGCCGCCCGGGATCGTCGAGCCGCTCATCGCGCTCAGCATCGTCTACGTCGGCGTGGACAACCTGATGGTGCGCGGCGGACGCGACGTCCGGGTCTGGATCGCCTTCGTGTTCGGCCTCGTGCACGGCTTCGGCTTCGCGAGCGTGCTGCGCGAAATGGACCTGCCGGCCCGCGCGCTCGGCTGGTCGCTGTTCTCGTTCAACCTGGGTGTGGAAGTCGGGCAACTCCTCGTCGTCGTCATGGTCGCGTCCGCGCTGACCGCGCTCCGGCACCGCAGCGAAGCGGCGGGTCGCCGGCTCGCGTTCGCGGGGTCGCTGGTGGTGGTGCTGGCAGGCACGTTCTGGTTCGTGCAGCGGGTCTTTTTTCCGGGAGGCAGTCTATGAGTCGTGGATGGGTGTTCGGCGTGATCGCCGGGGTCGGCATGCTGTCGGCCGCGGCGGGCGCCTATCAGGCGCAGCAGCAGGCGGCGCCGAAAGTCGTCGAAGTCGAGAAGCTGAAAGACAACCTGTACATGCTGAAGGGCGGCGGCGGCAACACCGCCGTGTTCGTCGCCAGCACGGGCGTCGTCGTGGTCGATACCAAGAACCCCGGATGGGGACAGCCGATTCTCGACAAGATCAAGGAGATCACCGACAAGCCGGTGACCACGATCGTCAATACGCACACACACGGCGATCACGTCAGCGGCAACGTCGAGTTCCCGGCGACCGTCGACGTCGTCGTGCAGGAGAACACGAAGGCGAACATGGACAAGATGATGAGCCCGCCCGGGTTCAACGCGCCCGGC
>Ga0075364_10001236_pt1 | contig 13698 bp, 15 predicted proteins | sample EndMetdeltDD1764_FD_71517 | JGI IMG/M metagenome (GOLD analysis project Ga0075364, IMG submission 71517) | Populus endosphere microbial communities from Tennessee, USA - Endosphere MetaG P. deltoides DD176-4 | ecosystem: Host-associated > Plants > Roots > Endosphere | place: USA: Tennessee... | reverse complement strand
TCGAACAACGAGTTCATTACGCGCACCATGCGCAAGGTCATGGACGAGGAAACCTCCAAACTCGAAAACGGCCTGACCGTGCTGGCCTCGATCGGATCGACTGCACCATTTGTCGGTTTGTTCGGAACCGTGTGGGGCGTGTATCACGCCCTGGTCAATATCGGGATGGCCGACGGGGTGACGATCAATCGTATCGCCGGACCGGTGGGCGAGGCGCTCATCATGACTGGCCTGGGCCTGGCCGTCGCGATTCCCGCCGTGCTGGCCTACAACGCGTTCGTGCGCAGCAACCGGGTATTCCTGGGACGTCTGGACGCGTTTGCTCATGACCTGTTTGCCTTCCTCTCCACCGGTCAGCAGGTTGCGATCTCCGATGGCAAGGTTCGCGCATTGCGCCGTAGCGTGCGTGGGAGCGACTGATGGCTTTCGGCGGATTCGATAACAAAAGCGGCGGCGGCCACGCCGTCTCTGAAATCAATATGGTGCCCCTGATCGATGTGATGCTGGTGCTGCTGGTGATCTTCATCATCACCGCGCCGCTGCTGGCGCATTCGATCAAGATCAATATTCCGCAGGTCAGCGCCGAGCAGATCGAGGAAGATCCAAAGGTCATCGATCTGGCCATCGATCCGGCGGGCACGGTGTTTTTCAATGAAGAACGAATCGACATCGAATCACTGCAGGCCCGTTTTGCAGCCCTGGCGTCGACCAAGCCTCAGCCCGAGATCCGAATCCGTGCCGATCAGAACACGCGCTACGAGACACTGGCTCAGGTGATGGGTGCCGCGCGTCGCGGGGGTATGCAGCGCATCGGTTTCGTGACATCGCCGCAACCTGGTGCAGGATCGGGTGCGCCGGCGGCGGCCAATGCGGCGGCCGGCAACGCACCGGGTGCGCAGGCGGCACCGAACGGCGCTGCATCGGGTAACGCTGCATCGAACGGCACTGCCGCCCGGTCACCGGCCCCGTCTGCCTCGACAGCCAACCGACCTGCGGGCGCTGCAGCCCCTGCGGGTGCCGCCAATCGCCCGGCATCTGCAACGCCGGCGCGCTAGGGCAGCAGTGATCGCCCGGCCTCTGCGACGCTAGCGCGCAGCAATGGCCAGAGCAGGCACGTGCAGCCCCTGCAGCGAGATGAAGCAGCCTGAGTTGCTCGCTCGGGCAGGATTCATCAGGAGGCGACTCGGCGCCACTTCGTTGATACGAGGTGGCGCCGTTCTCGTTATGATGCGTGTGCGACTGTCTACCCACCCGATTTCATTGATAGCAGTAGAATCCACCCATGCGAGTTCTTGTTATTGAAGACGATACGACTCTCGGCCACGCGCTTGAAGAGTTTCTGACCGACCAGGGTTACGCCGTGGATTGGCTGACCGATGGCGACCAGGTCGAAGGTGCGCTGTCGGCTCAATCCTATGAGTTGCTGCTGCTCGATCTGAACCTGCCCGGCAAGAGTGGTCTGGACATCCTTCGCCAGATCCGCGCCGAGGGCAATCAGGTCCCGGTGCTCATCCTCACGGCCCGTGACGGGCTGGACGATCGCGTGGCGGGGCTGGATGCCGGCGCGGATGACTACGTCACCAAGCCTTTCGACCTGCCTGAGCTGGCCGCGCGCGTGCGCGTGTTCGCCCGACGTCGCACCGGTCAGGTGCAGCCGCTGATTGAAGTCGGTCCGCTGGTGTTCGACACGATCGGGCGTGAAGTGCGGGTCAGCGGCAATCGCCTGAATCTGTCCGTGCGCGAGCTTTCGGTACTGGAAATGCTCATGGCGCGCGTGGGTCGAGTGGTGACCAAGCGCCAGATCGTGAATTCCTTGTCTGCCTGGGACGCTGATTTCAGCGAGAACGCCGTCGAGGTCTATGTATACCGGCTGCGCAAGCGCCTGGAAAACACCGGTGCCACCATTCAGACAGTGCGTGGGTTCGGCTACATGCTCGAAGTGGACGCCGTTTGAGCAAGCGACCCGGACCACGTAGAACTGCCGCGTTCCTGTCTGCAGGTTCGCTGGGCCGTTATCTGGTGGTCCACCTGCTGCCCGCCATTTTCCTGCTCGTCCTGCTCGACCTGTCGGCCACGTGGGTCCTCACCCACAAGCTGGATATGGATGCCTGGATGCTGGAAGATTTCTTCTGGTTCATGGTGGGCGGTCAGGTTCTGCTCATTGGTCTGTTCGCCTGGCTGGTCGTGCGCGGTGTGCGTGCCGGCCTGATGTCGGTGAACCGGCTGGCCGAAGAGATCAGGCAGCGTTCGATCGAAGACATGCAGCCGCTCGATATCGCGGGCGTGCCCACTGAAATCCAGCCACTCATCACGCATACGAATGATCTGCTGGCGCGGCTGGACGACGCCATCGTGGCGCAGCGCCGCTTTGTCGGCCATGCCGCGCACCAGTTGCGCACGCCCCTGGCCGGCCTGAAGCTGGAATCCGAACTTATGCTGGCGCGCCCGTTGCCCGATGACGTGCGCGCCCGTGCTGAACGCATCAAGGCCGCCAGCGATCGCATGATACGGCTGGGACAGCAGTTGCTGGTGCTCGCCCGCGCCGATCCCAATGCACGGCCCCAGGATAGCTTCGTGCGCATCGATCTGTGTGAGTGGGTGCGGGTGTCGGGTGCGGAGTGGATTCCCGGTACGCGTGCGGCGCAGGTCGATATCGATTTGTCAGCACCGGACGAGGCGGTGTGGATCGACGCTGATCCGCTGTTGATGGATGAGTTGCTGGGCAATCTGATCGACAATGCTCTGAAATACGGTGCGCGCCCGGGCAAGATCAGTCTGAGCGTATCGCCCAATCCACCTTCGCTGACTGTGGAGGACGATGGCCCGGGCATCAGCGCCGAACAGTGCGAGCGGGTGTTTGAGGCGTTCTATCGGGCGCCGGACGCCACGGCAGGGGGTTCCGGCCTGGGGCTGGCCATCGTGCGCGAAATCGCGCATGCGCACGGGGCGGGGTGGAAGTTGACCAGCCGGCCTGAATTTGCTGGCACGCGCATCACCATCGTGTTCCCCGGGCCGCGCAAGGGCGCCCGACTGTCCAGGCAGGACGGGCGGGCGCTGCTCGAACCCAAGGGGTAACTCAGACCTGACCGAGCAGAAGGAACTCCATCAGGGCTTTCTGCACGTGCAGGCGGTTTTCGGCTTCGTCCCAGACGACACTTTGCGGGCCATCGATGACTTCACCGGTGACTTCTTCGCCGCGATGTGCCGGCAGGCAATGCATGAAGATTGCCTGATCGTCGGCGACCGCCATCATGTCGGTGTCGACGCACCAGTCGCTGAAGGCGCGACGGCGTGCTTCGTTCTCATCTTCATACCCCATGCTGGTCCACACATCAGTGGTGACCAGATGCGCGCCTTCGCACGCCTTCATCGGGTCATCGAACTGCTTCAACACGCCTGACTCGATGGCACCGATGCGCGCAGGATCCAGCTTGTAGCCTGCGGGCGAAGAAACGTGCAGGGTGAAACCCAGCATTTCGGCGGCATGCAGCCAGGTATAGGCCATGTTGTTTGCGTCGCCGATCCAGGCGATGACCTTGCCTTCGATGGGGCCGCGATGCTCGATGAAAGTGAAGATGTCGGCCAGAATCTGGCAGGGGTGGAATTCATTGGTCAACCCGTTGATCACGGGCACGCGTGAGTGGGCGGCAAAGCGTTCGATGCGTGTCTGCTCGAACGTTCTGATCATGACGATGTCTACCATTCTGGACACCACGCGCGAGGTATCTTCGATGGGCTCTGCACGCCCGAGCTGAGAATCGTTGGTGGTGAGATGGATGACGGATCCGCCCAGCTGGTACATGCCAGCCTCGAACGACACGCGCGTGCGCGTGCTGGCCTTCTCGAACACCATGGCCAGCGTACGGTCGTGGAGGGTCAGGTGCGGTTCATAACGCTTGAACTTGTCCTTGATCAGTTGTGCGCGTGCAAGCACGTACTTCAGTTCCTGGGTCGTCAGGTCCCGCATTTGCAGGAAGTGGCGCAAGGGGCCGGTCTTGGGCGTAGGTGGTGTCATGGGTCGAGGATCACGTCTAAAAGGTCAATCATATACAATCCGCGGCGCAGGTCGCAGTTTTGACGCGGCACGTTTATTGGGCAGGTGCCGAGTGCACGCAACCGGATCACTATGACAAGTGGCGTTAAACAATTCATTATTCATGGCGTGACGCTTGAAGGCTCACGCTTTCGTCCCAGTGACTGGGCGGAGCGTCTGGCCGGCGTCATGGCGCAATTCCGTCCGCCTGGCTCGGCACGCAGCCATCTGACCTATTCGCCCTATGTGCTGCCTTTGGTGATCGATGGTGTCAGAGGCATTGTCGTGGACGAGCGCCTGCGCGATCTCGAACCCCTGGCCTGGAAGTTCGTGGTCGATTTTGCTACGGATAATCATTTGAAGACGGAAACGCGCGAAGGCTGATGCCGGCGCGCGCAGCCGGCGGTATGCGTACCTGTTCAGCATGCCTGCCTGACAACAGAGGCAGGTCGGACGCGGGACGCTTCTATCTCGGAGCGGGCGCCCCCGCTCAACCAGGGGCAGGCATGCCGGTGCACGGATGCGCTGCCCACTGATGATGCCTCGATGGCCGGTGTGATCAGGCGATGGGCGTGATGACCTTGCCGGTTTTGAAGAACGCCTCGATGTTCTGCATCAGCATGTTTTCCATATCCATGCGTGTCTCGTTCGTGGCGCTGCCGATGTGAGGCAACACCACGACTTGGTCATTGCTCGACAGGGCCTTGGGCACCTTGGGCTCGTGTTCGAAAACATCCAACCCGGCCCCTCCGACCAAGCCCTGTTCCAGCAACTCCACCAGTGCCTGTTCGTCGATGACGGTACCGCGGGCGATGTTGACCACAATGCCTTTTGGGCCCAGTGCCTGCAGCACCTCGCGCGAGACCAGGTGGTGAGTGGAGGGGCCACCTACCGTGGCAATGACCAGGAAGTCGCTCCAGCGAGCCAGTTCCACCAGTGACTGCTCATAGGTATAGGGTGAATCATTGCGCGCACGACGGCTGTGATAGCGCACATCCATGTCGAAGCCCTGACCGCGCCGTGCAATGGCCTCGCCAATACGGCCCAGGCCGACCACGCCCAGTTTCTTGCCACTGACTCGCGTGCCCAGCGGGATGCTGCCGTGCACCTGCCCCCATTTACCGTCCCTGATGAAGCGTTCGCCCTGGCCCATGCGACGTGCGGCGGCCAGCATCAGCCCCCAGGCAAGGTCAGCCACGCAATCGGTCAGCACGTCGGGTGTATTGCTGGCCTGCGCCCCACGCCCCTTGACGGCATCCACGTCCAGCTTATCGAAGCCCACGCCCCAGCTGCAGACGGCCTTCAAATCAGGCAGGCTGTTGATCAGCGCAGCGTCGGCACCCATGTTCGCCGATGTCACGATGACCTCGATGCCTTTGCCATGCTCGGCCAACGCGCGGGCACGATCCTCATGCTTCCACAATTCGAACACGTCGTACTGTTCGGCCAATCGTTCATCTGCGCTGGGGGAGCCGGCGAAGGAGCCAACCTGAAGAATGCGAGGCTTGATAGTCATTTATGGAGTTTGTTGTCGGGTTGAAAGAATAGATACTACAAGAGCGCGCGTGCGCTACTCAAGCTGGATGCCGCTTTGCCTGATGACGTCGGTCCAGCGCTTGACCTCCTGGCGTTGAAAGGCGGTGAATTCTTCTGGCGAGTTGCCGACCACTTCAAAGCCCAGGCCCTGCAGCGATGTCTTCACCTGCGCAACCTGCATGGCGCGACGCAATGCATCGCTCAAGGTCTTGACCGTGGACGCAGGCGTGCCCTTGGGCACGGCGAAGCCCTGCCAGGAATACACGACCATGTCCTTGATGCCGGCCTCGGCCATGGTGGGCACATCGGGCAGGTCGGGTGTGCGCTTCTCGCCTGTCACAGCCAGGGCCTGCAGTTTGCCCGACTTGATGTGGGTGAGCACGGCACCCAGATTCTGAAAGGAGACATCGACCTGCGATCCCATCAGGTCCGTGATGGCTGCCGCGCCGCCACGGTAGGGGACGTCTACGCCGGTGGTGCCCGTCTTCTGGCGGAACAGTACGGCGGAGAGGTGGTCCGAAGACCCGGTCCCTGACGACGCATAGGACACCTTGTCGGGCTGGGCACGCGCGCGCGCAATCAGGCCAGCCACGTCCTTGACGCCCAGGTTGGGAGAGGCGACCAGCACATTGGGGTTGCGCACGGCTTGCGTCAGATAGGTGAAGTCTTCAGTGGGGTTGTAGGGCAGGGTGCGATACAGCGCCTGATTGATGGAAAACGTTCCGATCGAGCCGACCATCATCGTATAACCGTCAGGATTCGCTTTCTGCAGGGTCTGTGCGGCAATGGCGCCATTGGCACCAGGTTTGTTTTCGATCACGAATGTCTGCTTCAGCAGCTTGCTGACTTCCGGGGCGATGCTGCGCGCAGTGATGTCTGACGATCCGCCCGGCACGAAGGGGACCAGAATCGTGACCGGCTTGTCTGGAAAACTGGCGGCAACCGCGGGGGCCGCCAGGCTGGACAGCGCCAGGGCAGCCGAGGCGAGCATGGCCTTCATATCAGCGTTTTGCATCGTGTCTCCTTGCCGTATACGCGGCATTATTTATATTGTGTGCCCCTAGTATTTAGTCGTCGTATATCATATGTCAACTAGCATCGTCCCTTGGTCATAAACTGGAGTAGTCATCACATGTCGTCGCCTTTGCCCAATTTGTTTCGTCAACGGATTCTTGCTTTAGAAAAGCAAATTGGTTTCTGGTCAGGCATGAGTAGTCCCATCAGCATTGAGCTGGCCGGGATGGCCGGGTTTGACTGGATACTGCTGGACGGTGAACACGCACCCACGGATATCCCCGTGTTCCTGCAATTGCTACAGGCCTTGCAGGGCAGCGGCAGTGCCATCGTCGGCCGTCCGAGCGAGAACAATGCGGTGCAGATCAAACAGATGCTGGATATCGGCTTCTACAACCTCCTGATTCCGTTCATTGAATCGGGTGAAGAAGCTGCTCGTGCGGTCGCTGCGACTCGCTACCCCCCGCAAGGCATTCGCGGGGTGTCCATGCTCAATCGCAGCAATCGATATGGCAACGTGCCGGAATATTTTTCGACGATCAACGACAACATTTGCGTGTTGCTGCAAATCGAGAGCGAAGCCGGGATTGCTGCGGTGGATGATATTGCCAGCACCCAGGGTGTGGATGGCATCTTCGTCGGACCATCGGATCTTGCCGCTGGTCTGGGGCATCTGGGCAATCCGGGGCACCCGCATGTGCAGGACGCCATTCGCTACCTGTACACGCGTGCACGCGCGCACGGCAAGGCGGTTGGCACGTTGGCGCCCGCTCGGGCCGACGCCAGGCGTTATCTGGATATGGGCATGCATTTCGTGGCCGTGGGCACCGACTACGGCATTTTCAAGCAGGCGCTGGGCGACCTGCGCGCCGCGTTCTGACGCCGCGCAGACAATAAAAAAGCCTCCACATGCGCGGAGGCTTCTATTTTGCCGAATCTTGCCCCGCCTGAGCAGGGCAATCATTTCTTCAGGCGGCAAGCGCCTTGATGGCGGCAGCCAGGCGGCTCTTGTGGCGAGCAGCCTTGTTCTTGTGAATGATGTTCTTGTCAGCGACGCGGTCGATCACGCTGGTCGTCTTGCGGAACACATCGTTTGCAGCCGCTTGGTCGCCGGCGTCAATCGCCTGGCGAACGCGCTTGATCGACGTGCGCAGCATCGAGCGCAGGCTGGAGTTGTGTTTGTTGAGCTCAACCGATTGGCGAGCACGTTTGCGAGCTTGGACTGTATTGGCCATGTCTTTAGTCTGAAATGAATTCGGCAAAGACTATAAGTATAGCTTGCGAGCGGCGAAATGCAAGCGCCGCGTGCGTCAGGGAAGCCAGGGAGCACGGTTTTCTGGCCCGGGTGCAACAGCGCACCTCAGGTGGTCGCCACGTCTACCCATATGATCCAGGGCGTGAGTTTGCGCACGGTGATGGGCAGCTGGCTGGCCAGTGATGCCAGGGTCTGGCCGACGTTGTCCAGTGTATAACGGCCGGTCACGAGCAGCCCGCCGGCCGCACTGGAGACATGAAGTACGCCACGGTGGTAGGGCCTGAGCGTGTTGATGACGTGCAGCAGGGTCCGTGCGCGCACCTGAATGGCGCCGGTTTGCCATGCGGCGTCGTCAAGCAGATCGGTGCGTACGGTGTCTATGATGCTGGCGTCAAAGCGCACGCCCGTGCCTGCGACCAGGCGCTGGCCCACACCCGATCGGGAGACGACGTTCACGCTGTTTTGCAGGACCACGACCAGCGTGCGCCCGATCTCCTGCCGGACCATGACTCGGGCGCGGGTGGTGGTGACTTCACCCTGAAGCGTATGTATCACCAGGGGCCGTGGGTCTGCCGTCGATACGTGAAGCGACAGCGCGCCTTCTTGCAGGTGGATATGGCGGTGTGCGACGTCCAGGTCCACGTCGATCCGGCTGCGTGCGTCAAGCAGGATGTCCGTGCCATCGCTCAAAGTGATTTGCTTGCGGTCGCCCGTTCCGCTGCTGATGGGCGATCCCGGGGGCTCCGGCGGCGCGTGCAGCTTTCGGGCGACGATTGCCACGCTGCTCGCGCCTGCCACGCCGGTGGCGAGGATCATGATGACGCGACGCCGACCCATCGGCGCCCGGGTGGCCCGCTCGCGCCACGGGGGTGCCGATCCGGGAAGCGCGCGCGGGAAATCCCGGCTGATCTCACCCAGCGTGGCAGACAGTGCCCCGGTCAGGCGCGTCCAGGCCGCGTCGTGGTGCACATCGGCCGTTCGCCAGGCTTCGAAAGCATGCAGGTCGGTTTCATTGATGTGGCCCGCGCGCAGGCGCACCAGCCACTGCACGGCCTGATCGGCAAGCGACGAGGGGAGCTGTTGTGAGGAAGACTGCGGGCGCGCAAAGGCGTTCGTTGACGCACGCTCTGGCGTGACACGGGGGGGGAAGTCCGTGGGGTCAGAAGAGGACTCGTCTGACATGATCGCAGTCGGTGAAAGCTAATCTGCGAATGGTAATGTAATTTTACGTAATTAGCAGAAATGTAATCAGGATGGCTCAGCCTGGACGCACCAAGTGTCGTTTTCTCATTCCACTTGCCAGCAGCACGCCGAAGTAGACGACGCCGCAGGCCAGAAGCGTGGCGAGCAACCAGCCCACACGAAGCCAGGGGTAAGTGCCCAGCGCATACCAGTCCAGATTGCGATCGACCCAGACCAGGAGGGCACCCATGGCAGCTAGTGCGATGGAGATTCGCGTCAAAAACGGCAGCCATCCCGATTCGAAATGGTAGACACCGCGCTTGTGCAATCCCCACAACAAGGCAAGCGCATTGGCGCAGGCGGCCAGGCCGATGGCCAATGCCAGCCCGGCGTGGGCCATGCGGGGAACCAGCACCAGGTTGAGAACCTGGGTGAATATCAGCACGCAGATGGCGATCTTGACCGGGGTGCGGATGTCCTGCTTGGCATAGAAGCCTGGCGCGAGGATCTTTACGGCGAGCATCCCGACCAGCCCGACCGAGTAAGCCATTACCGCCACGCGTGTCTGCTCGACGTCGGCCACCGAGAACTTGCCGTAGTTGAACAGCGTAGCCACCAGCCCGTCAGATAGCAGTGCCATGCCCAGCGCCGCCGGCAGGCCCAACAGCAGTGTCAGCTTCAATCCCCAGTCCAGCAGCGCCTGGTACCTGTGCGCATCGGCGCGGGCATGGGCGACAGAGAGGCTGGGCAGCAGAACGGTTCCCAGCGCGACGCCCAGCAGGGCGGTGGGGAACTCCATCAGGCGGTCTGCGTAACTTAGCCAGGTGACGCTGCCGGGTGTGAGCCAGGTGGCGATATTGGTGTTGATGAGCAGCGAAATCTGGGCGACCGAGACGCCCAGTGTGGCCGGCGCCATCTGGCGCGTGATGCGCCTGACGACGGGGTCGTTCCAGGCCTGTCGCACATTCAGCGACCAGCGCGGTGTCAGGCCCAGCTTGGACAGGGCCCACCACTGGATGCCCAGCTGCGCAACACCGCCCACCATGACGCCGATGGCAAGCGCAAAGATCGGAGGATCGAACCAGCTTGCCAGCCACACGCAGGCGCCGATCATGCACAGGTTCAGCAGCACCGGTGTGAACGCCGGTACCGCGAATTTTCGCCAGGTATTGAGCACGCCGGAGGCGAACGCGACCAGCGACATGCACAGGATGTAGGGGAACATGGCCCGTGTCATCCAGACGGCGGCCTGGAACTGATCGCTGCGGGCTTCGTGGGTCATGCCACTGGCCATGGCCGTGACGACCCAGGGGGCCGCAATCACGCCGATCAGGGTGATCAGCATGAGCACTGCGGTCAGCAACAGCGCAACCCGATCGAGCAGGACGCGCACTTCTTCGTCGCTGCGATCGGTGCGTGCCGCCCCGAGAATAGGCACGAAGGCCTGGGAAAATGCGCCCTCGGCAAACAGGCGCCGCAGCAGGTTGGGAATGCGAAACGCGACCCAGAAGGCGTCGGTCAGCGGCCCGACGCCAAACGCCCGAGCAATGAGAATGTCGCGTATCAGACCGGTGATACGCGATAGAAAAGTGAAGCTGCTGATGGTGGCAGCCGATCGGAACAGGGACATGGGAGAGAGCGAGCCAGACCGCAGCAGGCCTGCTTACTTAGGCGGCATGCGAATGGCACCATCCAGGCGGATGGTTTCACCGTTGATCATTTCATTGGTGATGATGCTGTGGACGAGCTTGGCGTAATCTTCGGGCGTGCCCAGGCGTGCCGGAAAAGGAATACTGGCCGCCAGCGCGTCTTGGACGTTCTGCGGCATGCCTGCCACCATGGGGGTGCCGAAGATGCCTGGGGCGATGGTGACACAGCGGATGCCCGATCGCGCCAGGTCGCGTGCGATCGGCAGCGTCATTCCCACCACACCGGCCTTGGATGCGGCATAGGCGGCCTGACCGATCTGGCCGTCGTAGGCGGCAACCGAGGCGGTATTGATCAACACGCCGCGCTCGCCCGTGGACAAAGGCGCATTTTCGCTCATTGCCTGGGCGAGCAGCCGCATCATGTTGAAGCTGCCGACCAGGTTGACCGAGATGACCTTCTGGAACAGATCCAGCGCGTGCGCGCCAGACTTGCCCACGATCTTGGCTGCAGGCGCGATGCCTGCACAATTGATCAACCCGTACACCGGACCAATGGATACTGCGGCGTCCACAACCGACTGGGCATCATCTTCAGACGTCACATTGCAGTGCACGTAGGTCTGGCCCAGTTCATTGGCCAGCGCCTGGCCGGGCTCATCCTGCAAGTCTGCGATGACCACGCGGGCGCCCTGCGCCACGAGCATGCGCACCGTGCCTGCGCCCAGGCCGGACGCCCCGCCCGTGACAACGAAAACGTGATTTGCGATATCCATGAGATTCCTGATGTGTACGGGCTGGGGGGAGGGCAGTGAGGCCGATCAGGCGCTGAGCGCCTTTTTCAGGCGGGCGGTGATCTCCTCGACCGAGCCCACGCCGGAGATCTTGCGATAGCGGGGGGCTTTGGTGTCGGCGTCGGCCCAGCTCGAGTAGTAGTCGACCAGCGGGCGCGTTTGATCGCGATAGACCGACAGGCGGTGGCGCACGGTTTCTTCACGATCGTCGTCGCGCTGAACCAGCGGTTCGCCGGTGATGTCGTCCTGACCGTCCACTTTCGGCGGATTGAACCGCACGTGGTAGGTGCGGCCGCTAGCGGGATGAACCCGACGACCGCTCATGCGCTCGATGATGTCCTCTTCGGGAACGTCGATCTCGACGACGAAGTCAAGATCGATACCCGCTTCCTTGAGCGCGTCAGCCTGGGGCAGCGTGCGTGGGAACCCGTCAAATAGATAGCCGTTGTTGCAGTCTGGCTGGGTCAGGCGGTCTCGCACCAGCCCGATGATCAATGCGTCGGACACCAGGCCGCCCGCATCCATGACCTGCTTGGCCTGTCGCCCAAGCTCGCTGCCGGCTTTGACTGCCGCACGCAACATGTCGCCCGTTGAAATCTGGGGAATGCCGAATTGTTGCGTGATGAAGGTGGCTTGGGTGCCCTTGCCTGCGCCCGGGGGGCCTAGCAGGATTAAACGCATGACTACTCCTGAGGATCTATGAAAATATCTTGTTGCAGCTGATTATGCCGCAAGTCGCTGCCTGCACGTGCATATCGCGGGATGCTGACTTATAACCCATTTGCGTAAATGGCCCTGACACGAGCGAGGTCTTCGGGCGTGTCGACACCCGCTGCGGGGTGGCCGGCGCAGATATGCACGACGATGCGGTGACCGTGCTCCAGGGCGCGCAACTGTTCAAGCGCTTCGAAACGTTCCAGCGGCGCTTGTTCCAGTCGTGGGAACTGGCGCAGAAAACCGGCACGGTAGGCATACAGGCCGATATGGTGCAGCGCCGGCAGGCCGGCGGCCACCCGTTCGCTGCCATCGGCAAGCGCATCGCGCGCCCAGGGGATGGGCGCACGGGAGAAGTAGAGGGCACGGCCATTCTGATCGCAGACGACCTTGACGACATTGGGATTGAACAATGAGTCGGCCTGGTCCAGGTGCGCGGCGCAGGTGGCGATCGCAGCGTCGGGATGGCGGGCCAGCAAGCGGGCGACGGCATCGAGCAGGGCGGGATCGATCAGCGGCTCATCGCCCTGCAGGTTCACGACGATGTCATCGTCATGCAATGCAAGGATGTCGACGACTTCCGCGAGGCGGTCCGTGCCCGTGGGGTGACTGGCGGCCGTCATCAGGGTTCGCAGGCCTGCCGCCACGCAGGCGTCCCTGACTCGAACGTCATCGGTTGCCACCACAATGGTGTCGGCCCCACAGCCACTGGCCCGCTGCGCCGTCCTGACGACCATTGGTACACCGTGAATGTCAGCGAGCGGTTTGCCGGGCAGGCGAGTCGACGCCATACGCGCCGGAATGACGACGGTGTAGGTCATGATGGGTCAGGGCGCAGCAGGGGCAGTCGGCGTGGCAGCTTCCAGCGGGCTGGCTTCGGACACGAGCAGCACGGGAATACCGTCGCGAATCGGAAACGAAAGCTTTTCGGCTCGGGAGATCAGCACATTTTTGGTGCGATCGAATTCGAGCGGGCCTTTCGAGACCGGGCAGACGAGAATATCGAAGAGTCGGGTTTCCATGCGTGAATTCTAAAGCAGTTTGCCTCGCTGGCACACACTTCAAGGGGGCGAGGCGACGGTGATCAGCGCATCGAGCAGCACACCGGGAAACTCGGGCGGGTTGAATACCGCCTCGATCGGAACCTCCCACAGCCTGGCGTCGCCAAGCTGATGGCACTTCACACCATCTTTTGCCGTCACCAGTATGACGTCCGTATTCACGTCTGCGAAGGGCGAGCTGCGATAGTCGAAATGGTCGGCCAGGCCGATGCGATGGTGCAACCGGATGCCCGCCTGCTCAAGCAGGCTGAAAAAGGACTCCGGCTGGCCGATGCCTGCCGCGGCGGTGATACGCAGTTGGGTTGACAGTTCTGCCCACTGGGCCAGCGTGCGCCTGCCCGCGCCGTTCAGTTCGCGTGTCTGGCCCGCGACGATGTGCATATCGATGCGCAGCGGGCCTGCCTGTGCCGGCCCGGCCGGCGTGGCCCCGACGTCGGCAGAATGCGCAAAGGGGGGGCGAGCC
>Ga0075364_10001234_pt1 | contig 13711 bp, 10 predicted proteins | sample EndMetdeltDD1764_FD_71517 | JGI IMG/M metagenome (GOLD analysis project Ga0075364, IMG submission 71517) | Populus endosphere microbial communities from Tennessee, USA - Endosphere MetaG P. deltoides DD176-4 | ecosystem: Host-associated > Plants > Roots > Endosphere | place: USA: Tennessee... | reverse complement strand
CCAGAATCAGGGTGTGCGAGGTGCGCCCGGTTTTCTCCAGGATCATCCCCTTAAGCTGGCGGGTGTCGAGGCTTAAAAACTGGCTGGGCGTGAGGTCTTCTGCCGCCAGAATGGTCGGCGTCTCGAGGGTAAAGGGGGTTGTTTGCTGAAGCTCAGGCCAGGTAATACTCAGCAGTTGTTCGCTGATGTCGCGGATATCGCTGACCCGCTCGCGAAGATAGTCACTGGCGGAAAGCGAGAGTTTGTCGCAAATCTGCTCCATATTGCGAATGATGGCATTTGCCAGGCTCAGGCGTTCTTCGACGATCAGACGACGGATATTCGCACCAAACTCGTCATCCTGAATAAGTGACAGATGGGCACTGATGATGGTTTTACTCTCGCCGTCAAGCCCGCGCAGGCGCTGGTTGAGTTGTTCAGCGAGGGTCGCCAGGCTGTGCTCCAGACGCGTGATATCTTCCGGGCTTGCCGGACGCTGGCGATAGCGCTCGAGGTTATCGCTTTGCAAGCGGCGAAGGGTGCCCGAGCCAATGCCGCTGGCAAGCGTAATGGCCTCGCGTAAATGGGGATTGAGCCGCACCAGCGAGCGGGGAAGAGGATGCGCGATATGAGGCGCATCGCCCGACGGGATGCTGTCGCTATCGATAAACGCGACATTGAGGTAATGCTCCAGCACGCGTCTGGCCTGCTCTTCGTCGCTACCGTTGATTTCAAGCACACAGCTGTCGTTAAAGAGCGTACCGGTACTGATAAGCGCAAGCGAGCTTTTGGCATCCGCGTGGGTGTTCAGGCGCTTGTTGATAAAGCGGATGTCGCTGCGCCATGCGCTGCACTGCTCTTTCAGCGCCCAGGCCGGGCGAGCGTGCAGGCCGTTTGGCAACGGACAACAAAATTCAATCGATAACATGTTTACCTCCGTTCAACGTGAGATCAGCATCTGAAGTCCGTCAGATGATCCACGGTCTCACGATTCAGACGAGCCAGCAGGGCAACCAGCAGCTGGTGGGTATGGTCAATATCCTGGATGTCAGCAATGGATGCGGCACAATGACCGTGCCGGGTCGGCGGCCCGAGTACCACCGCCGGGACGCCGGTTCCGCAAAGATGGATTGCGCCTGCGTCGGTGCCGCCGTTGCTGAACATATCTTTTTGCAGCGCAATGCCCTGAGCCAGAGCCACCTCCTCAACGAAAGCGGTGAGCTTCGGCGGGGCAATGTGTGATTTGTCATACAGCACCAGCATGGGCCCGGCCCCCGTCTGGCGGTGATTTGCTGAGCTGTAGTCGAAGTTTTTGGACCAGCAGGCGGTGTCCAGCACCAGGGCGAGGTCAGGATTCACGACCCTGCTTGCCGTCTGTCCGCCGCGCAGCCCGACCTCCTCGCTTGAGCTGGCAACCAGCCACACTTCACAGTCCAGCGGTATAGCGTGCAGCTCACGTAAAAGGGTAATCAGCAGATAGCAGCCGAGACGGTCGTCAAACGCTTTGCCCATCACCCGGCCGTGAGGAAGGGGCTGAAAAAGGGTGTCGAAAGTCACTCGATCGCCCGCATCAATGCCTGCCGCCAGCACCTCGTCGGCGCAGGTCGCCCCGATATCAACGCGCAAATTCTCTACCGTCTCGCCTTTCGTCTCGCCGTCCAGTAATCCGGGGATTTTCCGCCCGTCGCGCGTAGTGATTCTTACAGGCTGCAGAGTGCGGGCCATCATGCGGACATTGCCGACAGGCAACACCTCGATGGCCCCCTCTTTTGTCACGGAGCGCACGATAAAACCGACTTCATCCATATGGGCGCACACCATCACCTTCGGCCCGTCGCTGCGGTTGACGCGAATGAGCACCGAGCCTAGCCCGTCAAACCGGACCTCTTTCGCGTAACGTTGCGCTTCAGCCAGCAGGATATCGCGCACCTCTTGCTCAGAGGCGGCGATGGCATCGGCCTCACTCAGTTTGCGCAGAAGTTCTGTGTCCATTAACGTTCCCCTGTTGTCAGTAGCGTTTTGTCCATGGTGTAGAGAACCTCAGCGCCAGTGGGCGTCACCAGTACCACATCCTCAATACGCACCCCGCCCAGGCCGTCAAGGTAGATCCCCGGCTCAACGGTCAGCAGCATACCGGGCTGAAGCAGGGTGGTGTCGGTGGGAGAGAATCTTGGATTCTCATGCACATCGATACCAACCGCGTGCCCGGTATTATGACCAAACTGCGGGCCGTACCCTGCGCGTTCGATAATCGTTCTGGCTGCAGTATCAACCTGGTGACAGGCGACGCCGGGGCGAATGGTGGCGATGGCGGCGAGCTGTGCCTCAAGCACCGTCTGATACACGCAATAGAGAGGATGGTCCTCAGGCTTCTGGCCGTGTCCGGCGACAAGGAATGTCCTCGTCATGTCCGAACAGTATCCCTGGTGTTGGGCGCCAAAATCGAGAGTGACCATCTCTCCTGCGTTAATCACTTTGTCGGAGGCCTTACCATGCGGCAGCGCGCCGCGCGTTCCGCTGGCGACGATGGTATCGAAGGAGGGTTTATCTGCCCCCTGTTGCTTCATAAACCATTCCAGTTCCGCTGCCACCTCGCGCTCGCGCATACCGGGCTGAATCACGCGACGAATATGCTGCGCTGCGCTATCGGCAATCCGGCAGGCCGCGCGAATTGAGGCGATCTCCTCAGCGGTTTTGATTTGCCGTAAGACGTCGAGGGAGATACTGCAAAGCTTCGCATCCAGTGTATTGCGCCAGTGGGTTCCGGTCTGCCAACTGACCTGTTCGCCTTCGAAACCCAGTGTGGCGATCCCTTCGCGGGCAATCAGCCGGTTCACTACCCTGGTGAGCGGGTTTTCTGCATCCAGCAGGTGCAGGTGATAGCCACTCACACGGGAGGCGATGTCGCTGTAATAGCGAAAATCCGTCAGAATATGCGCGCTTTTGTGGGTTATCAGAACAAAACCGGAACCGGTTGAAATACCCAGATGCGGCTGCTTGTTCTGGCGCGAGGAGATCAGCACGCCGTCCAGATTTTCTGCTGCAAGCCAGGCGCGCAGCCTTGTCAGTAATTCCATCTCATGACCTCGTTACAGCGTATCGACGGACAGTTTTCCGCGCTTATGCATGTTGTTACGTATCAGCACCACCAGCAGGGCGGTGATCGTCGCGCCAACCAGAATGCTGAGCATGTAGGCTCCCAGGTTGGTAACCAGCGGCCATGCCCAGATAGCGGATTCCGGGAACCACTGCACGGCACCGAGCGCCGTTGCCGTCATCGCTCCGGCAATGGCGCCCACCATATAGGCCGGTAGCGTGGCGAGCGGGTTTTCCAGCAGGAAGGGGATTGCCCCTTCGCTAATACCCATGAACGCCAGAAACATTGCCGTTTTTCCCTGCGGGTAAAGCTGCGGGCTAAACAGACGTTTGCCGGTCAGGCGATGGTCGATTAACGTCGCCAGCCCCAGACCAATCGGTGGGATAACAATCGCAACGGCGCGGGAGGTGATCGGTAATACGTGATCGGTGGTTAGCCCAAGCCCGACAAATCCCGCCGCTTTGTTGATCGGCCCACCGAGATCAATGGCGGTCGCCGCCGCCATGCCGATGGCGTACATCATCGAGCCAGACTCGCCTGCGGCCAGCAACAGCGTGCGCATGCCTGCGTTCAGCCAGCCGCCAACAGGCGTAATGACGTAATACATCGCCAGCATCACAAATAGCGCGGAGAGGATCGGAATCAGAAAGGTGCTTTTAAACGCCAGCAGATACTGAGGAAGGTTAATTTTGTTGTTCAGCCATTTGACCAGATAGCCCGCCGCAATAGCGATAATCAACGCGCCAATAAAGGTAGAAGGCACTGGTTTGGTGGCAAGCCAGGTGAGTTTTTCCGGGTCGAAATTTAGCACCAGCGTCGGCTGGGTGGAGACTAGCCCGCCGATAAAACCGGCCGGGAAGGCCAGCTTGCCGCCGATAGAGTTGGCGACAAAGGCAGAAAACATCGGGATCGCGAAGCTAAACAGCAGCCCGCCGAAGGATTCCGTCAGGTAACCAAACTTCAGCACCGACAGATTAAAACCCGTGAAGTGGCCGGAGTTCAGCGCATCCAGAATGCCGGTGTCCGGCGGGATCTCCAGCCAGACATAGGCGATGAGCTGCGAAATGGCGAGGATCACCCCGCCCATGATCAGCGTAGGTACCATGCGGGAAATTCCCGACATAATATGCTGTGGAAGTTCTTTCCAGAAGGTATTGCCCGTTGCGGCGGGCGCGGGGGTGAGTGCGAGGGTATCGCCTTCGTGACCGTCCGACCGAACCGCACTGCGTTTTTTAATTGCCATAACCAGGACCCCTGAGGTGGAGGATTATTGTTGTTCTGCAGCAATCATTTCTTCGATTTCTTTCAGGGTTCCCGCCGCGTTTTTAATGGCGTCCTGAAGGGTAATTTCGTACACGTCCCGCGTTTCAAAGCGTTCGTTGTCTTCCGGGGTGATCGCGATGGCGTGAATAATAATGTCCGCCCCGGCGATATCCTGTGGCGTTAAGCGGTTCTGGATGCCATCCGCCCCCTGGGTTTCAATTTTGACTTCGTAGCCTGCTTCTACCGCGGCCTCTTCCAGCGCCTGAGCCGCCATAAAGGTATGTGCCAGACCCATCGGGCAGGCGCACAACGCAATCAGTTTTTTAGCCATGTGAACATTCTCCTGTAGATGACACCGCGATTATGGCGGGGAGGTTTCAGGGTTGTTTACCGGATAAATAATGCATTAGCTGGAGAGATGAGGCGTGAGATCAGAAGTGTGACGCTTATCGTCATATAAGGGAAAAGGATGAAACGCCGGGTGCGGGTGCCCCCGGCAGAGGATCAGTAGCCGACTTTATCAATGACAAACTGCTTGCCGCAGTTGCCAGGGTGCGGCTGGGGCGCAAACGACGCCGATGAGAGCGGCGCGTTGATGGTCGCGGCTTTGAGCGAAAGCTGCAGTTCGGTGAGATACGCCGGGTTATTGTTGCAGGTCAGCTTGACGGCTTTAACGGATTCTTTGCCCCAGCTTTTGGCGACGGCCTCGTCAAAATCGCGGCGAGAAACCGTTTTGCCGTAGTGATCAGCAAGGAATTTCCCCAGCGCGCTGCTTTTCACTTCCTGATTCATGCGCACCATGGTGCCAAAATAGGCGTCAGGATCGAAGCCGAAGCAGACGCCGTGCTTGGCGTATTCATAGCGTTCCAGACAGGACTCTCCGCCCGCGCCCGGCATTACACCGTTGAGTTTTGCGGCGGCTTCGAAGGAAAGCCCGGTTTCGGCAGCGGCGCATTTACGGCTGGCTCTGGCTTCTGGCATATTTGGGACGGGGCGAGTGGCGCAGCCAAATCGCATCCAGCGGCGATCGTCCACCCCGCGTGAGGCGATAGATTTGGGCAGGCTCGGCCACAGGCCGTGAACCGTCAGAAAATCCGTTTTGGTTGTGCTCTCTTTTTGCAGGCGGCACTCGTCAGGCTCATTGCGGTTGCGGTCGTGCATGCTCTGGCAAAAACCGGTCTGCCAGGAGAGGGCAAGGACGTAGCGATCAAAATCGGCATATTGAGTGGCCTGAAGCGGCGCGGCATTTGCTGAGAAGGCGCACAGGGCAAGGGCGGTTGCACTGAACCGGAGAACGATATCCTTCCTGAACATTTGAATTCCTGATGATTAAAGGGAAATTAATTCCAGGAACTTATTAAAGCACAAAAAGCGCCCGCAGGCGCTTTTTGTGCCCGGCGATGCGGGCTGAGGGTAAGGCAGGCCTGGCTAGCGTAGCGCCACCAGGCCCATTATTTTATCCCGCGACCGTACCCGGCACGAGGATTTCTGTTGCGATAATCACAATGACCAGGCCGACCAGCACCGGAACAGAGGTGCGTTTCACCACTTCGAACGGGGAGATTTTGGCCATACCGGCGACCGCAACCACCACGCCGGAAACCGGGGAGATAGTACGGCCCAGGTTGGAGGCCTGCAGCATCGGAATCGAAAGGTAGGCCGGGTTGATACCGGACGAGTGTGCCAGTTTTGGAATCATCTCGACGAACGCATAGAACGGGGCGTTACCGGAGCCGGTCGTCATGGCGGCCAGCATCGTCAGGACAACCAGCACCAGCATCAGAATAATGCTGGCAGAGCCGAAGGAGGTGGCGATCGAGATCAGGCTCTGGATAAAGCCGATGGTGCTCAGGCCCTGGGCGAAAACGCCCGCCGCGACCAGCAGCATCACCACGCCCGCAAAGGCGTCAGCCATCCCGCGATACGCCACTTCCAGGCCGGAGAACACTTTCTGAGTATTAAAGCCGCGTACGAATTCCAGCACCGCCGCCAGCAGCATGCAGATCACCAGAATGGTAATAATGTGCAGCTGTGGGCCCCATTTACCATCGAAAATCAGTACGCCAATGATCGGCGTGAACGGCAGAATGGCGTAGAACGATGGCGCGGTGGTGGTGATTTCACTCACGTCCAGCATCTCGTGGCTGATGTTTTCTTTTTTATCGAGATACTTCTGCCAGAAATAGTGCGCAACCGCCATACCGATAATGGCGGCGATAGAGATCGGCAGGGTGGTTTTAAAGGCGAAATCAATCAGCGGCATTTCGGCGGCTTTTGCAGCCAATACTACGTCACCAGACGTTGGGGAGAGGATAATCGCGGCAGGGGAGGCGCAAATCGCTGCCGCGGCACCGCGGCTGATACCCACGTTCACCATCACCGGGAACAACGTCGCCATCAGCAGAACGCCGAGACCGGTAGCGGAGGAGACCGCCAGCGACATCAGGCACGCCACGAAATAGGCGGCAATCATCAGAATGTAGGGGGAGTTAATATATTGCAGCGGCTTTGAGGCCAGTTTGACAACCATATCATTGGCGCCGATATGGGTCATATACGCGGCGAAACCACACAGCATCATAATCATCATGCCGAGATCGCCACCGCGGCTCATCAGCAGAATTTTAATATATTCCACAATATCGGTGGCGGTATAACCGGTGCTGGTTTCGCTGGCCGGTAACACCTGGTGGCCCATTAGCGCACTAATAATAAGCAGCGTTAAACCGCCGACGAATAATACCCCGGTGGCGGAATAGCCTTTAATGATGTAGCGCGCAACGCCGACAATGACGACCACTCCGATGAGGAGTTCGATAACGGTAAGCATGGTTTCCCCTGTACGTGCGCTCCCCAGAGAGCACGGAAAATCAAAAAAATGAAGTGTTGAAATGTGCCGAATAAATGGGCAGTTCTTGCTGACTAAAATCAATAAAATGACTACTAAAACGGCCATCAACGATATTTTGCCACCACTACGTCATTTGTGTCACCACACTATTGACCGGAGCTGTGATTATTATATGTCATTAAAATGATAATTAATTGTTGTGATATTTAGAGGGTTTTATCCGTGAAAGGATTAAGAACGTAAAACTTTTTAAAATAGCTTTAATTTCAACACGCGCTGTTCTTATACTCGGCTTCCTTTTGCCACCCGACGACGCGAATATGCATGCCAGCTGGAGTTACCGCCTGCGCTTTCTGAAAAAACATCTGCTGATGTTTTTGTTCGCGTTCGGCTGGCTGCTGATTCAGAGCCAGGTCGCGGTTGCGTCCCATGATTGCTCCCTGAGCCCGCGCGGCGAAAGCGCCATGATCCAGCATATGGACATGATGACCACGCCGCTTCATCACGAGCTCAGCAACATTTCGCCTCTGTGTGAAAAACACTGCGTTCCGGATCAGGCGCAAAAAGATCCCGGGCAGACGCAAGTGGTCGCGCTTCCTGCGACCATGACCATCACCTTAAACACCCCTTCATGCAGCGACGTTTCGCCGTCCGCATGGTCACTCACCCCTCCCGCAGCGGGGCCGCCGGCAACGATCCGTTTTTGCCGGTTCCGGGAATAGCTCTCTGTTAATTCGTTGAATTTATTTTTCTTTTACGATTAACAGGAGTTTTATCATGCGTGCAATTTTTGTCTCTGCGCTTACGGGCGTGCTGTTTTCCCTTATCTCTCTTACCGTTCAGGCCACCGATCCGTCACCTGCTGCCCAACACTGGCAAGGCCAGGGCGTGGTTCAGCAGATCGCACCACCCCAAATCATCCTCCAGCATCAGGCCATTCCTGAACTGCAGTGGCCCGCGATGACCATGCCGTTTGTGCTGGCGAAAAGCGTGGATACTGCTTCGCTGAAGTCCGGCGATCGCGTCACCTTTACGCTCGAACGCGCGGGTGACGGCTTCCAGATTATCTCCCTGACGCCGCTGCGCTAAGGGATAAGACCATGAAATATCAGACACTGAGCCTGTGGCTCGGTGGGGTTCTGCTCGGCTTTTTAAGCTCAGCGGTTCAGGCCCAGTCCTGGACGCTCGCGCAAACCCTGACCGAAGCCCAGCGCTATTCTGCGGAGCTTTCTGCCTGCCGCAACGAAGCGCAGGCGCTAGATATGATGGCGGATTCCGCCACTCAGCTGCCCGACCCTAAACTCAAATTCGGCATCGAAAACGTGCCGGTGCAGGGGAGTAATGACCAGCGGTTTACCCGCGAAGGGATGACGATGCAGCGCATTGGCATCATGCAAAGCTACGTGAGTGCGGAAAAGCGGGAGCGTAAATCGCAAACGTTACAGGCCCAGGCGCGGGGTGTGGAGGCGAAGTCCGAGGCCATTCGTGCCGCGCTCCAGCGTGATACGGCGCAGGCATGGCTTGACCTTGCGTTATCAAAGCAGGCACTCACAACCGCCAAAAATCTGGTGAGTGAAACCGAGCGTCAGCAGGGCGTGCAAAAGGCCAGCGTCGGCGCAGGAAGTGCATCGCCCGACAGCGTGCTCTCGCTGCAGATGACCCTGAGCGCGATGCGCGACAAAGTGACGCTCGCGAGCCGGGATGTTCAGCTGGCGCAAAGCCGCCTGTTCCAGCTCACCGGGCAAGCTATTACCGATGTGCAAGGCCCGCTGCCGCGCTATCAACGTTTACCTGCCGACGAAAAGACGCTGGAGGAGGCGATTGTCCGTCATCCGGAAGTGGAGGCCGCGCAGCGCGAATCGGAAACGGCAAAAGCCCGCTCGGCCCAGTCGGCGATAGCGGCGATCCCCGACGTTGATGTGGAGGTGTTCTACGCCCATCGCGCCGAAGGGTATGACGATATGGCGGGCGTGATGTTTACCGTCGATCTGCCGCTGTTCCAGTCGCGCCGACAGGACAAGGACTATGCCGCCGAGGTGTCGCGCTCGATGCAGGCCGTGGATCAGCTGACGTTGATTCAGCGCGAGCATGTCGCGCAGGTGCAGTCGCTGGTGGCGCAATACCAGGCCGCGCAGACCCTGTGGCAGCGCCAGCGTGATGATCTCCTGCCGCTCCAGCATCAACGGCTGGCGGTGCTGGCCGCACAGTATCGCTCCGGGCAGTCGGAACTCCCGGCGCTCCTGGAGGCACGTCGTAACGTGCTCGACACCGAACTGGCTGCCAATCAGGCCGAGCGCGAGATGGCGCGGACCTGGGCGGCAATTCAATGGCTGATCCCGCAGGACATCACACAATGAAAATACTGACGTTAAGCGCAACCGCACTGGCCGTTCTGCTGGCTGCGGGCGGCGGCTATTACGCGGGGCAGCGCACGATGCATGCCGCTCCCGACGAGGCAAAACCGGCTGAGCGCAAAGTGCTCTACTGGTACGACCCGATGATGCCGGGCCAGCGTTTCGATAAGCCCGGGAAATCGCCTTTCATGGATATGGATCTGGTGCCGCGTTACGCCGACGAAGAGAAAGCAGCGACGGGCGTGGGGATCAGTGCCGAGCAGCAGCAAAACCTCGGAATGAAAACGGGCAAAGTGCAGAAGCGCGCGCTGGCGCAGCCTTTCTCAGCCTATGCGACGGTCTCGACTAATGAACGCAGCCTGACAATTTATCCGGCACCCGCGGCGGGCGTGATCGCAAAACTCTACGTGCGTGCGCAGCAGCAGCAGGTCAAAGCCGGTGAACCGCTGGCAGAGATTTGGGTTCCCCAGTGGACAACGGCGCAGCAGGAGTATCTGGCCGTACGTCAGCTCGGGGACGCGACGCTCACCCGCGCGGCGCGGGAGCGGCTGGCGCTGCAGTTTATGCCGGAAGAGACTATTCGCGCCGTCGAGCGCAGCGGGAAACCGCAAACCCGATTAACCCTGCGCGCCGACCGCGCCGGGTATGTCGTCAAACTGGACGCGCGGGAAGGGGCGCAGGTGGCGGCCACCGCGCCATTATTTGAGATCGCCGCGCTGGATACAGTCTGGCTGGTTGTGGATTATCCGCAAACCCAGGCGCAATCCCTGACGGTGGGCAGCGAAATGAGTGCCACGTCCGAAAGCTGGCCGGGCGAGCGTTTTCACGGCACCGTCAGCGAACTGCTGCCGCAAATGGAAGCGACCACGCGCACGCTTCAGGCGCGAATCGTACTCGAAAACCCAGGCAATAAACTGAAGCCGGGTATGTTCCTGAATGTTTCTCGCGCAGAGCAAACGCGCGGTGCTGCGGTGCTTGCTGTCCCGGAAGAGGCGGTGATTAACAGCGGTGAATCGCAGCGTGTTTTGCTGGCAACGGGCGATGGCTATTTCCGCCCGGTTAAGGTGACAACGGGAATGACGGCTGAAGGCTGGACCGAAATCACCTCTGGCGTGCAGGAGGGCGATATCGTGGTGACCTCCGGGCAATTCCTGATCGACTCGGAAGCGAGCCTGCGCAGCGCGCTGCCGGAGGTGACGCCATGATCGCCGCCGTCATTCGTGCTTCATTACGCAACCGGCTGCTGGTGATCCTCGCAGCCGCGATCATGGCTGGCTGGGGCTGGTGGGCGGTCCAGCGCGCGCCGCTGGACGCACTGCCGGATCTCTCGGACGTGCAGGTGATCGTCAAAGCCAGCTATCCAGGCAAAGCGCCGCAGGTCATTGAGGATCAGGTGACCTGGCCGCTCACCACTTCGATGCTCTCCGTGCCGGGGGCCAAAACCGTGCGCGGTTTTTCAATGTTTGGCGATGCCTATGTCTATGTGCTGTTCGAAGATGGCACCGATCTGTACTGGGCGCGATCAAGGGTGCTGGAGTATCTGAGCCAGGTGCAGTCGCAATTCCCGGTGGGGGTGAAAGTCTCTCTTGGGCCGGATGCGACAGGGGTCGGCTGGATTTATGAATATGCGTTGATCGACCGCACCGGTAAGCACAGCCTCGCCGATTTGCGGGCGCTGCAGGACTGGACCTTAAAGTTTGAGCTTAAAACCGTGCCGAACGTCTCTGAAGTCGCCAGCATTGGTGGCATGGTGCGTCAGTATCAAATTGTGGCGTCGCCCGAAAAAATGCGTGCGCTGAATATCACCCACGGTCAGCTGGTGAGTGCCATTCAGGCGGCGAATAAGGAGAGCGGTGGCGCGCTGCTGGAGATGGGGGAGGCGGAATACATGGTGCGCACCACCGGTTATCTGCGCTCGCTGGATGATTTCCGCAATGTGGTGCTCACGTCGCGTGACGGCAAACCGCTGCTGCTCAGCGATGTCGCGACGGTGAGCTACGGGCCAGAAATTCGTCGCGGAGTGGCGGAGCTGAACGGTGAAGGTGAAGTGGCGGGTGGCGTGGTGGTGATGCGCTACGGTCAAAATGCGCTGGAAACTATTCATGCGGTGAAAGATAAACTTCAGGCGTTACAAAAAACGCTGCCGGAAGGGGTGGAGATTGTGCCGGTTTACGATCGCTCAACGCTGATTGAAGAGTCGGTCAAAACCCTGACCCATAAACTGCTGGAAGAGTTTGCGGTCGTGGTGCTGGTGTGCGCGTTATTCCTCTTCCATTTCCGCTCGGCGCTGGTGGCGATCGTCTCGTTACCCTTAGGGATTCTGGGGGCGTTCGTGGTGATGCACTACCAGGGCATCAACGCCAATATTATGTCGCTGGGGGGGATTGCGATTGCGATTGGCGCGATGGTCGATGCGGCGATTGTGATGATTGAAAACATGCACAAAGTGCTGGAGCAGTGGCGACACGATCATCCGGATCAGGAGCCTACCTCCGGCGATTACTGGCATCTGGCCGAGCGGGCGGCGGTCGAAGTGGGACCGGCGCTGTTTTGTAGCCTGCTGATTATTACGCTGTCGTTCATCCCGGTCTTTTCCCTCGAAGCGCAGGAGGGACGCATGTTCTCGCCGCTGGCTTTCACCAAAACCTGGTCGATGGCGGTGGCGGCAGGGCTTGGGATCACGCTGGTTCCGGTGCTGATGGGCTATTTCATTCGCGGCAAAATCCCGGATGAAAAGGCCAACCCAATAAACCGCTTTTTGATTCGGCTGTATGAGCCGCTGCTCGATCACGTTCTGCGCTTTCCCAAAACAACCCTGGCGCTGGCGCTGGTGCTTTCACTGGCGACGCTGTGGCCACTCAGTCGGCTGGGCAGCGAGTTTATGCCGCCGCTCAATGAGGGGGATCTCCTCTATATGCCGTCGACGCTGCCGGGCATTTCGGCGCGCGAGGCCAGTCGTCTGTTGCAGCAAACGGATCGGTTGATCAAGAGTGTTCCGGAAGTCGCGAGCGTGTTTGGTAAAGCCGGACGGGCGGATACGGCAACGGATCCGGCGCCGCTGACCATGATTGAGACCACGATCCACTTTAAGCCGCGCGACCAGTGGCGGCCTGGCATGACGCCTGAAAAACTGGTGGAGGAGCTGGATAAAACCGTCTCGGTCCCTGGTATTGCCAACGTCTGGGTGCCGCCGATTCGTAACCGTCTGGACATGCTGGCGACGGGGATCAAGAGTCCGGTGGGGATTAAGGTGAACGGCAACAATATTGCCGATATCGAACGCGTCGCCGGGCAAATTGAGTCGATTGTGAAACAGGTACCGGGCGTGACGTCTGCGCTGGCGGAGCGGCTGGCGGGCGGGCGCTATGTCGATATTCGTATCGACCGGCAAAAAGCGGCGCGCTACGGTGTCTCCGTTGATGAGCTGCAGAGTATGGTCTCGACGCTGGTGGGCGGTGACAACATCGGAGAGGTGATTCAGGGGCGCGAGCGCTATCCCATCAACGTACGCTATCCCCGCGATCTGCGGGATAACGTCGATAAGCTGCGGGTTCTGCCAGTAGTGACGGCAAACGGCAGCCAGATCGCGCTGGGGGAACTGGCGGATATCCAGGTCACAGAAGGGCCGCCGATGCTGAAAAGCGAGAACGCACGGCTCTCGAACTGGATTTATGTCGACCTGCGCGGGCGGGATTTGAAGTCCGCTGTTGAAGAGATGCAGCAGCGCGTCGCCGAACAGGTTACATTGCCGCAGGGTGTTTCTCTGTCGTGGTCCGGGCAATTTGAATATCTGGAACGCGCCACGGAAAAACTGAAACTGGTGCTTCCGGTTACGTTGATGATTATCTTTATTTTGTTGTGGCTGACGTTTAAGCGAATCGCGGATGTCTTATTAATAATGGGGACTTTGCCGTTTGCACTTATAGGCGGCGTATGGCTGTTGTGGCTGCTGGGATATAATCTTTCCGTCGCGGGTGCTGTCGGATTTATAGCCCTCGCCGGGGTGGCTGCGGAATTCGGCGTTATTATGGTGCTGTATCTCAATCAGGCTCTGGATAAATATCCTGAGGGGGGAAACACGCAACTGATGCGTGCGATTCATGAAGGTGCAGTGCTGCGCGTGCGGCCAAAAGTGATGACGGTTGCCACGATCATGGCGGGATTGCT
>Ga0075364_10001233_pt1 | contig 13713 bp, 34 predicted proteins | sample EndMetdeltDD1764_FD_71517 | JGI IMG/M metagenome (GOLD analysis project Ga0075364, IMG submission 71517) | Populus endosphere microbial communities from Tennessee, USA - Endosphere MetaG P. deltoides DD176-4 | ecosystem: Host-associated > Plants > Roots > Endosphere | place: USA: Tennessee... | reverse complement strand
ATTGACTGGTGGCGTCGACACTACGGCGCAGGCGGGCGACATCGTGATCGGCTTCCTGTGCGTTTACGATGCCTCCGACGCGGCGCTTGTGATCGGGACGGGTTATACACTCATCGGGTCAGAACTTTATGTCAGCACGGGCGGCGTCAACCTGCGCGCGGCCTACAAGGTCATGGGGGGCTCTCCCGACACCAGCCTCGCCTTCTCGTCTGACATCGGAGTCGAATCCGCATGGGGTGCACTGGTGTTTCGTGGCTTCGATGCCGGAACGCCTATCGACGTCACCACGACGACGGCGACCGGCGCGAACAGCGACGTTACCAATGCCAACCCGCCCGCGATTACCCCTGTGACACCGGGTTCGGTCATCGTCGCGATCGGCGGCGGGTGCAGCTCGGCCGCGCTAACGGCCTTCACGTCATCCGACCTGTCGAACTTCGTTCATGCCGAACGCACCAGCGGTTCTTTCAAGGCGCAGATCGGGGCGGGCTCAGCTATCTGGAGTGGCAGCGGCGCATTCAATCCCGCGCAGTTCGGCGGCGGCGTTTCAGACAATTCAGCAGATTGGGCGGCGATCACGCTGGCCCTGCGGTCAACCTAGAGGGCAACATGGATTACGTTCTTCTCGATGAACAAGGCGAGATCGCTCAGTATCCATATTCGATATGGCATCTGCGTCGTGACAATCCTGATACGAGCTTTCCGACCGAGCCGGGCCCTGACTGCCTGGCAGAGTTTCGCGTTGCTGCGGTGACGCTGACTGAGGCGCCGGAAACGACCTATGCCGAGCGCATTGAGAGCGCCCCTCCCAAACTGATCGATGGTGAATGGCTCCAGCAATGGAGCATCGTTGATGTCCCGATCGAGGAAATTCGAGCGGCCATTCGTCCAGTAACCCCGCTCCAGATGCGCCGAGCGCTTCGGGTATCCGGCCTCAAGGCCGGTGTGGACGCCTTCCTCTCCGAAGCCGGCGACGAGGCGCAGGAAGCCTGGGAATACGCCGTCGAAATCCGCCGCGACGATCAGCTCGTCAACATGGCCGCAACAGCGCTCGGCAAGAGTCAGGACGAACTGGACGAACTGTTCCGTCTTGCCGCGACGATGACTTGATGCCGCAATTGAAAGGAACGCGATAATGTCACTTCATCGCGCAGGTCGCGATATCGCCGCAGGGCTATCTGGCCGCCTGACATGACCCTCCTCAATCCCATGCCGAAATATGTCGAAAGGAGCGCACGTGAAGGCGGACGACGAGATGCATGAGCCACCGATTCATATCGTTCCGGCCGGCGACAAGTGGGGGATATGCCTCTCGCGTTTGGGCAAGTGGATAGCCGGGGTGGCGGCGGGACTGGTGACGGCCGGTTTCATCGCGATGATTTCGCTGGAGATCAACAACGCGATTCAGCTCGGCCGTCACGGCGAGAAGATCGAGATGCTCGGCCGCCGCATCGACGGCACGGAAAACGCGCTCCAGAGCATGGCCGGGGAGAACCGGCGCAGGATCGAGCGGCTTGAATGGAGGGATGGGCAGTGAGGTTCAACATTCAACTGGTGGATGAATGGTGGACGGTCGTAAAGCGCTCCGCAACCACCTACGTCGCATCGGCGCTCGGCTTTCTCGTCGGCGCGCTGTCGTCGACCTACCTCGCTGCCTTCGCCGTGATCGGCTTCATCCCTGCGCCATGGCTGCAACTGCCTCTCGCTGGACTGGTGGGCGCGATCGTCATCGGCGGGCCGATCATCCTGTCGAGGATCGTCGCTCAGCCGAAGATGACCGAGAAGATCGCCGCCAAGCAGGAGGCATCCGATGCCCAGCCTGAATAACCTGTCGCGAGGGCAGAAGGCCGGTGGAGCACTAGCAGCCCTCCTGTTGGTCGCAACGCCGTTTATCGCATCATGGGAAGGCAAGTCCAACACCCCCTATGCGGACAAGCTGGCAGGCGGCCTAATGACGGTCTGCTTCGGCGAGACGCGCGTGGCCATGCGGCACTATTCGGACGCCGAGTGCAAGGCCATGCTGGAAGACGGCATCGGCGATTTTGCCTTCGCGGTATCCAAGCGCAATCCCGAACTCGCCGGCCATCCGAACCAATGGGCCGCAGCAACCTCGCTGGCGTATAATATCGGATCTGCGAACTACAGCCGCTCCACCGTCGCCAAGCGCTTCTCAGCCGGACAATGGCGCGCAGCCTGCGATGGCTTCCTTGCATGGTCATACGCTGGCGGAAAACAGGTCAAGGGCCTGCTTAACCGCCGCATGGCCGAACGGGCTCTGTGCCTGAAAGGATTGTGATGCCCCGCTACTTCACCGCTCGCCGCATCAAGACCGCCTACAACGAGGACGGCGAATACATCAACGACCACGTTTCCACCGTCTGCGACCATGAGGCGGTCGATACTGGCCTGATCGACCTAAACGGTGCTGCGATCATGCGCGCGCCTAATCCGCTCGGTTTCGGAAAGGATGACGAATGGTGCAGATCGTCATGAGTCAAAATCAGGGCGAGCTAGACGCGCGAGATCGCGGCAATCCTTGGGACTGGAACACCCCCGAGTGGCACATTTGGAACGCAGGCTATCAAGCCTGCGTCAGGCGAACCATCCATTCTCTCGCAAAGCATCAGCAACCCCGGAGGCTTAGGGACAAATGAGCAAAACGACACTGACCGACGGCTCGCCCGTCACCAACGATCATCGCGACATCATTGAGAGCGGGCCGCGCGCTGGCCAGCAAAAGGGCTATGTCGTGCTGTCCGAGGAAGAGCGGGCCAAGGGCTTCGTCCGGCCCGTGCGGCGGTCCTATGTCCACGACAAGTGCGGCACAGTAACGACGATGGGCCAGTCGCTCGCCGAGACCTATGCTCGCGATCCGCATTTCTACAGCGGCACGTTCTGCTGCGGCTGCGGTGCGCACTTCCCGGTCGGCGAAGCTGAGTTCGGAGGAGAGTTCGTCTGGGATGGCACGGACGAGAGAGTCGGAACGTGATCCCCCTATTCCTCGCCCGCAACTGGAAGCTGATCGGCATAGGGCTGATCGTGGCTCTCGCGATCGCATGGATCGCGCGCATCGACCATCTGCGCGCCCACTACAAGCAGGCGCTCTCCATCCTCGCCGAGCAAGCGCAGACCGTCCTCATCCGCACGCGCGATGCATCGGAAAACCCCAAGCTGACATGGGATCTGGTGCCGGGGCAGATCGTCGCGCTTGGGGAATCGAACAAGCAGCTCAAGGGCTCACTGGAAGCGCAGACGCTAGCAGTCGACCAGTGGGCCAAGGAAGCTGCCGACAGACAGGCCGAAGCCGCCGAATGGAAGCGCATCGCCGACAAGGCGCAGGCCCAGCGGCAATCGGTTCTGCGGCGGCTGTCTCAGTCCGCCCTGACGCCCGGCACGCGCGATGATTGCATGGCGCTCTTGCGGGAGGCGGAAGACGCGCTTGATCTGGCACGAGAGGAGGGTGGCGTATGAAAAACCCCGAACGCGCAATCATTTCGATCCTGATGGGCATCGCGGCGGCATTCCTCTATCTGGCGCTCTCAGCCTGCACCAGCCCCTCAGTCGTACAGGACCGCCCTGTCCGTGTCGCAGTGCCAGTCCCCGCACCGTGCACCTCCACGCGCCCCGCTCAGGTGCCCAGCCTCAAGGCAACCTACACCGATGACGAATGGCAGGCCCTGGATGCCCGCCAGAAGGCCTCAGCAGTGGCGGAAACCGCTGTCAGGCTACGAACCTACGCAGAGCAGCTATTCGCGGCCACAGCGGCCTGTAACTAGGAGATACGTGATGCGATCGAAACCAATCCAGGGCTTCAGCTACGATTTCCGTCCGCTCGGCAGCTACATGGTCGAGAGCAAGAAGACCGGCGAATCCTTCACGGCCGGCCCGCGCTACGACAATATCCAGTTCAACGACGGCCTGTTCATCATCCGCGACGGGAAGTTCGTCGAAGTCGGCGCCGCGCCTGTTGCCGCCCCCGCTGCATGGCCATCCCCTGCCCAGCCTGCCGACAAGCTCGTCGGCATACAGATGACGCTGATCTATGCGTCGGGGAGGAAAGAGGTCAAAGAGACGTTGGCGGTTTAGGGTGTATCACGTTCGCCAACAGGGCCGTAGCGCACAGTCTTCAACTCCCCCGCCAGTATCCGCAGCTTGAGGCTGTCGCCGGTCCTGCCCTGCGCTTGCAGGCGAGCTGCCCGGTTGAGGATGCGTTGTTTGTCGGTCATGATTCTCTCAGACCTTTCCGACATAAGGGGGCGTTAGGGGGATTGACCGCAATGTGTCCTCAGCGAGCTTCTTGTAGTAATCCCGCTCTATGGTAAGCTGTTTCAGCACGACATCGCTCTCCATCGAGAGTTGAAGCGCAGCCATTGCGGCAGCTACCGCCACATGATGAACATCGCGCGGTTCGATCTCGTCATGCACATGATCAAGATGCCGCATCCCTTGGGCAGCAGCCCTATCAACAAAGCGGCGGAATGTTGCATCCCGCTCCCGCGCCGCCATAGCTGTATCCATAATTCTCAGCATCTCGTTGTCGTATTCAGTCATGCGAGCCTCCTGAGAAGATCGTAACGGCCCTGATGGAATGCGATCTCAGCGGCGAAAGTGCCCACAACGGCGAGTAAAAACCATATGCTGATAAGGTCAACGTAAGCGGTCGTCCATTGCTCGACGAGGGCTTCACCATAAATCCATTGTAAGATTATGACTAGTCCGGCGTACTGACAGAACGTAAAGGCGCAGAATGTCAAGCATCCGATCGCGACGGCTTTCGATGCATTATACGTTCGTGACATCTTCACTCCTTCCCTCGTATATGCGCGACTCGCGCTATCAAGCGAAATCCTATTTTGGAAGCGGGGTGTCATTTTTCCAACTCCCGGCGTGGTTTTCCGCCACAGCGTTCGCGAGGCCCCGCGCAGCCCCAGCAAGGGCTTTGTCCTTTGCTGACCTCGGACATGACAACGACACCCGCTAGCAAGCAGCCCTGCGGCACATATCCTTGCATCTTAGCCATACCGAGAGCGAAGTCGGATACGTCAGCTTGGTCTTGGTCAAAATAGTGAAGCTTGGGCTCAGTCATGAAAGTGCTCCTTTTGTAAGCGGGGTGTCATCGCCTTGAGCGGATAAATGGTAGCCGTGTTCGATGGCGTCGGCGACATGCCTGGCAAACGCAGCATCCTCAGGGTGCCGGGACTGAAAAGCCGGACCACGCAACCACGCCACGATCGCCCCTCGCTCGTCGGGCCGGGCGGATAGGGCGGCGCGGACCTTAGCGAGCGTTTCGACGGCTTCCTCTTTGACCGCCAGGCAGACGCACTGCCCGCCATCGCGCATGTCGTCGAGTATCTGATCGAGCGTGTCCTCCGCTTGCTTCAACGCTTCTCGCAGCACATCTCCCACGGCCTCGGTTGCCGCTGGCTGGGGCCAGTCATTGCCATCGTTGTAGTAGCGAGACCGCAGGTCTTTGAGTGCCTGAGCGACTTCGTCAGCACTCCAATACGGATGAAAAACATCGGTGCCCCGTGCGGCTTTTAGAACTTCAATGCAATCGCTGCACCCGTCCCAACTATCCGCAGCCACATACGATAGAGCCGCTCGATAACCGTCCAGCGCTATTAAGTCCGCAGCCGTTGCCGCTGGCTGGGCGCGGAGGGCGGAGAGGCGATGGCGGGCGAAGGCTTGAACGAAATAGCTGTCGTCCCGTTCGCCCCGCTGAATGCGGACGCACTCCGCCACCGTAGCGCCAGTATCGTCGGCAACGCGCTCCGCAGCATCACGGTCGCACTGCTCAACCGCCAGCTTCTCGGCGAGGTCGGGGGTGTCAGGTTGGGTCATGGTCTCCAGCCTTCCTTCGTCCCCGCAGTCGCAAGGTCGATATTGCCGGTACTAGCGGGCGTGTGGTCCCACTGCAGGCCATCCGGCGAATACCCTCGCCCGTATTGATCGAGGAAAACGCCGGGAACGCGCTCGTCTAGCGGCCCAATGAAATCGCCGCGGCGATTCTGATAAGTCTGACCGTCAACCAGACCAGTGGTGTTGTCGGTCATTTCAGATGCTCCCAATTGCGAAGGGCGGCGACGATTTCGACTTCGTCGCGCCCGGTGATCTCGACGGCCGTGGCAAGCGGTGTTTTGCAATTTGGGCAAAGGTCAGGTTGGGTCATGGTTGGGGATTTCCTTTACGGTAAAGTCATAGGCGACGCCCTGCCACTTGCCGCCGTAATTGCCCGCTTGAGCGGCGGATGCGCGGCTAAAGGTGCCGATAGGTGGTGAGGAGTGCACAAGGCTATCAACGATCTGGCTCCGAGCTGCGCTGGTTGGCAGCTCGACGATAACCCGGCATTCGCTGGGATCAACGCCCGCCGCCGACAGGAACGCGCGCAAGTTGACGAAAAGCGCATTGCCGAGTTGATATGTGTCAGGCCCGCTCACGACCCTTCTCCCGCTTCTGCCGCGAGGTGGGTGTAGTGCTTGAGCGAATGCATCAAGCTATATAGAGACGCGCCCGGTATACGGGAATGAACGTCGGCCAGCTTCGCCGCCAGTTCCGTCGTCTCGATGATCGCGGCTAGGACCGTCTGGACCTGCACTGTATGGTCCATGTCGCCACTTAGGATGCGCTCCCGTCCGTAGGGCACCAGCGCTTGGTCTTCTCGGAGAGGATAGTAGCCGTCCGCCGCAATCCGCCTCGCCAGCGCCAGCATATCCGGGGTCGCTTCAACCATCGTCGTTCTCCGGGGTGGCGAACTCGTAGGTCGCGGCGAATATGTTTGGTTTGCAGGGGTATATTTCACCGGCGACACCCTTGATGATCCAGTCGTCGAAGTTGGCACGCATGTCGCCTTCGAGTGTTTTGATGATCAGGTGGTTAGCGTGGTGAACTACGGTTCCTTCGCTCATTGCCTTGGTCAACCAGTACGGCACATGGTTCCAAATCCGGTTGTCGAAGCGATAAGCCTCGATCTCTACCGGCTTCTTACGGTACGTTCCGGCGGGCCAGAGCGTGTGATCAGGTGTCTTTTCATCTTCCATCGTCGTTCTCCAGAAGGTGGGCGCGAAGGGCGGCAGCGGTTAGGGCGAGCGCGGGGGTGGAGCACAAAGCACTACGACAGACTTCCTCCCACCCAACCGTGTCGGTCCATGCAACGATGATGGCCTGTGGGGCTTCGCAATAAATTCGCGCGAAATAGCCATCAGGCACCAGCATCAGCGCCGCGTCGACACTGCGGGTGTAGTCAGGGGGACCGCTATGACCGCTCATAACGCCGCCGCGCGTCCATCGACCAACAAGCCCTCCAGCGTGAGTCGGGTTATCGATAGGCAGCCAACCCAGCAAACGAAAGATCGCTGCATCAAGCTCGCGATCAGCGCCTGTTGCTGCCTCCACGCGGGCGGCTAGATCACTGGTCATTGGGTATCTCCGCTTTGGATGACGCTTTCAGGTGTTCGCGGACTGCCAGGCCGAGCGGGGTTAGGCGTATGCGATTGATCCCGCATAGTTCAGCGAGGCCTTTGCTCTCCAGATTGGTAAGAACCTTGGTGTCCCAACGATTATGCCAGCGGAGCACGCGTTCATCGCCGAATAGCGTTTCCTGCGCGCTCAACACCGCCTGCCACTGCGCCTCGGTCAGCTTCCCGGCGATCTCCTCCACGCGGGCGGCGAGTTGGTCGGTCATGGGGTGTGTCATCAGAACTCCGGGCCTCCACGAGATCGGCCACCATGTCGCAACCCACACTTGGGACAGAGACATTCATCGCTCTCGTTGATGTGACCAAGCGCCTTGCGGACGACCTGCCGCCAGATCGTAAGAATACGAACGTCAACGCTGCTGTCTTCCGAGAGACCAGTTTGGTAGCGAACCCCAATCAGAGACGAGAGATTGCCCTCCGTAATCCGAAGGGCCTCCCTCATCATCTCCTTGTGGGAACGAGCGCTCATCGCGCCCTCAGCTCGTCATAAATCTCACCAGCCAACTTCTCATAAGCGCCATCGCCGAGCACTGCATTGAAAGCCTCCCGAAGCCCCATGCCTTCGTTGATCTTGCTGAGAATGCGGGCGGAAATGGCGGCGTTCTTAATCATGGCTTGTCTCCGTATCTGATATGCAAGTTGTGTAAGTTGTGCTCTTGCACATGTCAAGCATGTTGTGTAAGTAGCTGTTGTCGCCAAAGCGGCGCATCTGTACGCAACTGCCATGGAGAAAAAGGACGTGAGGGTTCAGCTCGTGATCTCGCAAAGCGAGATGGAGGCGCTCGACGAATGGCGCGCCAAGAACAAGATTTGGTCGCGGTCGGAAGCGATCCGCCAGTTGATCGCGGAAGGCGTGAAGCGTGGCGACCGCAAAGCCTGAGCCAACCGTCTATCTTTACGTGATCGGGCCTGAGGTTGGACCTGTGAAGGTCGGACGCAGCATGTCGCCGCTTGATCGCGTTCGGCAACTTCAAGGACAGGTCAGCAAGAGGTTGTTCATCACCGGAACATGGCCGATTGGACAACGCATTGCCCTTGCGGCCGAACGGTATGCCCATTGGCTTCTGCGTGACAAACATATCGGGTCGGAGTGGTTTGAGGTATCGGCTGAGGATGCTGTGCGCGCCGTCGAGTTGGCTGTCTCTCTGGATCACGCCGACGGTTATGCGATGCCGGCGCTCGACCAGGCCGCTGCTAATCTCAGCGGCGGCGTCTATGTGCGGACCAAGCTGGCACGGTCTGTTCATGAACGAATGCACGAGGCTTCTGGAGGTCGTCACGCCGACTTCATTCGCGAGGCAGTCGAGCGAGAGCTAAAACGCCGCGAGCGCAAGTAGCCGCTCATCCCCCGCTCCCTTCCGTACTTTCACCGATGGGGGTGGGGGCATTGTCTAGCTGACCACAACGCCTCAGGGCGTCGGTGGCCGTGGCGCGGGGGTCGTTGTCGCCGTCCGCGATCTTCCGAAGTGCGGCGAGTAGCGTTCGCCCATTCCAGCCAAAGCTGCTACGAAACATATCCGCATCGTAGCGCTTGCGACTCTCTATCTCTCGCAGCCTTTTGGCGTCCGGGTGGTGTTGCTTGCACCAGCCATCGGTCACGGCTTTCCGCTGGCACTGAGCGTAGGTAGACCACCGGTCATTCGACCAAACGCCCGCCTTGCAACGCTCGGGATCAAGTGCCGCGCGGGAAATGCCAACACCAGTGCCAGGGCTGTAGATATCGCCCATCACCCTTCTCCTGCCGTGGTGGTGAGGTGGGAAGACCTGGCCGACATCATCGCGTCTGCCATTCGGTATGCCCATATGGCTAGGTCCGCGACCAATGTGTCAGATACTTTGGAGCCGGGATTGGTTCCTGCGATACACTGACCAGCAAAGAGATCGCGGAGGTTAGTTTTGGCAGCATCGAGAGCTTGCCCAAGAACTTCCATTGGCTCGCCCGCGCTAAACCATTCGCTAATGTCGGCTTTCATTGCGTCACAAACATCGGGATCATCAAGGGCTGCAGCTAGCCAGCCACCCAATTTCACGCTGGCCATTACCGCACGGTGGGCTGGCTGGTGCCACTCCAAGACTTCGACCCATTCAAAGGGGTTTTCCATCTCAGCGGCCTCCCGCCGCGATCGCGCCAGCGAGTGCCGAAGCGGCCAGATGATCCTGCGCCCCATAGTCGTCTGCATAAGGCACGATGCTGCTTTTGGTTGTCACCAGCGCCACGTCATCGCCATAAAGGCCGCGAGAGTTCTTGCTGGCGATGAAGTAGCCGAGCGTGACCCCGCGGGCCTTGTAGCCGTACTGAGCCACGATGGTGTTTGCGTCGGATTCGGTCATTTCACTTGCCCTTTTAGTTGGTGGCTCCTATTTAGATGGTGGCATCAAAACAGTCAATAGGTGGTGGCAACAAAATGCATGGCTCGACAGAATTAACGGTGGCACCTATTCCGCGCACTGTGGGCAGGAATCGAATCAATGACCCGGACGAAAAGCTGACGGCGCGTTTCCCGAAAGGGACGCTGGCGCGCATCAAGGCCGCTCTGTTTCCGAAAGAGCCGCAATCCGAATTCATCCGCGAGGCCGTCGAGCGCGAGCTGGCGCGGCGGGAGAAAGGCGCTTGATGGTTGGACAACGCCCTCTCGGGACTCGCTGGGAACGCGTCGGACCCTTGGGCTGGTTGGACAAGCCCATGTGATTGAACGGAAAGGCTTGCGCTATTCCGTCCCCGGGCACCATTGACCGTATCGCACAGCATCGCATTGCATCGTTCCATATCGCGTACAGTCGCACGATTTGGGGCCACATTTGGGAGCCAGATAGACTAGGCAACTCGGTGGTGGCCCCCAATGGCTCTGACAGATACCGCGATCAGGAACGCCAAGGCGAAGGACAAGCCTTACAAGCTTGGCGATACCGGCGGCCTGTTCCTGCTGGTGCAGCCATCGGGCGGAAAGTTGTGGCGCTCGGATATCGACCTTTCACCTCGGCGTGAATATTCATCGATCTTCGCAAATTGAATAGCTGCTTGCGACGACATAGTCGTCATTCTGGCGATCCTGTATCTGTCGACATCGGCCATCCGCCACCGACGAGGCATCCGATGCCGAATTGCTGACCACCTGAAGTCGAAGACTCGTCGGCGCTTTGACAGTCGAAGCCTAGCGCGCGTTTGGGCCGGGGCGCGCGACCACCAACATCTGCTTGCCCAGAGGCTTGAGCGGCGAACGAAGATAGGCGCCGATCAGCGGCGGCCAGACGGGAAAGCGCGACTTGACGCTGAGCGGCAGAAAGCGTGGATGCACCTCCAATATCTCCCAGCCGTGCGCGCGCAGAATGTCGGGCAAGCTGACGTGCGAATATACCGCCACATGCGTGTAGTCGTCGAAGTATTCGCGAAACCCATAGCGATAGTTTGGCTGGAGGATGGTGAGGGTGCCGCGATCGGAAAGCACGCGCACGAGCGAGCGAAGCACGCTTGCCAGCACACCGTGGGGCAAATGCTCGAACAGGTTCGAAGCGAAAGCGTAGTCCACCTCGCCATCGGCGATGGCGCCGAGCTGGTCGGCCGGCGCCACGATCGCTTCCACACCTCTAGCGACGTGCGCAGGCATCCCTTCCCAGAGGTCGACGGCGATGCGGCGGTCAGCGACGACGGCGTTGATGAAATCGCCATATCCTGCCCCGAGATCAAGGACGCAGTCGCGCGGCCTTATGCGATGCCGGAAATGGTATTTCCAGAGCGCCTGCCATACCACCTTACGCCGATGGTCTTCCGCCAGCCGCGTGCCATGATAGTCGCCGCTCACGCGTAGCGTCTCCATCCGCCCACGAGGCCGTATATCATGCGCATGCCGACTATGAAGCCGCGCCAGTTGTTGACGTTGCCGCCCTTACTGAGGCCGACACGCGGATGGAACGTGATCGGGCATTCGAGCAGGACCAGCCCGTTCTGAAGCGCACAATCGAGGAAATGCGCGTTGAATTCCAGATTGACGGCAGGATTGAGCTTATTCAGCAGCGGAATCAGCGCATCACGGCGACACAGCTTATAGGTCGTGCCGACGTCGGTTATCGTCCCCCTGCCTAGGTGCTTAGCTTCGAGCAACTTTCCGACAAAAACGTTGCCATAGTACATGAACGTGCTGAGCTGGGTAATCCGCTGCCGCAGCGGCTCCACGGTCCGCGTACCGTTTACGATGTCGGCATGCGGCGCGTAGGCGAGCAGCTTTTCCATGTCGTAGGCGCGGAACGTGCTGTCGCCCTCGCATAGGACGACGAATTCGGTGTCGGCGAACTTCGCCGCTTCGCCGAGGCAGCGATAGACGCAGCGGCCATAGCCGGGCGCGAGTTCGTCGAAAGTGATCGCGCCGGCTGCCTGTGCCCGCTCGAAGGTTCGATCGGTGCTGTTGTTGCTGACGACGATCACGCGTTCACACAACGGATGGCTGAGGAAATCCTCGACCGCGCCGGCGATGCTTTCTTCGTCGTTGTAGGCCGTGAGCGCCACGGTTACGCGGCGGCGGCGAACGGGCTCGAACCGCACTGGAATATCGGACCGCCTGCCGTCGAACAGGACCAGCAGGTCGAAGAGGGCAAGCGTCAGGCCCAGCATGATCGGCACTCCGCTATACCAGACGAGCCAGGCGGACACGGGGTCCAGAACCGCGCGAAGGTCGAAGAGATAGCGCGGGATGACGAGGATGACGCCGAACAGATACGTGGCGATACCCAGGCAGAACAGCAGCATCCCGTAAAGCAGGAAAGGCGGATGCCCGCTTTTGCCGTTACTGGCCATGTTTGCCCCTCGTTCAAAGCCGAACGTGAACAAAGCGAAGTAGGCCGGCATGGTTAACGAACGATAAAACCGCGCTTGCCTGCCGATGCGAAAACCCAATAGCGCGCGACGAAAAAGGTGATGCACGGCGTAACCGCGACCATGGGAAGGATCGGCGTCCAAGCTGTTAGAGCCAGCGCGTGGGTCAACAGCCAGACCCACCCCGTATTGATGGCGAACGCCAAGACCGACAGCAGCGCATAGCGCGACATGCTGCCGAACACCTCCGCCTTGACATTGAAGCTGAACGCGCGGTGCAACCAGTAGCTCACCCCGAACTGCAGCGCGAACGCGATCAGGTTAGCCAGGTAGGGAGAGATGCCGCAGACGACGGCCGCGGCGTAGTAGGTCCCGATCGCCACCAGCGCCGCCAGGCCGCCGCTTATCACGAAACGCAAGGCGGCATTTGCCGGGGGCACGATCAAGGCCCGTGCGATGACGTTGCCGGCAAGTGCAGCGTCATCCCCTCCACCGTCTCCTCGCGCGGATAGGCGGTCCGCATTGCGGCCCTGATCGCCGGACTGTAGCGATCGCGAAACAGCTTACGGGCGGGCGGACCTTCGGTGACGAAGAAAGCGAACCGGCCGTCCTCGACCATGTGCACGAAAGGTTTCTCGTCGTATTGGCCCACACGGGTCAACTCGGCGACGATCGCGGGCTCCCACGCGACATCCCGCCCTGCCCGGAGCAGCAAGGTCATGTCGTCGGAAACGACGGGTTTTGGCGATGCGGCGATAGCTCTGACGACCTCGTCCAATGCCCGCTCTCGCCGGGCGAGCTGTTGCTCGGTCGGGTGTCTGGGCAAGGTCAGCAGGATCTGCGCGGGGAGGCCGACCGCGACCAACGCGGCCAACAGTAGCGCCGGCGGGGGCAGCGCCGTCACCCTCTCGCCGAGCGCACGGGCTACCATGGGAACGGCAGCGATACCGGCGAACATGCAGACGGTGGCGAACCATTCGATCAGGTAGTTGGTGCTCGACCCCGACTTCACGACCATCACCAGCATCGCCGTCTTGATGGCCGCGAACAGCAGCAGGATCGCCATGACGGTCGCCGGACGGCTTTGCGCCAGTTGCGCCTGCATCGCCCGCAGATCGGCGCCGGTCCCGCTCACGGCGATCTTTAATTGCGCAAAGCCCGCGCCGGCGCCGATCGCAGCCAGGGCCAGGATCGGCAGATGTTCGAGCAAGTAGGCTCCCAGGGCCTTGAAGCGCGTGGGATCGAGCGAATTGACGTTATAGAGAACGATGTGGCGCAGGAAGCCGCCCCTAGTCGTCCACGAGGCGAGCGCCAGAACGATGAGCCCACCGGCCAAGGCCGTGAAGATTCCCCGCCAGGCCAGTCGCGGCACTGCGATCGCCAGGACTGCGAACACCGCCAGCGGCGCCGCGATCATCGTCTGCTTGGTGT
>Ga0075364_10001232_pt1 | contig 13723 bp, 16 predicted proteins | sample EndMetdeltDD1764_FD_71517 | JGI IMG/M metagenome (GOLD analysis project Ga0075364, IMG submission 71517) | Populus endosphere microbial communities from Tennessee, USA - Endosphere MetaG P. deltoides DD176-4 | ecosystem: Host-associated > Plants > Roots > Endosphere | place: USA: Tennessee... | reverse complement strand
GATCCGATCGAGAGGTCGTACGTGCCGGTCGTCAGCGGCACCAGGAAGGCGAGGGCCAGCACGCCGATGATGACGTTCTCGACGACGACGAGCTTGAACGTCGTCGTCGTCAGGAACGTGTCCGACTGGGTGATGCCGAAGTAGATCATGAACAGCGCCCACAGGTAGAGGGCGCTGAACTTGTCGAACTGCAGACGCCGGATCATGAAGCCCTCCGTGAGCTCTCGAGCTGAGTGTGTTCAATGTGTTCTGTGGTGATGTGGCCGCCGCGCAACGTGGCCCGGACACGTCCATCGGCGAGGACGATCACCCGGTGACAGAGGCGGACCAGCTCGTCGGTGTCGGTCGAGGCGACCATCGTCGCCACGCCGGACGTCGACGCGTCGTCGATCAGGCGGTGGATCTGGTCCTTGGCCCCGATGTCGATGCCTTGCGTGGGCTCGTCGAGGAGGAGCAGTTTCGGCGACAGGCGAAGTGCCTTGCCGAACATCACTTTCTGTTGATTGCCTCCACTGAGGGCAGCGATCGATGACTCGGTCGAGGACGTCTTGATCGAGAGCTGGGTGATCCAGTGCTTCGTCTCGTCGACCTCGGCCCGGCGGCGGAGGCGCCCGCCGACGAAGTGCCGGTTGAGATCCGTCAGGGTGAGGTTCTCGCGCACGGTCATCGTGGCCACGGTGCCGCGGACGGCACGCTCGGCGGGTACGAACGCGACACCTGCGGCGATGATCTTCGACGGGTGGAAGTTGGCCAGCGACGTGCCGTCCAGGTGCACGTCGCCCTCGTCGCGCGGGATCTGCCCGGCGATCAGCCCGAGCACGTGTTCGCGCCCCGATCCGGTGATCCCGGCCAGGCCCACGACCTCGCCAGCGGCGATGTCGAAGTCGATGCCGCGGACGGTACCGCCGCGCAGGCCGCGGACCGTGAGCAGCGCGGCGGTGCTGGAGTCGACGGCTTCGGTTGCGCTCGCCGATTCGATGTGGTGACCGATGATCAGCTCCACCAAGCGATCGTGGTCGAGGTCGCTGGAGGGCAGGGTTGCAACGCGCTCACCGTCGCGCAGCACCGTGACGCGATCGGCGAGCTCGAACACCTCGTCGAGGTGATGGGAGACGTACAGAATCGAGACACCACGTGCTTTCAAGCGGTGGATGACCTCGAACAGGCGGGCCACGTCGTCGCCCGGCAGGGTTGCGGTGGGCTCGTCGAGCACGAGCAGCTTGGCCCCCTGCTCCCACCCGACGAGCGAGCGCGCGATGGCGACGGCAGTGCGTTGCGACGGTGGGAGCGAGCCGACCGGGGCCTTGACGTTGACCTCCGCGAGACCGAGTGCGGCGAGCGATTCGCGGGTACGCCGCGTCTCCTCGCGCCATCGGATGCGGCCGCCACGGCCGGTTTGGAACCCTGCGCCGAGGGCGATGTTGTCGATCGCGTTGAGCGATCCCACGAGACCGAGGTCCTGATGAACGAACCTGATCCCGGCGGCGGCCGCGGCGTGGCCGTCGCCGAGGGCCAGAGGAACGTCGCCGACCCACGCTCGGCCGGTGCCCGGATCGGGTTGGTGGTACCCGGCGAGAACTTTGATGAGCGTCGACTTGCCCGAGCCGTTCTGGCCGACGAGCGCGTGCACTTCGCCCGCGGCGACGTCGAGGTCGACGTCGGACAACGCGACCTGCCCCGGAAACGACTTCGAGAGATGTTCAATGCGCAGCGCTGAGATCAATCTGCCCCCCAATCCGAGATGAGACTAGCAAAACTGGTGCCGATGTAAATAAAGTACCGAGCAACATCCAGCGCGAGGGGCGCGAGGATGTCCTACCAAGGGGGATGCATGATTCACAGAAGAAGGTTTGCGGCCGTGCTCGTCGGCGTGGCCCTGATCGCATCGGCGTGCGGGAGCGACGACGACAAGGCTGACACGACGACGACGACGGCAGCGGCAGCAGCGACGACAGCCGCTCCGGCGGCGACCACCGCGACGACCACCGTGGCGACGACGGGCGAGAGCACAGCGGAGACGACCGCTGAATCAACCGCCGAGTCGACAGAGGCCACCGAGGCAACGACCGAGGGTTCCGGCGCGACCGACGACCCGGGCCTCGCCGCAGCCAAGGCCGTCGTCGAGCAGTACCGCGACCCGAACCAGCCGATCGGTGTCACGATCCCTCTCACGGGCAAGCCGGAGAAGCACACCATCGCGTGGCTCGAGTGCGAGCTCGAATCGTGCCCCTACATCACGGTCGGCATGAAGGCCGCCACGGAGGCATTGGGCTGGGATCTGCAGGTCATCAGCTCGAAGAGCGCCGATCCGGGGCCGGCGATGCAGCAGGCCATCGACGCCGGTGTCGACTTCATCGCCAGCTCGGGTGAGGCCCCGGCGCTGTACGAGGAGCAGGCCAAGGCCGCCAAGGACAAAGGCATCAAGATCCTCAGTTGCTTCGACACGACGGTGCCCGACCCGGAGAACTCGAACATCTACACCCAGTGCGGTGACGCAACGTTCGTGGAGAAGACGGGACCGCTGATGGCCGACTGGGCCATCGTCGACTCCGATGGTGCCGCCAACGTGCTCGTCGTGAACATCCCCGACTTCGCCGTGCTCGTTTCCGAGGTCGACGCCTACAAGGCCGAGATGGAGAAGAACTGCGAGAAGTGCACGGTCACCGAGCTGAACGTGACGATCGACGACCTCGTCGGTGGCAAGGTTCCAGCCGCGGTGGCGTCGCAGCTGCAGTCGAACCCTGACATCAACTACGTGTTCAACTCGTTCGGCTCGCTGCCGGGCGGCATGACCGCGGCTCTCGACAGCGCCGGTCTGCTCGACCAGGTGACGGTCTACGGCCAGGACTTCTCCGGCTTCGACCTCGAAGAGATCGTCGCCGGCACGATGGGTGCATGGTCGGCCGACCCCAAGGCGTATGCCGGATGGTTGATGGTCGACGCGGCCGCTCGGCTCAGCCTCGGCATGGACCTCACCGAGGAGCGCTCCTCGGCGGCATTGCCCACGTACCTCGTGGAGGACGCGGCCGCCGCGCAGGCGATCCTCGATGAGGACGGTGGGGACTGGAGCCCGCCGACGATGGCCGACGACTTCAAGAAGCTGTGGGGCGTCTGAGCCCTCCGTTGACGCGGCGCCGGCCCGGATGGTCGTATCGTCCGGGCCGGCGCTCATCACTCTCGTGAGCTCAGCAGATCGAGACCACCATGCCGATCGAACCCAACGGCCGCGGACGGCTGCTCGCCGTCACCGGCGGGCATCGCTTCGACAACGACGCGTTCATGGCGATGCTCGACGACGTCTGCCTGCAACTGGGGTGGGAGTGGGAGCACGCCGCCCAGCCCGCCGCGCAGCGCTTCCTGCGGCCCGAGCACGCAGGCGAGTGGGACGCGATCGTGCTGCATGATCTTCCCGGGCTGACGTTGGCGCGCGGTGAGGAGCCCAAGCCGCACGGGCCGACCGCCGACGTGCGCGCGGGCGTGCTCGGGATGCTCGCGGCCGGGCAGGGGATCGTCGCCACCCATCACGCTCTCGCCGGCTGGCCGGCGTGGGACGAGTGGGCCGAGGTTCTGGGCGGACGCTTCTGCTACTCGCCCGGCACGCTCCGCGGACAGAAGGTACCCGCTTCCGGCTACAGGATGGACACATACCGCGTCGACGTGGCCGACCCGCGCCATCCGGTCACGGACGGTGTGGAGTCGTTCGAGGTCACCGACGAGCTCTACCTGTGCCCTGTCCTCGCGGACGAGGTCACTCCATTGTTGTGCACCCCGGCCGACACGTCACCGGAGACGATGATCGACACGTATCGCGAGGTGTGCTCCGGCGAGCAGGTCGCCGCACCGGACCAGCCGTCCAGCCCGTTGCTGGGCTGGACCCGAGACCACCGTGCCAGCCGCGTCGTGTACCTGCTACCGGGCCATACGGCGACGACGATGGGCCATCCGATGTACCGCCGCCTGCTGGCCAACGCCTGCGCGTTCGTGGCGACGGCGTGTTGATCAGGCGTCGACGAGGCGGTGAGCGAGGTCGTGCACGGCGGCACGCAACTTGTCGCTCGATTCCTCGCTCAACGGTCCGTCGGCGAGGCGCATCGTGTGCACCGAGATCGTCAGGTCGACGAGCGTGCGTGCCCGCAGCGAGTCGAGACCTCGCTGTGCGGCGGACGGGCGGCTGCGCACCCCGGGTCGGAAGTACCCGAACGCGCGCTGCGCGTGTTGATCCTCGAACTCCTGGCGCAGCGTCGTGATCTGCCGCGTCGCACCCGGGAGTTGCAGGTACAACAACGTCGCTTCCTCGGGGTGGGAGTCGATCCATCCCCAGACGGCATCGATCACGAGATCGAGCGACGGCGGAAAGCCCGGCTCGTCGTCGCCGCGGGCCTCTGCGACCACCGCGCTGATCGACTCGAAGACACGATGAACCGCCGCACTGAACAGCTCTTCCTTGCCCGAGAAGTGGTAGTAGACGGCTGTCACCACGACGCCGGCCTCCTCGGCGATGTCGCCGATCGAGGTGTCGGCGAAGCCGTTGCGGGCGAAGCGATGGATCGCCGCGTCGATGATGTCGACCCGGCGCGACGGCCGGTGGGCAGCGAGGGGTGATGGGGTCGCCTGGTCGCTCATCTCCCCATCATTGCGGATTCGAGGGTTGATGTCGCTGCCAACGCCGTCATCTATCGTGCTCGATATCGACGCCGCCGCCAATCCCCGCCGACCCGCCCACCGCCCCTCGCGCCGACACGTCGTCGTCGACGGCGCGATGGGCTTGTTCGCGACGATGCCGGTCGACGAGGTGACGGTGCACGACATCGCCAGCGCGGTGGAGATGACGCCCGCTGCGGTGTACTACCACTTCGCCTCCAAGGAACAGATCCTGATCGAGGGCATGGAGCAGTTCCGCGATGCACTGCTGGCCGAGATCAGCTCGCACATGCCGGCGGCGGGCGACGCCGCCGGGCTCGAGCGGATGGTGCATCACCTGATGACGTGGACGGCCCGCCGGCGCGCCCACGCCACCGTCTACTTCGTCAACTCGATCGGCTTGAACCTGATGGTCGAAGCACTACGCCGCGAGGCGCGAGTGGAGATGATCGACCTCCTGCGCACCGCGATCCGCGCCGTGCGCGGCCGGCTGAGCCGGGCCGAAGCAGGCGTGATGGCCGTCGGCCTGGTGTCGCTGATCGAGACCTCGGTGGCCTCGATGCTCAACCAGGACGCCGCCTATCGCGGCCTCGGCGCGCGCCGCTTCAACGCCCAAGTCGCCGCCCTCGCCAACCTCATCGCCGGCCTCGACTGATCCTGGTTACCGCCGCCGCAGCCGCAGGCGACTCAGATGTCCCAGGTCGTGTCGAGGCGGACGAGGGCCTTGCCGACGTTGCCGCCGCGCAGCATCGCGAGGAACGCGGCCGGCGCGTTGTCGAGGCCATCGGTGACCGTCTGCAGCGCCTCCACCTCGCCGCCGCGCAACCACCCCGCCACGGTCTGTTCGAACTCGGGGCGCATGTCCTCGTGGTCGCGCACGATGAAACCCTCGATCTTCACCCGCCGCAGGACCGCTTCGATCAGGTTGTTGATGTCCTCGCCGCGGCCACCGGCGGAGTACTGGCTGATCATCCCGCACAGCGCGACACGCCCGCCGATGCGCATGTTCCGCAGGGCGGCGACGAGGTGCGCGCCACCGACGTTGTCGAAGTACACGTCGACACCGTCCGGCGCCATCCTCGGCAGAGCAGACCCCGGCGACTCCTCCCGGTAGTCCATCGCATCGTCGTAGCCGAGCTCGCCGACGAGCTGCGCGACCTTGGCCGCTCCCCCTGCGCTGCCGACGACTCGCGATGCGCCCAGCAGCCGTGCGAAACGCCCTGCCGCGGACCCCACGGCCCCGGCTGCGGCAGACACGAACACCGTGTCGCCCGGCGCGAGCGTTCCGATTCGCTTCAAGCCGACCCACGCCGTGAACCCGGTCTGGCCGAGGACGCCCAACCACGCACCGACCGGCGCCGCGTCGGTGTCGATCACCGTCACGGACGCGGCATCGACCACGGCGTGCTCACGCCACCCGGCGCGATGGCGCACGACGCTGCCGACGGCGATGCCCGATCCATTGGCGGCCAGCACGATCCCGGCGGCAGACCCGTCGAGCGGCGCGCCGACCTCGAAGTTGGCGGTGTACTGCTTCTCGCCGAGGTCGAGACGGCCCCGCATCGACGGGTCGACGCTCATCGCGATGTTGGCGACGAGCAGCTGGCCGTGGTCGACGGGCGGGAGCGGCCGTTCCTCCACGCCGAACAGATCGAGGCCGGCCTCGCCACCGGGCTCGGGCCGGGCCAGCAGTGTCACGACGCGGGTCGAGGTCGGGATCACACGAGCGCTCACCGCCGTCTCCGCCGTCAACGCTTGGTGACGGCCGGGTTGCCGTCGGTCCAGGTCTGCTGCATCAGCCGGTGCACGATGCGCCAGCCGTCGGGGGTGCGGACCAACCGGTCGTCGTAGAACCCGGCGACGATGAAGTTGTCGCCGCCCTCGGTGCCGGCTTTGACGTGCTGGCCCTGGAGGTGGCAACGATGAGTTGCTGTGTCGCCGTCGACGGTCACCTGGTGGTTGCCGATGAGATGCTGCGTCCAGTCGAGGCGTAGCACCGCCCCGCCGACCCTGGAGATGATCGCGTCGACCCCGACGCACTCCACTCCCCGCAGCAGCGCCGTCGCATCCGCGGTGAAGACGTTGCGGAGGTCCTCGACGTCCTTGGTGTCGAGCGCCCAGGTGTAGCGGACGGCGAGGTCGATGATGTCTTCCCGATCGGACATGCTCCGAGCATGCCACGCGCGGGGTGTTCAGTGACAGCCCTGAGCGCGAGTTTCTCTACAATCGTTCCATGTTCAACGCCGAAGTCGCGCAACGCCGGATCGACGTCGCGAGGCAGCTGTTCGCGGCATGGAGCTCGGGCGATCCGGACGCACCCGGGCAGTACTTCGCGCCCGACGGCGTGCTCGACGATGTCGCCAGCGGCCGCTTCGAGGGCTGGGAGAACATCCGCGCCTTCTTCGCCAGAGGTCTGGAACGGACGGCGAACCTGACGCTCGTTCCCGAGGCGTTCTGGGTCAACGACGACGGACTTGCCGTGCGCTACGTGATGAGCGGCGAGGTGAAGCGAGCCGATTCATACGGACCCGAGTTCGTCGGCCGGCGCTGGTCGGTGCCGGTGATGTCGTCGCTCCGATTCGACGGCGACCGCGTGTGCCACGAGACCGACTTCCACGACAAAGCTGCTCGCGCCCGGTCACTCGGCATCACCGCGTGACCGCCCGCGCGACGTTGAGCGGCACCTCGGGTCACCTCGGGCCTCCGATCCAAATCGCGTACGCCGTACCCGACGTGCATGCCGCGGCGGCACGATGGGCAGCCGGCTTCGGAGCCGGTCCGTTCTTCGTCCGTGAGCACATCGAGCTGGTCGACGTCGTGCACCGCGGCCGGCCGGCGCGCTTCGATCATTCAGCGGCATATGGTCAGTGGGGCACGATGATGATCGAGCTGGTGCAGGATCACGGAACCACCACGAGCGTGGTGCGCGACATGTATGCACACGACGAGACCGGAGCTCACCACGTCGCGTTCGCTGTGCAGGACATCGGCGCAGCGCTGAAGTGGTTGCAGGGCTTGGGCCACGGGCTGGCGATGAGCGCGCGGACGACCGGAGGCACCGAGTTCTGCTTCGTCGACACGGTCGCCGAATGCGGACACATGCTCGAGCTGTACGAGCGCAGCGAACGCCTGCTCGGCTTCTACGAGATGGTTGCGGCGGCGAGCCGCGATTGGGACGGCTCCGATGCGGTACGGCCGCTCTGAGCCGCACGCAGCGTTCGACGCGCGAGCGGTCGCGTCGTCAGTAGGTGCGCCGCCGCTCGGGCCCTGACTCATCGGTCTGCACCGTCAGCTGCCAGCGCGGGATGCACTCCTTGCTGGCGAACCTCCAGCCTTCCGGCGTGCGCACGACGACATCGCTGTAGTCGCCGCCGTACAACCGCTTGGGGTTGTGACCGTCTCGCGAATACGGCGCGAAGAACTTGCTCTGCACAGCGACGGGGCCATCGGGATCTGCGCCGGGGTCGACGACGATGTTCGTCACGTGGTGTGCCGCCGGGTTGCGGTCGGCGACACTGCGGAACCAGTCGACGATCGCTTCCCGCCCGGCGCGCTCGACGCGGCCACTGCTGCTGCGATAGTCGATCGTCGCATCGGCGACGAACAGTTCGGCGAACGCGTCCCAGTCGCCGCCGTCGATCGCCCAGCCATACCGACCGAGCAGTTGATGGATCCAGATCACGTCCGTTCCGTCGATCACGACGCCACCGTAGATCACTTCACTGGTGCGTAGCTCCATCGGATGAAGCTAGAGTCACTCTCAAGTAACACCTCACCCGTGGAAAGGACAGGATGACGATGCCAGACACGGTTTCGCCGACCGGGCCGCGCTCTGCGGGCATCTCCTATCAGGAGTTGCTCGACACCGATACGCGCCCGGTTCCCGACGTGCTGCGCCTGCAGTCGCCACAGTTCCTCGGCTCGAACGACGTACCGATCAGCCGCTACATCTCGGCCGAGTGGCACGACCGCGAGGTCGAGCGGCTCTGGAAAAGGGTCTGGCAGTTCGCATGTCGCGAGGAGCAGCTGCCCCACGTCGGCAGCTACATCGTGTACGACATCGCCCACCTGTCGTTCATCGTCGTGCGCACCTCGGCGACGGAGATCAAGGCCTATCCCAACGCCTGCTTGCACCGCGGTCGCCAGCTGAAGGACCAGGACGGACGTTGCACCGAGTTGCGCTGTCCCTACCACGGCTTCACGTGGGCGCTCGACGGCTCGCTCGCGGCCATCCCAGCCGAGTGGGACTTCGAGCACGTCGATGCCGCCGAGTTCGTACTGCCAGAAGCGCGGGTCGATTGCTGGGGCGGGTTCGTGTTCATCAACCCCGATGCCGACGCGGCGCCGCTGGCGGAGTTCCTCGGGTCGCTTGCGTCGCAGTTCGAACGCTGGCACCTCGAGGACCGCTACATCCAGGGTCACGTGCAGAAGGTGATCCGCGCCAACTGGAAGATCGTGCAGGAGGCGTTCTGCGAGTCGTACCACGCTCCGACGACGCACCCGCAGACAGCTCCATACCTCGGCGACGTGAACAGCCAGATCGACATCTGGGACAACTTCGCTCGTGTCATCACAGCAGGCGGCACGCCGAGCCCGCTGCTCAACTGGGAGCCGAGCGAGGAGCAGATCCTCCGGTACATGCTCGACATCCGCGATGACGAGGAGGTGTACGTCCGTCTCGACGACGGCCACACCGCTCGCGAGGTGTCCGCCGCCGCCGCCCGCGAGCGTTGGCGTCCGGTCGTCGGTGATCAGGTGGACGAGTGGTGCGACGCCGAGTTCATCGACAACATCGACTACACGGTGTTCCCGAACATGCATCCGTGGGCCGCGTACAACCGGATCGTGTATCGGTTCCGCCCGAATGGCAGCAACCATCGCGAGGCGATCATGGACGTGTTCCTCCTCGCACCGTTCTCGGGTGAGCGACCCCGGTCCGCTCCCACCACCTTCCTCGGTGCCGACGACGAATGGATCGCGGCGCCGGAGCTGGGCATGCTCGCCAAGGTGTTCTCGCAGGACAGCTTCAACATGCCGATGGTGCAGAAGGGGCTCGAGACGACGTTCAAGCCGGGCGTCACGCTGGCGAACTACCAGGAGTCGAAGGTGCGCTGGTTGCACGACCTGCTCGGACGCTGGGTCGAGGGGGAACGCTGACGTGCTCGGCCTGCGCCACCCGTTCACCCGCGCTCTCTACGAGCAAGACGGCAAGGGCAACGTCCGCGTGGTGACGAAGGACGCCAAGGTGGGCGTCTTCACGCCCTCCGGTACATGGATCGAGGGCGAGGTGTTCGAGGCCGATCCGCAGCTGTGCGGGTGGATCGGCGGCCCGAAGGTCGCGCATCACCGCATCTCACGCGCCTGACTCGCGATGCGCACGGCCCGCGAGCTCGGCTTCCCGGATCTGGTCTGGTCGCACTTCAGTCGCCCGCGCTTCGGCGCGTTCGACGAACGCGTCGAGGCCGCCGCCGCGGCCGGCATGGCCGGCATCGGTCTCTTCGTCCGCGAGTACGAGCGTCTCCGCGACGAGGAGCAGCGCTCGCCCACCGACCTGCGTGCGGTGCTCGATCGGCACGGGATCGTCATCGCCGACGTGGAGGTCGTCCGCGGCTGGTGGGCCACAGCCGGCGATGCCCACGATGAGTGCCGCGAGCTGGAAGCGCTGGCCTACGAGATGGCCGACGAGTTCGGCGTCCGCTACATGCAAGTGATCGGACCGTACGACTGCTCGTTCGAGCAGGCGGTCGAGGGCTTCGCCGCACTGTGCGACAGAGCCGCGGCTCACGGCTTGCTGGTCGGAATCGAGTGGCTGCCGTACACCAACATCGCCGACGCGGCCGACGCGCGATCGATCGTCGTCGCGGCCGACCGAGCCAACGGCGGCTACTGCGCCGACATCTGGCATCACCAACGCGGTGCCAACGACATTGGTCTGATCGACGCACTCGATCCGGGACGGGTGTTCGCGATCCAGATGAACGACGGCTCGCTCGCGGCGGCCGAACCGGCGAGCACGATCGACTACAAGAGCGATTGCCTCGCCAACCGGATGCCGCCCGGCGACGGCGAGTTCGACTGCGTCGGTTTCCTGCGCACGCTGCGCGGCAACGGGGTCGACGCGCCGATCTCGCTCGAGGTGTGCTCCACCGCGCTGTGGTCGCAACCGGCCGACGTCGCCGCTCGCGCCGCGGCCACCGGCATGCGCCGCGTGCTGGCCGAGCTGGCCGAGCTGGCCGAGCAACCCGATGTGACGGCGCGGCGTGGCAACAGCCGCGACTGACGACGACGAGCTCGCCGGCTCGCGGGTGCTCGTGCTCGGTGGCTCGGTGTTCGTCGGCAGGCACCTCGTCGCGGCACTGGCCGAGCGGGGCGCAACGGTGTCGGTGCTGAACCGCGGCCGCACACAACCACAACTACCACTCGGCGTCGAGCGGCTCGTCGCCGATCGCACCGACCCGCTGCAGATGCGGAATGCGCTGGCGCGCCACGATTGGGACGCAGTGTTCGACGTCTCCGGGTTCGTGATGGCGGCCGGCGGTGGCGACATCGAGGGTCTGCTCGACCTGCTCGACGGCCACACCACGGCGTACGTCTACACCAGCTCGATCATGGCCTACGACCAGTCGTGGCAGGGCGTGTTCCCGTGGACCGAGGACCAGCCGACCAACCCGGACGGGCCATCGACATACGGCGGGTTCAAGGCCGTTGCCGAGGACGCGATCCGCGCCCGCCACGCGGCGACCGGCTTCCCGGGCTCGGTCGTCCGCCCGTCCGCGATCTACGGACCGGACAACAACATCTTCGACATGGAGCTCCCGATGTTCCTGCGCTTGCTGCAGAACAGGCCGATCCTGATGCCGCACGGGGGGCTCGTCGTCGGCTCGTACGGCCACGTCGACGACCTGTGCGCGGCGATGATCGCCATGGCCCGGACGCCGGCCGTCGCCGGCGAGGTGTTCAACATCACCGGGCAAGCGGTCGACGCCAACCACTACGTACGGGTGCTCGCCGATGTGGTCGGCGCACAGCCGGATGTGGTGATGGTACCCGACGACATGCTCGGGGAGTTGACGGCACCCGGCGCGGCACCGGTGTTCGGCCACCTGTTCCGAGCCCGTCATCATGCCGCGCTGAGCCTCGCCAAGGCCGAGCGCGTGCTCGGGTTCGCGCCGCGCTACGACCTGCACAACGGGCACGTGCATGCGTTCCAGTGGTTCCAGGCGTCCGGCTACGGCGATCTCACCGGTCCGCTCGTCGACCCGCTGTGGAAGGCGTCGTGGGACTTCGCGGCCGAGGCGGCTGTCGCGGAGCGGATCCGTGGCTGACCCGACCGACGGCCTGAGCAACGGCTGGTTGAGCGACGCCGACATCCTCCGCTGCGTCGAAGAGACCGTGCTCGGCGTGTTGCTGCCGGCGCTTGCGCCAGAGGAGGCGTGGGCCCGTGCGGTGGCCGTCCAACTCGCCGGCCTCGCCCGCTACGCGGCCGGGCGCGGTCCCGATCAGACGGCGCCTCGTACACGTGAGATCGCCGACGCGTTGACTGCGCTGAGCGGGAACGAGATCGTCGCTGCGGCATGGGACGGCAGTCGTAGCCGCCTCGCTGTGATGGCCGCCGCCGGCGACGCCCTCGTCGCAGCGACGGGCCGGTTCGACACCGCCGCCACCGAGGTCCGCGACAGGCTGCGACCCGTGCTGGTTCGACATCTGGACGACGAGCTGCGCGAAACGGCATCGCTCGTCGACGCGTTCCGCGGGAAGCTCGATGGCTGACCCGATCCGCGACCCGCTCGAATCGTGGCTCCGTGAACGTCGCCGCGACTCGGCGTCCATCGTCGATCTCCACCGGATCGCGACGGGCAACTCGCGCGCCAACTGGTTCGTCGCGATGTCGAGCGGTGACCGGTACGTCGCCCGCGTCGAGCAAGGCGGCGTGTTCGGTACGTCGAGCGCGGAGGAGTTCGCGTTCCAACGCGCCGCCCACCAGCTCGGTTGCCCGGCCGCACATCCGCGCTGGATCGAGCCGACGGGTGCCGTGCTCGGCCAACGGTTCTTCGTGATGGACTACGTCGACGGCGTCGCGACCGGGCGCGACGATCGCTCGATGTCGCCCGCGCTGGCCGACGACTTCGTCCGCCGCCTCGACGAGCTGCACCGCGTCGACTACTCGGCGCAGCTCGACTCCGGCTCATCCACTGACGACGTCACGCATCGCCAGATCGATCGCTGGGCAGATGTGTATCGGCAGGCTGCCGGCGCACGGATCCCGCTGCTCGACGAGGCAGCGGCGTGGCTGCACCACTACGCGGCAGAGCCGGAGCGCATCGGCATCGTCCACGGCGATCCCGGGCCTGGCAATTTCATCCACGACGGTTCCCGCGTGATCGCGTTCACCGACTGGGAGTTCGCCCACCTCGGCGATCCGACGGAGGACTTCGCCTACCTGGTGACGATGCGCGGCGCGCGGACGATGGCGCGAGACCGGTGGTTGGCGCTGTTCGAGCGGGTCGCGAGCGTCACGATCGACGACACCGAGCTGCACTACTGGAGCGTCTTCAACGCGTTCAAGGGCGCATGTGCCAACCTGACCTGCGTGGGCGCGTTCACGTCGACGAATCGGGCGCCCAACATGGCTCTGATCGGCACGGCCTTGCACCAGACCTACATCCGGCAGATGGCCGGCTTGATCGAAACCGGGGGACGGCGATGACACGAACCGATGAGTCGGCCTTGATCGCACTGTCGCTGGAATACGCCGACGCGGTGCGCGCCCGGGACGAGCAGCGCTGGGCGGCGACCTGGACCGAGGATGCGCAGTGGTTGCTCGACGACGATCGCGCCGTCGCCGGGCGCGATGCCATCGTCGCGATGTGGGCGACATCGCTCGCCAAGTACCGCACCGTGGTTCAGATGTACCTCGCCTGCACCTACGACATCACCAGTGACACCGCCGATGACACCGGCGACACCGCCAGCGACACCGCCGGCGACACCGCCAGCGGACGTTGCGAGTTGCAGGAGCTGAGCGTGCTGGCCGACGGCTCGGCCAAGGTCCTCGCCGGGCACTACGCCGACACGTACCGGC
>Ga0075364_10001230_pt1 | contig 13772 bp, 14 predicted proteins | sample EndMetdeltDD1764_FD_71517 | JGI IMG/M metagenome (GOLD analysis project Ga0075364, IMG submission 71517) | Populus endosphere microbial communities from Tennessee, USA - Endosphere MetaG P. deltoides DD176-4 | ecosystem: Host-associated > Plants > Roots > Endosphere | place: USA: Tennessee... | reverse complement strand
CATGTTTTTGCCAGACGGCAAGGCCATCTCCATCTTCACGATATCGCGTGACGTTTAAGGATTCCCCATGAGCAACTTCGACCTAGCCGCCCTCGAAAAGACCATCGAGACCGCCTTCGACAACCGCGATAACGTCAACGTTTCGACCAAAGGCGAAGTGCGCGATGCCGTCGAAACCTCGCTGAACCTGCTCGACACTGGCCAGGCCCGCGTCGCCGTTCGCGGTGAAGATGGCAACTGGACCGTCAACCAGTGGCTCAAGAAAGCAGTCCTTCTCTCCTTCCGCCTCAACGACATGGAAGTCGTTAAGAACGGCCCGGGCAATTCGACCTGGTGGGACAAGGTTCCGTCCAAATTCGAAGGCTGGGGCGAAAGCGAATTCCGTGGCGCCGGCTTCCGCGCCGTACCGAATGCCGTCGTGCGCCGCTCGGCCTATATCGCCAAGAACGTCGTTCTGATGCCGTCCTTCGTCAACCTCGGCGCCTATGTCGATGAAGGCACGATGGTCGACACCTGGGCCACTGTCGGTTCCTGCGCGCAGATCGGCAAGAACGTGCATCTTTCCGGCGGCGTCGGCATTGGTGGCGTTCTGGAGCCGATGCAGGCCGGCCCGACCATCATCGAGGACAATTGCTTCATCGGCGCCCGTTCGGAAGTCGTCGAAGGCTGCATCGTCCGCGAAGGTTCGGTTCTCGGCATGGGCGTCTACATCGGCAAGTCCACCAAGATCGTCAACCGCGCCACCGGCGAAGTCACCTTCGGCGAAGTCCCGCCTTATTCTGTCGTCGTTGCGGGCTCGATGCCGTCGGGCAATGCCACCATGCCGAACGGTCTCGCCGCCCCGCATCTCTACTGCGCCGTAATCGTCAAGACAGTCGATGAAAAGACCCGCTCGAAGACCGGCATCAACGAGCTGCTGCGCGACTGATCCCAGCCAAAATCAAGGTCTATCCGATGTCCGTTGCAGATCCGGTCGCAAACCTGCAGGCGCTGATCCGTTGCCCTTCCGTCACTCCGGCGGAAGGCGGCGCATTGACCGCACTCGAAACCATGCTGAAATCGCTCGGCTTTACCGTCGAGCGTATGGTGGCCAGCGAACCGGGTATGCCGGACATCGAAAACCTCTATGCCCGTATCGGCAGCGACGGGCCTCACCTGATGTTTGCCGGTCACACGGATGTCGTACCGCCCGGCGATGAAGCATCCTGGAGCCATCCGCCCTTTGCCGCCGAGATCGCCGATGGCGAGCTGTTTGGCCGCGGCGCGGTGGACATGAAGGGCGGCATTGCATGCTTTGTTGCAGCCGTTGCCCGCCATATCGAACAGCATGGCGCGCCGAAGGGATCGATCTCCTTCCTGATCACCGGAGACGAGGAAGGCCCGGCCGTCAATGGCACGGTTAAACTCCTGAAATGGGCTGCCGACAAGGGCGAGCGCTGGGATGCCTGCCTTGTGGGCGAGCCGACCAACCCGGATGTGCTCGGCGACATGATCAAGATCGGCCGCCGCGGTTCCGTATCCGGCAAGGTCACAGTCCACGGCGTACAGGGCCATGCCGCCTATCCGCATCTGGCCGACAATGCCGTGCGCGGTGCGTTGTCTCTGGCTTCCGCCTTGATGGACCCGCCATTCGATGCCGGCACGCCGGAATTCCCGGCCTCCAATCTGGAAGTAACGACCATCGATGTCGGCAACCCGGCCACCAATGTCGTGCCGGCCAAGGCGACATTCGCCTTCAATATCCGCTTCAATAACACATGGACGGCCGATACGGTGAAGGTAGAAATCCTCCGCCGTCTGGATGCTGTAGCAGCAAACAATCCGCTGCGCCCCGGACGTGATGCCACACGCTACGAGATCACCTGGGCAGACCGCCCCAGCCACGTTTTTCTCACCCGCAACGATGCGCTGATCGGCTCGCTGTCTGCCTCGGTCAAGGAGATCACCGGCAAGGAGCCGCAGCTTTCCACGACCGGCGGAACCTCAGATGCCCGCTTCATCAAGGATTATTGCCCTGTGGTGGAGTTCGGCCTCGTGGGCCAGACCATGCATATGGTGGACGAGCGCGTCGCGGTGGCTGACCTGGAAACGCTGACCCGCATCTATGGCGATTTCATCACCCGGTGGTTTGCCGATGCCGTCATTCGCTGAAATCCGACTTTACGTTTCCGGCCTGTGGTTGCTGATCAAGGGCGACGCTCAGGGTTTTCGCAAGCTCGACCTGACTGACCGCGGCATGCTGCGCTCCTTCTGGGCAGTCATCTGGTGCCTGCCGCCCATGCTGATCTCATGGAACTGGGCGCGGTTGGCAGTGCTGGAAGACAGCCCTCCCGGCACAAAACTTGGCCTACCCTTCTTTTTCAAGCTCGGCCTGATCGATGGCATAAACTGGATCGTACCACTGATCCTCGTCGCCATACTCTGCATGGTGCTTGATCTGCGCAGCCGTTTTCCCGCCATCGTCACTATTTCGAACTGGCTGTCGGTTCCGTTTTCCTACGGTTACGCGATACTGATCCTGATCACCTTCCTGCTGCCGGGCAGCGAAGGCTTTGTTGCGCTTTTATGGCTGGCGCTGCTGCTCGGGCTGGTGTTCTCGCTATCGAGAATTCTGCGGATGATCATAGGGCCTCAGCCGCTGATCGTCGCTACGACCTCGATGACGCTAATCATTCCGTCACTGTTGCTGTCGGACGCTTTGCAGACGTTTCTCGGCGTAGCACCCTGATCGCATAATCCCGGCATCACGGATCGCCGGGATATTCCACCTTCATGAAATAGAGACCTTCCGGTGGCGCCACCGGGCCGCATTCCTTGCGGTCACGCGCTTCCAGTGCTCTCCGCACATCCTCCGGCGTCACCTTTCCCTCGCCCGCAATTTTCAGCGTACCGGCAAAGGAACGGATCTGGTTATGCAGAAAGCTCTGGGCACTGGCGCGGATTTCGATCAGATCCCCCACACGCGTCACATCCAGACGCTCCAGCGTACGCACCGGGCTTTTTGCCTGACAATGGGTCGAGCGGAAGGTGGTGAAGTCATGGTTTCCGACCAGCATCTGCGCGGCGGCATGCATGGCTTCGTGGTCGAGTTCCTTAGCCACCCACCAAGCGCGGTTCTTTTCCAGCGCTAGCGGTGCCGGGCGATTGAGGATGCGATAAAGGTAATGCCTCTTCAGCGCAGAAAAACGCGCATCGAACGTCTCATCGACTGCCATGACATCGATGATCGACACGGCCTCATTTGCCATCATCAGATGGGCGTTGACGGCATTGCGCAGCTTGTGGGGCAACCATTCGCGCGACAGATCGGCATGGATGACCTGACCGCGCGCATGCACGCCGGAATCGGTGCGGCCCGCACCACGTATCGACACCGTTTCACCGGTCAGCTTGAGAATGGCCTTTTCGATGGCCGATTGTACGGAATGGCCGTTTTCCTGACGCTGCCAGCCGACATAGGTCGTGCCGTCATATTCGACGGTCATGCGAAAGCGCGGCATCAGGCTTCACCAGCAGGCGACAGCAGAACGGTGCCGGCGGCAATCGGCGTGCCGCGCAGAAAGTCGGCAGCATCCAGCGGTTTTCCGCCTGCCTTCTGCAACCGCGTGAAACGCACCGCACCCTCGGCGCAGGCAATCGCCAGACCGCTATCTGCCAGCACTTCGCCGGCGCTGCCCTGCCCCGGTGCGACCTCTGACGCCAGAACCTTTACGCGCTCCGCCTTGCCATTGATCTCCAGTTCGAACCACGCGCCCGGAAAAGGCGACAGGCCGCGAATGTGATTATGCACGTCGCGCGCCGGTTTCGAAAAATCGATACGGGTTTCGCCCTTGTCGATCTTGGCGGCATAAAGCACGCCCTCTTCCGGCTGAACCGTCAGCGGCAGATCATCCGCTTCCAGCTTTTCCATCGCCTCGACCATGGCGCGGGCACCGACCAGCATCAGCTTGTCGTGCAATTCTCCCGCCGTCATCGCGTCGCTGATCTCGACTTCCCTGGTCAGCGCCATCGGCCCGGTATCGAGGCCTTTTTCCATCTTCATGACAATAATGCCGGTCTTTTTGTCGCCAGCCATGATGGCGCGCTGGATGGGGGCAGCCCCCCGCCAGCGCGGCAGAAGCGACGCGTGGCCATTGTAACAGCTGAGCCGCGTGCCTTCGAGGATCGCCATCGGCAGCAGCAGTCCATAGGCCACCACAACAGCCACATCCGCATTGAAGGCGCGAAACGTCTCGCGATCCTCTTCAGCCTTGAAGTTGAGCGGCGTCAGAACCGGAATGCCGAGCAGCTCAGCGGCCTGATGTACGGGAGACTTGGTAAGATCGAGCCCGCGCCGGCCAGCCGGACGCGGCGGCTGACTATAAACGGCGACAATCTCATGCCCCGCTTCTTTCAGCGCCCGAAGCGTCGGCACGGAGAAATCCGGCGTGCCCATGAAGATGATGCGAAGAGACATGGTCGGATCCGTCGTTGGTCGTGGATCGGAGATCACCGAGGCGACACCGCCTCGATGACAGAGCCATCAAAATCAAACCTTCGCCTTGGCGGCTTTGGTGAATTTCTTGATCACCATCTCCCGCTTCAAACGCGAAATATGGTCGATGAAGAGAATGCCGTTCAGGTGATCCAGTTCGTGCTGGAAGCAGGTCGCCAGCAGGCCGTCGGCCTCCAGCATATGCTCCTTGCCGTCGCGACCGATATGCTTCACCGTCACCGTCGCCGGGCGCTCTACCTCGGCGTAATATTCCGGGATCGACAGGCAGCCTTCTTCGTAAACCGAACGCTCATCCGACGATTTCAGGATTTCCGGATTGATGAACACCATCGGCTGTTTCGGATCGCCTTCCTTGGCGACATCGATCACCAGCAGGCGGCGCGGCACGCCGATCTGGATGGCGGCAAGGCCGATGCCGGGAGCGTCATACATCGTCTCAAGCATGTCGTCGGCGAGTTTCAATACTTCGTCGTCAACACGCTCAACGGGGGCGGAAACCGTGCGCAGCACCGGATCGGGCAGAATAATAAGTGGCTTGATCGTCATTGCCTCCCATTATCCCATCTTTTCCGCAGGGAAAACAAAAATTGAAGCCCTGGCTTTTCCAACGCTTGAAAGCTGATGAATAACACCTCGTTTTGGCAGTTCATCGCAATATGTTCTTGTTTTGATCTTTTCCTCATTCAGAAATCTGCTAGGCTCCGGGCATGGAAACCCAAAACTCTCTCCTTGCCGCCCTCACCGGCAATCCAATGCTTGCCGCTATCGTCGGTGTCATCGCGCTTCTGTGCGTGCTTGCTCTGCTGATGATCGTGAGCAGCAGGCGCGCCGCCGCTTATGCGCAGGAAGACGCGGCACGCCGCGCCACGGAATCCGATGCCCGGCTTGCGGAAGTTCTGCGATTGCAGGCCGAGATGCAGGGGCGAATGGCGGCAATGGGGGAAGCACTGAGCAGCCGTCAGTCGGAACTCAATCGCGCCGTCAGTCAGCGCCTCGATGGCATGAGCCACCGGCTGGGCGCGACGATTACGGAGCAGACCAAATCCACTCACGATAATCTGCGCGCCCTGCAGGAGCGGCTGGCCGTCATCGATGCGGCACAGAACAATATCCAGTCGCTCGCCAAGGATGTCGTCGGACTGCAGGCAATCCTTTCCAACAAGCAGACGCGCGGTGCCTTCGGCCAGGGCCGGATGGAAGCAATTGTCGCCGATGCGCTGCCACTGGGTTCCTACGGTTTTCAGACCATGCTTTCCAACGGCACACGGCCGGACTGCACGATATCAATGCCCAATGGTGCTCCACCTCTTGTCATCGACGCAAAGTTTCCGCTGGAAGCCTGGAACGTTTTTCGCGAAGCGACCGATCCAGATCTCCGCCGCAATGCTGGCCAGCAATTTCGTCGCGATCTCGAAGTCCATATCAAGGATATTTCCGAAAAGTATCTGATCCACGGTGAGACACAGGACACGGCGTTTCTGTTCGTGCCATCGGAATCGATCTTTGCAGAGATTCACGAGCACTTTGAGGGCGTGGTGCAGAAGGCGCAACGTGCCCGTATCGTCATCGTTTCCCCGTCCCTTCTGATGCTTTCCATTCAGGTCATACAGGCCGTCTTGAAAGACCAGCGCATGCGTGAACAGGCACACCTGATCCAGGGCGAGGTGGCATTGCTGATGGACGACCTTGGACGGCTTGATGATCGGACGCGAAAACTTCAGAGCCATTTTCTGGCGGCCCAGAAGGATGTCGAACAGATCCTCACCTCTTCCGACAAACTGAACCGCCGCGGCGCCAAGATCGGCGCGCTGGAACTTGAGGCTCCGGTACAGCACAATCACGCTTCGGAAAGCCATGGTGCACAGCTATCGCATGGCGTCGAAAGCCGCACCGGCCTGTTGAAGCTGAGGGTGGTTGACGAGGACTGACACAGTCGGGCAGTGTCGCTCGCAACACATCAGCTTCGAGCGCTTTATTTATAGGCTTTTCATGATCACAGTCCTCGGCTCCATCAACATGGACCTCATCGCCACCACGTCCCGCCTGCCGAAGCCCGGTGAAACCGTTGCCGGTTCCGGCTTTTCGACGGCCGCAGGCGGCAAGGGCGCCAACCAGGCACTGGCAGCGCGTCGCGCCGGCAGCAATGTGCGCATGGCAGGTGCAGTTGGCGACGACGAGTTTGCCAAGCCGGCACTGGAGCTTCTGGATCAAGCCGGCGTCGATCTTTCGGCGGTCAGCCGCGCCAACGTGCCAACCGGCACTGCGCAGATCCTTGTTGGCGGCGATGGCGAGAACATGATCGTTGTTGTGCCCGGCGCCAATGGCTCGATCGATGACGATCAGTCACATGAGGCCGTCGGAACGATGCGCGCCGGCAGCCTTTTGATGCTGCAGCTGGAGATTCCGGCAGCAAGCGTCGAACGCGCCCTTCTCTCTGCCCGTGCCCAGCATATCGTCAGCATTCTCAACACTGCGCCGCTGACGCCGGAAGCGGCAGAGCTTGCCCAGCTGGCCGATGTCGTGATCGCCAACGAAACCGAATTTTCTCTTCTGGTCGGCAGGCAGATCGATGACGCCGACGAACGCGAAACAGCGATGCGGGAATGGCACTCCAAACGTGCGCAGACGCTCATCGTCACCCTTGGCGGCGACGGCGTGATCGCCATCCGCAACGGTGTCGTGCACAAGGGCAAGGGACTGGATATCACGCCGGTGGATACGGTCGGTGCCGGCGATACGTTCTGCGGTTACCTCGTTTCCGGCGTGGAACAGGGACTGGATTTCCCTGACGCCCTGCGCCGCGCGGCAATTGCCGGCTCGCTTGCCTGCCTGAAGGCCGGTGCCCAGCCGTCGATCCCGACGGCCGATGAGGTCGCCGCGCATCTTTGAGGCCTTTTCCTTACGCTGCGAGCGCTTTGAGCGCTTGCAGCGGCGCTGCAGATTTCCCATATGAATGTCGAAGACCGCATGCCATTTTCGGGTGCGGACATGGTCGCTTGAATTCAAGGACTGGAACGACATGAGCCGAAGCACCACCTTCGCAAGCCCGCTCTTTCTGGGTTTCGACGCGATGGAAAAGACCCTCGAACGCCTAGCCAAGGCGAATGACGGTTATCCGCCCTACAATATCGAACGAATCGCCGCGAGCGTGGATGGCTGCGAAGAGCGGCTGCGCATCACTATTGCAGTTGCCGGCTTTTCCGAAGAAGAGCTTGACGTCACCGTCGAGGAAAACCAGCTGGTTATTCGCGGCCGTCAGATAGACATGCCGGAGCGTGATTACCTCTATCGTGGCATTGCGGCACGCCAGTTCCAGCGTGTGTTCGTTCTGGCCGATGGCATGCAGGTGGGTGGCGCCGGATTGCGCAACGGGCTCCTGTCCGTCGACCTCATTCGTCCCGAACCGGAACGCATGGTGCGAAAAATTAATATTTCCGTTTCAGAGTAAGCTAACGGCGACGATGCCGGAATGCCCTCAAGACGGAGGCTGGAATGCTGCTTAAAGAAGCGACTGCGCGCCTGACGCAGAATGAACTTGTGGACCTCGGTGCCGGTGAAGTCGGCTATATCCGCAGGATGCGCTCAGAAGAAGTTTCGCGCTGTTTTCCGGAAGCCCCCGATATCGATCCGGCACTCGACCTCTGGGCCCTGTTCGGCGCCGACGGCACGCCTATCCTCCTGACAGACAACCGTTCCAGCACCTTTTTCAAGGCAGCGGAAGACGAGTTGCGCACCGTCAGCCTGCACTAAAACAATTGGCGCGGCAGCTTTTCAGCAACCGCGCCATAATTGTCTCTAAAGACCTCTCGCCTTGACCGTCAGACGCGACTGAAAGTGAGATAGGCGGAAGACCGGCCCTCGCGCTTGGCCTTCGCCTCGTAACGCGTGCCCGGCCAGCCGGCAAAGGGTGTCAGCCAGTCCGCGGGTTCTTCGGCGGCCCAGGCAAAACCGCCGTGATCATGGCAATGCGTCAGCGTCCAGTTCACATAGGTATCGATATCCGAGGCGAAGCAGAACAGCCCGCCCGGCTTGAGTACGCGGTGAAAGCGGGTCAGATTGACCTGCGAGACGAAGCGGCGCTTCCAGTGTTTTTTCTTCGGCCAAGGGTCCGGGTAGAGCAGATCGATGCGATCGACACAGGCTTCAGGCATCCAGTCCAGCAGCTGCGTGGCATCGTCCGCATAAACACGAACATTGTTCAATTCCAGCTCGCCGACACGGCCAAGAAGTTTGGCCATGGAATTGACGAAGGGCTCGACGCCGATGAAGCCGGTGGTCGGCTCTTCCTGTGCCCGGTGCACGAGATGCTCGCCACCGCCAAAACCGATCTCCAACCGGATACGCTCCGGCGTGAACGGAAACAGTTCACCCAGATCCTTCGGTGCTTCGGCACTCAGATCGACAGAGAGTGCCGGCAGCACCGTATCCATTGTCTCCGTCTGCCGTTCACGCAAAGGCTTGCCCTTGCGTCTGCCGAAGAAGGCTTCGGTCGCGCGTGTCGGATGCGATGGTTCGGTCATAAGCGGTCTTTCGAAATCAAAAAGCGGACATCTCTTTTTCAAGAGATATCCGCTTTACAGTTTTTTACGCTGATCCGTAAAGATCGATCAGGCAGCCTTCAGGGCTTCCTTGAGCGGCTTGACGAGATCGAGTTTCTCCCAGGAGAAGGAACCGTCGCGACCGTTCTTGCGGCCAAAGTGGCCGTAGGATGCGGTCTTGGCATAGATCGGCTTGTTGAGATCGAGGTGACGGCGGATACCCGTCGGCGACAGGTCCATGGTCTTGCGGATAGCCGCTTCGACCTGGTCTTCCGTCACATTATTGCCGGTGCCATGCAGATCGACATAGATCGACAGCGGCTGGGCAATGCCGATCGCGTAGGAGATCTGGATCGTGCAACGGTCGGAAAGGCCGGCAGCGACAACGTTCTTAGCGAGGTAACGGGCAGCATAGGCAGCCGAACGGTCGACCTTGGTCGTGTCCTTGCCGGAGAATGCGCCGCCGCCATGCGGAGCCGCGCCACCATAGGTGTCTACGATGATCTTGCGGCCGGTCAGGCCGGCGTCACCATCCGGGCCGCCGATGACGAACTTGCCGGTTGGGTTGATGTACCACTTGCAATCGGCGTCGATCGGCAGATCGCCGATGGCTTCGCGGATATAGGGCTCGACAACCTGACGGACCTTCTTCGAATCCCAGCTGGCATCGAGATGCTGGGTGGAGAGAACGATCGAGGCAACGCCAGCCGGCTTGCCGTTTTCGTAACGCACGGTCACCTGGCTTTTGGCATCTGGGCCAAGCTTGCCGGCATCGCCCTCGCCCTTCTTGCGGGCAGCGGCGAGCAGCGCCAGGATCCTGTGGGAATAATAGATCGGCGCCGGCATGAGGTCCGGCGTTTCCTTGCAGGCGTAACCAAACATGATGCCCTGGTCGCCGGCACCTTCGTCGCCCTGCTGGTCGGCAGCGTTATCAACGCCCTGCGCAATGTCAGCCGACTGCGAATGCAGGAGAACGTCGATCTTGGCGGTCTTCCAGTGGAAACCGTCCTGCTCGTAACCGATATCGCGAATGGCCTTGCGAGCGGCAGACTTGAACTTCGACGGGTTGATGACGTCGTTGCCGTTCTTGTCTTTCTTCGTCAGGCTCGGCGGCAGACGCACCTCACCGGCGATAATGACACGATTGGTGGTTGCCAGCGTTTCGCAGGCGATGCGCACCGTCCAGGGATTGATCCCGGTCTTCACAGCTTCACGGTAGACCAGATCGACGATTTCATCAGAAATACGATCGCAAACCTTGTCCGGATGGCCTTCAGCAACGGATTCGCTGGTGAAGAGATAGTTGGCACGCATGTTGGGATTCCCCTCAAGAACAACTCGGCGAATGTTTAGTGTCTTCGTCCTTTGAAGACAAGAACACAACGACATAAATATATCTTTATGCGATGATTTCACCGTAATGCGGCAGGCATGCGACACTTCGCGGCCCCGAGGCGAGATCACGGCATAAAAAAAGCGGCCCTGAGGCCGCTTTCAAAATACGTTGTCTTGGGAGGAAAACGTTATTCGGTGTCTGCTTCGGCAGCGAGCGCCTTGACGAGATCGACAAGACGACGACGCACTTTCGGATCCGAGATCTTTACGAAAGCGCGGTTGAGTTGCAGACCTTCCGAGGAGGACAGGAAGTCGACAACATAGTTGGAGCTGGAGGCCTCAGCCATGCCGGCCTGACCGTTGTTCTGATCGCCCGGAGCATCTTCAAAGAAGAAAGAAACCGGCACGTTCAGTATGCTCGAAATATTCTGAAGGCGGCTTGCACCAACACGGTTGGTACCCTTCTCGTATTTCTGGATCTGCTGGAAAGTAATACCGAGGCTTTCACCCAGCTTTTCCTGGCTCATACCAAGCATGGTACGGCGAAGACGAATACGGCTACCGACATGAATATCGATTGGATTCGGCTTCTTCTTATTTTCAATCATCGCACAGTCCTAGTTAGGTTGCTATCAAATCCCCATAACCCGTATTCCGTGTGTAAATACACTCAATGCTAATTTAGCTGCACGCAACATAAACGAGGAAGCATATGGCAACACGATAGGCTTCAAACACTATGCAATTTTGGGGGTTTTTGGTCAATTGACGCGAGATTTAAAACCCAGACGCGAAATCGCTGCAATCAGAAACATTGCGGCAGCAATCAACCATAGGTGCGTTTCACGCGCGTAATTGCTCCAATGCGAGACAGGACCACTACCAAAAGTGGAATCAATCACGCCTTTGTGATCAAGTTCTAAACCTGTTGATATACGTCCGAACGGGTCTACCACCCCCGATATGCCGTTGTTGGCATCGCGAATCAAAGGGAGACCCGTCTCGATTGCACGCACGCGCGCCTGTTGAAAATGCTGGTAAGGACCCGGCGTAACGCCGAACCAGGCATCATTCGTAATATTCAGAATAATGCTCGCATTTTCAATCTGTGAAGAGATTTCATCCGGAAAAATCGCCTCATAGCAGATCAACGGATAGAAGCTCAAACCTGATGGAAGCGTAATCAGCGAGCGGCGACTGCCGGCCGTGTAGCCTCCCGGCATATCGACGACATTGCCGATGCCGATAGAGTTAAAGAAGTCTTCGTAAGGCAGGTACTCGCCAAAAGGTGTTAGATGCACCTTGTCGCTGGCGCCGATGATCTGCCCCTGACTGTCGATCGCATAGATTGAATTATAGTAGCGAGGCGGGCGCCCCGGACCGGCATCTTCGGCGCGAACGGCACCGGCGATCAGCACCTGACCATCCTGCAGCACATCGGCAATACGCACCAGCGCATCCTGATTCTGAGTCAGGATGAACGGCAGGGATGTTTCCGGCCAGACGATCACATCAGGCCGTTTGGCACCGGGAGACGGCGGCGCGGCACTCAGCGCCAGATGTTCCTCGAAGATCGCAATACGATCGGAATTGTCCATCTTGCGCGCCTGATCGATGACAGGCTGAACGAGGCGAACCGACAGATCCTGTTGCGGACGGGCAGTCATCAGTTCATCGGCACCGTGAAGACGCCATGCGCCATAACCGATATGGGCGGCAAACAGCAGAGCCGCGATCGCAAAACCACCTGCCATGCCTTTACGCGTGCCTAGCAGGGCCGGTGCGGCCAGCACGAAGACGGCCAGCATCGAGAGACCAAATATGCCGACGACACCCACCGACTGCATCATCACCGGTATGGGCATGACGCCATAGGCAATCGTATTCCATGGAAAGCCGGTCAGCAGAAAGCTACGCAGCCATTCGCCAATGCCGAAGCCGAGAGCCAGCGCCGCCAGCCGGCCAAACCCGTCAGACCACAAGAGGCCTGCAATGGCGGTCGCCAGACCGTAATAAAGAGCAAGGAATGCCGGCAGTCCGAAGATCGCGAGTGGCAAGGCCCAGGCGAATTCATCGGAATCCACGAGAAGCGCATTGCCCAGCCACCACAGGCCAGCCACGAAATATCCGAAACCGAACAACCAGCCGAGAATGAAGGTGGAACGGAAGCGCCGGAAAAAACCACCCTCGGCACCGGCTGTGGAACCATCCATCAGCCAGACCAGCACCGTGAAGGAGATAAACAGAGCGGCAAAAAAGCCAACCGGAGGCAACGCCAAGGCGCCGATTGCGCCGGCTGCGATCGCCAGAAGCGCCCGCTTCCAGCCCCACAGAAGCATGACCTTGCCTGCAAGCCGCTCCATTCACACCCTCATATCGCCCGAATCAAACCCGCGGCAGTGTTCCAAAAAAACCGTCTTTTGTCGTGCAGCTTGTCAGTGCCGTTTTTCCGGAACCTTCCGGAATGCAAAACGGCACGCTTTCGCGTGCCGTATGAACTCTGCATTTGAGGCCGATCAGGTACGAGGCTGTTCCACCCGCGACGACTGAGGCGGTACGAGACCGTTGATCGGCGTCACATCGCCATCCGCCTCTGCCGAAAGCTCGACATCGCTTTTGATGCGACGGCGGGCGGCGGCGCGCTTGCGCAGAATGCGAACACGCTTGATGCGGCGCGGATCGGCATCGAGGATCTGGAATTCGAAACCCGGCACCGCCTGCACGACTTCGCCACGCACCGGAATACGGCCAAGTGCGGAGAAGATAAGTCCGCCGAGCGTATCGACATCCTCGAGCTGCACCCGCACGTCGAAATCAGGACCGACCGCCTTGGCGATATCCTCAAGCTCGACACGCGCATCGGCAACAAAAATGTCTTCGCTGACCTGCGAGAACATCACTTCGTCATCGTCATGTTCGTCCTCGACATCGCCAATGACCATCTCGACGATGTCTTCGTGGCTGACGAGGCCATCGGTGCCACCGTACTCATCGATGACCAGAGCCATCTGGGTACGGGCGGCCTGCATGCTGCTCAAAAGCTCGGAAGCAAGCATGGAGGGCGGCACGAACAGGATCTTGCGCACCAGACCGGCATCGGCGACTGTCTTGGTTAGATCGACACGGCCGAGATCGAAAGCAGCCTTGGCGGCACGCACCGGCTTTTCGGCAACGGCGCCATCGGCAGCCACATCCACCTGCGCGGTGCGCGGCGTCGATCCACGGCGCTTGTTGCGGGCCTGTTTGGCCAGATAGGACAAGAGATCGCGGATATGAATCATGCCGCGCGGGTCATCCAGCGTGTCGGCATAGACCGGCATGCGCGAACGGCCGGTTTCCTCGAAATGGATCAGGAGGTCGCCGAGCGTCATCGTCATGTCGACGGCTTCGATATCGGCGCGGGG
>Ga0075364_10001229_pt1 | contig 13785 bp, 14 predicted proteins | sample EndMetdeltDD1764_FD_71517 | JGI IMG/M metagenome (GOLD analysis project Ga0075364, IMG submission 71517) | Populus endosphere microbial communities from Tennessee, USA - Endosphere MetaG P. deltoides DD176-4 | ecosystem: Host-associated > Plants > Roots > Endosphere | place: USA: Tennessee... | reverse complement strand
CCGCGCGGGTGTGCTCCCACTGCGTGTCCGAGCGCTCCACGTCGTGGAACAGCGGTCCGAAGCCGACCGAGTGCCACCCGTGTCGACCCCACAGGTTGAGCTGTTCGATCTCGCTGAAGGCCGTGAGGCCCACCAGCTGTCGTTGCTCCCCGGCGAGCGGGACGGGGTCACCGGCCGGCTGGGATGACGTCCCCGCCTTATGGCCGAAGCGCTGCTGAGCAGCTTGGCGGCTCATACCGAGCGCCGAGCCGATCGCCTCCCAGCTGGACCCGGCGGCCCGGGCGGACGACACCGCGGCGTGCAGCAGGCGGTTGGTCTCGTCGTGGGCGCGGCGTGTCAGCAGAATGAGGTCGAGGTGCGCGGCCGGCTCGGTATCAAGCCGCTTCTCCAGCGACGGGTCGAGGCGGGCCACGGCCCGGGCGATCAAGTCGGCGAACTCCGCATCATCGATGGACATGTCGTCAACGCTAGCTTGACGGTCCACTCGCGTCAATCTGAGGTTGACTGCAAGCCGGATGGCAGACTTGCGCCCCATGACCGCCTCGCTCTCGCCCGCCCAGCTCTGGATCGCCGGAGCCCGGCCGCGCACCCTGCCGGCCGCCATCGCGCCGGTCCTGGCAGGCACGGGAGCAGCCGCCTACGCCGACTCCGTCGTCTGGTGGAAGGCGCTCCTGGCCCTGGGCGTCTCGCTGGCCCTGCAGATCGGCGTCAACTACGCCAACGACTACTCCGACGGGATCAAGGGCACCGACGATCATCGGGTCGGCCCGCTGCGACTCGTCGGGTCAGGTCTTGCTCCCGCCCGTTCGGTCAAGATCGCTGCCCTCGGATTCCTCGGGCTCGGAGCCCTCCTCGGACTGGCGCTGGCGGCGACCACCACCTGGTGGCTGCTGCTGGTCGGCGTCGCGGCCCTCGGCGCCGCGTGGACGTATACCGGTGGGCCGTCCCCCTACGGGTACCGCGCGCTGGGCGAGGTCAGCGTCTTTGTGTTCTTCGGGCTGGTCGCCGTACTCGGCACGGCCTTTGTGCAGATCGAGGACATCACCCGCGTCGCGGTCGCCGCGGCGATCGGCGTGGGAGCCCTGGCCTGCGGCATCCTCGTCACGAACAATCTGCGTGACATCCCCACCGACTCGGTCACCGGCAAGCGGACGCTCGCGGTTGTCCTCGGCGACGCGGGTACCCGGCGGCTGTTCGGGTTCCTCGGCTTCCTCGCGCTGGCGATGCTGGTGTGGGCCGCCTTCTCGACGCCGTGGGCCTTGCTGGGGCTGGTGTGCCTGCCCCTTCTCGGACGGGCGGCGTCGGTCGTCGCCTCGGGCGCGAAGGGCATGGCGCTGATCCCGGTGCTGCGCGACACCGGACTCGCGGAGTTGGTCTACGCCGCGGGTCTCGCGATCGGTCTCGCGATCGGCGCCTGATGCTTCGGGTCGCCGTCGTCTCAGACACCCACGCACCCCGCTTCTGGAAGAAGATGCCCGATGCCGTCGCGGCCCAGCTCAGTGAAGTCGACGTCATTTTGCACGCCGGAGACGTCTGCGAGCCGCACGTCCTCGACGAACTCGCCGCGTTCGCGCCGGTTCACGTTGTGCTGGGCAACAACGACGGCCCGGATGTCGCCGCGTGGGGCGCACCCGAGAGCCTCGAACTCGACCTCGACGGTGTGCGCATCGCGATGATCCACGACTCCGGCGCCAAGGAGGGTCGCGCCCGGCGGATGCGGCGGCTCTTCCCGGACGCCGATCTCGTGGTCTTCGGACATTCCCATATTCCGTGGGATACCGAAGCCGATGGCCAACGGTTGTTCAACCCTGGCTCGCCGACCGACAAGCGTCGTCAGGCCCGCGGCACGATGGGGCAGCTGATGATCGACGGCGGGCGGATCGTCTCACTGGAGACCGTCCCCGTCACCTAGGAGGCAGGACGCCCGTCCGCGAGAACTCCTCGAGCGCCGCCGCATACGGGGCGATGTCGATGCGCTGCTCAGCCAGCCAAGTGTCGTCGTAATACGTGTGCTCGTACCGCTCGCCACCATCGCACAGCAAGGTGACAACGCTGCCCTCGTCGCCAGCTGACCGCATGTCGCCGATGAGTTGGAGGGATGCCCACACATTCGTGCCGGTCGAACCACCCACCAGGCGGCCCAGAATCGCCGAGACCCAGCGCATCGTCGCGATCGACGCCGCATCGGGGACCTTGACCATGTCGTCGATGACACCGCCGACGAAGGACGGCTCGACCCGCATTCGGCCGATCCCCTCGATACGGGACGGTCTGCCGGTTGTGACGTCTGAGCGATCGCTCTCCCATCCGCCGTAGAAGGCCGAGTTCTCCGGATCGGCCACGGCGATACTCGTCGCGTAGCGGCGATATCGGACGAACCTGCCGATCGTCGCCGACGTCCCGCCCGTGCCGGCGCTGACCACGATCCACATCGGGACGGGATGAGGCTCCGCCGACATCTGCTCGAAGATCGACTCGGCGATGTTGTTGTTGCCACGCCAGTCGGTGGCCCGCTCCGCGTAGGTGAACTGGTCCATGTAGTGCCCACCGGTCTCGACCGCCAGGCCGCGCGCGACGTCGTAGACCGTGCCGGGGTCGTCCACCAGATGACAGCGGCCGCCGTAGAACTCGATGAGGGCGATCTTCTCGCGACTCGTCGACGACGGCATGACCGCGATGAACGGCAGACCGATCAGTCGGGCGAAGTACGCCTCGCTGACGGCGGTCGATCCACTGGACGCCTCGATGACCGTGGAGCCCGGGCCGACCCAACCATTGCAGAGCGCGTAGAGGAACAGCGACCGGGCGAGCCGGTGTTTGAGGCTGCCGGTCGGGTGCACCGACTCGTCCTTGAGGTACAGGTCGATGCCCGGCACCGGGATCGGCAGGACGTGCAGATGGGTATCGGCACTGCGATTGGCGTCCGCGTCGACCCGGCGGATCGCCTCGGCGATCCAGGCGCGACTCTCAGTCGATGTCTTCGGCACGACGGGACTCCTCGATGCGCTCGGTCATGCGCGTCGCCCGCTCGTGGACGTTCAGCGCGAGCTTGTCGCGGAGCCCCGCGAGCAGGAACACCGAGATGACCGACGAGATCACCAGTGAGATCAACAGGACCCAGATGTTGGCGACCGTCGTCGATTCGAGCCAGATCTGAGACAGCCCCCACACGATGACGAAGCAGACCCCGAAGACCGCGAGGCGAGCGAGCGTGTAGGTCCAGAATGCCTTCATGCGGCCACCTTAATCGGTCGTGGCCGGCGTTCGCCGAGCCGGTTGCGCCCTGCCAGATACGGTGGATGCATGGGCAAGGCAGTTCTCCTCGTACTCGGCATCGTGCTGGTCGTCTATGCGATCTTCGACCTCATCGCGACGCCGAAGGAGCAGGTCAAGCTGCTGCCCAAGGTCATCTGGTTCGTGGTGCTGTTTGTGCCCTTCGCCGGCGCCCTGGCCTGGATTTTCCTCGGTCACACCAAGCCGGCCGGGCCGCCCAAGCCCCGCGGCACCGGTGGATGGACGCCGCCCCCCGGCCCGCGCGGGCCAGACGACGACCCCGACTACCTCCGCGGGCTCTGACGCAGGTCGTCAGTCGTCCCAGCGGAAGAGCCGGCTCGCGATGGCCGTGACCACCACGGCGAACGCCAGCAGGATGGCCATCGGCACCAGGGCGGATGACGGCCCTTCGCCGCGGACCATGGTGTCGAGCATCCCGTCGTTGAGGTGCTTGAGCGGCAGGACCTTGCTGATCGCCGTCACATAGCCGGGCGCTCCGTCGAGCGGGAAGAACGATCCCGACAGGAAGGCCATCGGCAGCACCGCGAAGTTCGCGATGCCCACCGCGGCCTCCTCGCTACGGGCGACGGCACCGGCCAAGAGGCCGATCGCCATAAACGCCAACGTGCCGCACACCAGCAGCGGGATGAGCATCGGCCACGATCCCGTCAGCTTCAGACCGAAGAGCGCGATGCCGACGCCCAGGAAGATCGCCGCCTGCACCAGGGCGATCGCGATCGACACCGCCACCCGCGCCAGGACAACTGATCGGGTCGGGATCGGGGCGAGTCGCAACCGGCGGAGCAGCCCGTTACGGCGCCACACCACGAGGTTGGTCGCCGCGCCGAAGGTGGCGCCCGAGGCGATCGCCCACCCCATCAGTCCGGGCGTGTAGTACTGGATCGACTTCAGCGAGTCGTCCTCGACCTGATCGGTCGTGATGCTGAACCGGGGCTCCTGCCCCGTGACGGCGAGGTTGGCCGACTGGACGATCGCCTGGAACGTGCCCTGCACCGTCGCGGCCTTGACCGGATCGGCCTGCGAGTAGCGGACCCGGAGCGTGTCACCGTCCTCGGAGATCACCGCGTCGACGTCACCCTTGCGCAACTGCTCCAGCGCGTCCTGTTCGTCGGACGACGTCGTGATGTCCAGACTCTTGTCGATATACGTCTTCGCGCCGGTCGGCGCCTCGTCGAGCACGGACACTGTGCCGATCTGGACGATCTCGGCCCTGGAAGCACCCTGGTCGGTGAAGATGCCGCCGAACAGCACCAGGAACATCAGCGGGAAGATGACGGCGAAGAAGAACGCCATCTTGTCGCGGAAGAACCCCTTCAGCATCGCCCGGCCGAGGCTCATGAACGGTGTCATGCGCGGTACTCCCGCCCGGTGAGCTCCAGGAACACGTCCTCGAGGGACGCGCCCTTGACGCTCAGGCCCGCAAGCGCGTTGCGCTCGGCCAAGGCCGTCAGGACACGGGACGCATCCCGGGTCGTGATCGTGGTGCCCGTCGCATCGACGTCCAACGGATCGTCCCCGGCAACGACTCTGGCCTCTTCGGGCGAGACCGCACCGGGCGCCAGGCTGATCCGCACAGGCGCGTCGAGCCCGCGCACCAGCGCCGCCGGGGTGTCGAGCTCGAGGATGCGACCGGAGTCCATGATCGCGACCCGGTCGCACAGCACCTCGGCCTCATCCATGTAGTGGGTGGTCAGCACAACCGTGCGACCGGAGTCGTTGATAGTGCGCAGGACGTCCCAGAGGTTGCGGCGTGCCTGCGGGTCGAGCGCGGCCGTGGGCTCGTCGAGGAACACCACCTCGGGGTCGTGGATCAGTGCGCAAGCGATCGACAGCCGCTGCTTCTGCCCGCCGGACAGCTGCTCGGTGCGAACGCTCGCCTTGTCGACCAGACCGACCTGCTCCAGCATCTCGTCGGTACGGCCGGACGCGACACCGTACAGCGCACCGAAGGTGTCCAGCTGCTCGCGCGCGGTGAGCCGTTCGAAGAAGGCCGACGACTGCAACTGGACGCCGATGCGGCGCTGCAGCGCGGGCTCACGCTTCCAGGGCTCGTGCTCGCCGATGCGGACGGTGCCGGCCTGCGGTTTGCGCAGGCCCTCGATCATCTCGAGGGTCGTGGTCTTGCCGGCGCCGTTGGGTCCAAGCAATCCGAAGAACTCTCCCGGCGCCACGGTGAAGCTGACCCCGTCGACGGCCCGCAGATCGCCGTACGTCATCACCAGCCCGGCAACAACAATCTCGACCCCCATGCCTCCCGACCCTAAACCCATCGGCTGATTCCCACGAGGCCGTGGGAATCAAGAACCTACCCAGGGTTACAACCCTCGGTGGATGCCAGAACGCCTCGGTGCGTCGATTGTCCACACCTGTCCCAGCCACCCATCGGCGTCCACAGGCGCCATCACAGCGCTCCCGGACGAACTACCCGTCGTCCGACGATCGACGCATGGACTCCAACGACGTCTTCACCTCAGGTCGCGGATACGTGACGCGCTCAGAGTTCCTCGACCAGGGATACGACGACCGCGACATCCGCACAGCCGTCCGACAGGGCCTGATCAGGCGACGACGACGCGGGATCTACGTGTATGCGGCCGAACATGACCACCTCACCGACGGGCAGAAACATGTCATCGACATCCGATCCGTGGCCGACAAGCTCGGGCCGGCCGTCGCCATCAGTCATCAATCCGCGTGCGCTGTACACGGCATCGCCACCTACGGCGCGCCCCTCGACGTCATCCACGTGACACGGCTGGACGGCAGCTCGGGCCGCAACGAGCACGGCCTGGCCCACCACGTCGGAACCGTGCTCGAAGACGACGACCTCATGGAGGTCGACGGGATGCTGGTTGTCACGCCTGCCCGCGCAATGCTCGAGGTCGCCATGACGTCCTCGATCGAGTCCGCGGTGGTCACCCTCGACTCCGGTTTGCACCTGGCGCTGACCGACCTGGACGGGCTCGCCTCCATGAGCTCTCGCTTCGCCTCGTGGCAGGGCGCGCGGCGGGGACGCTATGCGCTCACTCTGGCGGACGGACGGTCGGAAAGTCCCGGCGAGTCGCGGTCACGGGTGTTGTTCCGCCGAGAGAACCTGCCGGTTCCCGATCTCCAGGTGGGGTTCCGCAACGAGTCCGGTCAGCTCGTAGGCAGGGTCGACTTCGCGTGGCTCGAGTACTGCCACGTCGGTGAGTTCGACGGCATGATCAAGTTCGGTGGGATCGCGGACGACCGACGGACACCGCAGCAGATCGCGTACGCGGAGAAACGGCGCGAGGACGAGATCCGCCGCCTCCAGGTCGGCATGTCGCGCTGGGGATGGCACGATCTCTCCGGGGCGGCGGGCAAGCGAACGGCGGCGCGGATCCGTGCCGATCTCGAACAATCAAGACGCCTGTATGGACGTGGTCAGACGACGATCCCCGCGAGCTGATGGGACATCGCAGTGGGCCGCAGATCATGGCGCCCAGGAACCGGCCAGCCCACCGAGGACTTCCTACACGCCCCGAGGGTTGCAACCTCGGATCGGTGCCTGATTACCACGGTCCCGTGGTAATCAGCGACCCGGGCTACTTGGCGTAGCTGTGCATCCCGCCGACCCACAGGTTGACGCCGACGAAGTTGAAGACGAAGGTCGCGAAGCCGATCAGCGCCAGGATCGCCGCGGCCTTGCCCTTCCAGCCGGCGGTCGCGCGGGCGTGCAGGTAGCCGGCGTAGACAACCCAGGTGATGAACGCCCAGACCTCCTTGGGGTCCCAGCCCCAGTAGCGGCCCCAGGCGTACTGCGCCCAGATCGGCCCGGCGATGAGGGCCGCGAACGTCCAGATCGGGAAGGCGAAGGCATGCACGCGGTAGGCGACCTGGTCGATCTTGGCCGAGGCGGGGATACGCCACAGGAAGCCGGCACGCTGGTCCTCAGGAGTGTTGCGCTCGGCTCGTGACTTGACCAGGTAGAGCACCGACGCCGCGGCGCCGACGAGGAAGGCCGAGCCGGAGATGATCGCTCCGAGCACGTGGATGACCAGCCAGTACGAGTGCAGAGCCGGGACGAGGGGCCCGGCAGGTACGTAGACCATCGCGGACGCGCCGAGGACCACCGTGCCGAAGCCCGTGATGATCGGGCCGACCCACTCGATCTCCCAGACGCGTTCGAGGACGAGGTACGCGGTCAGCGCGGCGAGTGTCGCGGCGCAGCCGAACTCGTACATGTTGCCCCACGGGACCCGCTCGGCGGCGAGTCCGCGGGTCACGACACCGATCAACAGGATCGCCGCGGACAGAGTGGTCAGCGACAGACCGATGCCGCCGGCCATATTGCTGCGCTCGACGGGATCGCTGCCGTTTGTCACGACGTCTACCGATCCGGCGTTGACCAACTCACGCTCGGGGGCGACGTTGCGGGCGAAGCCCCACTGCGCCACGTACGCGACGAACGCCAGAGCCAAGATGCCCGTCGCCGACGCCACGGCGTAGTTGGAGATCTGCGCAAGGTTCTCGAGGGTCATAGGGCTGTTGCCTTCTCATCGGTCTCACCGAGCGCGTCCTTGAACCGCTCGAGGAAGTCATCCAGGTCGGCGGGCAGGTCGTCCCGGGGCACGCGGTCCAGCACGGCGACATCGACAACGGTACGTGAGCCGTCCCGACGAGCACGAATCCAGGTTCGCCGTGGCTTGATCGTCAGCGAGGTCATGAGCCCGATCAGGCCGGCCACGATGCCGAACAGCGGCACCTTGACCAGCGGCGACGAGCCGATCTGGAACCGCGCGAACTGACGCAGCTCGGTGAATTCGATCGTCCCACCGTCCGGAAGGTCGGCCGACTGTCCCGGCTGCAGGCTGACCCTAAACGCCTTGTCGCCGTCCATGTACTGCTGCATCTTGCTCTTGTCGAGGATGTACACCGACTGCGACTGTCCCTCGTTGATCCCGAGGTCGCCGTGCCACACGTTGAGCCCCACCAGCGGGTTGGCCGCAGCGGGGTGGGCCGACGTCGACACGTCCTTTCCGCCTTGGGTCACCGCGGTGGGCAGGAAGAAGCCCTGGAAGCCGAGCTGCTCCGGCTGGTACTCCGTGGCCTTGATGATGCCGTTGGACGTGTAGGTCGCATCGGCCGGCAAGAACGGCACGGCGTCGTCGAACACAACATCGCCCCGCGCATCGGTGATCTTGAAGACCGGCGCGTACCCCTGACCCAGCAGATACACCGCGCTGCTGCCGATCTGCAGGGGGTGGTTGACCGTGATGTCGAATGGCTTCGGGGTGTCGCCACGCTTGGCGCTGTACGTGCCCTGCGCACGGAACTCGCGAGGCGCACCGGCCTGCGGGCTCCCGAACGGCTGGAAGCGTGCCGTCACCTGATCGAGGGTGAAGGAGAACGGCGGCAGATCGCCGGTCTCGAACAACGTGCCGGAGCTGAACTCGTCGTATTGCGGCAGCACGTTGGCGAACTGACCGCCTCCGTCGGTCACGATGACCGAGCCGCGGTACCCGAACAGCGTCCCGACCGCCACACCTACCAGCACCACGACGACGCTGATGTGGAAGACGAGGTTGCCGGCCTCACGCAGGAAGCCCTTCTCGGCACTGACCTCACGGACGCCCTCGCGGTCGACGACATCGATCCGCGACCGCCCGAGGGCACGCCGGGCCGCCGCCACGACCTCGTCCTCGGACGCGTCGGTGTCGAAGGAGGCCGACGCTGGCAGCCGGGAGAAGTTGCGGGGCGCCCTCGGTGGCCGCGCGCGGACCGCGCGCAGGTAGACAAACGTCCGCGGCAGGATGCACCCGACCAGCGACACCATCAGGAGCAGATAGACCGCGCTGAACCACGGCGAGCTGTAGACCGCGAACATGCCGAGGTTGTCGAGCACCGGCGCCAGCTTCGGATGGTCGAGGAAGTACGTCTCGACAGCGCGGGCGTCGACTCCGCGCTGCGGGTAGAGCGATCCCGGTACCGCCGCGATCGCCAGCAGCAGCAGGAGCAGCAGTGCCGTGCGCATCGACGTCAGCTGTCGCCAGAACCACCGGGTGAACTCCCGGCGTCCCAGCTCACTGACGGCGTTGGAGCTCATAGGAGGGCCTGCGTCATATCGGAGCCTCGAATCCTTGGACCCATCCCTGCATCTCGCCGACCACGCTGTCCCAGACTCCCGTCACGAGCATCAGTCCGACGCCGATCAGCATCGCGCCGCCGACGATCGACACCAACCCCTGGTGCCGCCGAAACCACGACACGGCGCGCATGAATCGGCCGAAGCCCAGGGCCGCCAACACAAAGGGGATACCGAGCCCGAGACAGTAGACAAATGCAAGGAACGCCCCCCGGGACGCTGTCGCGTCGTCGCTCGCGAACGACAGGCCGATGACGGCCGTAAGCGTCGGACCCACACATGGCGCCCAGCCGAGCCCGAAGAAGAAGCCGAGCAGCGGCGCCACCGCGAGACCGACTGCTGGGACGGCGTGGATGCGCAGATCACGCTGCATCAGCGGCACCAGGCCGATGAACGCCACACCCATCACGATCACCACGATGCCCGTCACGATGGAGAGCGTCCGCTGGTGCTCTGCAAGTTGCAGTCCGATCGACCCGAACAGAGCCCCACCGAGGACGAACACCGTCGAGAAGCCGACAACGAACAGCACCGCCCCGGCCAACAGCCGTCCGCGACGGGCCGACTCGAGGTCTTGGGCAGCTACACCCGAGACATACGACAGGTAGCCGGGCAGCAAGGGGACGACACACGGGGAGAAGAACGACACGAGTCCCGCGATCGCCGCGATGGGCGCCGCGAGCAGCAGGTTGCCGGACAGAGTGGTCTCCTGGAACCAATCGGTCATGCAGGGCTCTTCGGGGCGGTGCTCTCGCGGACGTCGTCGATCAGGTTCGCCAGGACGGAGGCTGAGACCTTGTCGATCACGCGCACCGCGACCCGTCCTTCGGAGTCGATGATCCACGTCGTCGGGATCGCGATCGTCGGGAGGCTGTCGTTGAACTCCAGCTCGAGCTTGCCGCCCTGGTCAGCGAAGCTCGGGTAGGTGATGCCGTACTTGCGATTGAAGGCGATCGACGCGGCAGAATTTCTCGACCGCGTCGTGATGCCGACGAACTGCACGTCCTTGTCCGCGTACTCCGCCGCAACCGTCTGCAGCTCGGGTGCCTCGGCCCGGCAGGGCGCGCACCACGATCCCCACAGGTTGACCACGATGGTCTTGCCGGCGAAATCCGCGGTCGACAGCGGAGTGCCGTCGAGCGCCTCGCCCTCGAGGACGGGCGCCGGCTTGCGCTCGGCCACGTCGACCCTCTCGATCGATCCGTCGCCCGACACGAAGCCCGTCGTCGTGCCACGATTTCCGGCGCCGCTGCAGCCGGCTGCGAGCCCAATGACCGCGACTGCCGCCACGACGCGGGCGCGGACCATGCCCATGGAGATCTCAGGCCCCGCCGACGAACTTCTTGCGCAAGGCATCGGGGATGAGATCGCCCGCCGGCTCGCTGTAGGCCAGTGCCACGAAGGCGTCGTCCTCGAAGGTCAGGGTTGTGAGGCTCGCGAGCGAGCACTGACGCTTGCGGGGGTCGTGCGCGAAACGGGCATTCTCGTACGACCGGCGCGCCGTCCAGACCGGAAGCTGGTGCGAGACGATGACCGCCTCGTGTCCGCGTGCGGCCTCGCGGGCGTCCACGATCGCGGCGCGCATCCGGATCGCGATGTCCTTGTACGGCTCGCCCCACGAGGGACGCAGCGGATTGCGCAGGTGCCACCAGTTCTGTGGACGACTCAGCGCACCGGCTCCGACGCCGAAGGTCTTGCCCTCGAACTTGTTGCCCGCCTCGATCACCCGATCGTCGGTGTGGATGTCGAGCTTGAGGATGTCGGCGAGCGGACGAGCCGTCTGCTGTGCCCGCTCGAGGGGGGACGAGACCAGGTGGGTGATGTCGTGGCCCTTGAGCGAGTCGGCGACCTTCGCGGCCATCTGGTGGCCGAGTTCGGAGAGGTTGTAGCCCGCGATCCGTCCGTAGAGGACTCCCATGGGGTTGTGCACCTCGCCGTGGCGCATCAGGTGGATGGTGGTTCGAGTCGTCATGAGGGGTCCTTGGCTTCGGCAGCGGCGAGCGCGGCGCCCGGCAGCGCCTCGGCAATTCTAGAGAGTGCCTCATCGTCGTGTGCAGCCGAGACGAACCAGCACTCGAAAGCGCTCGGCGGCAGGTAGACGCCAGCGTCGAGCATCGCGTGGAAAAAGGGCCGATAACGCCACGCTTCTTGCGCCTGGGCGCCGGCGAAATCGGTGACGGCGCCTTCGGTGCCCCAGAAGACGCTGAACATGTTGCCGGCGTTCTGGAGGGTGAACGCGACGCCCGCGGCGCCAAGAGCCTCGGTGACCAGCCCCTGCAGCTGCGCCGACGCGGCGTCGAGTCGTGCGTAGGCGTCCGCATCGGCGAGTCGCAGCGTCGCGAGGCCAGCGGTCGTCGCGATCGGATTGCCCGACAACGTTCCTGCCTGGTAGACCGGCCCGGACGGGGCCAGCTGCTCCATGACGTCCCGCCGTCCGCCGAATGCCGCTGCCGGGAAGCCACCGCCCATGACCTTGCCGAACGTCACGAGGTCGGGCGCCCAGCCCTCCGTCGCCCCGTCGAGTCCCCAGTGACCGGAGCGGGTGACGCGGAACCCGGTCATGACCTCGTCGCTGATGAACAGCGCCCCGTGACGCGCCGTGATCTCGGACAGGAACTGGTTGAAGCCGGGCTCCGGCGGGACGACACCCATGTTGCCGGCCGCTGCCTCCGTGATGAGGCAGGCGATCTGGTCGCCCAGCTCGGCGAACGCCGCCTCGACCGCTGCCCGGTCGTTGTAGGGCAGCACGATCGTGTCGGCCGTGACGTGGGCCGGGACCCCCGGTGTCTCGGGCAGTCCCAGCGTCACGACTCCGGAGCCCGCCTCGGCGAGCAGGGCGTCGACGTGCCCGTGATAACAACCGGCGAACTTGACGACCTTGTCGCGTCCCGTGAAGCCGCGGGCCAGGCGGATCGCCGACATCGTCGCCTCGGTGCCCGACGAGACCATCCGGACCATCTCGGCCGAGGTGCGGTCGACGATCTCCTCGGCCAGGAGCACCTCGGGCGCACTCGGGGTGCCGAACGAGGTGCCTCGGGCGGCAGCCTCGCCGACGGCCGCGATGACTTCGGGATGGGCGTGACCGAGCAGCATGGGTCCCCACGAGCCGACGAGGTCGACATAGCGCCGCCCGTCGACGTCCGTGAGCCACGAACCCTGACCGGACGCCATGAAGATGGGCGTGCCCCCCACGGCACGGAACGCCCGCACCGGCGAGTTGACCCCTCCCGGCGAGACGGCACGGGCGCGATCGAAGAGCTGCTGCGAAGCGGAGGGAGGAGTCACCCCTGCATTGTCGCGTGTCGTGACAACCTCGCTGCCGCGGCGTCCCCACCCGTAACGTAGAGGCCCCTATCTCGTTAGGGGTGTGTCCTGGGCCACTACAGGGCTGGCACCTCGCAGTGGCCTGCTGTAACATCAGTTTACACATTCTGGTTTGACCTACGGCGCCGCTGCGCTGGTCTGGGAGGGTCGCACAATGGGAGCTCGACGGCTCACACGGTGGCAGAAGGCCGCTGCACTGGTGCCGATGGCTGTCCTGGTGGGCGCCTGGGCCGCTGCGGTCGGCAACTCCGGTCTCGCCACGGCATCCGATGGAATCTCTGATGCGGAGATCCCCGACGTTCCGGCCACCGCATTCGAGCAGCCGGCCAGCGTCCAGCAGGCTCCCAGTGGCGTCGATCAGCGGGCCGGAGCCGCCGGTACCGTCGCCACGCTGACCACCAACGGCATTCCCTCATCCGCGCTCTCGGCCTACCGCCGTTCCGAAACCCTCCTCGGCAAGGCCGACGAGGCCTGCAAGCTGCCCTGGAACTTGGTGGCCGCGATCGGTCGAGTCGAGTCGAACCACGGACGTACAAATGGCAATTCACTCGACGGCGACGGCATCGCCCAGCCCGGCATCTACGGAGTCCCGCTCGACGGCAACGACGGCCAAGCCCGCATCACCGACACCGACAGCGGAGCGCTCGACAAGAACTCCGTCTACGACCTGGCGGTCGGCCCGATGCAATTTATCCCCTCCACCTGGAAGACCGTCGGTGTCGACTCCGACAACGACGGCAGCAAGAACCCCCAGAGCATCAACGACGCCGCGACCTCGACAGGCATCTACCTGTGCGCCGGCGAAGGCGATCTGTCCGACCTGTCCGATGCGGCGGTTGCCGTCAAGCGCTACAACAACTCCGACGCCTACGTCGATCTGGTGCTGAAGATCTCAGCGGCGTATGCCCAGGGCGACTTCACGCAGTCCCCCGACGGCATGTCGGCGGCGCCGATCCTGACATCGTCCTCGAACGACCAGACCCTCACCCCCCAGCAGCGCGCCAAGGCGGCCAAGGCCCAGAGGGCGGCCGAGAAGAAGGCCACCAAGTCGGCCCAGA
>Ga0075364_10001227_pt1 | contig 13801 bp, 10 predicted proteins | sample EndMetdeltDD1764_FD_71517 | JGI IMG/M metagenome (GOLD analysis project Ga0075364, IMG submission 71517) | Populus endosphere microbial communities from Tennessee, USA - Endosphere MetaG P. deltoides DD176-4 | ecosystem: Host-associated > Plants > Roots > Endosphere | place: USA: Tennessee... | reverse complement strand
GTGCTGGACCGCGACCGGCGCGGTGGCCGCCTGTTCGGCGCGGACTGACGCGGCGCTCAGCGGCGCGCAGACCAGTAGGATGAGGGCAGTGCGGCGAAGGAAGGTCATGCGCTGCATTATCGCCCGAAACAGCTGAGCCGGAGGTCCTGCCGGCGGAAACGGCGTCAATGTGGATCCGCCGTCATCGCCGCACGACGCCCCGTCGTGATGGCCCAGTAGTCGATCCACTGCCCTCGGATGCCGCTGGCTCTGTTGATGAGTTCGGCACTTGGCGTCTGCCCGTGCTCCACGATCACCACGATCCCGGTGTTGAAATGTCGCTGGGAATGATTGACGTCGGGTACACGCGGGCCCTCCGCGGCGATGACGTCTTGAATCGCAATCTTGATTCGCTCACCCTTGAAGATCGGGCGTCCGTTTGTGTCCGTGCCGATCCGCGCCAGCGGCCGCACGATGGAAAAGTCGGGCACCTCTGCGGCGGCGATCAATCCCATCAAGTAGAGATCGAGATAGGAGTAACCCGAGGCGGGCACGAAGTAGCCATCGCGCAATTGGGTGAACGTGCCGTCGAGATTGTCTTGCCAGACGCCGCCGCCCTGAGTGGAAGCCTCGAGAGGCACCGAGTATGGATACGCCACGCGCGTCTGCAAGCCGGGATCCCAATGGGGCCACGCGCCGAGCGAGATTGTCTGGCCATTCACACGGGCCGCGGCATACGCCGACCAGCGGTGTCCGATCTCGTGACCGAGATGCCCGACGGCGTAATTGTACGGACGGGGCTTCCCGTCGGGTGTCGCCTGCGTGAGCGGCCGTGTATAGAACGGGATGCTTTTCGGGTTTCCGGCTGGCGCATTGTCGGGCGGGTTCCCTTGCATCTCGTTCGCGCCGACAAAGATCGGTTGCGCCAGGCCGAGCTGAAATCGCCCGCCCGTGCAGCGGCTCTCGAGGATCGCTTTCGTTTGAGCGTGCTTGGTATCTCCGATCCCGGTGACGTTGCCTCCGATCGGCCCATCGCTCGGGCTGCTGGCCTCCTGGCTGTCGACGCGGAAATCCGAATAGTAGGCGAGAAAATCGAACTTGTCGCCCAGCGCTTGAATGACGGTGCAGGAAAGGTCCTGCGGCTGCGGCGGCGCCAGGTAATGAAACGGCTCATACACAGCCGCGAACGGACCGCTGTCCGGGGTGAGGCCGGACAGGTGCACGGATTGAGCGCTCTCACCCGTCGATAGGACTGGATAAATCCCGACGATGCCGTCCTTCGCCGCCATGGTCTTGTACGACATCTCGATTGAGCCATCGCGATGCAGAACCGCCTGGAACAGATTGAGCGTGGGAAACCAGGAGAAGTCCAGCAGGCCTCCGAATGGCTCAGTGAGCTCCCACGTGATGACAACGCGATCGGCCAATTCCCGCACGTAGTGCGGGCCGGCCATCCTCGGCTTCAGAAACACGCTGATGGCTGGCGCACGCGCACCCAGGCTGCCGCCGACGTCGGCCAGACGGTCGAATCGTCCGATAGCGGAAGCGATTCCGCCGTCAAGGTGACCGTACGGATCGACATCACCCACCCTCGGTGGCGGACCGAATCGAACGGATCCCGTCGTCCCCACGGAAAACGAACTCCACCGTTGCCCTGAGAACGGAAACGTGAACCGCTGAAGGCTGACGTCAGAACCGGTGAGCTCTCCACCGTAGTCAGCCTCCCACTGCAACGTCTGATTCGTCACACGGTAGCGGGAACCGGCTGGACTGAATCGCAGCGTGCGGCCGGCGAGATCGAACAGGTTCGGTTGCCCGAGTGCTGCGCGGTCCAATTCGATCACGATCAAATCGCCGTTTGTCGATACCTGACCGATGGAATGTCCCGGTGTCTCCTGCTGCCCGGCGTATGGGGACCCGGGATGCAACACCACTCCACACAGCAGGACGATTCCACACCACGAGACACGGTGCACGCTGTGCTTCACTCAGCTCCGCTCCTTGGAGACAGAAGTCCCTCGTGTACGTCGCGATGGATTCTGGCATGACTGCGGCGTACCGGAACCGCCAAAGATGGACGATGCTTCGCCGCCTCCCTTCGCTGCGCTCGCGACATCCGTTCGGCGCACACCAGGCAGCTAGCCCGCCGTGTCGACCTGCATCCCGAGCGCGCTCTTCACCATCGGCTCCCACGTCGCGCGGATGGCGGCGACTTCGTCAGGCGACTTGCCGTAGAGCGACAGCAGCGAGTAGACGAAGTTGCCGCCGCCGCTGCACGACATCGAGTGCGCGAAGTAGGCGTCGTCGTGCTCGCGGACGACTATCTCGAGTTGTGCGGGCGGCTGCGAGAACGCCACGTCGCCGGGAACGGCCTTGACGAGGCGTGACCACGCGTCTTCGAGCGACCCGTTCAGTTTGCCGACGACCGTGATCGTCGTCCGCGCCTTGCCTCGATGGCGCTCGAGGTAGTGCCGCAGGGTGCGGAAGAACGATTCCCAGCCCGTGTTCGTTCCGTTGTAGAACCCGTCCCATTCGGGCGCGTTCGGGATGTTCGACTGCACGAGCCGCAGCACCGTCTTCCCCTCGCGCCGCTCGATGGTGTACTCCTCGATGATCGGCGAGTCCTTGTTGCCCTTCGCCGGGCCCATGTCGAAGGGCGTCAGCGCGACGCGAAGGCGCCGGTTCGGCTCCCACACCTGGATCGTGCTCCCGCCGGTCTCCTCGCCGCCCCACGAGATGACGAACGTGCCGCCGACACCGGGTTCGACCTTCGCGGTCTCGACGAACCACCGTGTCAATTCCTGCGCGTCGGTGATGGCGGCCCATACCGCTTCGACCGTCGCGTCGATCGCGATCTCGTGCACCTGCTCGCGCGTACCTGTCGCTCGTTCGCTCATGACATTCTCCTGGCGCTGTTTCGACGTTGCCGACGCGAGCTGCCGCGCGCCCGCCGGGCTTCCGCCGCGGCGTCGGCTTCGCTCTTCGTGATGACCGGATGGGAACCGATGACGACCTTGAACCGGTGGCTCTTCGGCGATGGATCGTCGTACTTCGCCGAGAGGCGGGCGATGGACTCGGCGAGCTCGTCGACGAACGATCGGAACGCGGCCGGCGAGCGGAATCGCACGTCCGTCTCCATCGTGAAGGTCGCGAGCCGCTGGTCCACGGCCTGCGAGCGGTGCTGGAGCACGGCGACGTCGCGAATCACCTGGCCGGCGGTCGCCAGCAGATAGTCGCTCGAGAACCGATCGCGCGCCTGCGACGGATCGTGACCGAGCCGCCCGAGGACCTCGGGACTGACGACGAAGGCGCGGGCGGTCGTTTTCAGCACGCGCTCGACACAGCCGCGGCGCTGGCGCTCTTCCGCGAGCTCGAGAAACCCTTCCCGCTCCAGTTCGCGGAGGTGATAGTTGGCGGCCTGGCGCGTCAACCCGAGCTGCGGCGCAAGCGCGGCGGCCGATTGCGGCTCGCGCAGCGCGGCGAGCACCCGCTGGCGGATCGGCGAGAGCGCGGCGGCGAGCTGGGCGGAGTCGGCGAGGACCTGCATGGACGGACATGATTGATTAGAAAAATAGATTTGTCAAATTGGCCCGGCCAACGTCGCGCCCTCCCGCGTGTGTTGCACGCTGAGAAGGGCGCGTGATGGCACGACGAACGATCGATCTTGATTGCGATCTGCCCGCGAATCGCGGGCGGACGACAAGACGAGAGGTCAGGCCCAGGGGAGCGCGGGCCTGACCTCTTGTCGCGTGCGGACTACTTGAAGACGACCTTCCGGAACGGCAGGTCGAACGGCGACACGAGCGCGCCCGTCGGCGTGAAGAGCTCGTACGTCGTCCCCGTCTTCGGGAAGAGCGGGATGAACCGCGACAGATCCGAGGGACCCGGATCGGCCGCGCCGCCGCCTTGCGTGATGCCCGCCAGGCCGTCCTGCGCGAGGACGTCCAGGTAGTCGAGCGTCACGGTGCCGTGCTTGTCCAGCCGGATCGAGAAGTTGTTCGCCTTCTCGGTGAAGAACTCCGGCACGGTGACGAAATGAATCGTCAGGCCGCCGGCGTCGGGCGTCGCGACGACGAGGCCGTCGCTCGGATCCAGATCGTCCCAGAGCGCCGCGATCCGCGGCGCGCCGCTCAGCAGCTCGGCCACCGATTCGCTGAAGTCCGGGTCCGCGGCGCCGAACGTCACGTTGCCGTTCCCGTTCACGAACGCGCTCGTCCAGGTGTTGCCCTGGAACGGGAAGTTGAACCCGAGCGTGACCGCCGCGGCGCTGTCGTCCCCGACGGGAAGCAGCGTGCCGGTCAGCGCCTGGATGCTGAGCACGTATCGGCCCGTGTCCCCCGACCCGGCGCCCGTGAAGCCGAAGTCCGGCCACTGCGTGACGCCGACGATGTAGTCGCCGTCGGCGGGCGCGAAGATGGCGAGACGCGACAGCGCCCCGTCGCCGGAGTCGTCGTCGATGGCCAGCAGGGTGCCGGCCGCGTCGAACAATCCGACCAGGGTGTCGAGACGGCCCGTGAGGGTCTCGACCACGAGGATCTGGCCGGCCTTCGCCCGGAACTTGAAGAAGTCCAGGTCGTCGGACGTCTCGTGCTCGGTGAACTGCAGCACGCTGTTCGAGACGAACGGCGTGCTCACCCGCTTGGCGGTGGCGAGGGTGTCGTTGTTGCCGGCCCAGCGATCGCTGTAGTTCAGGGTGCCCGTGTAGTGCAGCTGCGAGTTCGCCAGATCGAACGGACGCTGCGGCGAGAAGATCTCGAACCCGGCCGGATCGCTGATGAGCTCGACGATCGGGAAGCGGCTCAGATCCTGCTGCTGCTCGTAGCGTGACGTGACGTTGCCGCCGCAGCTGACGCCGGCAAGGCCGTCGACGGCGGTCACGCCGCCATAGGTCGCGTCGATCCGGTCGAACAACTTGTACAGCTTGATCGAGAACGTGTTCGAACCGGCGGCCGGGAACTCCGGTACGCCCGTCCACGAGACCGTGAAGGTGGACGAGGTCTGGTTGAAGGTCACGCTCCCGCCGGAAGCGGGATTGAGATCGTCCCACAGGCCGGCCGCGCGCGGCGGACCGTCGAGGAACTCGAAGCGGCTCTCGCTGAAGTCGCCGCTCCCCTCGCCGAAGGTGACGCTGCCGTTGGCGTTGACGAACACCGAGTCGAACGCCTGGCCGCACAGCTTGAACGTGAACGGCAGGAACACCTGCACCGATCCATCGTCACCCACCGGCAGCGGCGCGCCGGCCACCGGAGCGTTGAACAGGATGTTGACGTTGTTGACCGCAATGCCCGCCAGCGCGGTGATCGGCGTGAAGGCGGTGGGCACGTCGGTCGCGCCGTTGGTCGATTCAGCCGCGCCGTTGTAGAACTCCTCGGGGCCAGGCAGCGGCGTGAGCGGCGGCGTGCTGAATCCGCCCAAGAGAATCTCGTCCACGAAGACGGCGTACTGCGCGCCTGGCGTGAGGCCGCGCAGCGTGTACCGGCCGGCGAGCAGCGAGGCCTGGCTGTAGTCGGTCGTGAAGTCGCTCGAGATCGCCGACACGGCGTCGTCGAAGGGGTTCGCCACGTTGCGCGCGATGACGTTCACGCCCGTGAGCTTGGTGACGCCGTTCGGCGCGATGATCGTGCCGCTGATGGCGCCGGTCGTGGCGAAGAAGGTCGGCGCGGGGTAGAGGGTCGAGAGGCCGGCGATGTCGTCCTTCGCCGGCGTCGCGGTCCCCGTGCCGGCGCCGAAGTAGAACGGATACATCGTCTCGGTCTGCGTGATCGACGCCGGCGCGCCGAACGTGTTGTTCGGCGTCGGACCGCTCTGGTCGCCGATGAACACCTGGCCGTTGACGACCGTGTGCGCGAGGTTCTGGTAGTGCCCGAACTCGTGGACCAGCACGTCGAGCGCTTCGGTGGCATCGCCGAAGGCCGGTCCGTTGAGGAAGGCCACGCCCTCAGTGATGGTGCACGTGACGGTGTTCGCCCACTCCGGCCCGGCGAACCCGAGCACGCCGGAGTCCGGTCCGAACAGCAGGTCGAAGATCTCGCCGGTGTCGTCGAAGACGATGGCCGAGAAGCCGTCGGGCGCCGTCGGCTCCAGATACGGACCGAAGTTGGTGATGTCGACGTCGACCGGCAGGGGGCCCGCGTTCATGTAGGTCGTCGTGGCGGACGGGATCGCGTCCCACGCGCCGAATGCGGTGCCGACGAGCGCAACCGCGGCCGCGTTCGGCAGCGGACCGAGATCGCCTTGATCGGGGTTGTACGGAATGTTGGTGCCGCCGGCGGGCCAAAGGAACGGCTGTCCCGGCGTGCAGATGGCGAGCGGTCCGTTGGCGGCCGCGGACAGCGGCAGGCCCGCGATCATCAGCGTCGTGAGCAGGAGGCGGGCGAACGAGCGGGTGATGTGGCGCATGTTCGGCTCCTTCCTCAGCGTCCGACCAGATTGCGGATCTGCGACCGCAGCGTGGAGTACGCCACGGGCCCCCGGACCGGCGCCACGTTCATGCCGGCGTAGAGGCCGATGTTGTTGTTCCCGTTCACCGCGATCTCCTGCCCGACCTTTCCACCGACCTTGAACGTGCCCTGGCCGAGACCGACCGTCGTCGAGAGGCCGGCCGCGCTCGGAGTCGTCGCGAGGATCAGATAGTCGTGTCCCTGTTCGAGGCGCGGCAGATCGTCGAACGTCGAGAGCCGGCGCACCGGACCGAGCTGCGGCGCTTTCGACGGACGGATCATCTGGATCGTCACGATCGGTTCGCCCTTGTATGCAGTGAACGAGCCCTTGAACGCCTCGTCCACCTTCAGGCTGTAGACGAGCGTGGAGATCTGCGCGCCGCCCACCGTGACGGCGCCGTCTTTCACGCCGAGTACCGTTCCGCGGAAGATGCGGCCCGCGGCCGCGCACATCTGTTGCAGATTCATGTGACGCACAGCCATGGACGCCGAGACACTCTCGGCGAGCGTTCCGAGCGTTCCGATGACAATCACTGTCGAGCAGAGTCGAAGGACGCGCTTCACGGGACCCTCCTTGGCGAGACATCAACAGCAGGACAACCGTTGATGAAAGGGCGAGACAAGGTGCGCATTCTACTGCGCGCGCATGTGTCCGTGACGACGATTCGATCGAGAAAACGATCGAAGTCAGTGCGTGATCGGCGGGTAGTGTAACCCCACTAATCGTCGTGGGTGTTTGTGCGAGTGAGTTCGAGTGAGAAGGGTAACGGCTACTCTCGTTCGACGTGATCGATGGCGCCCTCGATCACAATGATGTGCGCGGCAGTACTAACGACGCTACTCGTCGCCCTCGAGCTCGTCGTCGTCGGGACCGAGCGGGCGCCAGCCGTTCGACAGCCATGCATACCGCAGCTCGTGCGCGCGACTCGCCAGCGAGGTGACGTCTTCGAATCGCTCGACGCGGGAGTCGTGCCCGTCGACGACGACCAGCTCGAATCCGGTCCCGTCCGGCTCGAGGCGTGTTTCGCATGTGCGCGTGTCTCCCGCGCGCCGGTAGAAGTAGATCATCTCGGTCTCGGACCGTCGATTCGGCAAGACCCGATCCAGCTGAGCTCCGCGGCAAGTGATTGAAAATACAAGCGGGGCACTGCTGACCCGTGCAGCAGCCGAAAACGCGCCTGGAAGAAATTGCTCGCCGGCTCAGCGGACCGGCCGGCGGGCGAGCACCGCGGTGGTGATGTGCTCGGCGATCTCGCGGCTGAGATCGGGCAGCGCGTCCTGGCGGCTGTGGTAGTCGTGGACCCACACCTTGCGATCGGTCGCGGCGTTGACGATCCGCGCGACCACCTTGATGCCGCCTGGCTCGGTGACGACGGTGGCTTCGACGACGAAATCGGCATGCAGGGCGGCGGCGATCTCGCGCAATGGCTTCCTCGCGCCGGCGAATTGCATCGCGCTCGTGTGCGAGACGACATCCACGCGTCCGATTCTCGCGAGCTCCGACGTCACCTCGTCGGTCAGCCTGGCGGCGATGGCGGCGAGCGGCGTCCCATCCGAATACTCCGCGAAGGAGAGGACGGCGACCGCGGGCCCCTTGGGCTGTGCCCTCCACACCGACAGCCAGAGCGCGAGTGCGGCGACGATCACCACGCTGGCGCCAACCAGCAGGACGAGCGTACGCGGCGTGCGTTTCGAGACGTGGGCCGCGGGGCTCACGACGAGGGGTGCGTCGAAATCGGGGCTGGCCGAGCGACGCGTGAACTGCGCGACGTATCCGCCGCGCGGCAGCTCGATGCGGATCTCGTTGGCCGCGCCGCCGTTCGAGTAGTAGTCGTCCAGCCGGCTGCGCAACCGTCCGGCTTCGACGCGGACGATCGAGTCGAGGCGGGGATCGTACGAGGCGTCCCGGTCGAAGACCTCGACGCCGACCGCGTACTCCTTCAGCTGATCCCCATTGCCGGCGAGCGTCTTCTCCGTGACGTGACGCAGCAGACGGCTCAGGCGCCCGGCGTTCTGGAAGCCTTTGCTCGCCAGCACGCGTTCCAGTTCGGCGCGAACAGCCTCGGCGGGAATGGCCGGTTCGTCGCTCACGCCCCAAGTATCGCCCCAAACGGCTGCCCCGGCCGCCGATGTAGCCGTTACACCAACCGTAACGTGCTTTCAATCAGGCGTTTGCGCAGGCACACTCGACGCGTGGGTTCCGTCTGACTGGCCAGGAGGCAATTCGATGTTGACCAAGACCCGTTCGCTCGTCGCTCTTGCGGCATTCGCCGTCGTGTCCGCCGCCGTCCCCGCGCTGGCCGGCCCGCCGCTCATCTGTCACCCGTTCGAAACCCGAGGGGGCGCCCTGCTGCCGTGGGACGCCAGGGGCGCGGCCACCAACTGGAACGCGCCGCTCGCGTCGTACGCCACGGCCGGGCTCACCGATGACGTGATGAAGCTGCTCGATGCCGACTCCCCCGTGCTGACGCGGATGGAGAACCTCCGCCGGGCGACCATCTATGCGCAGAAGGATCCCGCGGTGGCCCGGCAGTTGCTCGACGCGGTGATGGTGCGCGCCAAGTCGAGCCGCACGATTGGCGCGCAGGCGTCGTTCGACGCCGGCTACCTGATCGAGAGCTACAAGCAGGCCACGCACATCCGCGAGAAGAAGGCGGATACGGCCTGGGCCGCCGTCGACGAGACGCTGAAGATCGACGGCTATGGGCTGGTGAAGAAGGCGATGGCCGTGATCGGCACGACGAATCCCGAGATGGAATTCGCCGCGTCGCTGATGACGCAGGGAGCCCAGTCACGCGAGCATCGCGCGCGGGCGTCGGCGAACGCCGGCAACGACTCCGCGCTGGCCGCCAACCTCGCGCGGTATTGAGGCGGGGTCAGTCCCGGATGGAGGCGATGGCCTTCGCCGCCGATCGCAGGGATCCTTCGATGAATCCCTGGTAGTCGGAGTAGGCCTCGCCACAGATGTGGATGTTGTCTCGGCCGGGCTGGCCGACGAGGCTGAAGGCCTTCAGCCGATCCATCGCTTCCGGCACGTTGAAGCCGGGCATCCAGGCGTGTGAGGCCGCGCCGAACGGCGGCTTCGACCAGTCGCGGATGGCGAACGACGCGATCGACGCCTCCATCTGGTCGATCTGGGCCCGGTAGGATTCCTGGGAGCCCGTTTCGCTCTGCTCCTTGAGCGCGACGAGCTGTGCCGCGAGATCGCGCTTCAGCGTCACCGGCGTGTTCACCTGCGCGGCCTGGTGCGGCACCTGGATGTACGGCGTCCAGTAGGCGTTGGCGGGCCGATCGGTATAGAGCAGCACCATGCCGGTCGGCCGCACGGCGCCCAGGCTCTCGTCATAGTGCACTTCGCGCGTCGGCACCAGATGGGCGCCATGCTGCGCGGTCGGCTTCGCACCGCCGGCCCACCATGGCGGCGTCAGCACCGCGAACAGCTTCAGCAGCGGAAACCCGTTGACCGCGTCGATGTACTTGACGATGTCGGAAGGGAAGCGCCGCGTCAGTTTCGAGAGCGGCAGCTTCGGCAGCGCCAGGATCACGTGATCGAATTCGAGGGGCAGCACGTCGTCGCGATCGCGGTAGTCCACCTTGAGCTCGACGCGTTCGGGAGCCGACGCCGGACCGACATCGATCACTTCGGCGCCGGTCGCGATGTCCACGTTGCGCTGGCTCCGCAGCTGCTGCTCCAGCCGCGTCACGATCTGACTGACGCCGCCCTCGCCCCTGATCGTCGACAGCGCCTTGTCGGTCCTGAAGAGGCGCAGCCAGAAGATCGCCCATTCCGACGCGCTGGGGTTCTCGGGGATCAGGTGATAGAACGTCCCCACGTCGCGGATCTTCGCGACGGCGCCGGAGCTCAGCACGTAGTCCAGCGCGTTCCACAGGCCCATCGTGTGGAGCCTGCGTCCGCCGAGCGTGACCGTCGTGCGAATCTCGTCGTAGTGGCCGTCGGTGAGCGAATCCGCGTAGCGCTCGACTTCGTTCTTGCCGTCGGCGCCCTTCGCCTCGAGCACTTCGTCGAAGTCCCAGGGCCGTTGCGGATGGTCGGGGCAGTGCATCATCCGGTACACGCCCAGGCGCAGCAGATCGAGCGAGGTCGTGTGCTGCGAACAGGTGAGGTCCGGTCCGTCGGTCTTGGCTTCGTCACGCTGCCGGCGCGACAGCTCGCCTTTCAGCAGGGTGTACTTGGTCGCGTGCACCGGCTCGCCCGCCGGCGGCGTGAAGTCGGAGAACTGGATGCGCAGCTCGTCGGCGAGCTGCTTCAGCATCGGTTGGATCGCGAGCTCGAACCGCATCGGGCCGCACTCGCAGTCGATGCCGTCCATCCGCAGCGTTTCGATGCGGCCGCCGATACGCGGGAGCTGCTCGAAGACCGTGACGCGATGGCCGCGCTGGGCGAGCTCGCGAGCGCAGTAGAGTCCGGCGATTCCGCCGCCGGCGATCGCCACTGAAAGAGGTGAGGTCGGCATGTCGCCGGGTCTGAAGACCCGGCCTACTTCTTCTCGGGCGTCGGGGCCGGAGCCGCGGGAGCGGGCGCCGAGACGGGCGCCGCCGAGCTCTTCACGTCGCTCATCACCGAGCCCGGTCCGCGGTGGCCGTACACGCCGAGGATGATCGCACCCAGCATGAACAGCGCGCCGAGCACCGTCGTCGCGCGCGTCAGCACGGTGGCGCCCGCACGCGCGCCGAACGCGGTCTGCGTGCTGCCGCCGCCGCCGAACGCCGCCGCCATGTCGCCCCCCTTGCCCTGCTGCATCAGCACGACGAGCAGGAGGAGCAGGCAGACGAGGAGGTACAGCGCGATGAGGATGTAATACAGGAACATAAGCGGCAAATTATAGCGTACAAGGGCTCTTAGCCCTGATTCCGTAACGAAACGGCCAATTTCGACATCCCTCTCAAAGAGCTTTGGGGGTAAACTGTTCTCTCGAGTTCTTCCCTTTCCTTTCAAGCGAGCGAACAAAAAATGACGGGCAGGCAGATGCTCGGGCGAATGCCCGTAATCGTGGGACTGTTGTGGCTGGCCCTGGCGAGCACCGCGTCGGCGCAGACGACGACGTTTGGCCCCGCGACCCTCTACGACAACGGCAGCGACACAACCGGTCTCGCGGTGGCGGACGTCAACCAGGACGGCCACCTCGATCTGATCGTCGCGGCCTGCGACAGCGGCATCATCCGCGTCCGGCTCGGTATCGGTGACGGGACCTTCGGCGCCGGCACCGACTACGCGGTCGGCGAGGAGGGGGAAGTCAGTCTTTTCGGTCTGGCGGTCGCCGATCTGAACGGTGACGATTTTCCCGACATCGCAGTCGGCGACGTGGTCGAGGGCCGCGTCTTCATTCTCGTGAACAACGGAGCCGGACTGTTCGGCACTCCGGTGCCTTATCCGCTTCCCGCCTTTCCGCAGGGGATTGCCGCGGCCGACTTCAACGGCGACGACATCCCCGACCTGGCGATCGTCAGCAGCGACTTCTCGGCGGACTACGTCACCATCCTGCTGAACTTCGGCGACGCGACGTTCGCCGAGGCGGCGGGTTCGCCCATGACGCCCGGCTTCTTTCCATACGCCATCCGCACGGGCGATCTCAACGGCGACGACATGATCGACCTGGTCATCCCGAACGTCGCCGATGACACGGTGACGATCCTGCTCGGCGTCGGCGGCGGCGCGTTCGTTCCGGCCGACGGCATCGAGCTTGCGCCCTTTACGGCGCCCGTCGACGTGGCGATTCTCGATTTCAACGGCGACACCGTGCCCGACGTGGCCGTTCTCGGCGGTGACGCCGAGGAGTTGCTGCTCTACGCCGGCAACGGCGACGGCACCTTCTCGGCGGTGACCCCCTCGACGCCGCTCCTGACGGGCATCTCGCCGAATGCGATGACCGCGGCCGACTTCAACGGCGACGGGATCCTCGACCTCGCCGTCGTCCACATGGGGGACGACACCGCCATCGTGTTCGAGGGGAACGGCACCGATTTCGTCGTGCCCGTCGATACCTTCCTGACGGAGGATCTCGCCTCGCCGGTTCTGGTGGAGGCGGGGGACTTCAATGAAGACGGCCGGCCCGATCTCGCCGCCGGTCACGCGTTCAGCGACAACACCGCCGTGCTGCTCAACGAGACCTGCTGCTTCGTCAGCGTGACGAAGGCCGGCGCCGGCACCGGCACGGTCACGAGCGTGCCCGCGGGGATCGACTGCGGACTGGATTGCAGCGAGCAGTTCGCCCCGACCGACTCGGTGCAGCTGACTGCGATTGCCGACGCCGGATTCGTCTTCACCGGGTGGAGCGGCGCGGGCTGTTCGGGGAACGGCGCGTGCGTCATCACGACGGGAACCAACGCCAGCGTGACCGCCACGTTCGACCCCTTGCTGCTCGACGACATTGTCACCACAGGGACCGTCGGCGCGCCGTATTCGTCGACCGTCGTGACGACCAACGGCGTCCCGCCGTTCACGTTCACGCTCGAGAGCGGCACGCTCCCGCCCGGTTTGGATCTGGACGGGTCCGGCACTCTGTCCGGGACGCCCACTCAGGCGGGCCCGTTCACGTTCACCATCCGCGGCACCGACACCGACGGGGCGACCGGCACGCGTCAATACACGATCACCATCGCGGCGGGGGCGACGTCGACGGCGCCCGCGCCGTCGGTTGCGGACTACCAGGACGCACCGCAGACCATCACGCTGGTGGCCACCGTTCTCAACGGCGCGGACGTCGACGGAGGAACCGTGACGTTCACCGTCAGGGACGCCCTGTCCGCCGTGGTCGGGACGCCCGCCACCTCCGGCGCCGTCGCCGATGGAACGGCCACGGCTGACTACGTGCTGCCGGGCGGCACGCTGCCGCAGACGCTGACCATCACGGCCGTCTACAGCGGCACGGCGAACTACCTGACCAGCACCGGCGTGGCCGACCTGGTCGTCCAGCAGGCCAACACGGTGACGGCGGCGGCGAACGCGACCGTGCCGTTCAACGAAGCCAGCCAGAGCGTGCTCCTGTCGGCGGCGGTCACCGCGGCCGGCAGCGTCGTCAACGCCGGCACGGTCACCTTCACCGTCCGCGACTCTCTCTCTGCGGTCGTCGGCGTTGCCGTCACGTCTGGCACGGTGACGGGCGGAGCCGCGTCCGCGAGCTACACGCTTCCGGCCGGCACGGCTTCGCAGGCGCTGGTCGTCGAAGCCGTCTACAGCGGAGCGGCGAACTTCCTCGGGAGCACCGACACGACGCACACGTTGACGGTCACGACCGCCGCGACGACGACGACCGGTGCGAACGCGACGGCCTCCTTCAGCACCGTGCCGCAAATCGTGCCGTTGTCGGCGACGGTCACGAGCGCTGGCGGCACCGTCAATGCCGGCACCGTGACCTTCACCG
>Ga0075364_10001226_pt1 | contig 13804 bp, 16 predicted proteins | sample EndMetdeltDD1764_FD_71517 | JGI IMG/M metagenome (GOLD analysis project Ga0075364, IMG submission 71517) | Populus endosphere microbial communities from Tennessee, USA - Endosphere MetaG P. deltoides DD176-4 | ecosystem: Host-associated > Plants > Roots > Endosphere | place: USA: Tennessee... | reverse complement strand
CATAGATACGGTCATCAGCCAGAAGGCACTGCGCCTGCTTGAGGTTGATGAACTCGGGCTTGATCCGGCGGACCGCATGCTGCTGGAAGCGATTATCGACAACTACAAAGGCGGTCCCGTCGGCGTTGAGACGCTGGCCGCGTTGACCTCCGAGGAACGCAGCACTATCGAGGACTTCTACGAACCGTATCTCATGCAGGTCGGACTCTTGGAGCGCACGCCCCGCGGGCGTAAGGTCACACTAAAAACTTACAAGCATCTGGGCCGGACACCGCACACGCCGGTTGACCAGCCGACCATGTTGTAATCTGTTATAATAGTCGGTAATTATGGATCCAAACGCACAATCGCACCCGAACAATCCTAATCCGGTGCCACCTCCGCCAGCTCCCGGTGCAACCGGCAGCCAGCCAGTGGCTTACGATCAGTATGGCCGCCCGCTGTATGCGCATCCGCCACAGTATCCACAGGCGCAGGTAGTGCATGTAGCCCGAAACATGGAGCCTGTCGAACAGCCTGTTCCGCCTGAAATCCTCGCAAAGCACCAGGAGGCTGTTAAAAAGTACCGCCATCTGAATCTTTCCAGGGGTGAGTATATTATTTTGGCCATCAAGCGCCACCCGATTGGCCTGGTGCAGATCTGGGCTGTTGTCATGATGCTCATCCTGGCTATGGGCGCAGTGTTCATCTATTTGTCCAATGGTGCGGAATCAACTGCACTTTTTGGGAGTGAAGAAGCGCAGGTCGCGGGCATGGGTATTATGGCCGCCCTGTTTGCACTTATCCTGCTTGGCGGCATCGCGGCATCCTGGATCTATGAAAGCAACCGTTTTTATCTGACCAACGAAAGTGTGATCCAGGAAATCCAGTTCAGTCTGTTTTCCAAGCATGAACAGACAGTTAACTTGTCTAACATCGAAGATGCCAGCTACAAACAGACGGGTATTCTGCAGCACCTGTTGAACTACGGCACGATCCGTTTATCTACGGAAGGTGATGAAACAACATACCGCTTCACGTATGTGGGCAAGCCCAAGCAGCAGATCGCTACGCTAAACAACGCGGTCGAAGAATTCAAGGCCGGACGGCCTGTTATGCCAACTAACGACCAGCCTTCCTAGAAGAAATCGAACTTGCAACCTACACCCAGCTGCTAGTTCAGGCTGCTTTTAACGTATTTCTCGCCGCCTTCAAATGATGCGGTAAGTGTGTACTGGGCACAATCAATCTTAGCGTCGAGACATGCAGAGCCGTCGGCCGTTGTTGCCTGATACGAGTAGCAATTTTTAGCAGGGGCGCCCACAAACGTTGCGGTGTCATTTTTACTGCATCCAGAATCTTTTTTCCAGCTAGGGTCGCTAATCGAATCATTCTTGAGGGTGTTCATATTTTTTGTCCGCCAATCAGCGTCGTTGAGCTCCGCGAGACTTGGGTATTTGCTGTGTTTTGCGTAGTAGATCTCGAGTTGGCTTTGCACCTGCTGAATGTCAGTCTGGCGTTGGGCATTGCGGTCTTTTGCCTTTACGCCGCTGTATGTTGCAGCAACAAGGGTGGCTAAAATCCCTACAATAATGCCTACAATGAGAAGTTCGATAAGGGTAAAGCCCCGTTCTCGACCTGAATACGTGCCCATATGAATGTTCGGTTCCTTTATCTATAAATCTAACGAGATTATATCAGTTTCGGCACGGTGCTTCTATAGCACTCGCAAACTAAGGCAAGGTGCGTATAACTTCTTCAAGTGTGGTTTCGCCGCGCAGCGCTTTGACCAGGCCATCTAATCCAAGAGGGACGAAGCCCTGTTTAAGCGCCAGATCGTGGATCTTATTGGCGGGAAGCTGGTCGAGCAGACCCCTCTGGATTTCATCATTAGTGGTCATGACTTCACATATTGCCACTGAACCTTCATACCCGGTATGGTTACAGCTTTCACAGCCTTCATCACTGGCCCGCCACAGTGTGGTAATGCGGGATGGTGTTGTGTTGACGTGATGGTTGTTGCCAATGCCTGCGACGGTTGCCTGTTGCTCCAGCTCATGGACACGGCGCCGGGTGGCTGCAGAGGTGATGCCAAATGCGGCTTCGAGCCCAGCTATTTGCTCCTGGCTTGGAATATACCGCTCTCGGCAGGAATGACACAAGCGTCGAAGCAGTCGCTGGCTAACAGCGCAGCGCAGGGAAGTTGCCAGCAACACGGACTCGTCCGACAAACTGCGCAGATGAGTAAGCGCTGCGGTGGCGGTGTTGCCGTGCATACCGGCTAGTACCAGGTGTCCAGCCGCAGCTGCCCGGATAGCCAGCGTAGCAGTCTGCCCGTCGCCAACGCTACTGACCATAACGATATTCGGATCCTGATTAAGCGCCGCCTGCAGGCCTTCGTGGAAGGTCATGCCGTGATGGGGCCGTACTTTGGTCTGGCTGGCGCCAGGCAGCTGATACTCGATGGCACTTTCGACGGTAGCAATGCTGAGGCCTGGTGAGTTTACTATTTGCAGCATGCTGTGCATGGTTGTGGTCTTGCCGCTGCGGCGCGGAGTTGCTACTACCAGGAGGCCGTGTGAGCGCGACAAGGCATTCCTGAGATCGTGGAGGCTTTGCCCCCAGAACCCCAAGGATTCAAGTGTTGGCGGCTCGCTGAGCCGGCGCGAAATATGCAGCACAACCTTTTCGCCGTACCAGACGGGCAAGGTATTAACCTGGACCTCAAACTGCTCCTCACCAACTAATGTAGCGTAATTGCCCTCCTGAGGCAGATCCTCATTGCCATTCAGGTGGGCCAGCGTCTTGATGCGCCCCAAAACTATATCCTGGGCACCGATGGGCAACTTATGCATAGCACGCAGCGTACCGTTTATGCGATAGCGTACGATCATGAACCGTTCGTGCGGCTCAATATGTATGTCGCTGGCACGGTGCTTAACAGCGTGCTCGATAAGCAGGTTAATTGTCTGTGTAACTTGCTCATCACTGAATTTGTCAGCATTGCCCAGTACACGACGTAGAAACGAATCCTTCACACCCATTTGCCCACTATTATATACGTCAAGCATAAGCTTCTCAACGGCAAGCGGGCAGTTTATATATTAGGCCTTGCATGGCCGGGCAGGCATTGCTATCATCGCAGCCCAGGTGGAGTGGCATTTTACACAAGCATTATCCGGCAGATTAGTGTACTATGTATAGCTGATAGCCGGTGGGGCGTTTAAACAACTACGGAGGGTATGTCCATGGCTGATGATAAGGCAAAGGCAAAAGATACAAAGAGCGCAGCAACCGAAAATAAAGCGGAAAACAAGATAAGCGAGGGTAAGACCAAAGCCCTTGGTTTAGCCGTAGAGCAAATCGAAAAGCAGTTCGGTAAAGGCTCGATCATGAAACTGGGTGCGGCGCGCGCCAATGCTTCGGTTGAGACTATTCCAACAGGCAGCCTTTCATTGGACCTTGCCCTAGGCGGCGGCTTGCCGAAGGGCCGTGTCGTCGAGATCTATGGGCCGGAAAGCTCTGGTAAGACTACACTCACGCTCCACGCCATCGCCGAGATACAAAAGAACGGCGGTACGGCAGCGTTTATTGACGCAGAGCACGCCCTTGACCCGTCATACGCCAAGCGTATCGGTGTTAAGGTCGAAGATCTGCTCTTGAGCCAGCCAGACAACGGAGAGCAGGCTCTGGAAATTACCGAGACACTGGTTCGCAGCAATGCCGTCGATATTATCGTTGTTGACTCTGTCGCGGCGCTGGTGCCACGTGCTGAAATCGAAGGCGACATGGGTGATAGCCTGCCAGGTCTGCAGGCCCGTTTGATGAGTCAGGCGTTGCGTAAGCTGACAGGTGTTATCAACCGTTCTAAGGCGACAGTTGTATTCATTAACCAGATCCGTATGAAGATCGGTGTGATGTTTGGTAACCCCGAAACAACTACTGGTGGTAACGCATTGAAGTTCTACGCCTCTGTACGTATGGATATTCGCCGTACTTCCCAAATTAAGGCTGGTGACCGCGTGATCGGTAACCGCACCCGCGTCAAGGTGGTCAAGAACAAGGTTGCGCCGCCGTTCCGTGAGGCTGAATTTGACATCATGTATAACGAAGGTATTAGCCGCAGCGGCGACATTCTGGACTTGGCCACCGCCCGCGACATCGTCGAGAAAAGCGGTGCATGGTTCGCTTACGGGGGCCAGAAAATCGGACAGGGCCGTGAGGCAGCCAAGACATACTTGAAAGAAAATCCTACCGTCATGGAAGAGATTGGCAAGAAAGTCCGTAAAGCAGAAGCAGAAGCAGCCGCCAAGGAATAGTGGTGACACATCCGCCCGTAGTTATCGTTGATGACCAAGATATTGTTATAGGCGAGGCGCCTTTGCACGAGGCTTGGGATAAACAGCTTATACATCGCATCGTTTTAGTACTCTTGGAGAATGAAGCCGGTGAACTGTTATTGCAGCGCCGCTCACACGATATGCTGTTATACCCAGATTGCTGGGACACCTCAGCCAGCGGGCATGTCGATGATGGCCACACCTACCTTGAGGCTGCCCAGCTTGAAATAGAAGAGGAGCTGAGCATCCATGCCCAGCTTCCGCTGCAACAGATTGCTCATTTTTACACTGAGTCACCCTATCCTGGCAGGGGACCCATTAAGCGGTTTATTACAATCTACGGTACCCACGTCAGTGGTCACATGTTTCAGCCAACAGATGAGGTTAGTCAGACCAAATGGGCAACAGTCGATGAGATTGCCCGGATCGTAGCCGAGGGCAAGGCAGCGGCAGGGCTAGCCTTGGCATATGAGCACGTGTTGTCCAAACATGCTGTAGCGGTCTAGGTATTACCGCAGCGTCTCCGGTGGTACAATAAAATTCGCTATGACAGCTACAAATCACATGCTTTTCGGTGCCGTGGTTGCAATGGGAGTACAACGCCCATTGCTTGTAGCGCCTTTGGCTATCCTTTCTCATTTCGTATTAGATGTGCTGCCGCACTTTGGCGTGCACAAGGGCGATCACGCCAAACGTGACCACCACCCCCTGTTCCAGTACATAGTAATAACTGATATATTCTTGACCATTGCTTTTCTGGTGGCCCTGCCCGCGATGTTTAATACGGTCGTTTCACCCTGGCTGTTGTTGCTCGGAATGTTGTCGGCGTTTCTGCCTGACGTAATCTGGATCTACCGCTTCTACTACGAAGCACGCTACAAAAAGAAGCATATCAGCACGCGTTTTGCCGGACTCCATCGGTTCCACTCCCGCATACAATGGGGCGAACGGCCCTGGGGAATCATTGTTGAACTCGCCTGGTTTGGTGGTATGGGCGTATGGCTGGCAGTGCTGGCAACATGAAGATAACTGCCATCAAACAGCAGGTGAAGCGTCGCGACCGGTACTCAATATTTGTGGATGGCAAGTATGCGTTCAGTCTGAGCGAGAGCGGCTTGCTGGAACAGAAGATAGCAACCGGGCAGGAAATGGATGCCCGCTCGCTCAATGAACTGAAAAAGGCATCCGGCACCGACAAAGCCTATGGTAATGCATTGCGGTATGTGGCGATGCGGCCACGTAGTATGTGGGAGCTGCAGACGTACCTGCGCCGTAAAGAAATCGAGGAACCGGTCGCCGAACAGATAACCGAACGTTTGCAGCGTAACGGGCTGGTGGACGACACGGCATTCGCGCGGTCGTGGGTATTGAATCGCCGGCTATTGAAAAATACCAGCAAACGCCGCATCCAGATGGAATTGAAACAAAAGCAGGTGCCGGAACATATTATTACCCTGGTGCTAAGCGAAGATGAAACAAATGAACGCGATAGTCTCCGCCAGCTCATCGCCAAAAAGCAGCCCCGTTACCCGGATCGCAACAAACTGCTACAGTACCTAGCGAGACAGGGATTCAGTTACGATGACATCACGGCCACGCTTGACGAAATGACCCAGCAGGATTGATTATCCTACGGTTTTTAGGCCCAGGCTTTCACTTTAGCTCCTGCCGGTACATGTGGCGTAAGCTCCTGGATGATGATCTTCTTGTCGGTTATCTCAACAATTTGGTTACGGTCTATCCCTAGGCTGCCGCCAGTAATATTTTTGAGCAGCGACTGACCGACGTAAATTTTTTGTACGTACATGGTGGTCGTTTCGGTGGCAAAATCAACGACCTTACCGACCTTTTGCTTGTCGATGGTTTCAACCTGCTTGCCGAGCAACGAGAAGCGCAGCTCGAGCAAATTCTTCAGGCGTACTAATTCTGCAGCATCAACCAGCACGTCATGATCGTTAACGATAAAGCCCTGTGCAATTACATCCCGGATGTCCTGATAGAGCAAAATGACTTCATCCTTTTTGCGTTCAAAGCGGTCAACGCAGAAAAAGCCTTCGATCTTCAGGTTGTTGGGATTAAAAATAGCCTCTGTTGTAGAGGCGACTACACCCCCCGTACGCAGGCTGAGAACAGGTCGGTTCAGGAGGGTTCCACTTAGTTGTAACATATAGTGTAGTATACCCCGCTACGTCAAAATGCTAAAGGTAGGGGCCTGGCTGTGCCTTGCCTGCCACCGGTGATCAGGGTACTATACAGGCATATGAGCAAGTTGCAGCAGTGGAAAACGACATCAGGCAGCGCCCAGGCTACTGAGCAGTTAGCTGAGAATATGGGGCGTGCTTTGCGGGGTGGTGAGGTTATTGAGCTTGTAAGCGATCTTGGCGGTGGCAAAACCACTTTCGTGCGCGGACTCGTGCGAGGTATGGGCAGCGAAGACAAAGTTGCCAGTCCTACATTTACGGTGAGTAAGATGTACCAGGCTGGCAAACTCGAAGTGCACCACTTTGATTTTTACCGCTTGCAAGAAGCGGGCATCATCGCCAATGAACTGGACGAAGTGGCCGGTGATCCACAGACAGTAGTAGTGGTCGAATGGGCTGACGTTGTGCAGCATGTACTTCCTGTTGAGCGGCTCACGATCACAATTCGGCAGACTCCGGAAGGTGACCGCGAGCTGACATTGGACTATCCTGATTCGCTCGCGTATGTGCTGGAGGCTGTACTCTAATGCTCATCCTGACTATCCGTACTGACAAGCCAGAGGCCGAGGTTGGTCTTTATGAGGACCAGACTAAGATCGCCTATGAAGTGTGGTACGCCCACCGGGAACTTTCGATGACACTCCATCAAAAGATCACTGAAGTATTACAGGCCCACGGCAAGACATTGCAGGATCTGCAGGGCATCGTTGGGTTTGCGGGCCCGGGCAGCTTCACTGGGTTGCGTATTGGTCTGACAGTGGCCAATACACTCGCATATTCGTTCACGATTCCTGTTGTCGCAACCCAGCACGAGAACTGGATTGCCGACGGCATTACAAGATTACAGGCGGGTGACGCCGACAGGCTTGCCCTGCCGGAATATGGCGCCCCTGTGCACATTACTCAACAGAAGAAGTAGTTTGCTGCGTGCAGCGTTGGCAGTAGCCGCGCACCTCTAGCTGGTGGTTTTCTGCCGTAAAGCCATGCTTTGCCGCAAGGTCATGGATCAGCCGTTCAATTTCGTTTTCCTCGGTGATGGCGACGATCTTGCCACACCCAAGACAACTGATATGGTGATGGTGATGCACAAAGGCATCGCTCAGCTCGATTTTATACTTCCATCCGATATAGATTCGCTGCACAATTCCCAATTTTTCAAAGAGATCGATCGTACGATAGAGGCTCGCCCGGTCAATAGCGTCGCCAGCGCGCTCAGTTAGTTCGCGCATAGATTGAGGCTCGTGGTTCCAGAGTAATTCACATACAAACAGCCGGGCCTTCGTGCTGCTGTAGCCGTTCTCCCGTAGCATATTTTGCAATAGCAGGCTTATTTTTGCATCCATGTCGCAGAAGTATATCATATTTGCGACATATTTGCAGATATACGACATGGATTCTACAATGCAGACAATGAAACAAAAGACATTATTTTCAAGATTGCTGGCAACACTGGTGCTTGCTGCGGTAGTTGTGCTGGGAATTGCGCTGGCGGTGCGTCAAAGTAGCCCGTCGGCACCATCGGGCAGACTTGCAGTTAGCGCAAGCTATTACCCACTCTATGACTTTGCGAAGCAGGTGGGCGGTAACCGCGTGACTGTTGCTGATCTGACGCCTTCCGGTGTAGAGCCGCATGATTATGAGCCTAGCCCTAAAACGTTGGCAGATGCACGCAAGTCAGAGGTATTTATCTATAACGGCATCATTGAGCCGTGGGCTGATTCATTCGTAGCTGACTATGAAAATGTTACGGTTAAGGCGAGTACAGGCATTGCCCAACCTGCCGGGGGCCATGACCATGAAGAGCATGGGAATTTGGACCCGCACTTTTGGTTAGACCCAGTGCTTGCCCAGCAGATCGTCGCAGAAATCCGCGATGCATTCATCAGGGCAGACCCCGAGGGGAAGACCTATTACATGGAGCGCAGCGCAGCTTATATTGACCGGCTTAAGGATTTGGATGCCGCATTTCGGACAGGGCTTAGCCAGTGTGGCCAGCACAGCATCGTGGCCTCACACGACGCGTTCAGCTACGTGGCACGTCGTTACGGGTTCACGGTTAGATCGATTGCCGGACTCAACCCGGAAGCAGAGCCAAGCCCCGCCCATCTGGCAGAACTCAGTGATTATGTCCGCCAAAACAATATCAAATACGTCTTTTTTGAGCAGTTGGTCAGCTCGCGGCTTGCTGATACTATAGCTCAAGAGACCGGTGCGCAAACCAGCGTGCTTAACCCCATCGAAGGATTAACTAATGAAGACCAATCCAAAGGCCGAGACTACCTCAGCATCCAGCGGGAAAATCTGGGCAACCTCCGCGCAGCCCTTGCATGCAACTAAGCCCTTGCTGGACGTCGACAATCTGACCATGCAATTTGGCGCAGAGCCTGTGCTGGACCATGTATCATTCTGTGTGCATGCGGGCGAATTTATCGGTTTGATCGGGCCGAATGGTGCGGGTAAAACGACATTATTACGAGCTGTACTCGGGCTGGCACCGCCAACGACCGGCAGCATCCGGCGCGAAAACGTAAAAATCGGCTACATCCCGCAGCGCGGCACGTTGTACAACGGAACAGTCCCCATCAGCGTTCTCGAGGCTGTGCAATTAGGCATCGCCAACTCAAGGAAAGCCATGGAAGCGCTCGAAGCCGTACACCTCCGCCACCTGGCCCATAGCCGTTTTAATGAGCTGTCTGGTGGTCAACAGCAGCGCGTTACGTTAGCAAAGGCGCTCTCCGGCAACCCGGACCTTCTGATTTTGGACGAGCCCACGACCGGCATCGACGAACAGGCGCAGACAGCATTTTATGACCTACTGCATGATCTGCAGCGGCAAGGCATCACAATCATTATGGTTTCGCACGAAGTTGATACGGTACTAAAGCTGGTTACACGGGTAATCTGTCTAAGCGGAACTGTCGTATACGACGGCCCGCCAGAACATTTCGAGGCAGACTCATATATGCCAAAGACCTACGCTAAGCAACACATGCAACTGCACCACCATCACGAGGGACAGCATGCCTGAGATACTGCAATATTCATTTATGGTTCGAGCTCTTTTGGCAGGTTTGGTAATCGCTGTAGTAGTGCCGGTACTGGGAAGTTTTCTAGTATCGCGCCGTTATTCGTTGGTAGCGGATAGCCTGGCGCATGTGAGCTTGGCCGGTGTTGGTGCGGGTTTGCTGCTCGGCGTTGCGCCGGTACTCGCGGCCGTGCCTGTCGCTATGGGCGGTGCTGTCCTGCTTGAGTGGCTACGTCAGAAACGGCAATTGAGCGGTGAAGTGGGCCTCGCTATTTTGATGAGCATGGGCCTGGCCATTGCTGTTGTACTAGCAGGTTTATCACAGGGCAGTAATGTAGACTTTGCCAGCTATCTCTTTGGTAGCATCGCGACCACCACCCCCGCTGACCTTTTGGCATTGGCGGCGTTTGGTGCGGTAAGCCTGGGCCTCGTGCTCTGGAATTACCGGGCGCTGCTGCACATTGCGTTTGACGAAGACAGTGCCCGCATCGCCGGTCATCGTGTGACACTGCTCAACTACATGCTGACCACGCTTACAGCTGCAATGGTTGTGCTGAGCCTGCGCATTGTCGGTGGTCTGCTCATCAGTGCACTCTTGGTTATCCCGGTCATCATCGCCAGCAGGTTTGCGCGAGGCTTTGGCGAGACGGTGCTGTTTGCTATTGCCGCAGCCATTATTGCTGTGGCAGCGGGTTTGATACTGGCCTTTTATGCCGGTATCGCAGCTGGCGGTGCGATTGTGTTGTCGGCTGGTGTGTTGCTGATTCTTGCCTTCATTTGGAAATAATTTTGTTCAGGGTTTGTATACGTTAAAATTGACTGATGTCGAATCCAGAAGGTGACCCACAGCTACGTATTATCGGCGATGTTATTGAGACCATGGGCGGTCCGGCATTCGCCTCGACGGGCGCGCAATCAGTATCAATACATGAGCTCCCTACGGCTGAGCTCGTAAGGCTCGCCGAACAGGAAGCGCAGGAGTTTCAGCTACCTGCTAATTGGAAGGATGGCCGAAAAGTACGGAATGCGCTGATTATTGATGCTCCGTATGACCCCGAAGGTGATTATCTCCCCGACTGCGATGACGGTATTGATCAAACTATCCACCCTGACGGCAGCCGGACACTTCATGTTGGTATCGCTGATGTCGGTACGTTTCTAGCCGACAAACCGAGTATCCTTGCATTGGCAGCCCGCCGAGGCTGGACGCGTTACTCGGGGAACAGGGTGGCAATGCCCATGATTCCGGCAGCTATAAGCCAAAACAAATTAAGCTTGCTCGATGGCCAGGAGCGGCCTAGCTTAACAATACACATCCCTGTCTCAAAGGAGGGTGTCCGCGGCCCGGTTACTTTCACGCGGGAGGTACTGGCCTGCCAAGCGATGAGCTATCCAATGGTCGGACGCATACTTGCCGCCCGCCGGGGTGATGACTACGACCGGCTCAAAGAGCTGGAGTACACCGCCCGATTGCTGTATGCGGCCCGACACCAAGGGGCCCGCATAGAAGACGCCGTCCTTGAAGATGAGCAGGGATGGGCGATGGAATTAGATCCCGGCCAGGCCATAGCGCAGCTTATTGTCCAAGAGGCTATGATAGCTGCCGGCGCTGGTTCTTCTGAGTATGTGGATACTCATAATATTCCTGCACTGCACCGTGTGCATGCGCCACTGCAACCAGGGGGCCGCCCGGCCGCCCGGTATAATTCGTACCCTGAGCCGCACGAGGGCCTGTATTTGCCCGATGGATACATGCATGTATCCTCTCCACTCCGCCGTTTCCCCGATGTGGCTGCCCATTGCAACATAGTCGCAGATCTCGAAGACCAGCCATACCCATTCCCGAAGCGGACCCTTGAATATGAAGGCGGCCGTTTAAACCGTATGGAGCAGGATATGCGAGCCTTTGTCCGTGACCGTGGTGGGCGGGAATATGAGGCTGTGGAGAGCCAGTTGGGCGGAAGGGCACTACATTTGGTAGGGAAAATGGCGGATGGTACAGCCAGTGAAGGAGATCTGGCCCGTGCCCTATTTGCGGAACTTACCGGCGAGCCCGAAGAGATCGCTGCCGTCCGTCAGCAAGCGGCGCAGTATATTGCCGAGCGCATTCATTTGGCCCGGGCTGTCATAAGTATCGGGGTGTCCCGCAATCACCTCAAGCTGACGCCTACTGACCGCAGAAATACGTTTACACTCGAGGATTTGGATGGCAGGTTTTTCCGGTATCGTACCCATCGTGACCCCGCCGAGATGGCATACGAAACCGCGCGGCTGCTCGGGCATATGGCTGGCGTTGTAGTTGAGCCACAACTGCCTGAACACTTAACGCCCGAAGGGAGGATTCTTGCCAATGCAAATCCGTACCTCGAAGAATTGCAGGCACAGCGACGCTTGAAATACTTTTTCACGGTTGAACGTGACCAAGGAAACGTCACAGTCACCGCAACCGTTATCATGGGTGATACGCGTGGCAGCGCTACTGCCACCACCCAAGGTTTCAAATCAGCTGTAAATCAGGCGGCAGCACAATTGATACGTGACCATGACCTTATACATAATCCGCCAGACGAAAATGCGCAGGAAGTGTACGACATGAATCAAAATCCTGTTGTACAGCTTAATGCCCTGTTGGTAAGTGCAGGAAGCGAACAGCCGCAGTATTCATACGAAAAGGTGAGCCTGCCACCGGATCCGGTTAATAAATGCATAGCTGTCCTGGAGCATAAGGGCAAAATATATCGTGTTGAGACCGAAGCTCCCAACAACAAGACTGCAAAACAGGATGCGGCCCGCCAGATACTTGAGCAAATTGCAGCACACGAAGCGGGATCTAGTAATCCTTAAGGCTGTAGTGTTTCTCCGCGGCTCGGTAGGTCATCCCGCTCCTGACCATATCGACTGCTTCTATCACCGATGAGAAATAGTTGGATTGCTGCATGTATTCCTGTTCTGTCATCCATTGGTTGTGACCGCCGTACCACGAGTTGGAAAGTGTGCCCTTGACGTTGGCCGCCTGGATTACGATGAACATTTTATCTTCCAGCAAGCCTCCCGTTTCTGCAGCAATGTCGTGAACGCGATAGAATGCCCGGATTTCGAATGTCGCTTCCAGGCCGGTCTGTTTGAACAGTTCTTTTGCGGCAGTATCAACGGCGTCTTCGCCCCATTGCACCGGGCCTCCAATACAGCTCCAGTAGCCGTAGTATGGGTTGCGCCGCCGTTGCTGGAAAAGGTATCGTGGCTCACCAAGTCTGCCCGGTTCGGGTACAAGTACGAGTACCGAAAGTTTTGGCTGCCGTTGAATTTTTTTGCGCTGTTCGTCGAGATTATTGGCGAACTCTTTGCCAGCGGGCGTAAGCCGGTACATGCCCCCCTCAGTTTTTTCGATATATGCCAGACGCGCTAGTTTGCGCAGATGAAATTTAAAGTTGTCACTGGTGAGCCCGGTGGGCTGCATAAGCGCACTGAACCGCATGCCACCAACCTGGTGGCGCAAGCTATGTAATACGGAAATTTGGGCTTCATGTAGTTTTTCCATAGGCTACCTCTGTAGTATGCATACTCTACCACATAATTCCAGGGTAGCAACTTACCCTGGACTGGAAGTAAAAGAGCAGTGATAATAATTGTCAGCAATAAAGGGGATAGAATATGTCAGTAGAAACTACCGCAATTGAAACTATGTACAGGATGCAGCCTACACGACCAACCATCGATGAATATGAGCAGACCTTGGTACGAATGGGGCGTGTTACGCCTGCCGTTCAGGAGTCGCTTGATAAAGCACGCCGTATACGCGAAAGCCACAAGCTGGTGTTTTATATTGCAGGCGGGCTCACGGGTATGAGCGAGGAAGTCAAACAACGCTACGCTGATCTTAGTGAGCTTATCAATACGACGAGCACACCCGAGGTGTCCATGTTCGGCTATGCGCCTCATCTGCATGGAACCGACCCGGTAAAACACCCTGATGTTACTCCCGATGAAGTACGCGATATTGATTACCTATGGGCGGCCATAACCCCCGACGCGCACTTTAATTTTATGGATCCGATGGCACATGGGAATGCGATTGAAGCCGGTTGGGCAGAGATGCACAATATTCCTTCAGTGCAGATAGCGGCAGACGGCGTGGTATTGTCGCGATTGGTCAGAGGACTACATAACACCATAGCGGTCATCCGTTACGAAGATTTTGCCGTAGACGGCCTAGCGCAAGCGCAGCAATTTTTGCAAGATGCTCGCGACCACTATCCAAC
>Ga0075364_10001225_pt1 | contig 13809 bp, 13 predicted proteins | sample EndMetdeltDD1764_FD_71517 | JGI IMG/M metagenome (GOLD analysis project Ga0075364, IMG submission 71517) | Populus endosphere microbial communities from Tennessee, USA - Endosphere MetaG P. deltoides DD176-4 | ecosystem: Host-associated > Plants > Roots > Endosphere | place: USA: Tennessee... | reverse complement strand
GCCAGTAGCCAGTAGCCCGTTGCCAGTAGCCAGTAGCCAGTTTAGAGGAGGACGAGCTCGGTTTGCAGGGGCCCGGTGACCTCGGCCTCGCGGGCGCCCACGTACATATTGATCTCGGTCCGCACGCCGAACTCGCCGGTATAGACGCCCGGCTCGATCGTAAAGCCGGTACCGGGGATGAGGCGGCGCTCGTCGTGTGTCTCGAAATCATCCATGTGCACGCCGTTGCCGTGAACCTCGGTACCAAGGCTGTGACCAGTGCGGTGGATGAACTCGGCGGCGTAGCCCGCCCGGTCGAGGACTTCGCGGCAGGCGCGGTCCACTTCGAAGCCGCGGATGTCCCGGCCGGCGGCGACACGGTCCCGCACGAGCGCGATCGCCGCGTCCCGGCCGTCGCGCGCGGCGGTGAACGCCCGCACGTACTTCTCGGGCACGCTCGTGCCCGTGAAGCCGACCCACGTGATGTCGGCGAAGACGGCTCCCCCCTCGGCCAGCTTGCCCCAGAGGTCGAGCAGCAGGACTTCGCCGTCGCCGATCGCGCGATGTTTCTCGGCGGTCGGCATGTAGTGCGGATTGCCTGCGTTCTCCTGCGCGGCGACGACGGGAGGGGCGTCGGTGACGAGGCCCTCGTCGGTGAACCAGCCGGCCATCGCGCGCTGGACGTCGATTTCGGTCAGCGGACGGCCGGAGCGCCGCGCGTCGCGGACGAGCGCGAACGCGCGATCCTTCACGCGATAGAGGGCCGCGGCCGCGGCGCGATGCGTCCGCAGGGCGTCCTCCGACCACACGGCTTCGAACCGCTGCACCAGGTCGCCCGAGGACAGGACGTCGGCGCCGAGCGCCCGCACGGCTTCCACCGTGCCGGCGTCCACCCGCGAGATGTAGGGGATGGCGTTGCCCGGCGAATACTCCATCGCGACGCGCTTCAGGCCTCCCAGCACGGCCTGCAGCCCGCTGGCGAGCGACTCGCGCCGCGAGTAGATGGTCTTCGAGCCCGGCAGGTGATCGAGGTTGTAGGGCTCGATCGCGTGCATGAGCTTTCGCGGCTCGCCGCTTGCAGGAATCAGGTAGTACCAGCGGCGCGTCGTCATCTTGCCGCCGTTGTCGAGGCCTGTCAGCCGGCGCGCGATGGGATTGGATCCGTGGAAATCGTACAGCAGCCAGCCGTCGAGGCCCTCCTCGCGGAGCGCGCTCTGGACGGCGGGAATCGACAGCGGCATGGTCTGAGTATAGGGCAGCTATAATCGGATCGCCGCCTGCCCTTGTTCGAAGAGTCCTATGCGAATTCTCCTGTCGTCCGTCCTGGCCGCGGTGCTGGCGCAGAGCGCCGCCCAGCCGCAGTCGCCGCAGCCGCCGGTCACGTTCAAGGTCGAAGTCAACTACGTCGAGATCGACGCGAGCGTCACCGACGCCCAGGGTAATTTCGTCCGCACGCTCACCCGCGACGACTTCCAGATCGTCGAGGACGGGGCGCCGCAGAGCCTGACGGCGTTCTCGATGGTGGACATCCCGGTCACCCGGCCCGATCCGCCGCTGTTCTCGAAGACGGCGATCCCGCCCGACGTCGTCAGCAACCGGGCGCCGTTCGAGGGGCGCGTCTTCGTGCTCGTGCTCGACGACCTGAACACGCGCATCTCGCGGACGGCGCGCACGCGGGCCGCGGCCCGGCAGTTCGTCGAGCGCTACATCGGCGCCAACGACATCGTCGCCGTCGTCAACACGTCGGGCTACGGCAAGGCGATGCAGGACTTCACCGGCAACCGCGCGCTCGCGCTGCGGGCGATCGACGCGTCGATGGGCAACAAGGCCGAGTCCGCCGTGTCGGCCGCGCTGCAGGACTACTACATGAACAACGGCACGCCGGGCGTGACGTCCAACGCCAACGCGGCGTTCAACGACCAGATGCGCTACAACAACGCGCGCAACTCGCTGGACACGCTGCGCGGCATCGCCGACTACATGGCGGGGATGCGGGGCCGCCGCAAGGCGGTGGTGTTCTTCAGCGAGGGGATCAACTACGACCTCGCCAACGTCATCACCAACCGCTACGCCACCGACGTGCAGCGGGAGCTGCAGGCGCTGATCGCGTCGGCGACGCGGGCCAACGTCAGCTACTACACGGTGGATCCCCGCGGCGTCACCAGCGGGGTGGAGGACGGCATCGAGCTGGGCGGGTTCCCGGCCGACGGCTCGATCTCCACGACGCAGCTGATGGACGAGCTCCGCAACGAGCACGACAGCCTGCGGACGATCGCCGAGGAGACCGGCGGCTTCGCCATCCTCAACCAGAACGACTTCCGCAACGCCTTCTCCCGGATCCTCGACGACAACAGCAGCTACTACGTGCTCGGCTACTACCCGACCAACGAGAAGCGCGACGGCCGCTTCCGCAAGGTCCAGGTGCGCGTGCTGAAGCCGGGACTGACCGTGCGCGCGCGCCGCGGCTACGCCGCGCCCGTGACCGCGAAGAAGGAGAGCCCGAAGGACACGTCCACCGCGCGCACGTCGCCGGAACTGCTCGGCGCGCTCGAGAGCCCGATCGCGATCAGCGGCCTCACGCTCAGCGCGTTCGCGGCGCCGTTCAAGGGCGCGGGCTCGAGCGACGCGATCGTGTTCTCGATCGAAGTCGACGCCACCACGATGAAGTTCGCGCCGAAGCCCGACGGGCGGTACGGGAACGACCTCGAGGTCACGCTGTGGGCGATCGACTCGAAGAACGGCAAGATCAAGGATGGATCGCGCGACGTCGTCGGCGTCGTGCTGCGGCCCCAGGTGACCCAGATGCAGACGCCCTTCCGCGTCCTGCGCAAGCTCCAGGTGCCCGCGGGCCGCTATCAGCTGCGGATCGGCGCGAAGGAGGCCGGCGGAAAGGTCGGCACCGTCCTCTACGAGCTCGACGCACCTGATTTCGCGAAGGGCCCGATCACGATGAGCGGACTGTCGCTGTCGTCGGGCGCGTCGGTGCGCATCCCCACGGCCAGCCCCGGCGGGCCGCTGACCGACGTGCTGCCGGCGCCCCCGAGCGCCACCCGCGAATTCCAGCGTGGCGACACGCTGGATCTGTTCGCGGAGATCTACGACAACCTCGGCGCCGCGACGGCCCACCGCGTGGTCATCACCACCACCGTGCTGTCGGACGAGGGGAAGACGGTGTTCTCGACGACCGACGAGCGGCGGAGCGACGAGCTGAAGGACTCGAAGACGGGGGGCGGCTACGGCCATACCGCCAAGGTCCCGCTGGCCTCGCTCGCGCCCGGGCGCTACGTACTGCGGCTCGAAGCGAGGCCAACGCTGGGCAAGTCGGATCCCATTGCCCGCGAGGTGGAGTTCACGGTGCGGTAGCGGTTCGCGGTCGCCGGCGGCGCAGAGGTTGCAGAGGGAGTCACCGATGGACCGCGTACCCCAGGAATCGGCTGCCGATCTCCAGCCTCCGTCTTCCACCGGACTCACGCCCCGGGCGGCCTCCATGCTGGCGTACCTCGCCGGGCCGTTCTCGGGGGCACTGATCCTGCTCGCCGAGTCGAAGAACGCCGACGTCCGGTTCCACGCGTGGCAGTCCATCGTCGGGCTCGGCGGCCTGGGCGTCGCACTGCTCCTCGCGTACGCCCTCGGCGCGGCGGCGCTGCTCGTCTCGGCGACGGCGCTGACCGTGATGTTCGCCCTGGCGAGCGGCATCTGGATCGTGCTCGCGATCGTGTGGGCACTGTGCCTGTGGAAGGCGCACGCCGGCGGGCGCTGGAAACTGCCGATCGCCGGCGACTACGCCGAACGGTTCGTCTGAAGCGCCGGGTCTGAAGACCCGGCCTACATGTGAAGACCCGGCCTACGTCTGAAGACCAGGCCTACCTCCGCTGAAAGATCCGACCACAGCCGACAGACGTAGGCCGGAGCTTCAGCCGGCAGATCCCGATGCCGGCCGGACAGTCAGGTCCGGCTATCCCTTCAAGAGACGATCGATCACGCGCTCGAAGTCGCGCGCCGGCCGGGCGCCGACGATGACGTCGGTGACGTTCACCGGACCCCGTGGTTCGCGCACGCCGATGAGGAACACCGGTGTGGACGACAGGCCGAGGGCCATCGCCTGCCGCAGGTCCGCGGCGACGCGTTCCTTGCCGTCGCCCGCCAGGCACGTCTTCCATTGCGCCATGTCGGCTCCCGTCGCACCGACAATGTCCGCCAGGTTCCACTGTGGGGCGGCGGCCTGTGTCTGGAACAGCCGATCGTGTACCTCCCAGAATTTGCCCTGGCGTCCGGCGCAGTCCGCGGCGACCGCCGCGTCGATCGCCCGCGGGTGAATCGCGTGCAGCGGGTAGTTCCGGAAGGCGATGGCCACGTTTCCCGTCCTGACATACTTCGCTGACAAAGCTGGCAGGACGTCGTTGGAGAACTTCGCACAAAACTGACATTGGAAGTCTGAGTACTCGATGATTACGATCCTGGCGGTGTCACTGCCTGTCATCGCGGCGCTCTGAGTACTTTGGGCCTCTGACGGCGTCTTGATCACGGGCGCGGCGGCCGCTCTCACCGGCCGCTCGCCGTTGAATCGATCCCATAGCAGTACGCCGGCGACCGCGATCAGCAGTAATGTCGCGAGTGTGTCGAGGAGACTACGCCAGCGCGGAAGGAATGACTCAGCCATGACACCTGCTCCTGTGAAAGAACCGTGTGGGACGGACGGTATTCTCGAGCTCGCCCAGCTGGCGCAGGTGCTGGTGCTCGAATGCGGACGCCGGGAAGGCCTCGAGATACTCGCCAGAGTTCCTGGCGTCCTGCTGCAGCTGCCGCGCTGCGGTCACGACGGCTGCCGCGACGCGTCGGCGGCGGTCGCGAGCCGGACGGCCATCGCCGTCATGCGATTCGTCGCGTCGGCGAAGCAGGCGATGGCCTCCACGCGGGCCGGCTCGCGCCGCGAGCACGTCGCCTTCGCGATCGAGGCGATCTGGCACCGGTGCTCCGAAGAGGGCCTGCGCGCGGCCGACATCGCCCGCGACGCGGGGCTCTCGCCCTGGCACCTCTCACGCCTCGTCTCGGCCGGCACGGGCTTCGGGCTGCGCAAGCACATTCGCGCCGCGCGGCTGTGCCACGCCGTCGAGCTGATCTGCACGACGCGCCTGTCGATGAAGGAGGTCGCCGCGCGGACCGGCATCGCCGACACGTCCACGCTCGACCATCACTTCGGCGGCACCCTGTTCATGTCGCCGGGTGAGCTCCTGCGGCGATCGCGCGGCAGGAGTCACGACCCGCAGAAACAGAGATTCTGGTCTGACTCGTAATAGGTGTCGCCGAACGGCGTGTACCGCTCGCTGCAGTAGGCGCTGCTGATGCCGTACCAGCCGGCGCTGCAGACACCGACGCAGGCCGTCTGACACCACTGGTAGCCGTCATAGGCACACTTCGAATAGCAGGCGTCCTGCGAGAAGTCGGTGCCGCAGGATCCCAGGTTCACCTGACTGCAGGTGGCCTGCGCCGGTGTCTCGTCGAGGGCGAGTGACAGGACGAGCGCGCCGAGCGCGAGGCGGAGCAACTTCGAGGAACGCATCGTTCGGACTCCTGTGTCTGCATGGTCCGATGCGTGCGAGGCCCGTGCAACGGGCAAGCGTTGTCGATTCGTGTGAATCGTTGTCGGGCGATGCGGTTACCGGCGCCTGACCAGCTCGACGTGCGCCGTGTGGTGCGGGCCATGCCACGCGTACAACTGCAGCATGTAGTCCAGCGTCAGCTGGCCGCGCTCGGGATGCTGCAGCCGCCGCGTGAAATCGTCCGCCGTCATGACCTCGAGCAGCGCGACCCAGCGCTGGTGCAGCGCGTCGAGCAGCGCGAGCGAGCTGTCGACGGGCGTGCGCGAGACGTCCGGCAGCGTCGCCCACGCGTGCTCGTCGTACGGCTTGATCGTCGGATTGTCCTCGGTCAGCGCGAGCTTGAACCGGATCCACGCGTTGGCATGGCTCTCGGGCACGTGGTGGATGACCTGCCGCACCGTCCAGCCGCCCTCGCGGTACGGCGTCTCGAGCTGCGCCTCGGTCATGCCGGCGGCTGCCGCCCGGAGCTTCGCCGGCGTCTGGCGGACGGCGTCGATCGCGCGGCGCCGCGTGTCAGGGGTGACGGCGGGATCGAAGGTGAACGTGCCGATGGGAAAGCGGGGATCGACGTTGCTCAGCGGAGTCATGCGCGCATTGTAGTGCGCGCATGTCTCCCTGAGCGGGCCAACCGGAGGTTGGCCGTGCCTGGCGATCGCGCCGCCTGGACGGCGCAATCGGCGCTACTTCTTCTTCGCCGCCGGCGCCGCCGGCTTGGCCGTCTCGTCGCCGCCGAACTTCTTGACGGTCTGCGGCTTCACCTGGCCGTTCGCGTGCGTGAACATCATGTTGCTGCTGTTGATGCCGGGGGCCGACGGGCAGCTCATGGTGACTTCCGCGATCTCGTTCGGCGCGATCGGGTACCGGACGCGCGACGTGCAGGCCGACACTTCCTTCTGGCTTGCATAGAAGTACTGGTCGACTTTCAGGCCGATGATGGGCGACGTCGACACGTTCTTGATCTTGATCAGGCTGATCAGCTCGCCTTTCACGGGCTTGGTCGAGCCGGGAATGATTTCGATGTAGGCCGTGCCTTTGACCGCCGGCTTCATCCGCGCCTTCATGACTTCTTCGGGCACCGGCGCGGGTGCCGTGGCGACGGCGGGGGCGACGTCCTTCTTGGCGGGGCCGGGAGCCGTGGACTTGCTGGCCTGGGCGAAGGCTGCCGGCGCGAGCGCGAGGCAGCACACGAGAGAGGCGAACGTGAACGCGGGGCGCTTCATCGTATTCCTCCTGGGGGACCCTGATTCACGCGCCGCGACCTGGCGGCGTGCGATCCGCCGGGAGTATACGCCTCTACATCTCGCCGTTCCAGTCCTCCGGCTCCGGATTGGTGGACCTGAACACTTCCAGGTGCCATTTGCCGCCGCCCCAGGGCTCGATCACCTCGGCCGCGACCACGTCGACGAGGATCTCGGCGAACGTGCGCCCCTCGGGATCGCCGTCCAGGTGGTAGGCCGGCTCATCCCAGGCGAAGCTCGGGTAGAGCATCATCGTCAGGAACAGGTCGTAGCCGTCGTCCACCACGATCAGCTGTCCGCAGGGCCGTTTCAGCGTGGAGTGGTAGACGAGGTACTTCTCGGCGCTGTGCGCCCGGATATAGCGTTTCAGCGCGAACTCGCGCGCGACGATGTCTTCGACCGCGATCTTCTTGTCCCAGCAGTCGCGGCAGTATTTCTCCTCGCCGCGCGGCTCGGAGACTTCCTTCGCGTTGCAGAGGGCACAGCGGACCTTCTCGACCGACTTACGGGGCATAGCGCTGCAATTGTATCAAGTCCACAACTCCACGAGGCCCAATTCCCAATCAACGCCCAATGAGCGGAACTCCCAAAACTTCCAAGGAAAGCGAGGCTTTGGGAGTTGGGCGTTGCGGCGTTGGGCGTTCCCTGGGCGTTGTGACGTTGTGGCGTTGTGGAATGGTCACCGTCCGACGCGCTGCTGCAGGGAGGGCGCGTACATGGTATCGACGTAGTCCTTGACCATGCGGCGCGCGCTGAAGCGCGGAGCGACGGTGATGATGGCGTTGCGCACGACCGACAGCCAGCGGCGCGGGATGCCGTTGTCGGCGTCGTAGAAGGTCGGCACGATCTCGCGCTCGAGGATGTCGTAGATGCGCGCGGCGTCGGCGGCGTCCTGCGCCTCGTGGCTCAGCGGGCTGCCGGCGTCGCCGGCGTCGATCAGCCAGCCGTTGTCGCGCGTGTAGCCCTCGGCCCACCAGCCGTCGCCGATGGAGAAGTGGGGCACGCCGTTGAGCGACGCCTTCATGCCGCTGGTGCCGCTCGCCTCGAGCGGCTTGCGCGGGTTGTTGAGCCAGACGTCGCATCCCTGCACCAGGAAGTGCGCCACGTGCAGATCGTAGTCGTCGACGAACGCGATCCGCCCGCCGAAGGCCGGGTCGATCGCCTTGCGGTAGACCTGCTGCAGGTGGTGCTTGCCGGTGTCGTCGGCGGGATGCGCCTTGCCGGCGAAGACGATCTGCACCGGGCGCCGCGAGGCGTTGAGGATCGCCTGGAGCCGCTCCGGGTTGTGGAAGATCAGCTCGGGACGCTTGTAGCCGGTGAACCGCCGCGCGAAGCCGATGGTGAGCGCGTCGGGATCGAGCAGCGTGCCGGCGGCGACGACGCGCGCGGCGCTGACCTGCTCGTCGCGCCAGCGCAGGCGCGCGCGCTCGCGGACGAAGGCGAACAGATAGTTGCGCAGGGCCTTGCGCGCCGCCCACAGCGCGTCGTCGGGGATCTCGTGCACGAGCCGCCACAGGTCGGGCTCGTCGTGGCGCTCGCGCCAGTCGGCCGGCAGGTACTCGTCGAACAGGTGCGCCATCTCGTTCGAGAGCCACGTCGGCATGTGCACGCCGTTGGTGATGGCGCGCACCGGGCGCTGGTCCTCCGGCGTCGACGGCCAGATCGGTCCCCACATCTCGCGCGTCACGACGCCGTGGAGCTGGCTGACGGCGTTGACGGCGCCCGACGTGCGCAGCGCCAGCGCGGTCATGTTGAACTGCGTGCCGCTGCCGTTGTCGTAGGCGCCGAGCGCCATGAAGCGGTCGCGGTACTGGCCGAGCGATCCCCAGCAGTTGGCCAGGTGCGTCTCGACGAGGGCGAAGGGGAACGCGTCGTGTCCCGCCGGCACCGGCGTGTGCGTCGTGAAGACGGTGCTGCGCCGCACGTCCTCGAGGGCATCGTCGAACGACGCCCCTTTCTCGATGAGATTGCGGATGCGCTGCAGGACGACGAAGGCGGCGTGCCCTTCGTTGAGATGCCAGACGGCGGGCTCCGAGCCGAGCGCCTTCAGCGCGCGGACGCCGCCGACGCCGAGGATGATCTCCTGCTGGACGCGGGTTTCCCGGTCGCCGCCGTACAGCCGCGCCGACAGCTCGCGATCCCACGGCGCGTTTTCCTCGAGGTCGGTGTCGAGCAGATAGAGCTTCACGCGGCCGAGCCGCACGCGCCAGACGCGCACCAGCACGCTGCGGTCGCCGAGCGGCACCGGGATGATGCACGGGCGGCCGTCGGAGGTGACCGCCGGCTCGATCGGCGCCGTCTCCCAGTTGAGGCGCTCGTACGATTCCTGCTGCCAGCCCTCCGGCGAGACGCTCTGGTGGAAGTAGCCCTGGGGATACATGAAGCCGACGCCGATGAGCGGCACGCCGAGGTCGCTCGACTCCTTGCAGACGTCCCCCGCGAGCACGCCGAGGCCGCCGGCGTAGATCGGCAGCGACTGGTGCAGCGCGAACTCGGCCGAGAAGTAGGCGATCGGCCCGGCGATGTCGGGGAAGCGCTGCTGCCACCAGGTGTCGCGCGCGGCGCGCGCGTTGTCGAGCGATTCGAGCGCCGTGTCGTACAGCGCGAGGAACCGATCGTCGGCGGCGCACCGCTCGAGCAGATCCGCGGCCACGTGCCGCAGCATCAGGACGGGGTTGTGCGCCGTCTGGCGCCACATCGGATAGTCGAGGCGGCGGAAGACTTCACGGGCCTGCGGATTCCACGTCCACCACAGATCCAGGGCGAGCTCGGGCAGCCGGTGCAAACGTTCGGGAATAGACATGATCAGGAACAGGCGCCCACCAGCTGGGCGAATCGCGAGAGATCCACGTTGCCGCCGGAGACGACGGCGACGACCTTCTTGTGTCCGCGGGCCGCCATCGCGGGGGAGATCGCCGCGGCGACGGCGCAGGCGCCGGCCCCCTCCGCGATCACGCGGACGCGCTCGGCCGTGAGGCGCATGGCGCCGGCCGCCTCGTCGAGCGATACGACGATTGATTCGTCGACGTGGTCGCGCAGCAGCGGCCACATCGAGTCGAGCACCGACTTGCCGCCGGCCCCGTCGACGAACGACGGCTGCCATTCCTCGAAGCGGCTGGCGCGTCCGTTGGCGATCGATCGCTTGAGCGGCGCCGCCGTTTCGGGCTCGGCGGCGTAGATGCGCGTTCCGGGACGGAGCGCGCGCAGCGCGACGCCGATGCCCGCGAGCAGCCCGCCGCCGCCGACCGCCGCGACCACCGCGTCGACGTCGGGCAGGTCCTCGACGATCTCGAGTCCGGCGGTTCCGTTGCCGCTGATGAAGTCGTCGTCGTCGAACGGGTGGACGAAGTAGCCGGGCATGCGATCCGAGTGGTGCGCCTCGACGGTGCGCCAGCACTCGTCGTAGGTCGCCTTGACGATCGTCGCGCCGAGGCGATCGATGTTGCGGAGCTTGGCCTCGGGCGCCGTGTCCATCACCATCACGCTGCAGCGCGCGCCGGCCTTGCGGGCGGCGAGCGCCACGCCCTGGGCGGCGTTGCCGGCACTGACGGTCCAGACGCCGTCCTTGAGCTGCTCGGGCGTCAGCTTGCGCACGGCGTTGTAGGCGCCGCGGATCTTGAACGAGCCGATCGGCTGAAGGGTCTCGAGCTTCAGGTAGACGTCGGGGCCCCCCGCCGTCATCTGGCCGAGCGGCACCAGCGGGGTCCGGACCGCCGCGTCGTACACGGCGCGGGCCGCGTCGCGGATGGTCTCGATGGAAATCGCGCGGTGCATGAAAGGAGTACTCTACAATCGCGCACGTCGGTCCGCAAACCTGATCTGCACGGAGACGGGCAATGTCCGAAAAGATATCGAGGCGCGAGTTCGTCGTCACCGGCACGGCGGGGCTCGCCGCCGCCGCCCAGGCCCCCACCATGATCACCCGCAGGAGCGTCACACCCGTCGTCATCTCATCCGGGAATGGGCACAAGTACAAAAACGGGGGCACGGTGACGTGCGTCGAGAAGGCGTTCGCGATGATGACGTCGGGCGCCGACGTCCTCGAATCGCTCGTCGCCGGCGTCAACATCGTCGAACTGGATCCGCTGGACAACAGCGTCGGCTACGGCGGACTGCCCAACGCCGAGGGCGTCGTGCAGCTCGACGCGTGCTGCATGCACGGGCCGAGAAAGCGCGCCGGCGGCGTCGGCGCGCTCGAAGGCGTCAAGACGCCGTCGCTCGTCGCCTACAAGGTGATGCAGGAGACGGATCACCATCTGCTCGTCGGCAAGGGCGCGCAGGACTTCGCCCGCACGATGGGCGTCGACATCCTGCCCGATCTCAACACCGAGGGATCGCGCAAGGCGTGGCTCGAGTGGAAGCGCCGGAGCGACCCGCTGCACTACCTGGATCCGAACAAGCGCGAGGCGGAGCTGCACCGGATCATGATGGAGATGGTCGCGGAGGGCTACGTCAACCGCAATCACATCTACGGCACGATCAACTGCAACGGCGTCAACGCGAACGGCGACGTCTGCGGCGTGACGACGACCAGCGGGCTCGCGTGGAAGATTCCGGGCCGTCTCGGCGACTCGCCGATCCTCGGCGCCGGCCTCTACGTCGACAACGCCGTCGGCGCCGCCGGATCGACCGGCCGCGGGGAAGCCAATCTCTACGGTCTGTCCTCCTATCTGGTCGTCGAGTTGATGCGGCACGGCATGCATCCCAAGGACGCCGGGATGGAAGCGCTGCGGCGCATCAAGGCGAACACCGTGGAGAAGCGGCTGCTGAAACCGAACGGCGATCCGAACTTCAACGTGAGCTTCTACGTGCTCAGCGCGGCGGGCGAGTACGCGGGCGTGACGATGTACGCCATCGACGACACGCAGTACGCCGTCTGCACGGAGAACGGCCCGAAGCTGGTGCAGCAGGAACCGCTGCTGAGCGGCTCCGTGTAGCAGGCAGTGAGACGCCCGCGTCCTGCCGTCGCGTCCGCCCTGGCGCGGAGCTCGGCGGCGTTGCTCGCCGCCCTCGCGATGACGGCCGCAGCGCCAGACGCCCAGCGCGAGCCGTCGACGAAGGACGTGATGCGCCGCGTCGAGCGCTACGTCGCGTCGTACGGCGAGAAGGCGTCGATTTTCGTGTGCTCGGAGCGATACCTGCAGGGCACGGCGCGGTCGGCCGACGACCTGCGCGAGACGCGCACGCTGATCTCCGATTTCGCGATCGTCAGGGCCGACGCCATCCGCGGGTGGATGGGCTTTCGTGACGTGCTCGACGTGGACGGCCGGCGCGTGCGCGACCGCGAGGACCGGCTGCTGCGCGTGCTGATGGCGTCGCAGGGCAGCTACGACGAGGCGCGGCGGCTGTCGGACGAGAGCTCGCGCTACAACATCGGATCGATCGAGCGGAACTTCAACGTGCCGACGGCGGCGCTGTTCTTCTTCGTGCCGGACAACCACGATCGCTTCAGGTTCTCGTCGCGCGGTCCGGCCGGCGACGGCGCCTGGGCGATCGCGTTCAGCGAACGGGCCAGGCCGACGCTCATCCGGACGCCGGAGGGACGCTCGATTGCGTCGGCCGGTACGCTCCACGTCCTGCCGGAGACCGGCGTCGTCGTCCGCACGCAGTTGACGATCGATGCCGACGCCGGCGGCGTGAAGGGGACGGGCAGCATCGACGTGCGGTATGCGCGCGTGGAGGCGCTCGACACGTGGCTGCCCGCGTCCATGGACGAAGCGTTCGAGATGGCGCCCCACAAGGGTGCGTGGTCGCGCGTCACGGGCCACGCGGAGTACAGCAACTGCCGGCAGTTCACGACGTCGGCGAGGATTAAATGAGGTGCGCCCCCCGCGCCCCTACGCGGGTGATATCATTCGCGCCTTCAACGTTTTCAGGAGACACACCGGCATGAGGAAGTTCCTGGTCGGCCTCGGCATGCTCGCCGCGGCGGTGTCGCTGCCCGCGCAGCAGATGGTCACCGAGACGCGCGATCCCGCACAGCAGCAGGACGCCGACTTCGAGAAATCGGTCAAGGAATGGACCGGGCCGACGTACTTCAGCAGCCCCCTGGTCGATCACCTGCCGGTGGTGAAGGGGATCCCGATGCCGAAGGACGTCCTCGGCTATCACATCGGCGCGCCCTACAAGCTGACCTACTACGCCGACATCCTGAAGTATTACCGCGCGCTCGCCGCCGCGACGCCGCGGGTGAAGGTGGAGACGATCGGGAAGTCCGACGAAGGCCGGGAGCTCGTCGTCGTCTGGGTCAGCTCCGACGACAACATCAAGGGCCTGCAGAAGAACCGCGACAACCTCGCGAAGATCGCCGACCCGCGCGGGCTCACGCCGGAGCAGGTGAAGCAGCTGGTCGCGACGACGAAGCCGCACTATCACTTCATGGGCGGCCTGCACAGCGGCGAGACGGGGCCGTCGGAAATGCTGATGGAGCTGTGCTACCGGCTGGCGACCGAAACGTCGCCGCTCATCAAGCAGATCCGCGAGAACGTGATCGTGTCGCTGACGCCGGTGGCGGATCCCGACGGGCGCGATCGCAACGTCGACTGGTTCTACAAGGGGCTCGACGAGCAGCAGGCCGCGCGCGCCGAAGGAGCGGCGACGGCCGCGGGCGGCGGACGCGGCGCCGGCGCGCTGCCGTACTGGGGCAAGTACGTCTTCCACGACAACAACCGCGACATCAACCTGTCGCAGGTGTCGATGCGCGCGCTGGTGGACTGGTACTTCACCGCGCACCCGCCGATCATGCACGACCTGCACGAAGCGCAGGCGCTGCTCTACACGTACAGCGGCGGGCCGCCGCAGAATCCGAATCTCGATCCGATCCTCTTCACCGAGCTGCCGTTCTTCTCGAACTTCGAGCTCTCGCAGATGACGAAGTGGGGCATGCCGGGCGTCTACACGCACGCGTTCATGGACGGCTGGTCGCCGGGCTACCTCGGATCGGTCGCCTACAACCACAACGGCATGATGCGGATGTACGAGACGCAGTCCGG